>Ga0066687_10000008_pt1 | contig 66485 bp, 39 predicted proteins | sample GraSoiAngelo_136_FD_65630 | JGI IMG/M metagenome (GOLD analysis project Ga0066687, IMG submission 65630) | Grasslands soil microbial communities from the Angelo Coastal Reserve, California, USA - 14_0929_09_20cm | ecosystem: Environmental > Terrestrial > Soil > Grasslands | place: USA... | reverse complement strand
GGCTGGGATCAAGAGGAAGCGGTCGTGGTTATCGCCCGAGTTATACGATCTGCTGATCGCGGAAGCGTCGAGAAAGTATACACCCGACACGGTTCCGGACATCGAGGGAGATCCATTCACGGACTCTCAGGACTATCCACAAAAGTTTGTGGTAGGCAAATCGGATGTTTCGGCCGAGAAGGCAACCGTCGACCTGGCTCTCCATTGGATCAGCCATGGAAAAATCACCGAGAGGCGCGCTTACAAAGTGGAGTTAACTAATAAGTCGGGCTCCTGGCTGATCTCGAATATCGTATACCGACCGAATGAAGATCTGATTGGACTCCTCAAGCATCAACGCTGAAGCAAAACGGCTCCGTCGTTCAGCATTGTATCCAACGTCCTCAGGAATGCATCGATAATAACCCAGCGCGTCAGAGCCGGGTTGGGCTGCGTCATAGCCTTGTGATCGTCACCGAGATTCGTGCCGCGCGTTGACCTTCTCATGGCTATGCGATTTAATAGACCGCGCTTTCCTTTCGCTCCAGATTACACGCTGTTGGAGGCTTCAATGACCGCAACCGATCCCGCTCACAAAATCTCCACCGATGAATTGATCGCAAAACAGAAGGAATTTATCTGGCCTTGCGCGTCCACCTACTACGAGCGGCCGCTCGTGCTCGAGCGCGGAGAGGGAATGTACGTTTGGGATTCGGAGGGCAATAAGTACCTCGACTGCTTTGGCGGAGTGCTGACGACCTCCGTAGGCCATGCGCGGCCGGAAGTCGTCGACGCGGTCACAAAGCAACTGGCGTCCATCAGCCATATGTCAGCCCTGTACGTCAATCGGCCTCAACTGGAGCTCGCGGAGAAGCTCGCTCAGGTGACACCTGGTTCGTTGAAGAAGAGTTTCTTCACGAACAGCGGAACCGAGGCCGACGAAACGGCGATGGTGCTTGCACGTCTCTACACCGGCCGCACGGAGATCATCGCGCTTCGATATGCCTATCATGGCCGCTCGGTGGTAAATATGACGGCCGCCGGGCATTCAAACTGGAAGCACGGCGCGCCCGCGGCGGGATTTGTTCACGCTCACGCTCCATACTGTTATCGCTGCCCGTTCAATCTAAAACCCGAGTCCTGCGCGCTCGAGTGCGCCCGCGACGTCGAGGAATTGATTCAAACTACTACGACGGGTCAAATCGCCGCTTTCATAGCCGAGCCGATTATGGGCGTGGGAGGATTCATCACTCCGCCGAAGGACTACTTCAAAGCAGTGATCGAGATTATTCGGCGCTATGGCGGCATCTTTATTTGCGACGAGGTGCAAACAGGAGTCGGCAGAACCGGAGATTATTTCTGCGGCATCGAGCACTGGGATGTGAAACCGGAGGTGATGACCTTCGCCAAAGGGATCGCGAACGGCTCGCCCCTGGGATGCACGATCGCGGAGCCCGAGATAGCGGATAAATATCCGGGGCTGACCTTTTCAACATTCGGCGGCAATCCCGTCACCTCCGCCGCTGCGGTTGCGACTATTCGAGTCGTCGAAGAGAACGACCTTCCAGGAAACGCCCGCGTCGTGGGCGAATATCTGCGATCCAAACTTGAAGAGTTGAAGTCGAAATACAACGTAATCGGAGACGTTCGCGGCATGGGACTCATGCAGGCGATCGAATGCGTCAAGGATCGAGCGACCAAGGAACCGGATGCGCAGTCGGTGCTGCGAGTGTTTGAAGAAACACGTCGCCGCGGCGTGTTGATCGGCAAGGGCGGCCTCTTCGGGAACGTCATAAGGCTCGGCCCGCCGTTGACAGCCACTAACTCCGATGTCGATGAAATGGTGAGCGCTCTCGATGGAGCATTCGCTCAATTCTAAGGTTCTTTGTCTTCCGGTGAGGCTTGAAAGGCCGACGATAAAATGGCCACGGGCGGCGCGCCGCCCCTGGTAAACGACCGCAACGCGTCTCGCACTGAAGGCGCGACACATCTTCCTCCCTCGAACCGGGGGCTGCGCTTCGCTGTCCCCCGGGCTACTGAGGCGTTCCCCTTCAGGGAACAATCCAAGAATGCCCAACTCCAGAATGGCAAACTCTGCTGCTCGCCGATAAGAGCCGCTCCCATCCCGATCAACCCCGATCAACCCAATCAACGAAGTTCTTGCCAACGCTTCACTCCCTCTGTAATATCCCTACTTTGCCGCTGAGCCGTAGCCGTCCCAATGGCGGATGCCCACTGGCGGATGATTGGTAGGCTCGGCATTTCGCTGAAAGCTGCAAATCAGCGAGCCCGAATTTTGACAACGTCTCGTTCGTCTAGCCTGGCCTAGGACACCGCCCTTTCACGGCGGCAACACGGGTTCGAATCCCGTACGAGACGCCAATTCTATATCCGACAACAGCCGCCTTCGGCTGTGATTCGAAACTATCTGGGTCGCCGCGCGTTTGAATATCAGGCCGGGCGGCCCTTATCATTTCTGCTTGAAATCAATCATTACTCTACTAATCTTCGTTCTGCTTGCAGGCTTGCTGTTAGCGCCGCCTGTTCGCGCTCTAGGCGCTTACACCGTCGTCATAATTCCATTCGAGAATCTTTCATCCCGGCCCGAGTACAACTGGATCGGCGAAAGCTTCGCTGAAGGGCTCGCCGAGCTTCTCGATAAACCGGGGCTCGTCGCTATTCAATCCGACGAGCGCAACGTGGCCTATAAACAAGAGGGCTTCCCTCCCACCGCGATACTCACGCGGGCAACGATGATCAAACTGGCCGAACGCGCCGGAGCGAGCCTCGTCGTAATGGGAACCTACAGGATCTCGGGCGAAGGCCGTGAGAGCACCATCACCGTCAGCGCCAAAACCGTCAACATCGTCGAGGGCCGGCTCGTCGGGCGCGAGTTCAGCAGGGGCTCCGCGCTGCTCGAATTGCAGAGGCTCCAGGGCGAGCTCGCATATGACATCCTCTATCAAAGCAACCCCGCGCTTCCCTTCTCTCGCGACCAGATCATCAGTCAAGCTGTTCAGGTGCCTATCGGCGCGTTTGAGAATTACATCAAAGGGACGGTTACGCTCGATCACGATGCGCGAGTGAGCTTCTTCGAGCACGCAATCAAAGAAACTGCCGACAAAACAAAGACCATATATGCCGCTGCCGCGTTCGAGCTGGCGCGTTTGAAGTACGAATCCGGCGAATATAAAGAAGCGCTCGAGTTGTTCGAGAAGCTCGATCAGAAGGCGACGCGTTATGACGAAGCACAGTTTTATATAGCGATTTCGCTGGATATGACCGGCGAAACCGGAAAGGCGCTCGACGTACTGCAGAAGCTCGCGCAGACGCTTCCTCTATACGAGGTGTACAACAACATCGGCGTGCTCTTCATAAAGAAAAAACAATACGAGGAAGCGCTGAAACATCTGAAGCCGGCGGCGGACGCGGCCCCTCGCGATACCGACGTGATGGTGAATTTGGGTTATGCGTACTATCTCGCGAAAGACTTCGCCAACGCCGAGTCCGTGTTAAAGAAAGAGATCGATCGGCGGCCTTCGGACGGCGAGGCCCAGTATCTTCTCAGCAAGGCGCTCGCCGCCAAGGGCGACTCCGCGGGAGCTAATGCCGCTGCGGATCAGGCGAAGAAACTGCTCCCTGCTTATGCGCAATGGGAAACGAAAGGCATGCCCGCAATCTCTCGAATGAAGACCGCCTTCAGCAAAGCTAACTATTACCGATATCGGCGTGATCAAGATGGGCGGCTCGGCCCACCGTCGGGCAGTCTTGCGCAGAAAACTCAGCCTGATGAGTTGCTGCAATCGGCGCGGGATGCGTTTTCGGCAGGCCGCGATGAAGAGGCTATGTCCACTCTCGTGAAGATGCTCGAGATAGCGCCGCAGAGCTATGAGGCCCACTTACTGGCCGGGCGAATTCACGAGCGACGCGGCGATCTCGATCGCGCGATCACGGCCTTGAAGGCGGCGTTATTCTGGAATCCCAAGCTGGTTTCAGCACACGTCCTGCTGGGGCGTATCTCGGTGCTACGAAATGATTGCGCCGGAGCACAGGTATCGGCGACGAAAGCTCTCCAACTAGATGCGAACGATCAGGACGCGCAAGCGCTCAGGCGGCTTGTAGACGAAAAGTGCAAAAGCGCCAATTAGCGTCATTTGTAATTGGTCATCGGTCACTTGTTTGTTAATCAGTGGTCATTGCCATAGCATGCGGCTGATGACTGAAACGCTAATCACTAAAGAGAGCACGGCTGGATGCTGTTCGCTAAAAGGCTGACTGCTGATCTTGACCGCTGATTTGTGATCGCTGACCGTGAAAATGACCAGCGACAAATGACAAAATGACCAATGACCAATGGAGAAACCGAATGATTGCGGGCGATTGCTTGACCGTGTTGCGTGAGATGCCCGCCGATCTCATTGACCTGATTGTGACATCGCCTCCTTATGCCGACAGCAGGAAGCAAACCTACGGAGGCATTCATCCCGACCGATACGTCGAGTGGTTTCTTCCCATAGCCGATGAACTGGCGCGAGTCTTAAAACCCGAAGGAACCTTTATCCTCAATATCAAAGAAAAAGCGCTGGGAGGCGAGAGGCACACGTATGTGATTGAAACAATCTTGGGTATGCGCAAACAGGGATGGCTCTGGACGGAAGAATTCATATGGCATAAACGAAACTGCTATCCGGGCAAATGGCCGAATCGCTTTCGCGACGCATGGGAGCGTTGCCTCCAGTTCAACAAACAGGCGAAGTTCAATATGTATCAGGAACAGGTGATGGTTCCGATGGGTGACTGGGCGAAGACCAGACTGGCCAATCTAAGTGAGACAGATAAGCGCCGAGACGAATCAAAGGTGAAAAGCGGATTCGGCAAGAACGTCTCGAAGTGGGTCGGACGCGCGCTGGTATACCCGACCAATGTTCTCCATTTCGCTACGGAGTCCAGCAATCGCAATCATAGCGCGGCATTTCCCTTTGCTCTGCCTGAGTGGTTTATAAAACTCTTCACTCGCGAAGGCGATCTCGTGCTCGATCCGTTTCTCGGTTCCGGAACAACCGCCATTGCCGCAAAATCGCTCGGCCGCGGTTATCTCGGAATCGATATTAAACAGGAATATATCGATCTGACGAATGAGGCGCTTCGAAATCCGCGGCGACGGGCGCACTCTCCATCAGGAGCAAAATGACTGTAGGTCTGTTACGGCTGCGCCTCTCCCGTGGACTTGTCAGTATTCGAAGGTCTCGTCTTCTTTCCGCCCTTCTTTGAAGGCGACGGCTTTGGGGCCACTCCATCTTTCAACAGTTCGACGATCGGCCTGCCTTCCGCATCTTCCAGCGTCAGGCCGAGAATTCCGGCCGCGGTCGGACCGATGTCGATCATTCGAGCCAGCGCCAGTCTGGCTCCCGTGCGCGCGCCCTGTCCAAATACAATCAACGACGACCTCATCTCCGCACGCGAAGGCAGGTAGCCGTGTGTTCCTTTATAGTGAGCGCCGGAGTCCTGCACTTCGGGACCGGTCAATGCATCGTCGAACGAGTAGCCCGACGCGGCTTCAAGCATCAGCACCGCTTCGGGAATCGCGCCCAGATTGTCCAGCTCTTTGCGAACCAGAATGCGATTGAGCGGACCTTTTTCCTTGCGCGCTGTTTTCGAGAAGATCTGCACTACTTTTTCCGCAGTTTCTTTGTCTGACGGATCATGAAGAACGATCGCGCACGATCCGCCTGCCGGCCACGCCGCGGCTTTCCAGGAAGTAGCCTTACCGCTCTTATCGAGGGTTATGAGCTTCTCTTCGACTAGACGCACGTTGGGCGCGTACTTCTTCTCGATCGCGGCGAAACCGTGATCGGAGACTATGAGGAACGTCGTCGCGTCCTTTATACCGGCCTTTTCCGCAGCTCCGACGATTCGACCAATGAAGGCATCTTCCTTTTCGGCGGTCTGCAGAGCCTGGGGAGTGCGCGGTCCGAAGCCGTGATGCACCTCGTCGAGTTCGATGAGGTGGATCAGCATCAGATTCGGCTTGTAGGCGCCGATGATGAATTCGCTGACTGCCGTGCGAAAATCGTCGCCCTTAAGGTCTCGGCTGCCGATTGCGCTCTTGATCAAGCCGGGTGTGGCGTATTCAGCCATTCGCTTGCCGGTGATCGGCTGTTCCGCGGGGTCCCAGATTTCAGGAACGTTGTAGTCGATTTCGGCGCCCGCCGTTACCGGCCATCCAACGGCGGCCGTGCTCAAGCCCTGCTTCCTGGCGAGCGTCCACAATGTTTCCGCCTTGAGCGATTTCGCAAACCAGTACCAGGCCTTTGTCTGAGGCTCCGTGGGAGGCTCGAAAACTCGATTCTGCACAATGCCGTGGGCTTCCGGGCGAACGCCAGTGGCCATCGTCGTGTGAGACGGATAGGTAACCGTGGGGTAAACCCCTTCGACTCCATCGGCGTAAGCGCCGTTCAGCTTCATCCGAGTCATATTCGGGACCCTCAGTCCCAGCGCTCTTGGAGCCGTGTAGTACTCAGGTATGAGACCATCTATAGAAATCATTATCACGTGGCTATCGCGTCTCGGCGATTGGGCCTGCTCTTCCTGCGCCTTCGCGGCCCGCTGTCCGTAAGTAACCGGCATCAACTGAGCAAAAAGCAGCAGCGCCGACACAATCAGAATCACGTTGGCTTTGAATTTCATGCGCCTTCTCTCCATGTCTATTCTTACAGTCATCGGCAGGCCGGACGAATCGCCGCCCTCGATTTCAATCGAGCTGAAGGACCAGACCGTCTTCAGCCACGGCAATATCCCCGGCGAATTCTTTTCGCAACTCTACCGCGAGACTCGCTTCATCTACTTCAAAGTAGAAATGAGTCACGACAAGCCGCTTCACACCGGCTCTTGCGGCCATTCTTGCTGCTTCCACAATCGATAGGTGCTTGCCGCGCTCCTGACTCTTCTCGAATGAGCATTCAGATATGAGTAGATCAGCCTTTTGAAAAAACTCGAGAAGGTCGTCGCTCCAGGAGGTGTCGCCAGTGTAGCAAAGCACGCGGCCGCCGGATTCAATTCGATAGGCCACGCTTTCATCCGTGTGCGGCGTCTTGGCGACTCTCAACAGAGTGTTATTGTCGAGTGTGAGCGCCTCGCCTGGAGCGGCGATACTTACATCGAGCGGGAATTCCAGGATGAATAGCTTTTCTCCGAACGCTTGCTTCAGGCCCTCAATCACCCGGTTAAGGCCCGTCGGTCCAATCAACGCCAGAGGAGCCGAGCGCGGCTTCGACGCACCATGCTTGAGCGCCTGAAACAGCGAAGCAAGCTCGCCTACATGGTCCACGTGGTAGTGAGAAATAAGAACGTGAGTCAGGTCTTCCCACGGAACCTCGTATCGAGCCAGGGCGTGAAGCGATCCGGCTCCGCAATCCATAAGAATCCGGACGCCGCCGGCTTCGACAAAGTAGCCCGAGGAATTGCGGCGGCCGTCAGGTTTGCTTGTGCCGGAGCCGAGTACAGTGATCCGCATCGAGTGACTACTCAACCAGCAGACGTTCGCGAAGTCAATATGGAAGCGACAGGGCTTCTACCTGCTTCCCCTGTTCGTCGAAGCAAGCGATCGACCTCGGGCCGGTTTTGATCGACGGGTTGAGTCCGCTCACCTTTATTTTGAACTCATACTCCTTGGCGCTGTCATTCAAGAATGTCGTAATCAAGCTGCCGTCCTGCCTCCGAATCGTCCAATACTGTTGATGATCGGACCCGCCAAACGCGACGATCTGACCGTTCCAGGCAAGCTTCGTATACAACGCGTAGACGCGTCCCGCCGGAGTCAAATGCCAGCCGGCATTTTCGCGGCTCAAGGTGATTCGCGGGTCGCGCTGTCCGATCACCGTCGCAAAGCGCCGAGTCGAGTAGTAGACGATTGAATGAGCCGGAACCGAGTGGACATAGAGCGCTTCAATCTCGGGCCGCCGCATCAAATCCGCGACCTTGCGCGCGAATTCCATCGCATACGGGTTGGATAGGTGGGGATTCCCCTGGAGGCTCGATCGGATGTTGAATTCGGTCACGAGGTATCGCATTCGAGGCGAGAACGGCTTCACGACCTCATTGAACTTTTTAATCGTGCCGGGATTGACGCCGCGGCCGTAGAGGTGAGCTACGCCGACAACATCCGCGCGCGTCGATAACTTCACTCGCGAATCGAGAGCCGTCAGCATTCTGGTTGTCCATACCGTATCCGAGAGCTTCGTCGGAGTCTTTTGCTCATCGCCTACCGTGAGCGGCAGCGCAAATCTCACCCCGAGCGGCGAGAGCTTCAGAATGATCTCGCTTGCGCGGACGGCAAAGTCTTCCGGCAACCAGGGGCGAGGATTGAGCCACGGCTCGTTTGAAAGCTCGACCGCGACAAGCTTCGAGCGAAGTCCGCGCTCTATGAATTTCTCAATTGCGGTTCGGGCGACGTCTGGGCCTTCCTCGACGTTGACCGCAACCACGGTCGTGAGATTCTGAGCTGCTATGAAGTCGACGTAGTGGTCGATCGGAAACCACGGATAGTCATTCGTCAGCTTGTTCTCCGCTTTAACGCGCTCGGTTTGCTCAGGACCGAGCGGGCTGTAGAATCCGTGAAAGCTAAACCGCAGCGAGCGCACGCCTGCTTCTGCCATTGCCTGCCCCATCAAATCGCCCTCACCCGGATCATTGAACACCTCGATCAACACCGAAGGCCTTCCCGCGTATGTGAGATCGGCGCCCAGAACCGGCGGGTTCATGAGCGATTTTCCCGCTGCACTCGCATCGGCGTCTGTTTTCTGGAACGCGGCTCTCGAAGCGGGCGACGTAATAAATGCGATCGGAATGATTGCGAGCAGCAAAACTGCAACCATTCTCGGGAACACGGACTTCTTTCTGCTCATCTTTTTCGATACTATCACGATTCGTTTGATTCCAATTAAACCGACTTTGTTTGCAGGAGGCGCGATGATTGTAGAGAAGTCTACCGAGAAGTCGATAAAGCTCTATTACGACCTGTATGTTCCAGAGCGTGAAGATGCTTCGCGGCCGATGCCGCTGTTGATAGCTCTTCACGGCTACGAAGGAAGCAAGGAAACGATGATGATTATGGCGCAGCGGATCAATTCAAACGACTTCATCATAGCTTCGCTGCAGGGTCCGAACGCGTTCTTTTCGCCGAGCATCGATGACAGCCAACATCGCTGCGTCGTATTCGGATGGATGCTCCAGTACAAACCGGAAGAGTCCCTGCGGCTTCATCACGAGACGATTCTCTCGACGATCGCGGAAACGTCCGCAGATTTTCCAATCGACCGCTCGGCGATTTTTCTTATGGGATTCTCTCAATCGGTGGCGATGAACTATCGGTTCGCATTCAGTAATCCTGATCTGATCAAAGGCATAGTGGCGGTCTGCGGCGGCATACCGGGTGATTGGGATCAAGATAAGTATCAGAACAGCAACACCGACGTTCTCATCATCGCCGGTGAAACAGACCAGTTTTATCCGAAGGAAAGGACGGCCGCGTTTCCAGATGCGATCGCGCGCCGGGCAAGGTCGGTCGATTTCCGGCTGTATCCAACCGGGCACGTCTTTCCGCGTGAGTCTGTCGAACCCATAAACGAGTGGCTCACATCCCGATTGAGAGGACGGTGATCGCGTGACAGGACGGTAATCGCGTTGGATGGTTGTAGCTCGAATTCGAGCTCGGCCATCTGAGCATTATCTATGACAACCCCAAAGGGGTTGCATCGCGAAGCCCAAGGTTGGCGAAGCCTACCTTGGGTTATGTAACCGCGAACGCGCCAACACCAACGGTGTTGTGGCCCATTTCACGAGGGTCATCACAAGAATCGACGCGTGCGCTCCTACCCGTGCGATTCCTGTCTCCGGTCTGATTGATCTGTTAGGATTTCGCTCTTCGGCCTGATGGAGAGCCGAACATACCTGAATTTCGAGATCAGTATAGAGGCCCCAATATGCGCTACATTCCACTTCTCATCGTTATCGTTCTCTTTTCCATTCCTTTCGCTCCGACGCAATTCACCGCCGCGCAAGAAACCAGCAAGACATCGGTTTCGAAGATGCCCGTTGACGAGGGCCGCTTCGTTGCGGCTGATGGCGTCAGCCTGTTCTACCGCAAGGTCGGTAATGGCCGTGACGTCATAGTCTTTTTGCATGGAGGCCCGGGACTGAGCCTGAACGACGGCGGCCTTGATATGGAGCCGCTCGCGTCCGGGCACACGCTGATAATCTACGATCAGCGAGGCTGCGGCCGCTCCGACATCGTAAAAGACCCAGCGATGCTGACCGCGGCCGCAAATGTGCGCGATCTTGAAGCGCTGCGAGTGCATTTCAAAATCGATAAGGTGACTATTATTGGACTCTCGTGGGGATCGGGACTTGCAGCGTTGTATGCAGCCGAGCATCAGGAGCACATCGCTCGAATCGTGTTTCTCAGCCCGATGCCTCCGGCGCGCACTCCGTATATGCAGCAACGCTCGGCGAAAACCGGTTCATTGATAAACGATAAGGACAGGGCAAGACTCGGCGAGATTGCGAAACAATATCCGACTGCTAACGACGAAGAGATCAAGTCGCTGTGCAGGGAGCGCATTAGAATCGTATTCGGCCCGTACCTGTACAATGCGGCGGCCTATTCTCGGACGCGTGGAGACGAATGCAACGTTCCCGCGGAAGCGATAAGGAATCAGGGTACGGTTAACTCCGCTACCTTTGCCTCGATCGGTGATTGGGATTTTCGGCCCGGCCTCGCGAAGTTAAAGGTTCCTGTTCTCGTAGTCGAAGGCGAGATGACTAACGTGCCGCTCGATGCAACTCGGGAGTGGGTTAAGTCGACTCCCGGCTCGCGATTTCTATTGATACCTGGGGCGGGCCATTTGAATTATCTCGAACGCCCGGACCTCTTCTATCCGGCGCTTCGAGATTTTTTGAACGGGAAATGGCCGGCGGCGGCGAAGGCGGAGCGTTCATAAATACTCCCAACTAACCCTCCTCAATGAGCTTTATGATTGTGTCTTCAGCAGAAACATCCATAAATTCTTCCTTTCCAAAGTAGTAGGAGAGACGCGGCTATAAATCACCGCTTGCCTTTCAAATTGCCAGAGTGCACGGGCGCTTGATAGCATCCTCCATGAACCATCTCATGGAATGACGGCAACTTAGCGAAGATGGCGAAAATCTTCGAGAATCCTTCGTCCGAGTCTTATGCTCTCATGCGACACTTCGGAACAAGTCGGAACGACGACTCTGACCACCTTGATCTCCGCGTTCGGCGCGGATAGCTCTACGAATGCTACCGGATAGAATTTCTGCGTTCGAAGATCTTCGCCGATTTGGTAGACAACCTCGGCGAGATCGGTCGGAAGAGCGAGTCGAGCAGAGGGCGCGGCTTCGAAGTCTCCAGTCCTATCAAACCACCAACCGACTTCCCGGCGCGCCGCCTCGTAGCCGAGGCCTGCGAATGAGTCGTAACGCTGTAGATCTTCTCGCGCTCCTGCGATCATCACGGCTCGCGTCTGAACCGCTTCGAGTATTGCGTGTTCGATAGCGAGCAGCGGATCAATATGAGCGCTATGACCGCCTACCAACCTCAATGGATTTCTTGATTCCCTATCATCGAGGAAGGCGGCGAAAGCCTGAACTCCTCCAACGGCCGGCAGTCGCTTTACTTCGATGTCAGCTCCCAGGGCCTCCAGCTTTTGCGTTAACAATCGCACGGACTCCGACGGCAGGCTTCCGAGATCGACGGTCGTGCCGATTTTGCGGAGCGCCGCTACCGCCACCGCGTCTCGCTCGATTACTTCCAGCAGGCCGTAGAACACGGCTTCGGTCAGGTGCCCCCCCGAAGCCAGGCCCGCGCTTCGCCAGATCGGCGGATTGCAGGCGCCCGGAGGCGAAACAAAAGGACAGAGCACATCGTGCGCGGGGATCAATATCTTCTCTCCCTGCAGGGTCGTTCCCGCGATCCACGCAAGCGGTTGATCTCCAGGATCAGGAACGCCTTGCGGCAGAGGCATCACCGTCAGAGGAATGAACCATCTCTTTTCCTTCTGAAGCTCGGAGGGCCGCGCAATGATGTGAGGTATCTCCGAACGCTCCGCCCAGTGGCGCTCCAGAAATTCCATGTATGCCCCAAGACGCGCCGACTCGTCGGTCCAGGCCTTGCCAGTCAACACGGTCACATTACCGTCGATATCGAGCGCAGCAGGCCGAACAACCTGCCACACCGGGGTTCCAAGCTCATCCAGTCCCGCGAGACTGGACGGCCGAACCGCTCCAAGCCGGCTCGCCTCCCGCTCGGCACCCGGCAACAGCTCAGAGGCGTGATAGCGCCGCCAGTCGCTTGCTCGCGGCGGACACGGCGGTAAGGGATTTGAGGCTTCCATAGCTTCTAAACAAAAAAGGCGGGCGTGCTCATTTCAAGACCCCCGCTCGATCCTCAAGGCTCAGCGAGCGCAATGCTCTCCCGGATCGCATCTAGGAGAAAAAGCGCGTCGAGGCGCTTACGATCGATTCGCAGGGGATTCTTCTTCATGAAATCGATTAGAGATCGCATCTCTTCGTCAAAGGCTGAACCTCCGGTTGATTCGAGCAGGGTCTGAAATGTCCGCTCCGTGAATCGAGTCGATCGCGCGAATTGAACCAGCGGAGCTTCGGACGGTTCGGAGATTACGCCTTCCTGAATCGCGATGCGCAGAGCCCATCGCACGTTTACCAGCGGGATTGTTACGGCGCGGTGGGTCTCAGAATCAAACAAGAGCGCAACTTCATCGTCCGCTTTTAAGAATCCCTCCGTATACTGTTCGAATATCCAACCAACTCCGACCATTCCGACCGACCGACACTCCGCGGCGCGAAGCGCGCCCATCGAAGCGGCCCCCCATATTCGAACACCGTGTTCCAGCGCGGAGCGGATTTCCATGACCGAGACGGCCAAAGATTGGCCAAATTCACCGTCAACAATTCCGATCGAGCGTGCTCCCTCGGCTATCGCCGCAGGCAAGTCGCCTCGTCGAATGGGCGGCAGATAACGAGCTTGCAGGCGCCCGGCCGCTTCCTCTGAATCGAGCGAGGGTCCCAGGAAAACGACTGTACTATTCTTTCCCACGGTGGTCTCGGTGAGAGAGTATGGTTAATGATCCGCATTCACTCGAACTGGATCATTCCAGGTAGGCGCGGTAGAAGCTCCCTTGATCTTCAAATCCAAGATGGCGATAGGACGCCAGGCTCAAGACATCGGATTCGTCCACGAGCACGTACACTACCTTGCGCCTCGTGAGTATCTCACCAATCACGAAGCCGGCCAATCTTGCAGCGATTTCGGCGCGGTTTGCATCGGGCAGCACGAACAGGTCGGAAATGGCCGCGTAAGACGGCGCCGGGCCGTAGCGCCGGATCGAGCCGACTATCAAATCGCCGCTCGTGAAAACAGCGAGTCCCCGGATCGCTGCCAGTACTTCCCACGAAGTATCCATATACTGGAGTCGATCTGGATCGATTCCCTTCTCGTACTCTCGAAGCGCGGTAAGATCGGCGTCCGCGGCCCATCGACCTTCGCGCTCGACCGGCGCGCGATCGCATCTCAATAGCTTGACCGCGCGCTCGGCGCGGATTCCGCCGGTTTCACTAAGAAAGCCGCGAAGCCACCCGCCGACTTCCTGTGACGCAGTCAGGGTTGCCGGCCGCCGCCCGTGAATCACCGCCATGTTCGACAACATCTCGGCTATCGTCGGCCGCAGCGCATCAAGATACCAATGCGCTCCGGGCATCACGACCGAGAGCCCTTCGATACGTTCCGACGTCCGGCTGATCGACAGCCTCCACTCGCCTCTTGAGCGCAGCTCGTGGACGGCAAGTTCCAGAGGGATGTTCGCGCCTTCCGATAGCGCCAGCCAGTCGTCGGCCAGGGCAAGCAGAGGAGACACGAGTTCATATGGATCATCGGCCGTGCTTCTGTTCACCGATTTCACCGCCTCGTCGAATTGACTCTTTTACGTGCTGTTATTAGCGCTTGCGTCGCTCCAGCGCGGAGTTATTTCGACGCTTTTTCGATTGCCTTTTGGCTCAAGGCATTCGACATGTCCCAGGCGGACAATGCGCGAACGGCGCCGAGCAGTTCCTGTTCGTTAGCGCCGTCAATATTGATCACCTGGATGCCGATATTTGGAGAGATATCACAGACGATAACCGGCTTGAAGACCTTCCGTGCAATGGTGTAGTTCACATTCAGTATCTGTAAATTTGGCATTAGTAGTGCCCTTTCGCAGAAGAAATCGCCAGGTCGGCGAATCGAGATATATACGCTCGCGGGTCCGATGTCAAGAAGGGTCAGACCAGAAGGGTCAGACCAAGACCACGAGGCGGGTCGAAAACACCGAGATAGATCACAACCGATACTCGCCAACATCCTGGTGGAATCAACTTCTCTTGTTCTGGCGTTGTCTGAATGCGGAGCGACATTGCACCGCAAGTGACAGGTATCTGTCTTCTTCGCGGAACATCAGCCCGTACTCCACGAACTCTTCCAATGTTGCCCGCGTCTCGGCTTCGGTAACGCCATTTCCCAGCATCTCCAAAATGGCCCTGAAGGATCGATGGCTATCACAGAAGAGATAGATCCTGGACTGGGTTTCGTCCAAAACAATTTTACGGCCCTGCAATTCTCCGCCGCCTTGAAGCGGCCTGTTATCGTGGAGGGTTACAAATCCCGGACCTCTTTCGTAATAGAAGAGTACCTTATTTTCCAGCCAATAATTCAACCACTCGCTATAAGCCTGCATGGCGGGCTGAATATACTCACTGGGATTGCCCTGTTGATCCCACTCGCCCTCAAAGTAGTAAGCCATCTTTTCATAGTCTACGAGATGCTCCGGATAAAGCATCCTGTAAATCGGGAATGGCGTGAGCTTCAGGCCATACTTCGCGGAATCAAAATAATAAGGACTAAAGCGCTCAAAGATAATCGGCGTTATGCCTACAGGCGGCGGAAGGTGAAAAAGTAAGCGAAGAATGTTCGGGAGATCATCGTACTGCACCGCCATCTCGCCGGGAAACCCATACAAGATGTTCCACGAGGGTTCGACGTCGTATTCAAAACACCATTTCAAGACCTGGATGTTCTGAATAGCCGTCACCCCTTTTTGCATCATTCGGAGGATCTCGGTGTTGAAACTCTCAATGCCAGGTTGTATCTGCGTAACTCCGGCGGCGGCGAGCCTTTGAACCTGGTCCTTACGGAGGTTCGCTTTCGTCTCGTAGAAAATCTGAAAGTCGACGTTTGCTTCAGCCAGCCTGGGGAGCAGCTCGTTGAAGTAATCCATGTCTATGATGTTGTCGGTAGCGTTGAGCGAAAGGCATTTGTACTTGCCGGCAAGCTCCAATAATTCCTCATACACTCGCGCCGGCTTTTTCTTCCGAAAAGCCATCGTATCGCGATTCAATCCACAGAACGTGCAATGGAACTTAGCGCCCCACCAACATCCGCGAGATGATTCAAACGGTAGTTGAATCTGCGCTGCTCTATTGAATTCGGTGCGCTCTACTTCCTTGATGTAATCGGAATAATCGGGAATAGGTGAGTCGTTGAGATCGCCAAGCATCTGGGAATCGGCGAATCCGGCGATAACCCGTTCGCCGCTGCGGATCGAGACGCCTGGTATGTGTTCGACGGGTCTTCTCGATAAGATACCGTCGAGCAAGCGCCCGAATACTTTTTCGCCTTCGCCGTGCACGATATAGTCAACCCAATCAACCGCCTTGAGCAGCTCATACCCCATCTCCGCATCGACATTCGCGCCGCCGAAGACGATTTTGATTTCGGGATTCTGTTCCTTAAGCCGCTTCGCAAGAAGCAGCGATGCGAGGGTCTGCGCGAAGGTAGTCGAGAACCCGACGACTTCGTAGTCCTTCCAATCGATTCGTATAAGGCAGTCTTCGATGAACTCCGGAATGGTTTCGTCGACGATCTTACGGCAAAGCATCGCTGATCCGGTCAATGCTATCAGTCGTTCCGCGGTCTGCCGGCCGATTTCACTCGAGAGCAGGTCTTCCCATGAGTTTTTGATCAATCCCAGGCCGTTCGGACCAAAAAGCGCGCAGGAAAAAAACCATTCGGGATCGAGCGCCGATCTCACCGACATAGCCTCGTAAAGCTCAAATCCCAATCTGGCGGCGAACTCCATATTCAGATAATGGACGTCCGCTTCAAAGCCATCGTTTTTCGCGGCTTGTTTAAGGATGCCCAGAGCAATTGAGGCCTGTGAAACCGCGCCCCAGGGCATTTGCACCAGTGCGATGCGTTGACTGGTTCTCTCACGAGACATAGGATTTTACGCGCCAAGAATACAGGAACAGGATAGAAGTAGGGAAGCGCTGAGGCGCCGACAGGTTGAACTAATTCGATCGAGCCAGATTGGGAATCTTAAATTCAGTGAGGAATGCCGCCGGAATTGCCGTGTTGCAGCTCGGACTCCAGCCTGCCTGTGAGGCGCATTCAGCCGTTTCCGCGCCGATTGCGGGCTGCGTGGACGCAGCAAATCTCAGTGAGGCGCCCTAGCCCACTTCGCTGACGGCGGTGTTTTCGGCGCTTAGCTTGGCGCCGAAGTTCTTCAGATATTTCATTCCGCTATCGCACATCAGGGTGACGATAGTAGAGCCCGGTTCCAGCTCCTCCGCCAATCGCAAAGCGGCGATGACATTGCCGCCCGTCGATGTCCCGGCGAATAATCCCTCTTCACGAGCCAGCCGAAGCGCCATTGCGACCGCTTCATTAGTGGAAACGCGCTCGATACGATCCGCTATATCGTCACGCCAGAGAGGTACCACAAAACCAGCCCCCACGCCGTCGATCTTATGACCGCCCGGCTCGCCGCCCGACAGCACAGCGGATTCGGCGGGCTCAACGGCAACGACTCTAATCTTTTCATTGCGCCTGCGTAAGGCTTCAGCCGTGCCTCGCAGCGATGCCGCGGTACCTACGCTCTGCACGAAGGCATCGACTTTTCCGCCGGTCTGGGCCCAGATTTCCTCTCCCAATTTGTGGTAAGCCGCGAGCTGGTCTGTATTATTCAACTGATCGGTCCAAAACCCTCCGGTATTTTCCGTAATGATGCGGGCGGCTTCGATCATGTCCCGCGTAAGTTTTTCGGTCATATGCCCGCTTTCGCTCTCTACAAGTTGAAGCTGAGCGCCGAGAATTTGCATATGGTCGAGTTTTTCCTGGGCAAAGGCATCCGAGGTAACAATGTAGAGAGGATATCCTTTGACTGCGCAGACCAGTGAGAGCGATACGCCCGTGCTGCCGCCGGTGTATTCGACGACACAGCCATCGGGCTTGAGTCGGCCGTCGGCCTCCGCTGCTTCGACCATTGCGAGCGCCATCCGGTCCTTCATGCTGCCGGTGGGATTCTCGTTTTCGAGTTTCAGCAGAATGCGCGAGCCGTTATCGGGAACGATCTTGCGCAAGGCCAGGAGAGATGTGGCGCCGATACAACCCAGAATGTCGGATCTTACTTCACTCATATTGCTTGTACCTTACTTCGAATAGCATCGAGAGATGGAAGCCGCGGCCCGGTAATCAAGCTGTTGATCGGACCGTGACGCTTCCATCTCTCGCGCCTTACCAGACCCTAAGCAGGCGGAAGCGCATTCAACTCCGCCGCCATTTTATCGATTCCCATTGTAACGCGATCCTTCTCTTCAGCCGTGTAGCAGAGACGGAAATAGCCCGGCTTTTCGTTGAAGCATTCCTGTCCTCGAACCAATAGGACATCCGCCGCCTCGGCGATGTAATTCAACAGGCGCGCTTCTCGGGGATCGTCGTAGGTATACAGCGATGGACACAACCTCGGCTGGTCGGAGACACTCTTCGGCACCCGATCGAGGTAAGCGCTCAGATCAATCCAGAAGAAGATCGCTCCATCATTGCCTTCGAAGTACGGAATGTTTCCCTTCTTGAGATGCTTCGCGGAAGCTTGATACTGATCATCCAGAAGGCCTTTGTATACTTTCATAGTCTGGTTCGCGAGCGCCGGGTCAGGGTTGCCCTCTTTATTGAGGAAGAGCTTCTTGGTCATATAGATATTCGGCGTCACGAACGGCGAAAACCATGCCAGGCTCGCCAGGCAATCCGTGCCCTGCAGCGCGGTTTGAACCGCGGGCGATTGCGAGATCATGAACCCGAGCCGGAATCCCGCGAGTCCAAAATCCTTCGACAGCCCCCAGGTCACATGTATTCGATCCGGGTTTTTCTTGTAGGCATCAAGAGTGAGCGCGCTGACGAATTCGTTTTTGCTCTTAACCTGTGAACCGGCATATATCTCGTCCGAGATTATTTGCCTGCTGGGGTCGGCAAGAAAAACCGAATATAGCTCCTCCTGAAGTTCCTTCGTGTAATTAACACCGAGCGGGTTGTTCGGATTGGTCAGCACCAACAGCTTGGCGGTCGGGTTCTGCTGGAGCGCCTTTTCGAGATCGGCGACGGTCAGGTTGACTCCGTCGGCGATCTGGAAGGTCACGAATTTCATTCCCGCTGTCTGGGAGAACGACCACGGGAATCCATACCACAACGGCGCGGGTGCAAGGAGCACGTCTCCAGGTTTGAACAGAGCGAGCGCGAGAACTTCCAACGCCGCCACCACGCCGGAGCTGCCATATATGTTCTCGTAGTTAACCGAGACGTTCCACTGATGATTGAGGAAGTCCTGAATACTCTCGCGGTATGGATCGATTCCATAGATGTACTGCATGGGATATTTGATAGTCTCGAGTGTAACTGGTCCGAGATTATCGAATACGTTTTGCTGATAAAAGTTGAGGAGCAGGACATTCTCGGCGGTGGACAGGTTCACTGCCTCCGGATTTACGTGCTGTTTGATGTAAGCAGCACGCTGTTCAGGGTGGGCGATATTCTGAAGTCGCCCAATGTGATGCGCGGTCAATTTCATTGGTATCCTCCTTCTTCTTCCGCCGGCTAATCGTCCCCGGCGCCCGACAGGAGCTCTTCTGAATCTTTCTCGGAAAGCGCTTCCAGTTCGCTCAACATCGCTTCAAGTTCCGATTCTTCTTCTTGTGAGGCCTGTCTTTGGATTATCTCAAGCGCCAGGAGTTCGATAGTCGGTCGTTCAAAAATCCTGAAAAGGGGCATTTCCAGGCCGAACTGATCCCGAATACGGGAAACAAGCTGTGTGGCTGTAAGCGAATGGCCGCCCAGATCGAAGAAATTGTCGTTTATTGAAATCTTGTCGACCTGCAGCAGATCATTCCAGCAGTCCACGAGAAATTGTTCGACTGATGTGCGCGGCGCAACATAGGTAGACTCTCTATCTCGCGCCGATTCTGTGTCATCGGGGTCGGGCAGCTTGAGCCGGGCTATTTTTCCGCTGCCGGTCAAGGGGAAGCCCTCCATCGGAATAAAGTGGGTAGGAATCATGTACGCAGGCAGTCTATCGCCGAGAAAATGGCGCAGGTTCGCTTTATCGAAACCCGCGCTTTGGTCCACGACGAGATAAGCCGCGAGCTGATCGTCTCCCTGTTTCGACTTTCGTTTTATGACCACGGCATCCTTGACGCCGTCGTATCTCTTGAGAACGACTTCTATCTCGCCGGGCTCGATCCTGAATCCTCTCAGTTTTATTTGCTGATCCGCGCGGCCGATGAATTCGACCGCGCCTTGAGCGTTGTACCGACACACGTCGCCGGTTCGATAAAGCCGTCCCTCTTGAAAAGGATCGTTGATGAATCGTTTGTTGCTGTCTTCAGGAAGATTGATGTAACCGTGCGCGACCGCCGCTCCGCCTATGTAGAGCTCGCCCGCAACGCGAGGCGGCGTAGGTTCGAAGTTCTCGTCGAGAACGTACAACTGAACGTTATCGACCGGTATGCCGATCGGCGGGTGCACCGGCCATTGTGAGGGAGGTTCTTCCAAATTGTGCCCGGAAACTATATGAGTCTCCGTTGGGCCGTACTGATTGCTGAGCCGGACCCTGGGGTACCTCTCGAAGAAGCTGCGCACGTTGTCCGTAATCTGCAGCTTGTCTCCGGCGGCTATTACTTCTCGCATCTCTTCCAGCTTCACGTCCATGTCGACCGCGGCGTTGGCAAGTTGCTCGAGTGCAACCGGCGCCAGGAATATTCGCCGAACTCGGTGGTCGTTGAGATATTCGAGATGCCGAGGGCCTTCGCGGCGGACGTTTTCGTCGATGACCTGCAAGCAGCCTCCGGAGCTGAAAGTGGAGAATATCTCCTGGCTGGCGACGTCAAAATTCAGAGATGAGAATTGCAGGGTTACCGATCCGGGAGGGCAGTCGGATTCACGGTTCTGCCATTCGACGAGATTGACCAGCGCGCGATGCGGCATCACAACGCCTTTAGGACGGCCGGTCGAGCCGGACGTGTGAATGATGTATTGAGGCGCCTCCGGCGAGAACGGGTTATTAAGATTCTCCGGGCTCTGTTGATCGATCTCCTCCGCGTGATCCTCCAGCACTACAAGATCGACCGAGCCCTCCAGATTCACTCGCGTATCTCGCGAGATCAACGCGAGCGGTGCGCTGACATCGCTCAAAATATAGCGAAGCCGTTCCAGAGGATTTTCCTGATCGAGCGGAACGTAAGCGGCGCCGGCCTTCAGAATGGCAAGCACGGCGGCGATCTGATTAATGCTGCGCGGTATGCAGAGGCAAACGTTGTCGCCGACCTTCACCCCTCGCGACGCGAGATATCGAGCGAGTTTGTTTGCATAAGCGTTAAGCTCCGCGTAGGTCATTCGCCGTGTTACGCCGTTGGATGTATGCGAAATCGCGATCGCCTCGGGCGAGACCATGCACTGGTCCTCAAACAGATGATGACAGCCTTTGGTATCCGAATACGGGAGATCCTTGCCACGGGAGTTTTCGAGACAACGCTGCCTCTGCTTCACCGACAGCAAGGGATAGGAGGAGATATTTGCTTCGGGATCCTTGGAGATCGCGTACAGCAATGAGAGGAAGTAACCGCTTATGTCCTGGATCGTCCCAGCCGAAAACAGATCTGTGTTGTATTCGACCGAGCACAGCAGCTTGTCGCCCACTTCGGAGATAAAGAGCGCAAAATCGAACTTAGCGGTGCCGGTATGTCCGTCGAGACTCTGCGACGCACCGACCGGCGATTCCGCTGCTCCCGCCATCAGCCCTTCGAGCGTGGGAAGGTTCTGAAGAGAGAACAGTACCTGTATCAACGGCCCGTGACTGAGATCGCGCTTGGGATTCAACTCGAGCACCAGCTTCTCGAACGGCATGTCCTGGTGCTCGAAGGCTTCGATGGTTGTATTCTTGACTTCGGACAGGAGATCGACGAACCGCTGATTGCCCTCCATTCGCGCTCGCAGCACCAGCGTGTTTACAAAGAGACCTATCAGGTTTTCTACGTCGGCGCCTTTGCGGCCCGCGATAGGGGTCCCCAGCAAGACATCCTTGTGTCCCGTTAGCCGATATAGCAGCACCGCAAAAGCCGACACCAGGGTCATGAAAAGCGTAGTTTCGCGATCGATGGTTATTTCCCTGATCGACGCGGTCAGATTAGCCGGGATTTCGAATTCATGGATGTGGCCATTGAAGGTTTGCTTCAACGGACGAGGATAGTCGCAGGGGATTTCGAGTAGAGTGGTCGCGTCGTCGAGCTGCTTGATCCAGTACTGTTTGAGGCGGTCCAAACCCTGGCCTTCGAGCTTCTCGCGCTGCCACACCGCATAATCCGCGTATTGAATTCGCAGCTCGGGAAGCGAGGCGGGCCTGCCCCCCAGCTCCTCTTGATAAAGCGCCGCCAGCTCACGCTGAAAGACCCCGATCGACCAGCCGTCGGCGACGATGTGATGAATCGTCGTTATGATGGTCGTTTCTCGCGCGGTTGCAACCAGCATTACCCGAAACAGGGGCGCCTTGCTCAGATCGAAAGGCGTGCTGGTGACCTGCGTGCAAATCGTCTGCAGCTTCTCCGCCGCCGACCGCGCGTCCAGACGGCTGAGATCTTCCCAATCGACTTCGACCGACAGCTCGGCATAGATGGCCTGCTTTGGCTTGCCAGCGGCCTCCATAAAACATGTTCTCAGCGACTCGTGCCTGGCAATCAGCCTGTTCACGGCTTTATTGAACGCGCTGCGATGAATCGAACCTTTCACGGTCGAGATATAAGGAATGTTGTAGATCGCGGCGCCCGGCTCGAGTTGATCCAAAAACCAAAGCCGTTCTTGAGAATATGAGACTGGCGGCGCGAATACATCCTGATTTCCCGTTCTCTCAATTTTCATAAACTCATTCCCTGTCGTTCGGCCCACTGCGCCTGATACTTAGCTATCCACGTCTGAAAGCTGAACTCTGTATTTCTCCCTCGATACAGCTTTGAAATCGGGGCCCTTTGGCCGAATGTCGGCGTTTTTCATTTCGGCCGCGATCAACTGCGCAACCGCGCGCGTGGTCGGCTTTCTAAAGAAGTTCTGCACGGACAAATCGACGCCGAATTCGTCTCGTATGCGAGTTATAAGAAGCGTGGCTTTTAACGAGTTGCCTCCTCGGGCAAAGAAGCTCTCATCATCGTCGACATCGTCCAGTTGCAGCGCTTCCAGCCAGATGCCTCTCAACTGTTTGTGAATCTCCTCGTCCTCGACGCTGCGAGCCTCGTCTTTCGGTTCGCGCGATGTCACGAACCGGCCAATCAACACATCCCGGTCTATCGCCCCGGAAGCAGTGAGCGGGAACTCGTCCATCACAATGAAGCGATCAGGAATCAGGTCGACGCCGTCGCGGTACACAAGAAAATCCCGAGCAGTTTCGGGGGTAATCTGATCGACGGCGCTAAGGATGAAAGCAACTACAAGGCTGTCGGAATCCAGCTCTGACCTTATTGTGATTACTTCAGCGGCCCGGATATCTTCGTGCTGACAGAGTGCGGCTTCAAGGATGGTCAATTCGACGGAGCATTCATACTTGATGAAGCGATGATCTTCGCCCCTCAGCCACTTGATGCGGCCGCCCTCGAATTGCGCTGCTTTGAGCCCGGTGCTAATCGCGGCCGAAGTCTCCGGAAGCAGGCGTCTCACATACAGTTCGCCTTTGCCGTGAAAAGGAGCAGGCTCGCCGATCTTGTTCAAGACCCGGTGTTCAAAACCGGGAATGGCTTCCGCGACCGCGACGCCGTCGGATTCCACGGATTCAGACTGGAACGGAAACGCGGTCGTCCAGATTCCAATCGCGGGATTCGCATACAATCCGGTCACCCGCGCATTGGGGAAACGCTGCGTCAGCTTGCCGGCCAAACTCGGACTCTGCTTCTCACCGCTCAGTAGAATATTCCGCGGCCCCTGAAGGTTCTCTACTTCGGCGTTCGAGGCGAGAAGGCTCGAGAGCAGGTTCTGCGCGAGCGGCGTGGGCAGATCCCATACCGTTATCCGCGGAGCCATCAGGCGTTCTGCAAACAACGAAGACTCCCTGAGACTGGAAGCATCGGCGATTTCCACGCCGGCCCCTGCCATCAGCATCCCCAAAGTGTCGTATAGCTGTTCGCAGCCTCCGATACTCGGCGATAGCAGGCAGCGGTCCTGCGCGTTGATTCCGCACCGAATGTTGAGCCACTGAAATACAGCGAGCATTTCAATATGGCTTATCGAGGTTATAGACAAATTGTCGTCGCGGTTGTCGACCAGGACACAAGCCGTGCCCGAGCGCTCATCGCCCTTGCCATTTTCGCCGTCACGCACGCCGCCAACGGTTTCCAGGGCGGCTCGCTCGGAGCCCGCATCAGGCAGAGCGCTATCATCCGCGTCGGCCCTTGAAGCGCTTCGATCCCTCGCGATCCGCAGCGATGGAGATCCATTCCCGTTTGCCTGTGTCGAGTATTCGATTGTGATCCAGTGCCTAACGCTCGTTAAGCTGTCGCGAAATTGCTGGAGATCCGCGACCATCTCGCGATGACAGACAACACATTCACAGTCGAGCGCTCCGAGCACTTCGTCGATCGGCCCCTTGATTGAAAGCAGTTTGATAGGCGCAAAAGTGGCGCAGGCCTTCATCACCGCGAGCATGCTTACAATCATCTCCGTGCCCGCGTCCATCAAGACGGCGACCGGCTTTCGCGCGTCGAGTCTCAAACTCGCAAGAACTTCCGCGAGCTCATCCGCCTGCTGATTGAGCTCCCGATATGTCGTGACGCGATTATCCTGGACAACCGCGACATTCTCAGGATGCTCGGCTGACTGCGTCTCTATAAGCCCATGAATGCTTATGCTCTTGAATTGCGATATGTCCGTTTCAGCGGGTGAAGGCGAGACTTCAGCCGGACGAGCTGTATCGGCGTAGGGCCTCAGATCGGCGATTCGCGTCGCCATCTTGCCGAGCCCCTGATACAAAATAGCGCTGAACGACTTGAAGAAATATCGAATCGTCGATTCGTGGTAGATACGGTTGTCGAAGCGAAATACGGCCCTGGTCTTTCCCGCGACGGTATCAAAAAGAACAACCACGTCGCATTGACTATCGGAGGATTCCTCGTTGAATCCGACCATCGACGCGATCATCGAAAGCTGTTTCGGCCTGCGCTCGTCGGGGATATCGAGGAGCATGCGCGAGAATGGATATTGTTGATTCTTGTAGGCGTTCGAGAGGAGTTCCTTGGTAGCAAGCAACGTATCCTTGAACGAACACGCGCCGTCGAGCACGCCGTCGATCGGGAGCAGATTCGGTATGGCGCCGTCCGTAGACGGACTGAAAATCGTAATCCCGCGTTCGCCGCCATGCTTGTGCAAACAGATCTTGAGAGCGAGAACAAGGGTGGTGTAGAGCAGGAAGCTGTTGCCCGCGGTCAGGCGCTGCAGGATGGCGTTAATCTCTTCATCGATCCCAAGCTCGAGCGACGAAATTTGCGGTTGTCCGTCTTTGGGGCGAGGATGGTCGAGGGCAAGTCGTCCCTCGAACGACATCGATTCCAGTCTGTCGCGCCAATACTTGCGAGCTTCGTGCATCGCCTTGTCATAGATTAAAGGTGCCTTTTTCAAGCTGCTCGTACCTCTCCTCGTTTAAATAAGGTTTATCAAGGTTTATCAATGAGCCGTTGCGTGTTACGGGTGGTCTCTTTGGAGGCGGCTTCGCGCCGTACATCTTCGTGCCGTTACAACAACAGCATCAGTCAAAATTCAACCAGCGTGGGCGTTCGCCAGGCGTAGAAAATTCAGAGGCGGATCGGAACTCTGCTTCCAACGACTGCCGCTGAGAAAGCGGCGCGGAAAGGCGTCTACCGCACTTTCCGCGCGCTAATAATCAACAAGCCGGATCACGAGCTTATGCGCTCGGTTAATCTCCGCCTGTCAACGGCATTGTAAGCCGGTTGTGCCCGAATGAATCCTGCCCGCCAACAAGAACCGCGGCGTAATTCTCAAGCGGGAACACCTCACCAAAGTGCGTGAACTTGTCGGTATGGTTCGGGTAGACCATTACATCGGTCGGAACGTAGCGAATCGCCAGGCCCATGCGGAGCCGATCCTTCGAAATGTTGGGTTCCGAACCATGCAAGCAGCGAGAGGTAAACATCAGCACCTGCCCCGCCTGCATCGGAACGTGAAGCGCCTGTGATTCGTCGGGCTTCCAATCCGGATCGATCTTCAACTTCTCGAAGTCATAACCATAAAATCCCGAGGTTGAGGCCGGATCGAAGGGAACATTTCGTTTCTCATCGAAGAACCAGGTGCGATGTGTTTTCGGGATGACCTTCAGACAGCCCGTCTCGAGAGTCGCTTCCGTAAAGGCAAACCAGACTGTGAGCTCCCAGGAGCCGTCGTGCGGCTCGGTCGGCACGAGCTTCGAGTCGCCCTCGAAGGCCACGAAACTCTCGGCCTGATGCCACGCGGTGGCTTCATCGCCAGGGTACTTCGGAAACCACTCCGTCCTCCAGCAAAGGAGGTTCTGCCCCAGAAGGTTCTGAACCCTTCGCACGATGTCCGGATGGCTGACGATCTCACTCAGTATTTTTATGTCTAGGTGGCGATCGTAATTCATCTTGTTATCGCCATAGATCGCGTTCTTTTTGTTCAGGAGCTGAAATCTGACCTTCTTCCACATCGAGTCCACGAGCTCGGGTGGGTAGATTGAAAACGGCCCGATATAACCGTTCTCTTTGAAGAATTCTTTTTCCTCTTGCGCGCTGAGCGCATCATTTTTCGCTACTTCGAGCTTGGATATCGACACTGTTGCACCCTCCATTTTTTCTTGCTCAACGATCTAACGCCGGAAGGCCGATCGCTCATCCAACACGAATTTCTCAACGAGAGAGATTCGCGCAGGACCGGCGTCGCCTACTGCGCCTGATCTTGTTTATTCTGAAGTAATACGTCTAGCTCCTTGGCCAAATCGAACAGAGAAGAATTATCAGGATCGAAAAATGACTGGGCTTCAAGTGAAACCCCCTTTTCCGCCTCGATTCTGTTCAAGATAATGTTTAGCGTTAATGAATTGCCGCCTATGTCGAGAAACTTGTTCGACAACGTTACCTGCTCCAGGCCGATGATCTCCGACCACAGCGCCGCCATATACTTCTCACTGGCCGACTGCGGCTCTTGACCTTCCGTCCGCGGAGCCGAACCGCTTCCCTGTCCTGACGCTGACGTTTCTATTCCTGAGTTTGCTGTCATTGCATCTCCAATCAAGCGACCGGTGTATGTATAAAGCCCGCTTGTTTTCGCCGTCGCTTTCGCGAGGACGGAAATAACAGTCGAAATTAACAGGGTCGAGGCCGCCGCTTTTCTTCCGCTCGATGCTATTGGGCCGCGGCTCGACCTTGCACCAACACATAATCTTCGGCGAGCAAAGGAGCCACAATCTCGGCGGTTCTTTTTCTCGCTTCTTCGAGCGGCAAGCCTGCCTTGCCGGAAAAATTGCCGATTATCGTAGACCACGGAGACTCGCCGTCCATAAGCTCCATCAGGTCGCAGGCGCTGTCCTCCAACGGAGAGACATTTCGGCCCAGCAACCACGAACTTGTCGACGAGAACACCGGCCGATCCCGGTCGAAGGTAATGCCGCGAATCGGCTCCAGCGTATGGCTCGCCCGGTTGATTCGCCACGTCGACTCCAGCCTGCCGTTCACTATCGGCACGTCTTCATCGCTCAATTCGCGAGCGCTCCTGAATCCGCCGGTGACGATCTTCTCCATGCCGGCCGGCTCCTTCACCTCGTTTACCGAGTGATCCAGATTATTCATGAACTGATGAAACATCGGGATCTGTTTTTGAAGCGCCGGATGAGGATTGCCCGGAATAGTGTTGATGAAGAACGAAAAGGCCTGCTTGGCACCTATGTTCTCGTCGAACTTCAGCATTCGACGGGCCTGCCAGAACAGATCATTAGGATGAGCGCTCGCGTTGCCGGCATAGAAGTAGTGCAGGAAATCACGGGTGACTTCATACATCTGCCGGTAGTTATTCGAGTAGAACTTCGCGGCCGCGGCTTCCATCTCCGGATTTCCCAGCACGGAGTGAATGCACACCGACGAGGAATATCCCGCAAGCATGCCCAGCGACACGCCGGTCGACAGAAGCGGATCGAGAAAAGCCGCGGCGTCTCCCGCCAGATAGTATCCCGGTCCGGCGGTCTCATCGCACGTATACGCCCAATCGCGAACGGCTTGGATTTCTTCCAGGCGTTCGGCCTTCGGCCCTATGAGTTCATTTACATACGGCGCCTCGGAGAGCGCTTCGTTATAAAAGCCCTCGATCCCCTTGGCTCGGATTTCATCCTCGAACTCACGACCCGTGACCAGTCCAAGGCTGACTTCGCCGAGCCGTTCGCTATTCATCGGGATGAACCAGAACCAGCCTTTTGGGCAGCTCTCGATAATTATATGTTTGTTTCGGAAGTCCTGCGCCCCGCGCACATTCTTGAAGTAGCTGTACATCGCTACCTGGCGCATCTGGTCGTCGTAACGACGCTCGGTCACCTGACGGCCTATGATCGACGCGGAACCGCTGGCGTCGACCACAAACTTCGCCCGAACCGCCTGCGTGCCGCCGGTTTCGCCGTCGCGATAAACGACTCCGGCGATTCTATCGCCTTCTCGTATCGCTTCTAAAACTGTGGCGTTCATATTCACTTCGGCGCCGCAGCGACGGGCATTATCCAGCAGAATTTGATCGAAGACGGAGCGTTCGACGTGAAAGGCAAACCCCGAAGGAAGGAAGGGCGTGTCGGAGAACCGGATGTCCCACGGCTCCCTCGTCTTGCCCCATATAAAGGTGGCTCCGGTCTTCTCGACAAAGCCCGCATTGCGACAGGCTTCGACCAGACCGAAATCTTCCAGAACAGGCATCATGCTCGGGAGCAGTGATTCACCTATCCGATGTCTTGGAAATTGACTACGCTCGAGGAGTAAAGTGCGATGCCCGTATCGGGCTAAATAACCCGCTGTAGTACTTCCCGCGGGTCCTCCTCCTACAACGATCACATCGTACTGATCAACCATAGTTTCATCCACTCTGAAATGTCAGAAAAGCGTTAGTTACAGTAGATTGAGAATTCGAATTAGTTGTTGCTTGCAACCGGAAGCAACCCCAAAAATTAATAGCGCGGAGTCTATCATACACAAGATTAAGCGTCAACGAAGTGCCCATATTACGGCCCTATTACAGCCTGCTACAGCTTGTGAGATATTCCCCCAGAACTTCGAGCGTCATCGAACTCGCGCGACAAAACTCGTAATGATCACCCTTCTCGTCGATGAACTTCTTCGACCCCGGAATACAATCACCCACGGCCAGAGAGTTCTCCGCGCTGGAATGCACATCCGCATTGCCGGTAAGGATGAACGTCCGTTGCCGCACGCCGGCGGCAACGTCGAGCGCGTTGAAATCACGATAGGCCATGTAGTTCTTTGCATACCGAAACAGGTATTCTTCCCGGCTGAATGGAAGATTGATTTGCTTATCCAGCTCCGACTGCGAATCGCCCTTGCTGGCCTGCGATATTTCGGCCATCTTCGAGAATATGAAGCCCGCCTGTTGACGGCTCGTCGCCACGACTGGAAGAAACGTATCGATGCTGCGCTGATAATTGGTCGATGCGTGACCCCGCTTGAATAGCTGATACTCGCCATTCACGAGTATCAGTTCAGTGAAAACATCGGGGTGTTCGGTCGCCGCCGCCAGAGAGATACCCGCTCCTGAACAGTAGCCGATCAAATAACAGCTATCGATCTCCAGCTCTTTCAAGATGCAGATCATGTCCTGCGCATGTTCGGCCGGCGCCATCTTCTCATCGCCGGAGAACTCCTGATCCAGATTCAAAATGTACCGGCTCTCCCAGGTCACAACGTTGAAATCGCGCTCGAATCTCTCGAACGCGGCGTGAGCAACGCTGACCGGAACGCCGAACGGAAGAGTAATCAATATGCCTGGTTTATTCCTGTCGACGACAGTGTGCAGGCAATTGAGAATTGCGCCGCTGCTGCCGAGTACCGATCGTCTCTGGAATTCCATGTTGCCTTTGACCAAACCTCGCGGCGCTACAGTCGCGCCGCCGATCGCTATTAACGCGGCGGCCTCACGAACGGCCGACGCCGCTGCCTCTCTCCGCCTCGATCAACCGGCGAAACGCGCTCTTGGAGTCGACATCGAGCTGCCTGGACATCTCGTCTACCTCTTCGGTGCACCGCTTGATGTTGGCTTCGATCTCCTCCCACAGAGTGCGCGGAGAGCGAGTATTACCGGCCGCGATTTGATGGCCCACCAGAGCCGCGCTCGAGCTGTTCGCGATAACATCCGGCACTACCCTGACCGCTTTTGCGTGAAGGACATTCCTCGCATCAGGCAGCAGGGCGAGATTGGCCCCTTCGACGACCAGAGGCGTCTGTATTCGCGCGGCGGTATCGGCATCCACAAGATAGGAGCCCGCCGCGAGCACCAGAAGATCCGCCGATTGCGCGAGCAATTCGTCCCGGCCGATGCGCGCGCACGAACCCGGAAGCTTATCTTCAGCAAGCACTCCGTTCTCATTCTTCGCGGCGATCAACGCATCCACATCCATTCCGCCGTCGTCGATCACCGCTTTGCTGCAATCGCTGACGCCGACGATCCTGGCTCCCGACCGCGACAAATGCCATGCGACTCCGGAGCCCACTACTCCGAAACCCTGAATAAGCACGCGAGCCCCGTTCAAAGCGCCGTTCAGCGCCTGTTCGATCGACCAGAAGACTCCCTTGCCGGTCATGTTCGGAATGTAGCCGTCAAGCTCGCCCAGCCGATCCGGACATTCGGCCGTCTGAGTATGCTTACGAGCAACGGCCAGTTGGGCCATATTCAAGGTCTGATAAATCTCGTCGAGCATCCATTGCTTCGCGCCCATGTCCTTGCCGAGAATCGTCGTAGTGGAAAGTACATCGCGGCACTCTTCGGCGAATCGTTTCAGAAACTCTTTCAGTCGAGGATCGTCCGGCGAAGCCCGCAGCCCTGCTTTGGCTCCTCCGACCGGTGATCCGTGGACCGCAAGCTTCAAGGACATATTGTCGGCGAGATCGGCGACCATCTCTTTTGTTACCGACGGGTCGATTCGCGTGCCTCCGAAGGAGATATCTCTATCCGAAGCATCGATCACAAGATAGGCTTCGAAACCGGCTTTGTCGTCCTGTATTGCTATTTCCTGATAGCTGCGCACCACGTATCTCCTTGTATTTCTCCCGCGACCGGCGGCAATTACTTGAACCCCACCAGCGGTATCGAGCCGCAGAATCGCAGTAGCTGCTTTATCTCGTGAGAGCCGCGATTCTCGAACCACCCATGCTCGATGGCTTTTTCGAAGTTCTCTTTTACAAGCGTTCCCAGATTCCGCGTATCATCGGATTCGATTCTCGACAGCGCATCTCGCAATTTCACGACGCACGAGGGCGCGTCGTCGCCGGCCAGCATATTTTTGAGCCGGTGAATATACTCCGGAAGAAACATCAGGTAGGCCCCGACGGTCCTGATCTGTCCGGCAACCTTCAGTTCTTCTTCGCCGAGATGTATGAACCTGGGCCAGCCCGTTAACCCATGGTTTGTTATGACTCGCGAGATTCGCTCATTAACGGAGCCTATATGAACCCCGTTCAACTCGTTTCCGAACTGAGATCGGCAGTGCTCGAGCCGATAGCGCAATATCTGCCGGTAAAAACCCATGCCGCGAAACTGCGGCATGATGTAGCACCGGCCGAGCACGCAGAAGCCGGGATGCGGAAAGTCCCGCGTCAGTTTTTCGGCGACGGCGCTCGCCGCGATCATCCGCGTTTCGCCGCCGCGATCGAGATGGAAAAAGAAAATCCTGGTCGGACGAAGCTTGTTCTCCCATTCAAGCAGCCCCTCCAGAGTTCCGTCCGGACCGAAGTTCCTCCAGCTATGTACGCAGTCCTCGTCGCCCAGACATCCGAGCAGAACGCGTAGATTATCAGGGTCGACGCACTCACTGACGACAAGCTCTTCAAGCCCGGCAATGCCTGTCCTGTAGAGCTTCGCCGCTCCATTTGGCGACATAGAGGCCGCGGCCTCGGCGAGCTTGTTGCCGCTACCCGTTATTGTCATTTCTTGATCCCCCGCGGGTTGGTCGCATGCTGATCGCATGCTTACCGCATCCCGTCACAGCTCGAACACGAATGCGCGATACCCTAAATAATTGCAGGCCCGATCGCTCACTTTTCGGCAGCCGGCCTGGTATCCAAGATCCATCCAGGCGTCTCTGCTGAGAATCCTTCCGTTGCCTATCAAATGATGAATGAGAATATTCGATTGCGAGTAGAGCCATAGCGTCTCTGAGATATTCCCTTTGTCGACGTGAGGCATTCTCGGCTGTTCAAAAGCAACCACAGCCCAGTTTGGATGGGTGGTCTTGAGCCCTCTCAGAACTTCGACGAACCTCTCTTCGCCCTTTGCCATCAACTCATGAAAATGGAGTGAAAAGATCAACCCTCTTCGATCCGAATCGACGCGCCCGCGCCAGCCATCGAGATCGAAGAAGTCGCTCCGGATCCAACTAATGTTCCGTATCCCCTTTGCCGCGGCGCTTGACGCGTTCGACTCGAGGGCCGATTCGCTCCGGTCAAGACCGTACAAAACATGATCTGGATAGCGCTCGGCCAGCTTTTCCACCAACCCCGTCGTGAGACCTACTTCCAGAACGCTGTCGACGCCGAGCTCATCGACATGCTCGACCAAGCTGTTCCAAAAATTCATCGCAAGCTTGAACACGCCGTTCTCGGCGTATCGGCCCTCGCGGTGAAAGTCTTGGCCATATCGCCCGTCTCCGCTCAGCATCCTTCCGAGGTTTTGCCAGACCGGCCCGTAAGCCCCGACCCGCACATCAAACATATTGATGGACTGCCGGCTCGCGTCCGTTTTCATATCCGAGTAGCGCCCGATGACTTTCCTCCCGAATTCGGACAGCGAGTACTTGTTTTCCTGGTCCCGATCCAAAAGATCGTCAACTTCAAAGACATAATCGAGGAGCGCATCGGCCGGCCCGGGTTCAAGATGCAGCGAGTCGGCGATTTCCCGAGCCGTGTAAGAGCCTCCGCCGTTCAACAGCTTGAATACGCCGGCCTGATTCAGGTGAAACAGGATCTGGGCTTCGACGTAGAATGTCGCTTTACGATGAAACCAGCTTTCCGGGGATTCCATTTAATCTCCTATTCGCGGAAGACCATCTCTCACTCGCCCATCGCTTCTTCGCGACAAACAAAGCGAGTCACGCCTTTGTCGGCGGTGTTCATCCGCCGGTTCACTCGATTCAGAATCTCTTTCTTATCGGTCTTCCCTGACGGAAGCTTCGGGAAACTGTCGAACAGAAAATAGAGCGACGGCACCATGTAATACGGCAGCTCGCTCTTGAACACGGATTGAACGCGGCCGAAGATCTTATCGTCGTCGACACCATCGTCCGCGCGAATAAAGCACGCGGCTATCACTTTCCCCAGCGACGGATGCATAGCCGCGACGGGGTGGCCCTCCCTGACGCTCGGAGCCGCATCCATCACTCGCTTGATCTCGCTGAGATCGATTCTGAAGCCGGACAACTTGATCTCTTCGTCAGCCCTTCCGATGAAGTCGAGATTTCCGTCGGGCCGCCGTTGGCACAGATCACCCGATCTGTAGTATCTCCGGCCGTCTATGTTCGTGATCTTCTCGGCAGTCTGCCGCGGGTTATTCCAATAGCCCTTCATGACCTGCGGCCCGCCGATCAACAATTCGCCTTTGACGCCTGCGTCGGCGATGATCCGCTCTCCGTCGAGCAACAACACCTCGGTATCTCTCATGGCCTTACCGATCGGATAGAACTCCGATCGATCCGGCTCGATGCGGTCGATAAAGTAGGCCGTGCAGATAACCGTCGCTTCGGTCGGACCGTAGCCGTTGACTATCGATAGACCGGGAACCTTTCGCAGCCACTTTTGCATCGTGTCTACGTTAATAATTTCGGCCCCCGTCATTACTCGCACGAGCGACGAGAGCTCGCACTTCTCGAACAGGCTCCCCTCCGACATCAGCGTCATAACCGGACCGACCGCCGTAAAATGAGTGATCCGCTCTCTCTCAAGCGTCTGCAGCAGCTTATTGGCGATCATCGGACCGCACGAGAGGTGAACGGTCGCGCCGCGATAGAGCGGAAAAAGCAGATCCATAATGTGAACGTCGAAGTACAGCTCCGAGGTGTTCATACATCTCGAGTCGGCGACGACATTCATAACCTCGGCAAGCGCTCGATAGAAAACGTCGACGCTGCCGTGCTGGATCAGAACTCCCTTCGGCCGGCCTGTCGAGCCTGAGGTGTAAATGCAATAAGCAACGTCCTCCGGAGCAATGCGAGGAAGCGAAACTCCGCCTCCGTCATACTGGTAATGCTCCGAAAGGCGATCTATGTCGACGAGGTTGGAACTGGAGCCGACTTCTTCGGCGACCGATTCGTAAAGCGTCCCGGCGGCTACGATAAATCTGGGAGAGACATCATTGAGTATGAACAGCAGGCGGTCCTTCGGAAGCTTGGAGTCGACCGGCACATAGATAGCGCCGGCCTTCATACATCCGAGGATTCCGACTATCAGAGAAGCGCTCTTCGGCGCGCAAAAAGCGATTCGGTCCCCTTGCTGCACCCCTTGCGAAAGCAAATAGGCCGCAAAGTTCGTGCTGAAACACTCCAATTCACTGAAAGTGTACTTCCGCTGCCCATCAAGCAATGCATCCTTGTCGGGAGACAAACGGGCAGCTTCACAAACTATGCTCGCCATGTTCATAAATAAAGCTCGGCAGTTCTTCCCAATAACCGAAGGCTCGTACTTGTCAGTCGCTCAACTCGAAATTGAATTCGCCATCTTCAATGGATCGCGTTTGATCTCGCCGGCCCGCATTGTCGGCGTCGTTTCCGTCTGGGCCTGTTTCAGACACGTCTAACCCCAGCGGAATGTCCATCAGCGATATCGAAGGATCGGCGGCGATCTTACGGGCTATCATTTTGAAGTGATCGATCATCGCGGCGATCGTGGCGCTGTCGAATAGATCGGTGTTGTATTCGAACCCGCCGCTGATCTTCGACTCGTTCTGAGTGACCGTCAGATTCAGATCCACCTTTGCCGTGTTCGAGTGCACAAACGGAAAGTCGCCGCTCTCCATCGTCTCTCCCTCGGCGCGCGGGTTGGCCGATTCAATCAACGATGCATTCTGGAAATTGAATACAGCTTGATACAACGGCGGATAGCCGGGCACTCGTTCGACGTTCAGTTCGTCGATGAGCTTCTCGAACGGCAGAGTCTGATGTTCGAAAGCAGCCAGCGACATTGCCTGAACCTCTTTGAGCAAATCCGCGAAAGTCTGGCCGTCCTGCAGCTTGACCCTGAGGATCAGCGTGTTGACGAACATTCCAATAATCGGCTCCAACTCCGGCCGCCCGCGATTCGCCACCGGAGCGCCGACGACGAGGTCCTGCTGTCCCGTATACCGATAGAGCAGCGTGTAGTAGCAGGCCAGCAGCAGCATGAAGAGCGTGATCTTATGCTGACGGCATAACGCAATCAGCTCCGCGCTCAGCTCGTCGTCGAATACAAAGCCATCCAGAGTGCCGTTAAAGGTCTGATCTTTCGGCCGAGGATAGTCGGTCGGCAACTGTAAAATGCTCGGCGCGCCCGCCAGTTGAGCGGTCCAGTAGTTGACCAGCTTACTCAACCGAAGCCCACGGAGATTCGCCCTCTGCCACCTGGCATAGTCGGAATATTCAACCTGCAGCGGCGGCAGCGGCGACGCCTGCTGCCCGCTCCGATACGCCCCGTAAACCGTGTTCATTTCGGAGACGAACACGCCCAGCGACCACGCATCCGTTATGATGTGGTGCATTGTCGCGCACAGCACGTGATTGAATGAATCCAGGCGAATTAGCGTGTAGCGAACACACACGCCGGCGGCCAGGTCAAAGGGCTTCTGAACTTCCGCGTTTAGCCACTGTCCCATCGCCGCGCCGCGCTGATCGGCGGGCAATGTTGAAAGATCTTCAATGTGCAGGTCCAGCGCGACCTCCGGCTCCACAATCTGCACCGGCCCTTCGTCGCCGGTTTCAAAATGGACTCGCAGCATGTCGTGCCGCTGTATCAGAGCGGCCAGCGCCTTTTTTAAGCTCGCGAGATCGAACGAACCTTGAAACGGAATGTAGAGCGGTATGTTGTAAACCGGACTGCCGGGCTGCAGCTTGTCCATGAACCACAACTGCTCCTGCGCGTATGAAAGAGGGAAAGACCTTGGCGAGCGAAACGTGCTCTGGAGCAGGGCTCTCACTATTTGGCGCTTGTCCGCGAGATTCAATCTCGTCACTTCGTTTTTCGAGAGCACCGTTACTTACCCCTTCGGCAATTTGATCGTAGTCAAATCAGAGACGTTTTATTGACTCCGCCAGATCCGCCATGCTCAGCAACTGGCTGCAGCAGTCCCGCAGGTCAGCCTGCTTGAGCGCCCCATTGCCGTTCCTGGACAATCGATCCCTGACCTCGCGCGCATAGGTCTCGAATATCTGACTTCCCTGCTCGCGGAGCCTTGCCATCAGATCGTCCGAGCCGTTTGTCGTCTCCGGCGCTGGAAGCGAGTACCGGCGGCGCAGCCGGAGGCCCTCCATCGCGGCCTTTGTTCGGGCGAGATCCACGTAGTATCTGAAATAAAGCGAATCCACGGACCCCGAGCCGTTCGACGAGCCCGCAGCCTCGGCGCGGACCCTGGATCTGTTGTCATTAGAACTCGAATAATTTCGGGACCAGGCAAGCAGTGACTGGACATCTTCAAAACGCGCGAGCTCCGGATCTTCCAGGTGCTGCTTGAGGAACTCATCAATTTGGTCTTCGCTCATTTCGTCGAGCGTCTGGAATACCCTCAGATTCGACCGCATCAATATAGCCGTCGCGGTTTTGGTTTCATCCAGCCAGGCTTCGTCCTCGAATTCGCTCAAGGCCTTCGCCAGCGTCTTGACGGTTGGGTTCTCGAACAGCAGTCGAACCGGAACGTTGAGGTGGTAGTGGCCATTGATGCTGTTGATGACCTGAGTGACCAGTATCGAATGCCCGCCGAGCGCGAAGAAATCATCGTTCGGCTGCAGGGAGTCGACCTTGAGGAACTTGCGCCAGATAACGAGCAGCTCCCTTTCTATGTCGCTCACCGGCTCCATCGGTTCGGAAACCCTGACGGCAACCGGCTCTGGAAGCCTCTTACGGTCGAGTTTGCCGTTCGACGTCAGCGGCGCCTCCGGAATCGTCATGATGCTGGAAGGCGTCATATAGTTCGGCAGCTTCTTACCGATGAAAGCGCTGACGTCCATTGCGTCAATCGAGGCGTCCGGGTTCTCCAGGACAACGTATGCCGCCAGGCGCTCGTCTTGATCGCCGAACCGATGAACTACGACGATGGCTTCCGCGACTCCCGGATACTGAGACAGAACGGATTCGATTTCTCCGAGCTCGATTCGCAGTCCTCTCAATTTAACCTGCGAATCGATCCGGCCGATGTACTCGATATTGCCGTCGTTTCTAAAGCGCGCCAAGTCGCCTGTTTTATAGAGGCGCGCATTCGGGCGCTTCGCGAACGGATTGGGTATGAACTGCCGTTGAGTCAGCTCCGGCTTGTTCAAATAACCCTCGGCGAGATTGCGGCCGCCGATGTAAAGCTCGCCCGATACTCCGATCGGGCACGGTTGAAGCTTCTCGTTCAGAATATAGATCTGCGTATTGGCGATGGGCCGCCCGATAGGCACGCTCAAATACTGGTCTCGCCATTGATCGCAATCCCAGCGCGTAACGTCGACGGCGGCCTCGGTCGGCCCGTACAAATTGTGCGCGCTCACCCCCGGCAAGGACTGCAGCCGCCTGCATTGTTCAATCGTCAGGGCCTCGCCGCTGCAGATGATGCGCTTGAGCGAATCGCAACCGCTCAGATCTTCATGCAGAAATAGCTGGAGCATCGACGGGACGAAGTGCAGACAGGTCACCCGTCGCTTTCTTATCAACTCGACAAGATAGACGCTTTCTTTGTGCCGGGCAGGCTCCGCAATCACCAGACAGGCGCCCTCCGACAAGGGCCAGAAGAACTCCCAGAGCGATACGTCAAAAGTAAACGGGGTCTTCTGCATTACGCGGTCGTTCGGCTCCAGCCTGTACGCCTCTTGCATCCACTCAAGGCGATTGTAGATTGCGCCGTGTGAAACCATGACGCCCTTGGGTTGACCCGTGGAGCCGGATGTAAAAAGAACATAGGCGAGATCGGCGGGAGTCAGTTCCACCGGCGGCGCCGACCCATCCTCATCCGGATCGAATTCAAGCTCGTCAAGCACGATCGCGTTGACTTGATGATTCGACAAGGCAGCCAGACAATCAGACGTAGTCAACACGTGACTGACGCCGGCGTCGTTCAGCATGTAAGCGACGCGGCCCTCGGGAAAGTCCGGTTCGATCGGCATGTAAGCGGCGCCCGCCTTCAATATCGCGAACAAGCCCGCGACCATTTCCAGCGATCGATGCATGCTGATCCCTACTATGCTTCCTCGATTGACGCCGCGACCGCGCAGAAGTCTCGCGATAAGGTTCGCTCGGTGATCCAGCTCCCTGTAGCTCAGCTCTTGATCTTGAAAAATCAGCGCCGTCGCGTTCGGAGTCTCGTTGACCCATTTCTCGAACCTGCCGTGAAGAGGCAGTACCTCAGGCCATTCACGTCGTGTGTCGTTCCATTGATCGAGGATGAGATCCTGCTCGCCCTGTGAAAGAAACGAGAATCCCGAAAGCTGCTCGTCGGGGTTCTTGATTACGTACTCGAGAGTGTTTACAAAATGGCCGGCCATCCGCCCGATCGTATCCAGCTCGAAGAGATCGGTGGCGTATTCAAACACCGCTGAAAAGCCGTCCTCGGCTTCCGTAATCGCGAGAGTCAGGTCGAACTTGGAGACTTTTACGTCCAGGTTGAGGTCATCGGCGGGCTCGTCATCCGGCTTCGCCGCCTCCCGGTTGTTCGATCTTTCCGCGGACAGGTTTTGAAAGATGAACATAACCTGGAACAAAGGGTTATGACTGAGACTGCGCTCAGGCTGTAATTCGGATACTAGTTTTTCGAACGGCAACTCCTGATGCGCATACGCTCCGAGTGTAGTCTCCCGAACCTGCGCCAGAAGCTCGCGAAAACTCATTCCCGGCGTGATGGAGCTGCAAAGAACGAGCGTATTCGTAAAGAAGCCGATCACCATCTCGAGATCCGACTGGGTGCGGTTGGCTATCGGCGTGCCGACGACAATCTTGAATTGATTCGTATAGCGGAACAATAAAACTTTGAACGCGCTCAGCAGCAGCATGAAAGGAACGACGCCGCTCTCGCGGCAGAGCGATTTCAGCTCCGGCAGAAATGAGCGCGGCACGGTGAAAGGGTATAGAGCGCCCTTGAAAGACTGCCTCGCGGGACGAGGGTGGTCCAGTGGAAGCCCCAGCACGGAAGGCGCGCCTTCCAACTGTCCCCGCCAGTATGAGAGTAATGATTTCAGCCTGTCTCCCTGAAGGAGCTCCCGTTGAGAAATCGAATAATCGACGTATTGCAGCGGCGCCTCAGGCAGGTTCGGAGCCGTGCCCGAGTACGCGGCTTCATAGAAAATCGGGAATTCTTTTGTGAACAGGTTGATCGACCAGCCGTCGGAAATGATGTGGTGCATCACGACCAGCAACACGTTTTCGTTATTGCGCTGAAGGATCAACCGCACCCGCAGGAGGGGACCGGTCGCAAGATTGAAGGGAACCCAGATGTGATCGTTAAGCGTCTGCGAGAGCGGCGGTGAATTGTGGGCTCGCAAGTCAATAATCGAAAAGTCGAGCCCTTCATTCACATCGTCCGCGACTACCTGATAGGGATTATCGTCTTTGACTACAAAGCGGGTTCGAAACGCGCCGTGCCTTGCGACGATCTGTCGAAGGCTCTCTTCGACTAGACGCGGGTTGACTGCCCCGCGCATAGGTAAGATGGTCGGAATGTTGTAAATGCAACTATCCGGCTCCATCTGCTCAAGAAACCACAAACGCTCCTGCGAGAACGATAGCGGCGCGTACTTCGGCCGCTGTGCGACCCTGGCCGGAAAATCCGCCCGGCCTACCGTTTTGTTTTTCTTGAGTTTTTGCTCGAGTAACGCCAGCTTCGCCGGCGATAATTGAGCAATGCGCCGTTCTAAGTCCATCTTATTGGAACACCTATGGCCAAACCCGCCCGCCTTACAGCACAGGCAAAAGACCCCGGAATAGACCGGGATCTGACTACCGGCTTGCTCGTTCACCCGACGAGCAAAATTAGACGTGCAGAGGCTGGGAGATTTATTTAGACCGAAGCCAGGTCTTCAAGTCAAAAAGTCACGCCTTATCATACGAACCATGAGCTGCGGAATCCGCAATGCCTCATGGCCCGTTCTCCGGCTAGGAGATATTGATAGTAGACAGAATGTTAGATGCTATTGCATTCACTGTTTGGGGATCGAGGTTCTTGGTGTTGGACCAAGCCTGTTGTAGATCCGCCAGATACGCTTGATAAGCGTCCTGCCGCCGATTGGTGAAATGTGTTACGGGATCACTACCTTGTTGTTCGTTTGCCGACTTATCAGCAAGCTCTCTCAGTTTGGCTTCGGTGTCGGCGTAGATTTGTCGAACCTGCTTCTCGTATTCGATCTGGGCTTGCGCGCGCGCCGCGAACGCATCCTCGAGACTACCGCCGGTTTGCTCACCCAGATTGCTGAGGTGCTTTCGCGTAGCTTCCGTCACCGCGTTGTAGGCATCTTGCTCGATCTTGCGAATCTTGTCCTGCAGGTCGAGCCACGTATGCGCTTGCTTTTTGACTGCTGATTCTTGTGCCGCAAGATGTGCTTGTGCGAATTTCGCTGATGCATCCTGGAACGGTTTTAGGACGTCTTCCGGTCCCTGGGTAGGAGTTGAAGACTTTTCCGACGGATTATCTCCTTGCTTCTCTGAAAACGTTTCCCCTGGTTTCTTTTGAGATGCCATCACAATCCTCCTGAACGTTGATCGCAGTTATTGATTTACGATGGTGATGTCAATCACCTGGATGTTTTTAGAAGTCCTCGGTTGCTTTTTTCCACAATTGTTACGGTACGATAAAGTACCGTAACAGCCTCAGAGATTGCAAGAGAAAACATGGAGCCAAGGCCGCACTTTACAATATATTAAGCTCCAGTTTTGCCCCCGCTCAACACCTCCCGCGGCCGGGCCGATCCTCCCCTTTCAGGTAATGCATTTGAAGGGTCCAACTGAAAGTACAGGAGGCTCGCTCTCAAGATCGGTTGCGGGTTCCCCGCCTCTATCGAAGACAATAGTGACACGGACAAATAGTAACCCGCGCCTCGGGTAGCCGGAGAATTATTCGAGTACCACCAGTCGATCGCGCCGAACAGCCGGTCCGCCAGTGTCGAAGTATTTTCGTCGGGCGGACAGAGCAATATCGGCAGCAGCGTGATCATGCCTTCTTCATCCTGAGCGGTCGGCGCCTGTAGCTCATATCCATACCGGGCGGATACCCCAACACTCGGATTCTGATTGAAATTGTTTTGCGTCAGCGTTGTTATCAGCGAAGCCAACGGCTGCTCCAATTGACTCGTCAGGCCAGAGCCGAACTGAATCATCGCATCCGTGGTCAGGAACGGAACCAGCTTGTCCGCGAAGCCGACCAGCGGAGTCGTGTAGACAAACACAGGATTCGTCCCCGTTCTGGTCCCGCTCATAAGTTGGTTGTTCCGCGTGATCGAAACGCCGGCCCACGCGTTCTGGAACGTAATCAGATCTATCGGATAACCAAACTGCCACTCCGTCGCCATAAGCGTCTGAATTGCCGGCTCATTCGACGGATAAGAATAGGTGCAGGACGGCGGCGTGCTCGTGTTTGGAGTCTTGTTAAGCGTGACCATCCGGCCCTGAACCAGGATGCTTATATCAGGCCATCCAAGCACCGAACCGGTCGAGTCTTCGCTTGGACCCGAGTCAAGCGTGAGAATCACGTCTTGCAAATTGCCTTCGTTATCGCTCAGCTTTGCAAGACTGTACTGATAGACCCAGCCGCTCATATTCGCGGTGGCCGGAGACTGGGCGCCACAGCCGGTCGACGTCCAGGCCGCCCATCCGGTCGCGACGTCATTTGCCAGGGTCGCCAGCGCCGCAATCGCGCTTGTCGCCTTGGCGTTCGTCGATCCCGGCGCAGTCGTCGGCAGCATATTTAGATCAGCTTGAACGGCGGGCCAAACCGTAATGAAGCGGGCGAGCGCTTCGGGCAAGGTGAATTCTCGGGCGAACGAAGCTCTCAATGCCGGAGACTGGTTGAATACGACCTGTAGATTCGTATCATCCTGCGCCGCGCTGTTGTGCGAATAGGTGAATTTATATGTCCAATTTCTTAGGTCGCTCGCCTGTTGGGGAGTCTTCGTGAATTCACCCGACTGATCGAGCATCACCGGCAGATTAGGATAGGCCCTCAGCGGAATCGGAATCTCAACCATTCCTATGTCGCTGCTTGCCTGCGCCACGCGATCAAAGGGCAAGACGAATGAAAGCCAGTTGGAGGCTTGAAAACCCTTGCCGTCCGGAGGTCCCGTCGGATACTCCATCGAATTCACGCGGTAATCCAGATTCAACGTGAGACTGCGGTTCGCGGCCGCCGACTTCGCGCTGAATAAGAACGTCAAACTCGACTGTTCTGTTTGCGTGGGGAGGGCAAGCTCGACCTTTGCCGTAGACAGGCTGAACGCCTGCCCGCTTTGCAGCGCGTAAACCATCACGCCCTGTTGCAAAGGCGTCATCGCAAGAAACACCGGAACCTGATCCGGAGTCGTGCCCGCCAACAACGCTATGGCCTCCAGGGTCTCCGTGCCCTTCAGCGTGACCTTCTGCTGGTTGATGTTATAGGTTCCAGCCGGTATCAATCCCGCGACCGCCGCATTCGCAAGCCCGATCTGCTGCAGCGACCCGTCGAAAAATGCGGCCAGCATTTCGAACGTGTCGTTCGCCAATGTCTTGTAACTCAGGCCCGACACGTTGATCGTCGTATTCGCGCTGAAGAGCCCCAGCGACGAGTTCAACAAAGTCATTCCGGCGGCCAGTTGAGTTACCGAAGCTCCCAACGCCTCCGCAACGCTGTTCAGAGTGTCCGAAGCCGTTATGGTGTGCTTGTTATTCTCGTATTGAACGATCTGGCCCGCCGCAAGAATTCCCGGATAAGCCGCGATGATCTCGGCTATGTAGGCGGCGCTCACATTGAAATATGATGCCGGCACGCCGAGGTCGTCCTTGGCTCCGGTCAGATACGACGACGTAGTGACCTTGCCGGATAGTCGAGCCGCGGTAACCGCGTCGTTATAGGGCGAGCTCGTGACGTCGACCGGATACTGAACGACGGCGTTCACGGTGTAGGCCTGCGAGAGCTGAACCAGCAGGTTCTGCTTCAACGTCTCCTGAGCAGGTATGATCCGCGCCGAAGGCGGGTTGCTGCTCAGGATGTTGGTCAACTGACCCGCGATAGCTCCCGCAATCGTGTCCTTCGCGTTCGTTATCGTGGTGAAATCGCCCGGGTCCATCTGATAAGCGGGCACGGCATAAGCAGGCGAGAGGAACACATCCATCGCCTCCAGAAATGTCCTGCCCCATACATCGAGATCGACCGAGTGGAACGAAAGCGTCTGGCCCGTCGTCAGCCCTTGTCCGCTGACATAGCCCGGCACTTGAACGTTCTCTCCCCAAAGCGAATTGCAGATGGGCGGCACTCCGAAGAAAGCCGGGCTCGATGCCTGCAATTGGTAATTGATCGGAGTAGGCGAGCCGCCTGCCGGCTTGAAGTCTACAACCCAGACCGGTCGTTGAGACGACGTATCCTCTTCCGAAACTCCCTGGCCCGTCGCCGCTTTCAATCCCGGGAAAGCCGCTTCGAAGGCTGCTGCAAACGGAGTGAGCGACGCGAATGAATTCGACGTATCGAGCGAGCCCCGCGGAGAAATCGCTGTTGCCGATTGATAAACCGAAGTCACGCCGAAGAAGTCCGGATCGACCAGATTAGGCTGCCCGGCCGTCGGGCTGTACAACCGATCCATCTCCAGCTCGACGACGAGCGGGAACGAGGTCGCCGGCAGGTTCTGGGTCGCCGATTGTTGAATCGTGACCGGGGGCGGCGAGGGCGGAAGCACCGCCGATGATCCGCTCACAAGGGCCGCGCCGATGTTGGCGTCGGCGAGTTGAGATACGGTCACTGTCGCCGTCGATTGTTGAGAAGCAAGATACGCATTGCACCTGTCAACCATCGAAGCGAACGTGTCTCCTGATTGAGTCGTGTAGCTGAATGTGATCGAACTCGAGGGCGGCGTGTAGCTGACCGATACGCCGGGCTGCACGAAGCCGACCAGAATCGCGTTCGCCGTCGCAATCGTGCTCGCCGAGACATTGTACTTCGCGCCGGCCGCTGAAAGTGACTGTGCCGAGCCGCCGGTCACCGGCGGTATGACTATCAACGCACCGCTTTGAATAATGCCTTGATCCTGTATCGCCGTTGCGAGTTGGGCCGCCGTAACCGTCGAGTCCTGCTGCTGCAACGCCGCCAGCAATCCCGCGAACGTCGAATCGGTCGAAGTCTCGACACGGCCGTTTCCAACGTTCAGCGAAACACCGGAATTGAGGATGCCCGGAAGATCCTGACTGAGCGCCATCAGGTCGAGAGGCTGAACGCCAAAGCTCCGGGCGAGCGCGCTGAACGTCTCGGTTCCGGCCGCTCGATACGGCCACGCAACGGGCGACAGGCACGAAACCCGCCCCGGAATGATTATCGAAGTCTGAACAAGGAGTTCCGTCGCCGCATTCGCCGCCGCAAGCGCATCCAATGCGAGCTGATGCTTCGACGCAACCGCCGCAAGCGTATCGAATCCGGAATACGTCGCCGTAGTGATTCCCAGCAGCGTGCTCTGCGGGAAGATTCCCGCAAGATCCAAATTCGACTGCGCCGTATCGGCTATCGAATAAGAGTACTTATTCTGAATCGCCGCGAAGGTCTGTCCCGGTTGAATGACGAGGTCGGGAATGTTCAGCGCGATCTTGGGCGCGAACATTCCGGGCGTTGTTTGATTCAACGTTGCCGCGCTGACCGGATCGACCGTGAGGTGATACTGCGAAGCGAATGCCTGCGAGACCCTGGTGAAAGTATCGCCGTCCTGCACCTGATAGGTAACCGTAGCGCTTCCCTGCCCCGGAGCCGTGAACTTGAAGCCCACCGCAAGCACGCCCGGAACATCGTTCGCCTTGACGATTCCGGCGATGCTGCAATTCATTGTCGCGGTCAGGTCCTGTGCTCTCTCGGAACCGGTGGTCGTATAGCTCCGCGCCTGCGGAGTCGTCATGTCGATGCTCTCTGTGAGCGGAGTCGACTGATTATTTGTAGCGATCTGTGCCGCGGTCACGCTGTAACCAAGCTTCGCCGCCGCCTCCACGATGCTCTGTAAGCTGTCTTGCGGACGCACGGAGTAAATGATCGGGACTTGAAGAGGTCCGCTAAACAACGCGTTCTGAGCGGCCGTCTTATTCGCGTTGAAAAGCTGGCCCGGCGTTATACCAAACGATCCCGCGACACCGCCGACCGTATCCGAGCCGCCTGTCGTGTATTGATAAGCCTGAAGCGCGCCCATCGCCGTCGTGAATAGAAATGCGTGGGCCGCGAATTGAATGCTCGACGACTTATCCAAGAGGTACGGATCGGCAGGATTCCGGCTCGTGTCATTCATCGAGCTCACATCAAGCGAGCTTCTGTAGCGAAGGATCAAATCCGGCTGTTGAATCTGATAGTAAATCTGCTTCAGGTTGGCCGCGGCTCCAATCGCAGCCTGAATAGCCGGAGTCGGATTGCTCGCAGCGTCGGGAGTGTACCTGCTCGGTTGAAACGCGATACCGATGACAAGCTCCGGATTGCTCTGGTCCCCGTTGAATAGATACGACAGCACGACTCCGGGCCACTGCCCGAATCCGATGATGTCGTCTATGTAGCCCGCCGGAATCGGATTAAGGGCGAGCGGCGGGTTGGCTGTTCCGGTGTTCCCGAAGATGTCTCGATACGAGACTCCAAGTTGCACGGTTGAATTCCGCGCGATCCCCGCATACGGCCCGCCTACCTTCGCCGGCAGCGCAAGCTCTATCGTCGAAGTCGCGGGCGCAACGTCGTCGATGCCCTGCGCGAACAGGCTCACCGAAAAGACCTGCGAATAATTCAACGTAGTCGTGTCTATGTCCTGAACGCCGAGCAAGGTATCGCCGCCCTGTGGATTCGGATCGGTCGGCCCCGCCGGAAGCCCTTGTCCCGAGCTGTTGAAGAAACCATTCGACGTGATGCCGTACTCGACCATCTGGAAGATCTGTTCTACATACTGCTGCCCTTCGCTCTCGGAGCTCGTCGGCGCGGGCCGCACCATCTGGAATCCGGTGTTGCCCGGTTGCACCGCCGCGGTCTGATCCAGTTGACCGGCCGCGAACTGGACCAATGCACCCATCCGCAGAATGGCCGTGCCGGCTGAATTCAAGCTCGCGAGCGTGCTCAGTGAAACGCCCTTGTCGGCTGATATTGAGCCGAAGGTGTCTCCTTCTTGAATCGGATAGGCTGCCGAAGATGAGAGTTGAATCGAAGCGCCCGGCTGCAATAGCCCTCTAACATCTTGATTGACCGTGACCAGGCCCGTGACATCGATAGTCGCCCCATAAGTAGAGTTGTACGTTGTAACCAAACCCTGAAGCGAGTTGTCAGGCGCGGACGGCTGCACCGGCAGCACAATCGGTTGAACAAAGACGTTAACCGACGTCGCGTCGATGTTGTCGGCTACAACAGCGCAGTTGATGAAACTCGGCAGCGCCATCGAGGTCGGCGTAGCCGGAGTTGTTCCATTCAGGACAACCAGCAGACCAATAGTCGCCGAATTGCCGCTCGCGAACGCGCCATCCGGAATCGCGCTGCCGCCGTTGGCATTGAAATAATTCAGATAATAGCCGCCGCTTCGCACGATACCACATTGCCAAAGCAGATTCAGAAAATCGGGAGCATCCCCGATCGCTCCCGCATAAGGCGATAGCGCCGCTACAAGCCTCCGCGCCAGCAGAGCCGCGCGAGCCGTGACGTTCGCGGTCGGGCTGTTGCTCAACTGCGAGAGGTTTGTCTGCAACACGAAAGTAGCATTCGGGTCCAGCACGTCCGAGGCGTATCCGACCGAGTTCGATGTGCCGTTCGGTTGATATAGAAGATAAAGCGTCGTGTTCGTGTTGACGTACGGAAGCAGATCGTGAAGAAGGTCCTGACCTACCTGATCGGCTCCGTTCAATAGATAAGCGTTCGCGGCGCCTGCTTGACCGGATGCGCCCGGAATCTTCTGGACGTTTATATTGATCAACGTTCCCCACGCGAAGTTTTTCGCCGGGTTGATTGTCATCGGCTGATTGGCGCTCTCGTGAATGCCCACGAATACGCCGTATCGCGGATTCGGGTCCTGTACACCATCGAGCGCTGCGATTAAAGGATCGGGGAACATCCAGACAGTAGGCCCGCCCGCGGAGCCTGCGCTTCCGAGAAACGGCGGTATCTGAGAAGCCTGCCACGGCATGTGCTTCTGAAGCGTGTACCGCGTCGGCGTGTTGTTGAAGAGAGGCAGCCTGTAAAGCGCAACGGCGCCGCTGGGCTGCAAGCCCGAAAGGCTCGAGCTCAAGCTCAACTCATCGGATGTCAAAATCAACTCGAGCGCCAGATTCGGGAACGAAGGCGGAAGCGTTATCACGGTTCCCTGTGGAAGCGGATTCGTCGGCGAGATGCTCGAATTGAGATCAAGAATTTGCGCTCGCAATGCAGCGGGCTGGCCCGGCGCCAATGCCTCGCTGATTTGTGTGAGCGTCTCTCCGGCCGAGTCCTGCACGGTGTAGCTCGCGGTCAGCGGAGCCGACGTCGGGAACGTAATCGCTTCGCCCGCGGTCAAGTTCTGGAAGTCGATTGTCAGATTGAGCTTCGCGAGCCACGTCGTAAAAGCCGCTTGCTGAGCCGGCGCGACAAACGCGTTCAGAATGCTCGCGAGCGTGTCGCCCTGCTGAACCACGTACACGCCCTCGCCCAGCGTGATCCAACTGACCCCTCCCGCGTTGTCGAACGTGAATATCGGCGCGGCCGTTGGAGTCGCGACCTGTTGCCCCATCAATTGATAGAGCGGGTCCGTCTTCACTTCGGCCGCAAGCGATGGGTTTTCGAGCAACTGCGCGGCGGTAATCGGGTCGGCCGGATCGGGAACCTGCATTCCGTGCAGCAGGAACCGGGACGCCATCGCCGAAACCGAGTTGAGATTTCCGTAAGCCGTTACCGCGGACAACAACTCCTCTACGTCGATAGCCGGAACATTGGGAATATTTATCGTCGTGTTGAACAGGTTCGCCTGATTCAGCAGCACGTCCGCCAAATCGGCCAGCGTCAGGTTGAACTGCTGAGCGATTCCGGCCAGACTGTCCGAATCCTTCACCGTGTATTGGAACGGCGGCACGGGGATTCCGACCAACGGCTGCAAGTTCACGCCGGCAAGATCAGAGGCATTGAGCAGCGTTTGAAGATCGGCGGGCAGCAAGCTTCCCGGGTCCTTCAGCAACAACGCGCCCGCGATTGAAGCAACGCTCTCTCCCAGCCGCACCGTGTGATCTATCTCCGGCAGCGTCAGCCTTGCGCCGATTGGAACGTTGTTGGGATCGATGCCCGGATACGCGATCATCAGCGTGTTGACGAACGCGCTGGTAGGAACGGCCTGCTGTTGAACGTTCAAGAAATAGGCCGAGACCGCGTAGAGGCTGTCGTCCGGCCTCACCGTGTAAGTAGCCGGACTGCCGGAAACCGCCGTTGGAATCAGGAGCGTCGCAACCGTCGACGGCAGCGGCTGGCTGGGATCGATGCTCTGTAGATTGTTGAGCAGCGCGATGGACTGAGCCATATCGCTCAAGCCGGTCAACTGTGAGTAGACCGAAGTCCCGGCGTTTCTCACGAGCATCAACGAAGCTATGAGGTTGAAGGTGTCTCCCGCCGCGCTGACGAATACAAGCGGATTTGTAGGCGGCGTCTTCGCGCTGTTTATCGCCAACGTCGCGCCGGTCTGAAGCAGTCCGACCAGATATTGATTCGCGCTTTGAGCGCTCCGCGAAACAGGTACGCTCAGAAGGTCGATCGCGCTCAGGCCGAACGGGGTAAGCCATGACGACAACGTGTCGCCGCTTCGCGCTTGATAGACAACGCCGCTGAGCGTCCAGGGCTGAGCAGTCAGGATGCCGGAGGTTGATTGATTCGAATGAAGGACGCTTTCGGGCGTGACCTCCTGATCTCCGGAGCGCGGGAAGGAATTGCAAATCTGCTGGAGGCTCTGAGAACCCGGCGAGTACGTGTATGACGTAAGCAAATCGAGCGCGCTGCTGACCGTCGCCTTCGCAACCATGAAGAAATAGTTTCGGAAGATTGAGGTCGCCAGCGACTCCGCGGTTCCTTGCGCGGTCGGGCAAGCGGCCGCCGGAGGCGTCTGGGCGACTCGCTGCATATACTGCGCGGACAGCGCCTGGAAATACGCGGCAAGCTTCTCCGTGTAATCAGGGCCGACCTGAACAGCGCTCCTGTTGTTGAAGTAGATCGTATTACCGGAGACCGTCATCGACAGCTCCGGGATCATCGGCAATATTGCCGCGGACGAATCGTCGAAATTCGAGGTAGGTCGATTGGTGATCTGAAGATTGAAATTGTTCGCGAGGAATTGCGAGATGTTCGAGTACGGGAACGCGACATCCTCGGCGTCCGGACAGGCGAGCTGCTCCTGAATAAAGTGCAGATCGCCCATGCTTATCGTCGTGCCCGGATCGTCCTGATTGCGCTGCCAGGCGACGACGGCCCAATTCAACAGCGCCCTCGCCAGCAGATTGAACGGCTTGTTGGAGGCCGCGGCCGCATCGCTGACGTTGCGAACTTCCGCGGCCGTCAACGCGGACGGATCGATTGAGTTCTCCAGAAGCAGCAGCGGAACCGTCCGCGGAGTTCCGGTCACCGTGAACGCCGGGCCGATGATCACGTTCAATGGAATCGCGGTGCTTGTGAACCGCGGGGCGGGGGCCCACTGAAGCGGCGCCTCTGAAGACGCGGAGCGGAGCGCCGCTATCCGGTTCAGCCTCGCCTGGGTCGGGAAGAACCTGTCCGCCGGGTGCAGCGTCGAAGCAAACAATAACGGCGCTGCGGCTTTCTGGGTTGATTGATCGCTTCCGCTCGCAATCCGCCATGGAGGCGTCCCCTTCGAACCGATCGTCCACGAAGCCGTCACGGTCATCGAGAACGAGAAATGAATCGTGAAGAAGACGATCTTCACCGACGCCGTGACCGACACTCCGGCCGACAGCGTTATAAAGATAGGCTCGTAGCTCTCGACCACAAGGGTCTCGCTGGCGTAGACCACGACGCTGACGCTTGCCTTGATGATCGCGAAATCGACCGTCCCGTAGAGTTGGCCTACGATCCTGATTGTGCCCTGCAGCCAGAAGTACTTGTCGCTCTTCACCGCGGGGCTGTTCGGATTGAACCACCCGATCACGCCTTCCAGCGCGCCTTCAACCGTGACGCTGATTCCCGCCGAGAAGATCCCTTCGTTGATCGTCTTGCCCACGCCGACCGACAACGCGAATCCAAACACGATGACCGGGTCGAAGTTGCCGTTGGTGATCTTCGGAACGCGGGACGAGGTCGCGCCGCTCAACACTCCAAAGTAAATTCCGCCGTAGCCGATGAACGGGAATACCTGGACGCAGAACGAATTCGCGAAGTTCATGTTCTGGGGGAAGCCCAGGTTCACCAGGAAATTTCCATTCGTGTAGATGTCGAGGATCAGCGTGGGCAGCGTTATCGAGACTTCGCCGAATTCGAGATGCCGGAACTCGTCGGGCAAGGTGAAGTCGATGTGATACAGCCCTATGTTCTCGGTGATCTTTCGATAGAGTATCTCGAAGCTGAGCCCGGCGAACGAGCCGACCTTTTCGCCGCTCAACTGGATCAACAAGCCGTAGACCTTCGGGTCGTTGAAGATGATCGAAAGCCGGACCGCGCCCATAATTGTGAAGTCGGTCCCGATCAACCATCCGCTTGCATCGCTGAAAACCAATCCGTTGGTGAAGTCCGGCGTGGTGGACTTCATCGCGGCGATCATCTTGTCGATGATGGCCTGCATCGAGGTCTCGTCTTCGAGCCCCTGCACAGTCACGTGCTGGCCGATGCCCAGGTATCGCATGTCCAGCAGGCTTCCCTGCGGCACGGCCGGCGGGGTTCCGTTCACGGCATCCCAACCCAGCGGATTCTCCTTGCCGAAACTCTGGCCCAGGAACGAGCCGGTGATATTGACCAGCACTCCGCTTTGAACCGGGTCCTTCTGAAACGTCAGCGATATCGTCTCGATCTGAATAAAGACGAGGTCGATGTTCGCGTCGTAGCTCAGCGACACCGTGCCCTTGCTCACGTTTATCTCGAGCACCAGCGCGTCCAGGCTTATGTCCAGCAGCTTGTCCCACGGAGAAGGCAGGCTGATCTTCAGATCCGGGTCGATTATGCTGACAAGCTTGTTCAGCATACCGCCGATCGTCTCGTTGACCAGGTGAATCTTGAATACAGTATCGACGTTCGGATCGTTGCTGATGACCGCGTCCACCTGAAACTGAATAGTGAAGACGCTGATTATTCCGCTGATAGAGCCGGTGACTTTCGTCGGCGAACTCGACGCGTCGACGCTCAACCCAATTCCTACATTGATCAACTGCAAGACGCTGCTGCCGAACAACTCGCCGTTGACCAGCGCGTTTATGGCGAACCGTTTGCCGGGCACGCTCGCGTTGAAGTTGATGTTCGATATTTCAAAGTTCGCGAGGTCGTTCGGCAGCAATAGCGACGAACCAAACAGATCTCCGACAAGGCTCGCGAGATTCAGCGTGATCGTTCCGTTGAAGACTCCGGTAATAGTCCACTCGGGAATCGAAACCGTAACCGTAAAGCTGTAGTAGCTGGAATCCTGCTTCTTCCACCACAACGTCGCCTGCAGCTCCGCCATCACCAGCGGAGCACTCGCCGGATCGAAGACGGAGACCGACACGTCAAAAGCCAGGTAGATGCCGTTGAACGGATTCCATGCGTTCGTTATCGGCGGAGTCGGAGACCGCGGGTCGTAGCCGATCGTGCCGATCAACAGGTCTATCTCGGCCAGGGACGGCTCCGTTGTAACCATGCAGTAGAACTGCTTAAACGCGATTGAATTCAGCAGCGACCAGACGCCTTGCTGCTGTTGAAGCAGACTCGTAAGTCCGCTCAACGGCCCAGAGCCTACGAGCGAGACCAGACTCGCGAATGTTGTCTGCTGAGGGTTTGCCGGAACTATGTAAATTTCCAGGTAAGAAAGCTCGCCCCAGAGCTTCGCCATCATGTTCAGCGGAAGCGAGCCGACTATGATCCGCGCGCTGAAATACGGAATCGTCACCGGCGAAACTACGGTCGGGTACTGTTGCGCCGGAACGTATTCAACCTCCAGTCCGACCGTAGGCTGGCTGATGGTCAGGATGTTGCCCGGAATCGAAAACGATAGCCCTTGCGTTTGCAGCGACAGGTTGAACGCCGGTCCGGGAGGCGTCGGATTCTCCGTAATCGCGCCGTAGAGTTGAAACGTGGGATCATGCGCGCCGGGCAACAACGCGATTACTGGTCCGAGCGGTCCAAGCAGGCTGTAGTTTCCAAGCGCGCTGACGCCGGGAAGCAGCCCGAGGCTCGCCGGAGCGCCCGATTGCGGACACGCTCCTGAAGGCAATGCTTGCGCGACCGGAGCCGACGAGAGATACAGATACTGCGAAGTAGACGTTAGATAATCCGCGGCTTGTCCGGCGAGATCAGGAAAGCTTGTCCCGAACTTCCAGCCCGTTCCCAGCGTCACGCACATCTGCAGGACTACTTGCTGCGTACCGCCGTAATAAAAGAACACGAGACAGACCGGCAGGCCGTCCAGATTCAGGAAGTCTCCGGTAGTGAGCCCGTTAATGACGAGGCTGCTTCCCGGATTCGTGGGGATGTTCCCTGGATTGACGCCGCCGATCGTGATGTCGTTGTCGCCGATCAGATCGGTGATGAGCCGGCTCAGATAAGATTTGTCGATCGCTATCTGACCGTTATTGTCCGAAGCCTGCTCGATGAAACAGGCGGCCAGCGTCTTCAGGTCGTTAGCAACGCAGTTGGACATTGTGTACCTGGGTTCCTTATTCAAGCTCCAAGATGCGCCTCTTCAATTGATCCGGTGATTTTTCTCATGCGCGCAACAGCTTACACGTCGATGTACATGCCTAAATGATCGCTGGCCGACCGAATCTTTCCGTAGTTGGCCGCCTGAACGAACGTGGCGTCATTCCCTATCAGGCCGAAAGAGGTGCTCATATATGCGTTGGTTCGGGGCGCAAAGCCGGGGCTTCGCAGCACCCAGTCCACGATGGCTCCCCTCACCCCCACGCCTGCCGCCGGGCCGTAGTACTGCTGCAATATGTTATCGAGAGCCATGTAGTAGCCGGTCGATTTCTCTTTCTTCCACCAGCCTCCCTTGCCGGCCGCGGTCGTATGCAGATAGGGCGCGGTCGTTCGGACAACCGCTCGCCGGATAAGCGTCGATCTTTCGGAGCCGCCGTGAACGATGCTCTGCGTATAGTCGTCAAGATACCCTTCGTTGAAGGAGTCGGTATGATTGGGATTATTCTGGTTGAGGTTGAAATCGCCCAGCACGAGCATGGCTCCGGCCGTGTCCTGCGCGACCGAGTCGGAGGGTATCGCCGCTTCGAGATTGATCTTTCCAACCTGCTTCATCGCCTGACCCGCCCAGTAGCCGCTTGGCGGCAAGTGGACGGCAAGGGTCTTGATTACGCGGTTGGCGGTCCTGTCCCAGAAAGCCGTGTAAAACGGAGCCCGCCCCCACTGCGCGGGAAACTGGAGCGGATGCCCCGTGCCGCCGTAAAAGATGCTCTGCCCGGCGAACTCATCCTGATAATGGCCCTGGAAGCCGCATCCGGCCGGTACGGTATGTGGAAGCATCCCGGCCCACGTGCCTCCATAAGCCTGAATGCCGGCCGGCGGAGCCGCCAGGTTCCTGGGCTTCGGACCAGTCGCCGTCCAGAGCTGCGGCCCGATGAAGTCCAGTTGCGCGTCCCGGAAAAAAACCCCGATCCCCTCGAAGTACTTTGCCTGAGTGACCTGATAATAAGCCTGCTGCGCGTTCAGTACCTGAGGCGGCACGACGTGCCAACCGGCGCCGAGTTTCGTCTTGAGCTTGCGCACGCCTTTGGCTCCGCCGGTATCGGATATCAGGCTGCCGACGCCGTTGCTCCCGCCCGAGCGAACCTCGATCACGATCAGTATGTCCGGGTTGATGCTCTTCACCGCGTCGACGATGTGCTGGCCGGACAACTGGCTGGCGGTCGTCTTGTTGCTGAAATTCTCTTCGCTGAAGAACTGGATGTTCCAAACCATCACGCGTACAGGCATCGTTTCATTCCCCCGCCCCGAGCGCCGCGGCTTTCTTGGTCGAACTCGTCGAACCGCTCTTTACATATCCCGCGTACCAACCCAGGCTCGCTCCGCTCGAACCCGGATTGCCGAAGATGTAGACGTTGATCTGCCCGCCGGGCGGAAAACTCACGCTCAGCAGCTTCAACGCGATGTTGTAAAGGGTGAGCACGTAAGACGGGCCGACTCCGGTAACATCCTGATAGCTGAGTTGAATGTTCTGGAAGTTGAGGGTCAACACCCCCTCGAGACCGATGTCGCGCTGCGTACCTCCGTTGGAACCCGGCAGCCGCAGCCCGATGAACACGCTGTAATTCGCCGGGTTCGGAGCCCACGCCAGAATAAGGCTCGCTACGAAACCGGCTTCGGACGCGAGCGCTCCGAGACTGCCCAGGTTCAAATCGAAGTTCAGCGAGAACCAGAGTCCCGAAAGATCGCTCTGCCCGAGCGCGTTCGTCACGCTCATGAACCCCTGACTCGCCGGAGCCGACCCGGTAGCCGATTGAGTCAGACCCGTCAACGTCAAGGGGAAGTGATTGAATAGACTGTCGGGCCGCGACTGAGTCGTAGCCATATCGAAACTGATATGGTTCGCGTCGAACGCGAAGTCGGCGTCTCCCGGGTTGTCCGACGACATATCGATCGATAGACCCGAGAAGCTCAGCCCGCCGGATTGACTGCTGGTCCCAAACGAAAACACATCGAAATTCGCGCCCGCCGCCTGAAGCGATTGAAAAGCCATGCTGCCCCAGAACAGGAAACTCGACAGCGTCGGCTTGCCGGCGCCTCCCGGATCGAGAGTGACGAATTGTCCCCTGGCGAGATCGACCGTATCCAATACGCGGCTCTTCATCGTGAAGAGCGAGTCGCCCACGGTCTGATAAGCGTAGCCCTGATCCTGAAGCACTCCGGTCAGGTTGATGATGTTGTGGTCCGGGCCCGCGCAGGCTTCTCCGAACAACGTGTTTATCTGAAGCTGAATCGTGCTCGAGAACTGGGTGATGGTCGAGTTCTGAAACAGCGCCTGAAGAGACTGCACCTGGAATTGATAGTCGAACCCGTTGTTCTGCATCGGGTGCGGCGCCTGATAATGCACCAGCCCGAACATCGACGTCGTTTGAAGCGACGGCGCCGAACCCTGAATCGTCGCCGGAGTCACATTGATTCCAAGGTGATGGCAGTAGAACTGGCTCACGTCGATTCCAGCCATCAACCCCGCGAGGTCTCTTGGAATCGTTTCGATCGCGACGTTCAGCACGATAATGCCGTTCCAGTCCTTATTGTTCACCGCCGTGACAAAGGACGGATCAGTCTCGTCCTGAATGATCTTCCCGAGCAGGTTGCTGGTCGCTTGCGGGTCGGAATTGAAGCTCGTCCCCTGAGACCACGCACCTGTGTCCTGGGCGAGATCCTTCAAACTCCGGTCAAAGAACTTGAACACGAGAATCGTGTTGTACTCGCTCCACAACAGCTTTCCTGATTCCGGACCGGTAGCCTCGGGGCTTAAGTTCAACACCCAGTTCTCTCCCGCAGCTCCTGAAGCCGTTCCCTTCAACGTCACCGACGCCTGAGATAAAAAGCTGCTCACCGACGCCGGGTCAGAGATAACAAGGAAGAGCTGATTGACGGTCAACGCGGACAGCAGCGGATAATTCGGAAGATCCTTAACCTGATTGAATGAAAGCTGTGTTCCCTGAATGTCCTGGGCCAGTATCAACTGGCTCCAGATGCCCGCGCCTACACTTGCCGCAAGCCCCTGAGGGGTCACACCCCATCCAGTCGTTTGCCCCGAACCGCCGGTGCTTGCCGTCACGCCTCCCGTAATCTCAAAGATGTTCTGACGCCGGGTCGGGCTGAATAACTGCAGCTCGAGCTCGTTGTAAGTATTCAGATCGGCCAGCGACTGGCCCGTGTTGTAATACGGAAGCATCGGAAAAGCAGGCGGTGTCGTCGCCGGAGGACTTTGCGGAAGCGTCCCGGCGATTACAGGAAGATACTGCAAAAACCCTTTCAATCCGCCCTGACCCGAATTGTGAAGCACGGACTCGTCTGGCTGCGCGTAGTAATTCACCGACGGAGCAAACACCCACGACGTTGTCACAAGACCGTTCAGGTCGGTCAACGACGTTTCGGCTTCGGGCATCGCCGCTCCCGGCTGAAAGCCATCGGCAAACGCCGGCTGCCCGGATACGAAGCTGATGATCGAGCCCGCGGTCACCGATAGATACTCGACGCCGGATATTCCGCACAACAAAGAGAGGCTCGCTCCGGCCGAAACTCCCGTCAGCCCTACTGAAAAGCTTCCATAAGGCGCGAGATAATACGCGTCCTCATTGCTCGAAACACTGGTAACGGGATTCTGCTGAAACACCAGCCTCGCACCCGCTTGCGGAGTCAACTGAATCCCCTGGCCCAGATTGGTCGTGTAGTTCGTAAGCTGGGGAGCGGGGCTCGAGCCCGAAGGCGGGAAGAGCCCAAAGTAGGTCCGATCCACATTGAGATGGTCGAGCGGATCGAGATTCGCGTACAGCGGAAGCGTTCCCGCTATCTCCTGAAAGACCTGATAGCGAATCGAAGTCAGCCAGAACGGATCGGCTTTCGGGCTGTCCTTCAACCAGCCCTGATCATTCAGATAAAAGGTCCGCGGGCCCACATCCATTGCGGCAAGATCCGTCGACTTCTGAAGATCGGCCGAAAATTGAAGGCATCCCGACGCGGGCGGACAACACGGAATCGTGATCCCAACAGGATCGATTATGTTCAAACTGCTCTGTCCCCACTCCGCTTGAAGATAAATAGTGTTCGGAGCGCTCGCGGGCGGAGTAATCTGAAAGCTCGTTCCGCTTACCGACACCGCGCATTGAGGTCCGATGATCAAAGTAATGTTGCGAAAATCGAACTGGCTGACGCGCCCGGTTTGAAAGCCGCCTCCAGCCGCTGATTGAACAATGATAAAAGGACCGTCGAACGGATCGACCTGATCGTTCGGGTTCGAGATCCACGCGAATCGAGCGCCCTGCCTGCCCGGCATTCCGAGATAGATCCACGCGCTGTTGGCGAACGCGGTTTCTTGCCCGGAAGCGATCGGCGTATTGAGAAAGAAGTAGCAGCCGATTGAATACGGATTGCCGCTCCAGGAAGCGGCCAGATCGAAGCTGGCCGGAGCTTGTGTCCCGGCGGGAAGGAGATAGGCGACCTGCTGGGCGTCGCTCCCCTTCCCGCCGTTGCACTGCGCGTAGTAAAGCTCCGGGCAGTTCGGCTGCCGAGTAAAGGTGACATCCGACATCGGTTCGACCTCACAGGGTGAAGCTTATGTTGTCCGATCTGACAAGAGGCAGGTCCCAGCCATCGGTTCCCGTCGCGAACATTCCGTCGGCGACTCCGGTGATCTGCTGCGTAAGCGCTCCGCGCATATCCCACGGCGACCACGCCCTGTATACAGTCACGGGTACGGAAGCGCTCGCCTGGAAATCGCCCGATTGAGAACTCGACGGCTTGTTCCCCTGAGAGCTTTGAGAAGCGCTCCCCTGACTCGCTTGAGCACCGTAAGTGAAAGTCGGTATGGCGAAGGCCTCTATGAACTGCCGCGCCGTCGTGCCCACCGGCACATAGAACACGGTCGATCGATTGATCCAGATCGGAACCTCCGGAACCATCACCGCTCGGCCCCTTAAGTAAGCGCACGAGATTGGACCTTTTCCCGACGGCGGAACCGGCCTGCCCGATGTATAAGCCGCGGTCGCCGCCGCCATATCCACAAGGTATTGAGTTCCGACGATCGTGCACATCTCGCTGGCGCTCGCGTAGCCGGGCCACGCCGCGAACTGGCTCTGCGGATAAAACAATCGAATGTAGCGAGAGTTTCCTGCCGACTGGAGATCAACCAAACCCCACAGACCAGTCGCATTAGCCATCGGCGCGTAGCTGTTGATGTTCGCGGCGAAGCTGTCGAAGAGAATCGCCTGATCCGAACGGCGGCGGGTGATCTGCCAGTAGCTCGCGCCGGTTCCGGCGAATCCGTTGAAGTTGCTGCCCGGCCCGCTGAACAACCCCGATGCCGCCTCGACTCGCAGCCGCATGCCCGGAACAAGATCGACAAATCCGTGAGCCGAAGCCGAATTTGCCGGATTGAGAGGGGTGTAGTTGCAGCGATACAGCAGCGTCTCCGAATAACCGAGCGGCATCGCTTCGGCGGTTCGCTGAGCGATCAGGTATGCAAAACCCGAAGCCAACTGACCTTGATACTCGAGTCCTTCCAGACCCTGATACATCAGATCGAAGTTCGCCTTGAGAGCGGCTCGGGCGGCCGGTTTCAGGTTCCAGACGTTGGAAGTGGAGGACGCGATTATCTGCGCGGTCGTGGTGGCCTTTCCGCTGCCAAGGGTAAGCCACTTCAAAGCAAAATCCGGGTTCGCTGGAATGACGGGCAGACTGCTCGAAGACCATTTTGGACCTGCCGCCTGAGCGACTTGCACTACTAGAGCGCCGGGATTGGCCTGGCTGCCGGGACCGTATTCAGGCGGTATGATGAATGGCTCTACGGGGGAGCCTCCGTCAGTCCCCTGAAATTGGTTAGTCGCCTGATAATTGGGCGGTGTGGTTTGCGGGAAGGCCATGAGTCAGGCTCCTTTCAATATCGAGTCGCGAAGTTGAAAACGGGAAATAGAGATGTTGCGAAACATGATGGATTTTCGTGAAAACCATTTCACGCATTCCGTCAAAGCGTGTGTGAGATCGCGATCAGGGTGCGGCTGAGATCGAAAAAAAGTGCTATATGGCTCAGAGAAACGCTTAGAGAAACGCGCCCTCACAAGGGCCTAATCGTTCGTCCCAACCATCGAATCAAATAGCCGTTGAACAGAGCGGGCCAAAGCCCGCGCTTGAAGAATCCATACCCACACAAATAGCCCTCAGGCTCAAAAGCGGTAATCTAAATTTCATTGGGAAGAGGCCCTATGCTGTGTGCGTGTGGAAGATATATTCTGTCGCCGCGACTGTCAAAGAAGAAAATGGTAGGCCTGAAAGGCCGACTATAAAGTAGCCAGGGGCAAGCGCGTAGCGCGTCGCCCCTGGTCACGGCCCCACACCCTTCGAGCGCTGAAGGCGCGACATAAGCGCTTCGTTGCCGGCTGCGCAAATATTAATAGTCTCTTTACGAGCCGTTTCGCACCTTTCAGGCTCGGAGCGGTTCGCTCGTCGCTTCCCACGATAATTACTCAGCCTTTATTCGCTCGCGCGCCCATAAAACCCGCGCCTTGGTATCCGAAAAATATCCAACCTCCCGCGTTCCTCTTCGGAACAAATCCTCCATCGCACCGGGGGCTGCGCTGACCCCCGGCTACTGACGCGTTCCCTTTCAGGGAACAATCCGAAATGTCCAAACTCGCATTCCTCTTCGGAAACAAATCCTCCATTACACCGGGGGCTGCGCTGCGCTGACCCCCGGCTACTGACGCATTCCCTTTCAGGGAACAATCCGAAATGTCCAAACTTCCGCATCCTCTTCGGAACCAAATCTTCCCTCGTACCGGGCGCTTGCGCTTCGCTGACCCCCGGCTACTGACGCATTCCCTTTCAGGGAACACATTGGTTTGCCGATAACTACGTCGCGACAATAGAGCTGTGCCCGCAAACCAAAGCGCAAACCTACCGGCCTCCTGCCGGCTCCTACGCAGTCTCCCGCCAGGTATGGATGCATCTCGGCGAGCGGATCCTGATGAGGCGCCGCCCTCATCGCCATATTCATGTGATCGAGATTGCAAAGCAGATTCAACGCCCATATAATCCCGCCCGCTGCTTAGTCCAACAGGCTCTTTGCGAGGTGTTCATCTCTCACAGCTTCATCTTTCGACTGTTGAAAGCTCAGATAGGCCATGTCAAATAGCGAGTCAGGAGACATAGAGTCGAAACGCTTTCGCATCGCCTTTTCCTTCGCGGGCGAGAAACGAGAGTTCGTCGCCGATGTCGCCCGAATCCTTGCGGAGCGGTTCGGCGAAGACAAAATCCTCTACGACAAATTCCACGAATCGGAATTCGCGCGCGCTCGGCTTGGCCGCTACCTGCCAAAGCTCTATCACGAAGAGAGCGAACTCGTCGTTGTGGTCATCTGCCGCGATTATCCCAATAAGGAATGGTGCGGCCTGGAATGGGATGCGATCTTCGATTTGCTGAAGAAGCGCCGCGAAAACGAAGTAATGCTTGCCAACTTCGAGCACGCCACGATTGATGGCCTTTATTCGGACGCCGGTTTCATCGAGCTCGATCACATGATCCCGGAGCAATTCGCCACCCGTATCCTCGAACGCCTTGCGATCAACGAAGGCAAGCCCAAGCACCACTACACCAAGCCCGTCGTAGCGAACGGCGCCGCCCCGCGCACTTCGATCCCGCACAATCTCCCGTCGCTCCAGCCCTTCTTCGGACGCGAGCAGGAGTTGCGGATAATCGCCGATGCGCTCGATCCTGAGTCGCGCACCTGGGGCGCGCTCATTGATGGGCCGGGCGGCATGGGGAAGACCTCGCTCGCAGTCCGCGCGGCCTACGATGCGCCAGCCGGCGCCTTCGACAAAATAGCCTTCGTCTCGCTCAAATCTCGTGACCTGGACGACGACGGCGTACGCGACCTCTCCGGCTTTCTCATCAGCGGACTCGCCGAGCTGCTGAACGAACTCGCCACTGAGCTTGGCCGCTCCGAAATCGCAAAGGCGGTCGAGAACGAACGCCCGCGCCTGCTCCTGGATGCACTCCGCGGGTCGCGCACGCTGCTCGTGCTCGATAACCTCGAATCGCTCCTCAAGCGCGAGCGCGACACCGTGTTCACCTTCGTCAAAAAGCTGCCGCCCGGCTGCAAAGCCATCCTCACCTCGCGTAGGCGGATCGGCTCCGCGGCGGAGGAATTGATCCTGGAAAAACTCGGCGAAGACGCCGCGCTCGCAACCTTCGCCAAACTCGCCGAGACCAATCCGGCCCTCGCGCGCACCAGCGACGCCGAGCGCCGCGACCTCTACCGCAAGACCGCCGGCAAACCGCTGCTGCTGCGCTGGATGGCGGGGCAGATCGGCCGCGGCAGTTGCGTCACCGCGACCGATGCCATCGCCTACCTGCGCTCCTGCCCGGAAGGGAATGACCCGCTCGAGTTCATCTTTGGCGACCTTGTCGAGGATGTCAGCGAAGCCGAGACGCGCAGCCTCTGCGCGCTGACCTACTTCAACCTGCCGGCGAAGTTGGAGCACATCGCGGCCATCGCCGAGCGGGACGAGGCGGAAACCGAGCAGGCATTGAAGTCGCTCATCAACCGCTCTCTGGTAGTTCCGAGCGAAGAGTTAAAGACGTTCACGCTCGTGCCGCTGGTCGCGGACTATTTGCAGGTGAAAAAGCCCGAGGTGTTGCGCGAGACGGGCGGCCGGCTGGAAAAGCACGCCTACGCGCTCGTGGTTGAGAACGGCTACCAAAAGCACGACCGCTTTCCTGTGCTCGACGCCGGCTGGCCCGCGGTCGCCGCCGCCCTGCCGCGTTTTCTTGCCGGGGAGAATGGGCGGCTCCAGACCGTGTGCAATGCGCTGCAGTTCTTTCTCAATTTCACCGGGCGGTGGGATGAACGGCTGGCTCTCGCGCGGGATGCCGAGAGCCGCGCTGTATCGGCCGGGGATTTCTACAACGCTGGCTCGCGGGCTTATCAAGCGGGCTGGGTCCATAGTCTGCGCGGACAATCGGCCGAAGTGCTCATCTGCGCCGACCGCGCCGAAGCCCACTGGTGCCAAGCGAATGCCGGAGCCCGCGAGCGGCCCTATGCAATCCGCTTGCGCGGCATCGGGCATAAGTTGGCGGAGGATTACCCCGCCGCCATCGCTGCCTATCGCGAAGCCGTGGAGCTTCTGCGCACCGTGGGCAGAGAGAGCGAGGATGTCGCCATCGGCCTGAACTCCCTCGCCGATGCCGAGCGGCTCTCGAGCGATTTTGACGCAGCCGAGCGCGACTACCGCGAAGCCCTGCGGATCGCCCACGCAGTCGATTACCGCGAAGGCGTTGCCACCTACACGGGCAATCTGGCCGAGTTGGCGCTTGACCGGGAGGATTGGCCCGGCGCGAACACCCTCGCCCGGGAAGCCCTGGCGCTAGCGAAAAAAGTCGGCAGATTGGAATTGATCGCCGAGGACTTTAGACTTCTCGCCACTGCCCTCGTGCGGCAGGAGAAGAAAGATGAAGCCCTCCCCCACGCCCGGCGCGCGGTCGAGATTTTCCAGAAGCTCGGCTCACCGTATCTCGCCAAAGCCCAGCAAATCCTTTTCGAGTGCGAGAGCTAGCCGTAAGGATTCTGCTGCAAAGGACGGCACTCAAGAGTGAGAGGACTCAATTTTTGCTCTCCTCTCCGCCAAGAGCTCGCGCAACACTGACCGATGACAATGCGATTCGTCTTCACAGTAGCAGCCGACTGAGAAGTTGGTTTCATGAGACAGCGCCGCGAGCAATTCAATCGCGTGACTGTTCTCCGGAGCGGCCATCTCCGACCGGTACTTCTTGGCGAACTTGGCCCACTCGGCGGCGGCCTTCGCGTTCTGGGCAATCTTGACGGTCTCTGCACTCGGCGCCAGGTTGGGAAACCACACATCGTACCAATCGCCCGAAGCGAACTCGCTCTTGGGGACGCCGCGCGGAGGCCGGCGAACCGTTCCGATACGAATCCCCTCATCTTTGGCCCTGGGACTGCCCAGCCTCACCACCCGAATCGCCATCGCTTTGCTCCTCCTGAAGATCACGTTGAAAATCGATCGCATCGGCGCGCACCGACAGGCATGCGCGGCATCGGCGGAGCTAAATCTATCGGACTGGCTTGAACGATGCTACTCAAAACCGAGGAGATCGTCAGACATGAAGTATGCGGAAGTGTGCCCGATGTCGGGCTACCCCTGAGCACAAGAGACCCTGGCTCAATTTTCTATCTCAAAAAAGGAAGAGCGGGAGCAGCTCCCTACCTTACCTGTGATCTTTTGATGGCGCCGGTTATCCCTGGGCCATCGGAGCAATATTTTTTCACACCCTCTTCGCCACTTGCTGACGCAATTGTTATCAAACGCACTTTGCTCTCCATTGCGAACTTACGGCATAGACGCATCAACTCGTAATCCAACTTACTTATCCTTTACATAGCGGACGGTTATGGACTAGAGTGGCTGAACCGCAAAGTTCATAGGCGCGAGAGGGCCAAGCGGAGAGCGCTTCTAGACCTGTTCCATCACAAGCAAATACTTCGATCTTTCGATAGGAGGGGAGAAATGAAGAAGCTTCTTTTGTTCTTGATGGGCGCGTGCCTGATCTCGACCGCATTGGCGCAGAAGCCCACTGCGATCAACACGGGCCAGGGGAAGGTCTACACAATTGACGGGTGGCCAACCCGGCTGGCGGCCGACCCGAATACTCTGTTGTTCTATCAACTTCGCCCCGAGCTTGTAGCCGAAGGGGTGAATTCGCTGATGTTCATTGTTCACGAAGACGGCGCGATATACATGGTGGAGCGAGTCGCCCTCGATCCATCCGATGAAGGCATAAGGCCGTCGGCGCCGTTTCTTTCCGCGGATCCCGTTCTCGCGGCGGACTTCCTGGAAGCGGCGAAGAAGCCCTCTCATCACTTCCGCCTAATGATCCGCGCGAATGGCCGCGTGATCCGCGACTTTCCGTTCGAAGAATTTCTCAGCTATAACTCGCGCCTGAAGAGCGAGGCGTCGTTTCACCCGGTTCACGTGACGACTCGCATGATGCTGTTGAAGCGGCCGCATGAGAAACGGAAGGGGCCGTCGGGATTCGAACCTCAGGATTTGACGTGCACTCAGGAATGCGACGTTCAGTATGAGGCGTGTGCAGAAGAGGCGTGCGGCGATCCCCACAGCATCTGCGGACCTTGCCTGGACGCCTGGAACGCTTGCCGCGACGCGTGTCCGCCTCCTCCCATGCCCTGCCCAACAACGGACCCGCCCACGACTCAGGGCCCGTACCTATTTTCGTGCACGAGTGTGGGAGGCTCCTCCTGTCAGTGGAGCTATTCTTACTCGTCGAACACGTATCAGTTCTACGGCTACTGCACGACGGTGACCTACACAACCACGGTTACACACAACTGTAACGAGACTACGACGTCATCGGTCGATACGAGCTACTCCAACACTCCTACCGGCTGGATCGACACCGGCGAGTGGTGCCAGTTCTAAGCTGGCTCACATAGCCCAATACCGACCACGGATGTAAGAAGGTTTCGACGGAGCGGCTTGAGCCCGCTCCGTTGAAAACCAACAGAGGACCTATGACCATTGCCCGCATGTCAGGCCTGGAAGCGATGATAGTCACCGCCCCCTGTTCATACCGAGCACAGTGAGCGCCATATTCCGCGCGCTCAAATCGCGAGGCCGGGATCGCCTTCGATGACGCGTTGCTCCAACCGCGGACGCTCTCCTTTGCGCCAGAGCCGGGCGCGATGAGAAACGCGATAACGAAGCGGACCGCACCTGAAGAGACTGCCACCCCAGCCAACTGAATTCGTGGTTATCCCGCATGGCGACAAACGGCCAGCGCGCTCGGGCGTCCTGGAGATTAGGGTCGTGGAGATAAGCGCGATAGACCGCTCTGTAATCGTCGCGCGTAGTCGGAATGTGAAAGTCGGAGATCTTCTCACCGCTCTTGTAACGGACTATGTCGCGAAGGCGGCGGTCGTACATACCCTGAGGCCGGTCTTCCGGATACCAGACAATCTCGTATATGAAATCGCCCAGGTGGAGAACAAACCAGAGCGGCTCGGCGGGCTCGGCTCGCTCATCTTCATAGATCATTCGGCGAAAGGCGCTCTGCGCTCCTTGATTCACATTCTGGCAGCTCACGACGCGAACTTCAGCGACCGAGGATCGCTCTCGTTGGGCGCGGTGATTGTTCTGCCAACGCGGCTTCCAGAGCCTTGTTTATCCGAGAAGCGGTACCAATAAACACGCGCGGGTTTCAGTCCTGCAACAAGAACCCGGCAGGTCCAATCAGACTCCGCGGACACCATCACCGGCGTCGAGGCGACGACCTGCCGCCGTAAGCTGTAGCTCCGGCCTCCACCTTCTCAAGGAGCCTTCTTCCGATCAAGGATGGGGCCGATGGGGCCTTACAGCGAATAAACGTTGACGATGCGGGAGTCGATCTCATCCGCGCTAAGGGCCAATCCTGGGAGCGCGCGAATCGATCTGATTGACGCACGGGGTGATCTGATCCGCGCACGCGGCAATTCGCTCGGAGCACAGCTTGGATTCGGTCCGAAAACGAATCGGTCCTGCAAGCGCGTGAGTGGATCCGATCGTCCATTGTCTCGACTCGGCGGACGCGGGAGTCGATCTCGCGGACAGAAGACTCGATCCGACAGGCGATTCTCTCGATTCGATCGAGCATCGTCTCAATCTTGCGGGCAAAGGACTCAATCTTTGCCGGCTCCGGAGTCGACCTTGCATGCAAATGACTCAATTCTACAGAGCATTGTCTCAAGCTAACCGTCTCAGCAATGATCTTCGATGGCCTTGGGCATGCGGAGGGTCTTCGAGCGGTCTAATTCGACGGGCGCGATTGGCGTTGCTTGATTCGCTTTTTTCGAGCCGCCGCATCTTGTTTCGTCAGATCAACGATCTTATTGTTCTGCATAACGTAAACCGGTGTTCCTGTTGCGGCGCCGAGTTCTCGGGCGCGACGTGCCGCTCTGCGCAAAGCTCTTAATGTGTCTTCCGCTTCCGGATCCGTCGTGGCGGTCGAGCGTCGGCTCATTGATTGCCTCCCACTGATATTAGCTGCGGTGTAACGTTCGAATTATCGTACCACTCCATCGATCGACCAAGTGAAAATAGAGGTCTCGGAAGTTGCGCAAGCTGGCGTCGAAGCGCCGCCGAATGACGGATTCAGGAATGCCGTGTCCCCCTTGAGCCACTCTTGCGGCCACGCGAGCCACCGCCAGGTCGGGTGTTGGGAGATTGAGGAATACCAATTTGACGTAGTAGCCCGTGGTCCGCCACTCGGATATCAATCGTGCGTAGCCGCGGCCGCTCAATGTTGTCTCAAATGCGAAGCTGCTTTCGCCGCGGACCCGGCTACGGATTTCGGCCAGCATAAGCCGTCCGGCCCGAAAGGCGGCGCGATCCGGTGCGAACGGAGAAAGACCAGCGGCAATCAGATCCGCGTTTATGAAGTCCGCGCAGTCGGCCTCACGGAGCAGGTATTCACGCGCAAATGTGGTCTTTCCTGCTCCGTTCGGTCCGGCAATCATGATGATGCGTTTGTTGCTCGACATGACCGTCCTTTAGGCTGAGGCTTTGGTGAGAGCTTTCTCGCTCTACTTCCGGGTGCTTGAACCTTAGAACCCCGAAAGGACTTCGGG
>Ga0066687_10000005_pt1 | contig 72539 bp, 66 predicted proteins | sample GraSoiAngelo_136_FD_65630 | JGI IMG/M metagenome (GOLD analysis project Ga0066687, IMG submission 65630) | Grasslands soil microbial communities from the Angelo Coastal Reserve, California, USA - 14_0929_09_20cm | ecosystem: Environmental > Terrestrial > Soil > Grasslands | place: USA... | reverse complement strand
CCTTCGGCGTGAACTGAACCGTGATCTCACGGGCGTGGCCGCGGCCCATGAAAAATGATTGGAAGAAGCGATAGCCGGCGTGATCGAACGGCTCGTTCAGGTGGACCAGTCCGCTTACATCGCGGCCTCGATCCTTGATCTTGATTCGGCTGTACCAATCGATGGTGTTACTCGCGTCCAGGCCGCCTTCCGGGCGAATGAGCTTCTGCTGGATGTCGACGCATTCCACGTTAAAAGGAAGCTGCGCATTTCCGAAATGGTCGCCGTCAAGCTGAACCTCGCGAGTGGTTATCGTGTTCGCGCTTTTGCCAGGGACTATTTCGAGGACGCCTCCCACACCGAGCTTGCTCGTAATAAATCCGCCGGTAAAGATCGTCAGCAGCGCCACGTGCACCGAATAGGCGCCGAGCCGATTCCAGACATTCTTTTGTCCGAAGATCGTTGTTCGGCCGCCTTCTTCGACCACTTTTGGCCTGAAGCCCTGCTTTCGAAACGCCGCGCTAACAGAGTCGGTTGCGCCCCTGGTGTCCTCCCGAATCTCCGATTCGGCGTTGAAGGACTGGGCCTGAATAAATTTCGGCGACGCCGTGCGCTTTGGTTTCACCACGTACTGCCACGCGGTTGGGAATCGATCAATCGAAGCGAGAATAATGTTGAGACCGGTAATGGCGAGGAAGAGTGCGAAGTACCTGGAGTGATAGATATTGAAGAATCCGAGCTTGCCGTAGATGTACTTCTGGGCCGGCGTAAGTCTTGCAAAATACTCGCTGAACTTGTCGACGTCGGTTTGAACTATGAGCATGCCGATCATCGCGCAAACGAGCACGATCATCAGCATGGTTACGCCAAAGCGGACGGAGCTCAGCAGGCCCAACGCCTTGTCTAAAACTGAGTCGCCCTTCTTTGGCCTTATCTTCACAATAGGCGCGGCTGTCACGGACTTCGGATCAACAGCCGCTTCGCTTTCAGAAGTTGCCATAAAGAAATTTCCTGGTTATTGGATCAGAATGAATGTTCAGCCAAATGCGTCGTGATTCTAACAACGGCGAATTTAGCAGTCAATGTGGCCGCATTCGCAGCCGGTTCTCAGAAAAAATGATTCCCCATTCAGGTTTACCTCGCCGTCGCCTGCGATGAGGCTTACAATCAATCACTTCGCCGGTTCGGACGGGCGTATTTCGACGCGACTTGGCAGCGCGCGCGGATCCATGATCAAGAGATTTACGACGACTTCGGCAACATCTTCGGGAAGAAGCTTCCACGTAGTGGCCGGATCCATCTCGCCCCTGCTTGCAAAGGTGGTGTTGACCGAGCCTGGCATCACGCAACTGACGCGGATGTGATCGTATCTGACCTCCTGCATCAGCGCTTCGGAAAAGCCGATCAGCCCAAACTTCGAGGCGTTGTATGCGCTCCCTCCAGCGAATGCGTTCTTGCCTGCCAGACTCCCTATATTAATGATGTACCCGCCGCCCCGTTCCTTCATCGGCGGGATAGCCTCGTGGCAGAAATAGAACACGCCTGAGAGATTCGTCTCTAAGGTGGCGCGCCATTCTTCGACCGGCATATCTTCGACTCGGTTTCTCGATCCGATGCCCGCGTTGTTTATGAGTATGTCGACGCCGCCGAACGCCCCTTGAGCCTCGAGCACGGTTGCGTGAACCTCTTCCGGGTCGCGCACGTCACAGACCCTCCCGCTCGCGCGTCCGTTGAATTCCTTGTTGAGCGCTTCGACCACGGCGTCGACTTCGGAACCGTTACGAGCGCAGATGAATACATTCGCTCCGCCGGCGGCGATTGCGCGGGCACACGCCAGGCCGACGCCTTTTGTCGCTCCGGTCACTATGGCGGTTTTGCCTGTCAGTTGAATGCTCAAATCCTCTCCTCGAAGCTCCGTGGATACGCTTCACTAATGCAGAAACGTGAAGAATCGAGCGGCGCTCAGTTTGGCGCGGGACAGTCGAGCGCGCGCTCTCGCGAAGACTTCCTTTTCTTCCATCTCTGAAAGAAGCGAATATGCAACCGGTGTCACGAGCAGGGTAAGCAATAGACAAAGACTCTGTCCGCCTATGATCGTGACCGCAATCGCCGAGCGCTGCGCCGAACCCGCGCCGATACCAATCGCCGTTGGTATCAATCCCGCGATAATCGAAAGGGTCGTCATCAAGATCGGCCTCAACCGAACGTGATTAGCCCTGACGATCGCCTCGCGAAGCGGCACGCCTTCATCCCGAAGCTTGTTCGTGTAATCGACCTGCAGGATGCCGTTCTTTTTGACGATTCCCAACAATAGCAGAACGCCAAGCGCGCTCCAGAGGTTTAGCGTCCGCCCTGTAAGCCATAATGAAAGCAGCGCAAACGGAATCGACAGCGGCAAGCTCAACATGATCGTGAAAGGATGAAGGAAGCTCTCGAACTGGGCCGCAAGCACCATATACATGAAGATAGATGCGAGCAGGAATGCGAGGATCAGATTGGTGGTGGTTTCGTCGAGCACCTTCACCGAGCCAAGGAACTTGTATGTGTAGCCGGAGGGCAGCCCGACCTTGGCGATCTCATCGGCGCTGGCGCGAGCGGCGGCGTCGAGCGGAAAGTCAGGCGCGTTGTTGGCGTTCACCGAAACTTGAAACTGTCTGTTGAACCGTTCTATGCGGGACGGCCCGAGGCCGCGCTCAATTGTGGCCAGGTTGTCGAGTCGAACCTGTCCGACTTTTGTCGAAGGGATCATCAGCCTTGCAAGCACTCCCTGGTCGCGCTGTTGTTCGGGCAGCAACTGAATCGTAACCGGGTACTGTTCGTCGCCTTCCTTGTAGGTCGAGATCTGATCCTCACCGGCTATCATCAATCGAACGGCGGTCGCCACGTCGCCGGCGCGCACTCCCAAATCGGAAGCTCGTTGACGGTCGATCTTTACCTGGAGCTCGGGGTTGTTCAGGTTGAGGCTGGCCTCAACGTCGAGCAATCCGGGTATACGCCTCATTCCGTCGGCGACTTTCTTGGACAGCTCGGCCGCGGTTTGAAAATCCGGGCCTAGAATCAATGCCCTGATCGGAAAGTACATCTCGCCGCCGCCAAGGGCGGACGGAATGATGACCTTGCTCCGGAGATTTTTGTACTCGGCCGTTATCTTTCGAATCTTGGCCGCGACCTCGAGACTCGACGCTTCGCGTTTCTCGATCTCGATCAGCCGGACATATATATGGTTGTGGTTCGAGGTTCCTTCATGAATGAAGGGGTTCACGAATTCCACTTCGGGCAGCTCGGCGATTCTGTTGGCGACTTCAAGCGCAAGCTTCGATGTGCCCGGAATGGAAGTTCCCTCGGGCCAGTTCATCGAGATAGTCAACTCGCTCTGATCGTCCGGCGGTATCCAGTCGCGTCCGACCATTTTGTTCAGCGGGAAGCTCAAGCCGAAGGTCAGCACCGCGATCAGAATTATTATGGCGCGATGACTCAGCGACCAGTCGAGCATCCTTCCGTAGAGCCGATCGATCCATCCAAAGAAACGCGAGTCCTTTGAGGTATGCTCATGTTGTTCGGCGGCCGTGTTTTCATCGGACTCGATTCCGGCTTCTTTCCGTTTGCGGGACAGCCGCTTGAGCATCTTCGAGCTCAGCATCGGCGTAAGCGTGAAGCTGACAAGCATCGACACCATCACGGAGAACGCCATCGTCCAGCCGAACTGGTTCACATATCGCCTGGCGTAGCCGGTCATGAAAGCGATCGGAACGAAGATCACGACCAGAGATATAGTCGTCGCGAGGACCGCGAGTGTTATTTCCTGAGTCGCCTCGATAGCGGCTCGTTTTGGCTCGACCCCCTTCTCCTCGATATAGCGCACGATGTTCTCGAGCACGACTATAGCGTCGTCGATCACGATCCCGACCGCCAGCGTCAGCGCGAGAAGCGTCATGTTGTTCAAGGTGAAGTCCATGGCCTTCAACAACGTGAAGGTCGCGACGATCGACGTCGGTATCGCGACCGCGGCGATCAAAACCGATCTCAGATTGCGGATGAAGAGTAGTACCACAAGGCTGGCGAGCAGGCTGCCGAAGAGCAGGTGCTCTTCTAATGATGCGACCGACGCGTTGATGAATACGGATTGATCGCGAATAACGCGAATAGTAACGCCGGGGGGCAGCGATTTCTTTATCTGCTCGAGCTTGTTCTTTACCGCGGCGATGATCCTGACCGTGTTCGTGCCGGATTGACGGCGCACATCGAGCGTCACAGCCTGCTTCCCTTCCAGGCTGTTCCAGGTAGTCGGCTCGGCAAAGCTGTCTTCAACCCGGCCGAGGTCTCTTATTCGAACTGGAGTACCGCCGACGTTGCTGACGATGATGTCCTTGAACTGACCGATCGCATCGATGCGGCCCAAGGTTCGCACGCCAAGCTCCGACTCGCCGCGAACTATGCGGCCGCCGGGTATCTCGACGTTCTCGTTTTGTACCGCGCGCTGGAGCTGGTTGATCGTGACGCCGTATGCGTTGAGCTTCTCCCCGTCGGCGAATATTCGAATGTTCCTGTCGAGCCCGCCGGTCATGCTGCACTCGCCGACTCCATCAACGGTTTCAAGGACGCGTTTGATCTGCTTATCGGCAATCTCGGTGGTCTCCCGCAAGCTGCGGTCGCTGGCGATGACGAGTGAGATGACGGGATCTGAGTCGGGATCGGCCTTCTGTATGATCGGAGGAAGAATATTCGGAGGAAGGTTCCGCATTGCACCCGCGACCTTCTCGCGAACGTCCTGCGCGGCGCTTTCAATATCGCGCTCGAGAACAAATTTCAGTGTGACGCGGGCGCTGCCTTCACTCGCCGTCGAGTTGAGCTCATCAAGACCGCTGATCGTGCTGACTGCTTCTTCGAGTGGAAGGACTACCTGGGTCGTCACTTCCTCAGACGTGGCGCCGGGCAAACGGATATTAACGGTAACGGTAGCCGGATCGGCCTTCGGAAATAGATCGACCCCCAGATCCTTGAACGAGAATATGCCCAGCACGACCAGGAAGCTGATGAGCATGACGGCGAAAACGGGCCTTTTGACGCATACTTCCGCGAGTGTCATTGACTCCTCCTCACTTGACCGCTTCGATTGTTGCTTTGTCCCGCAGCTCCTGGCCCTTTGCGGCAATGGCTACTTTCTCGCCTTCGGAGAGACCTTCGATGATCTCGACTTCGCCGCCGGATCGGTCGCCCACCTTCACTTCCTTTTCTTTAAGGACCGTGCCTTCTACCGCGAAGATCTTATAGACGCCGTAAACATATTGAAGCGCTTCCTGTGGAATGAAGAGCCCGCTCTCGACTCTGTCGGAAGGTATGGTCGCCTTGACGAAGAAGCCCGGTTTGAGGAGGCCTTCGTGATTTTCTACGAGGGCTTCGACTTCGAAAGCTCTCGTCTGTTGATCGACCACGGGGTTGATGCGAGAGACCTTTCCTTGAAAGGTCCGGCCCGGCTGTGCTTCGACCGAAACTGAAACCGTCTGGCCGGTCTTGATCCAGCTTGCCATCTTCTCAGGCACCTTGAGCCGGACTCGCAGCGGGTCTACGTTGACTATGAGAAAGACCGGCGATTGGACTTTGAGGTACTGGCCCGCGGTAACGCTCCGCTCCTTGATGCGTCCGGCGAATGGCGCTCGAATCGTAGTATCGCTGACCTTTTTCTTTGCCAGCTCGGTAGTGGCTTTATATTGAGATATCTGCGCCTGAATGTTATCGATCGACTGAACGGCGAGATCGTAGGTAGCCCGAGCAGCTTTGTATCGCGCTTCGGCTTCGTCAAAATTTTGTTTAGGAACCAGGCCCTGATCGAGCAGAGCCTTTGCGCGATCGTACTTTTGCTTGGCGTCGTTGAGATCAGCCTGGGCCTTTTTGACTTCGGCTGCGTCGCTGACATCGCGAAGATCGGCGCCTTCCTTCAGACCCAATCTTGCGCGGGCCTGCTGCAAGAATGCTCGCTGTTGATCCAGCGTCAGTTGAAGCTCGATCGGGGATACTTTGACCAGGGCCTGCCCCTTTGCAACGCTGTCGCCGACGTCCGACAGCACCTCTTCCACCTTGCCTTCCACCTCGGAGCTAACAGCGACTTCTTCGTAAGGGAAAAGAGAGCCGACGGATTCGACGTCTCGCCTGACCTGTTTCAGGTTGACTTGAACAACCCGCACGGGAACGGTTCTGTTAGCGGCGGACGCGTCTACCGTCTTCCCTGCCGTTCCCTTCGAGCAGGAGGAGCATATTAATACGAGTGAGAAAATGATCGCAGAGGCCGGGAAACGATTTCCGGCCGGAATGAACAACTCTCGCGCACAGCATGATCCGCTCTTGTGATAACCCATCGCATAACCTTTCACGCATTTACCCTATTGACGAGAACCTGTGAGACCACCTCGTTTGTGGATGTTATTTGCCGTCGGGGCCAACCATCATAACCCAAGAGACCTCCACTCTTCTACGCGCGGGAATGCGGAGCCGTTACAACAGCGGCGAAGTAATCAGAGAAGAGAAAAGCCCAATTGTCTGGCCAGCCTGTATAGAAGCGGCATTGGAAGGCCCACTACATTATGATAATTGCCGGCTATCTCTTCCACGAAAACGGAGGCCCTTCCCTGAATGGCATAAGCTCCGGCCTTGTCGAACGGCTCGCCGGTATTCACGTACCAATCGATCTCCTGTTCGCTGACCTTTGCCATGCGCACGAGGGTCTTGTCAAAATCAGCGACTTCGCGACGGCTTCCTGCGTCGTAAAGCGAGACGCCGGTCATTACAGCGTGCCATCTTCCCGAAAGCTGTCTGAGCATGGTCCGGGCGGCTTTCTCGTCGGCCGGTTTGCCGAGCAGCTTTCCATCAAGGACGACGGTGGTATCGGCGCCGATGAAGAGGCCGTCGGTGAAGTTCTTCGCCACATCAACTGCTTTAGCCCTCGCCAGACGCATGATATAATCCGCGGGCGCTTCATTGAGAAAAGGAAGCTCATTCACGAGGCCTGGGATGACTTCGAACGCCACGCCGGCCGCCGAAAGAAGCTCAGTCCTCCGGGGCGAAGATGAAGCCAGAACAATCCTGGTTTTCTTAGGTTGAACAATCATGTTAGTTGGCCTGTCCCGGTAACGAGCGGGCGATTATAGCATAAGCGCCCTGGCATGTTGTTGTGAGTTTCACTTTAAAGAGCAGTCAAATACTCGAAATGACAGTACCAAGTTCACGGAGGATTACGTTGCGTCGAAAAGTCTCTCTCTTAGCCGCAATGACTTTTGTCGGGCTATTAGCTTTACAGAACTATGGCTGTTCCGGGCCCGGACCGGACGCGATCGCGCCCGATGATACATTTCACCCGGATCTTAATGAGCCCAAGCTCAAGGAACGGCTCGGCGAGGACGATGGGTATGCGCTCGCGGTAATGTACGGGGCCGATATACACGGCAGCCTCGAAACCTGTGGCTGACCGAGCCACCCTATGGGTGGGCTGGCACGGCGTGTCGGCTATATAAAATCATTCAAGCTCAGGTCGAACCAGGAAGTTCCCGCGCTCTTTGTCGACGCTGGAAACCTATTTACAGACGATCGCGCGATGGGCTCCAGGCTGCCCGATGAGGATCTGGCCAAAAATCGGTGGGTGACGAAGAGCTACGGCAAGTTCAACCACGATGCCGCCAACGTTACCTATAACGATTTTCTTTATCTCAGCGACCTCCTGAAGAAGGACGGTTATCAGGAACGACTGCAGGAGTATCCTTTTATAGCGAAGATCGTCTCGGCTAACGTTCACCCCACCGACAAGAATCTTCAGCCGCTTCAGCCCTATGTAATCCGCGAAGTCTCCCTGAAACGCGGAAAACCCGGCGCAACTATAAAAATCGGCATCGCGGGATTCACTGAAGCGAAGCCCCAATCCCCAACAGATAAGCCTACGGCCTTTGAAGTTGAGGACCCGTTCGCGGCGGCTAAACGAGTAATTCCCGAATTAAAGAAAAAGGTCGATTATGTGATTGCTCTGGCCTATATGGCGCAGCCTGATGCCCAGCGACTGGCGACGGAAGTTTCCGGCATCGACACAATCATCGCGGCCCATCAGGTTAGTGCGCAGGATGAGCCTCAGAAGTTTAATCAAACCACCGTAACGACTTGCTTCTACCAAACGAAACAACTCGGCGAATTGAGGTATTACATCAGGAGCGATGGTGTAATCGAAAACCAGAAGAACAGGTATATCGCCCTCGATGACGCAATACCCGACGATCCGAACGCCGCCGAATATGTCGCGGACGCGCACACGGATTTCACCAATGAGATTAATAAGGCCCAACAAATTCAGCAGGCCGACGTTGCAAACGCGGATACCGCGATATTGAGCGGCAAATCGCTTTACATCGGCCAGGACTCCTGCGCTGGATGCCATCAAAAGGAAGCGCAAATCTGGCAGAAGAGCGGCCACGCCCACGCAATGGAGACCCTTCAAAAGCGCAACCAACATCTCGATGCCGATTGCGTGAAGTGTCATGTGGTTGGCTTTCAAAAAGGCGGGTTCCAGGCCTTGTATTCGACGCCCCAATTCGCCAATGTTCAATGCGAAGCTTGCCACGGTCCCGGAAGAGTGCACGCGGAGAACCCTCAAAAGGGTTATGGCTTTGTGCAGACCCCGCAGGGCTGCGTTGTGTGCCACACTCAGAACAACAGCCCTGACTTTAACTTCGCGACTTACTGGCCTAAGATCAAGCACTGAGATATTGTAGTGCTGCCTTAACGTCGATGACCGATTTGTTGCAATTGCTGCCGCTTCTTCTCCGCCGCGCGGGCGATACGGAAGAAGCGCGGCAGCAAGCAGCTTTCGCGGCGTGGGCAGCGGCCGTCGGCAAGCAATTACGCGTCGCCACCGCTCCGGTTAAGCTCGAGGGCAAAACCCTCATTGTGGCGGTAGGAGATTCAAACTGGAAGACGCAGTTGAACAAGCTAACGGGCCAGTTCCTATTCAGGCTCAATTCGATACTCTCAGCGCCTCTCGTGACGAGAATTGAATTCGTAATCAACCCGCGGCTTATAGAAGAGTCGCATCATACGTCTCCTGAGATTCACTTCAGAGCCCCCGAAAAGTACGCCGGCGCACTGCGGGAGAAGGCGCAGTCGATCGCGAACCCCGATATTCGCGACCTCTTCATACGCGCCGCCGGAAAATGCTTGCAGCGGAGGGCTCTATGACTCGCTCGAATTCAGAAGCCGTTATCGAATTGCGCGGCCTCACAAAGGACTATCAGACCGGTTTTTTCAAGACTGCCAGTGTCCGGGCTCTCGACAACCTGGATCTGACCGTTTATCGCGGCGAGATATTTGGGTTTCTCGGTCCTAATGGAGCGGGTAAGACTACGACGCTCAAGCTATTGATGAATTTAATATTCCCGACGGCTGGGAGCGCTCATATACTCGGCCATCCCGTCGAAGATACCGCGACGCGATCCAAGATCGGCTATCTACCGGAGAACCCATATTTCTATGACTATCTCTCGGGCCGAGAGCTCTTGTATTACACCGCTGCGTTGTTCGGCATCGACAAGTCACAGGCCAAACGGCGAGCTGATGAGCTTTTGGAAGTAGTGGGACTATCCTCCGAGCAGGCTAATCGTCAGCTCAGGAAATACTCGAAGGGAATGCTGCAAAGGATTGGAATAGCTCAAGCTCTGGTTAACGATCCCGACGTCGTGTTTATGGATGAGCCGATGTCGGGGCTCGATCCCTTCGGGCGGCGTGAGATTCGCGACCTCCTGCTTTCACTCGGGGAACGTTCAAAAACAGTTTTCTTCTCCTCTCACATCCTCTCGGATGTCGAGACCTTATGCGACCGCGCGGCGATACTCAACCAAGGCAAGCTAGTCGGCTGCGGCACGATCGACGAGCTTGCCGGCGGCCGGCAATCAACTCTGGAGGTCATCGCGACCGGTATCGAGCAAGCGGCAATTTCGGCGCTCTCGGAAACGGTTCCTCGCGTAGTCTCCGTCACTCCGACACCCAGAGGCGTTCATATAATTCTTGGAGACGAGACCGGCCTCGATTCAGCGCTTTCCTTTATTCGCTCTCGCGGCGGCAAGCTCGTATCGGTGAACCCCAGCCGCACTTCCCTCGAAGATGCTTTCTTCAACGTCGAGCGGCGCCAGTAGCCTCGTGGCGCGGACCTTCAGCAATAGAATACTCGCTGCTCTCGGCGGCTTCGCTTGTCTTTTCCTCTTAATCGGGGTTCTACCCATTTCCACCGTCAGACCTGCTTTCGCATTGGCTCTTCATCCGACGGCTACACAAGACAACGCGCAGCTCCTAAGCGCCGTAATCGCGGGACTCCAACGAAAATATTCGCGGATGCAATCGATTGCCGCCGATTTTTCACAGAGCTACATCGGCAGCGACGGCCGCTCGTTCGTGGAACGCGGCCGCTTGATCTTGAAGCGGCCCGGAAAGGCGCGCTGGGACTACGTGGAACCCGAAAAAAAGATTTTTATATCGGATGGCCGAAATATCTACTTCTACGTGATCGGAGATCGCGAGGCGCTTCGTTCGAGTATTCGAGAGTCAACGGACCCGCAGATCCCTTTCCTTTTTCTTCTGGGACGCGGGGATCTGCGCAGGGATTTCTCCCGAATCGAGATTGCCGGCGAGGCGGCGATCAGGCGGAACGACCTGGTTCTCCTGTTGGTTCCTCGTAAGGCGCCCGAAGAGTTCAGGCAACTTCTTGCCGAGGTTGATCCGGAGAGCTTTACGGTCATACGGCTGGTCATCTTTCAGCGCAATGGAACGAGAATGAGCTTTGTCCTCTCTAATATGCGCGAGAATCCTTCAGTCACGAATGACGAGTTCAAGTTCAATCCACCCGCCGGAGTAAAGATCAGACCGGCAATTTGATCCCGTGGTATCGCGGACAAACAGCGGATGAATATATCAGTCCCTGATATGCGGGCTCCTGGTGAACATGTCGACCAGATAGTCGTGAAGATAGTTATAGAGCAGTCTTTGAAAATCCCACTGAAAGCTTTTAGCGGAGATGTCGCGGTCGGTCAGATGAAATATGTACGGATCCATTTCGAGATCCGACCATTTTAGAGTTACCTCCACGCGCACGCCTCGGTTGTCATCGGCGGCGGACCAGCTAAACAAAGGGTGTTCATATCGTCCCAGCTCCTGCAGCACTCTTTCTAGTCTATCCATATTCTATCGACTCTCTCGTTTGAGTTTGACACCAAGACTTCGAGTAATATAATGATCGCTCTTAACCAGGCAACACAATCAAGTACTTGTCGTATCATCTCGGCCAGGATCTCTGCGAACAAAAAGAATGGAGGACATATGCCGTTACTGATGATGTCTTATGCGCTGCTCGTTTTCTTGCCGGCATTTTTCGGCAAAGTATTCAATCCCCCAACCGACGCCGCGCAGTACGTTCAAATTCTGCTTAGATGGCTACATTTTTTGGCGGGCATTACGTGGATCGGCCACCTCTATTTCTTCAATCTCGTAAACGTGAACTTGATGAAATCGCTTGATGGTCCGACTAAAGGAAAGGTCATTCCTCAGTTGATGCCGCGCGCCCTCTGGTGGTTTCGATGGGGCGCACTAATAACCGTTCTCGTCGGTTTAACCTATTTCGCGATGTACCTGATAGCTCCGGACGCCCACAACGCGAACAAGAACCCGTTCGTGGTGCTCATAGTCTGGTTGCTGATCCCGGTCATAACCTTCGCGATCGAGATGGTATTTCTGAAGAGGATTGGGAACGGCTGGATTCTGGCAGCGGCGGTCTTGGTCCTGATGATCGTTATGGCGATAGTGATTATCTGGTGGCTCAACTCACAACTTGGCAGTTACGGAAGCAATATGAGCTATTGCATCGGAATCGGCGGATCAATGGGTACGGTGATGCTCTTCAACGTATGGGCTATTATCTGGCCGAATCAGAAACGGATTATCGCGTGGACCGCCGATAACGCCGAAAAGGGCACGGCAATTCCGGGTGAGTCCGCCAGGTTGGCTCGCATTGCCTTCCTTGCCTCGAGAACAAACACGTGGCTGTCAGTCCCAATGCTGTTCTTTATGGGCGCGTCCAAACACTTCATTACCTTTGGCAGCAGCTAAACTGCGGCGTAAAGCGTGAAGCGCAGGCCCCGACGACCTTTCGAGAGCGAAGACTAAAAAGGGTGATGACTCCATACGAGTCATCACCCTTTTTTAAGTGTTTTAGAAGGCTCTTTAAACCGAGAAGGAACTGCCGCATCCGCAGCTACCGGTCGCATTCGGATTGTTGAATGTGAATCCTGATCCCATCACCGAATTGACGTAGTCAACCTGAACGCCCTCCAGATATTGCTTCGAGAACATGTCAACGAACAACCGGAGTCCGTCCTGTTGAACTATATCGTCGCCTTGACGTGGGCCGTCTTCGATTTGCATCGAGTACGAGAATCCACTGCAGCCGCCGGGCACGACCCGTATTCTTAAGCCGGATTCCGGCCCCGCGCTCTCGGCCTCCATGAACTTCATTACTTCGCTTACCGCTGTTTCTGTCAGGCTGACTTGCATTGATGATTCACCTCGCTCCCAGTATCCGCATCTGATTACCCGGCTAGTTCAGAAGTCCTCATGGAGGAGCTATGATTCATTGCCTGGGCAATCCTGCATACGTGGATTATATGCAAGCGAGAAAGCCATTTCAAGCGAGCCTCTAAATGATTTCGAAATGTTCGAACGGACGATAAGGCTCCAGCAACTCGCTCACATCGTCGCTTACATTATATTGATCACCGGCAGGCCCCTCTTCTTCGTCGCCAGGATGCTTACCTGAGCCGCGGTCGCGCATATCAAATCACCAAACGCCTGCGAGACTGGATCGTCGCGGTCGGCAAGCACGATTGGGCGGCCCATATCCCCCGTTTCCCGGATGCTGCTCGAGAGTGGTATTTGACCGAGCAGCTTTGTGCCGAACCGAGAGGCGAGCTCCCGCCCTCCACCGGAACCGAATATCTCATGCTGCGAGGAGCAATTCGGGCAAACGAAGTAGCTCATGTTCTCCACGATTCCGAGTACCGGTACTTGAACCTGCTCAAACATGTTAAAGGCCTTTCGCACATCCGCCATCGCAACCTCCTGCGGCGTCGTGACCAGTACCGCTCCCTGGACCGAGACGAGCTGAGCTAAACTCAACTGGACGTCGCCGGTTCCGGGGGGCATATCGACGACCAGATAATCCAAATCACCCCACTCGACTTCATAGAGAAACTGTTTCACGGCCGAATGGAGCATCGGGCCGCGCCAGACAACCGGGCGATCGCCGCGGTTGAGGAAGCCTATCGACATTACTTTGACGCCGTGAGCTTCATGAGGAATGAGCTTTTGCCCTCTTACCAGCGGATCGGCGTCAATTCCAACCATAAGCGGCACATTCGGACCGTACACATCGGTGTCCAGGAGGCCTACCTTTGCGCCGTACTTGCCAAGACCGACCGCCAGATTCACGGCCACCGTTGATTTACCGACCCCGCCCTTGCCCGAGCTCACGGCCACGATGTTCTTAATTCCAGGAATGCCCTGCTTTCCTTCAGCGCCCTGCGATCCGAAAGGTAGGTTTAGTTCGCGGGCGATCTCAACCGACTTTACGCCGGCCAATTTCAGCAAGGCATCTCGAATGGATCCTTCCAACTGCGATTTATGAGGACACGCAGGCGTCGTTAGCGTCAATTTTAGCGCTACCTTGTCGCCATTCACCTTAACATCACTCACAAGATTCAGATCAACGATGCTCTTCTTCAGATCTGGCTCCTCAAGATTCCTGAGGGCTTCTAATATTTCGTCAACTGTTGGACTGGACATTGGGCGGTTCATCCCCTTTTTATAGAAGTACAATGCTTCGATGCATCACCGTCTTTTCTCGATTGCGCAATCGTCATTCTGCACAATGAGACTCGCTTTGTCGATGCGCCGCGCCGAGGCTCTCCTCAAACATCGTTGTATTCAAGTTCGCTGCTCCAGTGGTTTGAACCGACAATGTAATAGCACCCGTGCCTAAGAGCATTCTACTTCGTTTGAATTCTGAAATAACGCGCGACACTTAAAGTAAAAAGTTGAACGTCGGCGCGTCGATAGTTGAAGTTGATACTTAGCGAGCGGTGAATATTTCAACTCTACAGTTCAAACGCAGCGCAGGAGTTCCGGCGATCGGCTATAATGTAGCGGAATTTTTGAAAGGCAAAAAGAATGGAAGAAACTAATCCGGCTACATTGCAACGAGGTCCATTGCACGATGTAGAGGCCGCTTTGGGCGCCAAGTTCGAGGTCTTAAATGGGTGGGCAGCGCCGGCGGTATTCAGCGATCCCGTAGCGGAGCATTCCCGTGTGCGAAACGCGGTGGGACTCATCGACAAATCCGAACGGGGCATGATCCGGGTCAGCGGCGGCGAGGCTACCCAATTTCTCAACGGCCTTCTGACTAATGATGTGAAGACGCTACCGCAAGGCCGCTGGCTGAATGGCGCGTTTCTAACGGCGCACGGCAAGGTAAGGGCGCTGTGCAGCATTTACAATCTCGGCGATTCCTTCCTGATCGTGAACGACCGAAGCACCCATCAGAAGGTGTGGTCGCTCATTTTTCCTTTCTCTTATGCGGGCGATTTCAAAGTTGAAGACGTTTCGGACCAATATGCCGTTTTGGCAATCGAAGGGCCGCACGCACTGCCGCTGATCAAGGAGCTTTGTTTCGAACCAATGTCGCAGATGGACGATTACGAGTGGAGAAGTACGAAGATCGCAGGCGCTTCCTGCATAATCAGTCGCGCTTCCTCAACGGGAGAAACCGGGTTTCAGGTTATTTGCGACGCAACGGGAGTCAGTGAGGTGTGGGAATTCTCGTTGATGAAGGGCGCATTCCACGAAATTTCACCAGTAGGTCGCGAGGCGTCCGAATCACTCAGAGTCGAGGCCGGTATTCCCATCTATGGAGTCGATATCGATGAAGCAAACATGCTTCTTGAATGCGGCTTGCCGGATTATGTCAGCTTTTCGAAGGGGTGTTATGTCGGACAGGAAGCTGTTGCGATGGCCACCTATCGCGGCCATATTAGCAAAAAGCTCTGCGGCATATTCGTCGACGCGGAGGCCCCGCCGCCAGCCGGCGCAAAACTATTCGAGGGCGAGAAAGAAGTCGGACACGTGACAACCAGTATCCTGTCCCCGACTCTCAACCGCGTCATTTGTCTCGGGTATGTAAAATACGGCTTCTTCGAAGCGGGCACTCATCTCAGCATTCAATCCGGCTCCCAGAACCTGGGCGGCGAGATAACGGCTCTGCCGTTTTATAAGAGCGCCAATCTATAGGCGACAGCAGCCCAAGAAACTACTTGAACTCTGTCTCGGGGCGATCACGGAAAGCTCTCAATGAGAGCATCTTAGAAGCTAAGACCTCGGATGACACTTATCGTAAATATCAAGCAATCGTTCATTCGTAACGTGAGTATAGATTTCCGTGGTGCTGACTGAGCTATGCCCCATAAGCAGTTGCACGGATCGCAGGTCGGCTCCATTCTCAAGAAGATGCGTCGCGAAGGTATGCCTGAGCAGGTGCGGATGAGCCGAGCCCAGCCCCATCTTCTTGCCGTAGTGCATTATCAATTTCCAGCACGACTGGCGAGATAGACCGCGGCCCTTCAAATTCAAAAACAGACTGGTAACTTTTTTCCTGCCTTCAAATTGCGCCCTAACATTGAGGTATTTCATTATCCAATTGAGAGCGCTGTCCGCAATCGGAACCGACCGTTCTTTTCCGCCCTTGCCCATTACCCTCAAGATCGTCGAGCGCGAAGTTATAGCGTCGACCCGTAATGAAGTGAGCTCGGATATTCTCAATCCGGCTCCATATAACAGTTCGAGAATCGCGCGATCTCTGATGCCTTTCGGGGTCGAAACGTCAGGTCCGCTGAGAAGTAATTCAATTTCGTAAGACTGCAGGAACTTTGGCAGAGCGGATCTCGGATCCGGCAGCAAAATATCCAAAGCCGGATCGTCCTGCCTTAAACCCTCAATCAGTAAGAATCTATAGAAGCTACGGATGGCGACGATTGCGCGAGAAATAGTTTTCCTCGATAGATTGGCTGTTGAAAGCGAGCGAATGAAGGTTCGAAGCTCAGATTCCTCGAGAGAACTCACCTCAAGTTCCAGCGTCTCGCAAAAGCTCTCCAATTTGTTCAGATCGGATTGGTATGCCGCCAGCGTATTGGGACTTAATCCTTTCTCAATGCGTAGGTAGTTAAGGAAGCGATTGAGGGTTTCAGATGCCATATCAAGTCTCGCGTACGCCTCTGTCGAGAGAGCCGGGTTGACTCGATTATAAGCCATTTGAGATATTTCGTTGCGAATAATTTAGCGGTCTAAGGCCTGGATTGATAGTTCCTGCTTAGTTAATGAGACTCGATCAACTTGCAAGCTTACTCGGATGCCGGATAGAGGGTGACGCTTCGCTCGAAATCAATGGAGTTGCTTCGCTGGATCACGCCGGCGCCAACGATCTGAGTTTCTTCGCTAATCCTAAATACCGGAATGCTCTGGCTTCAACTAAAGCGGGGGCAATTATTGTGGGCGCTAAGACTACGAGTCCCGAACACAACCTCCTGAAGAACGACAATCCGTATCTGGCCTTCGCCAAAGCCATTGAGGTATTTCACAAGAAGCATGCGCCGATTCCGGTTATACACCCGTCGGCTCGCGTGTCCGCGTCCGCGGTTCTAGGAAGCTCCGTGAGCGTGGCGGCGGGCGCCTTTGTTGGAGAGCGCGCGATCATAGAGGATCGAGCGCACATTGGAGAAGGCGCGGTCGTGTCCGAGGAGGCGCGGATTGGCGAGGACACGGTCGTCAACGCCGGCTGTGTCGTAGGCGCTCGAGTACAGGTTGGCCGCCGCTGTTTTCTGGACTTCAACTGCGTGATAGGCGCCGAAGGATTTGCATATGCGCGAAATGACGACGGCTCCTGGTACAGTATTCTTCAAGCCGGCGACGTAGTCGTGGAGGACGATGTCGGAATAGGAGCGTGCACCTGTATCGCCAGAGCAACAGTGGGCGAGACTCGAATAAAGCAGGGAGCGAAGATCGATGCCCTGGTGCAGGTCGGCCACGGATCGGTGGTCGGCCGGAACTCCCTTTTGTGCGCCCAGGTCGGCCTGGCAGGTTCAACGCGGATCGGTGACAGCGCCATCCTGGCCGGACAGGTCGGCGTCGCGGGCCACCTCACAATCGGGGACCGGGTACAGGTCGCCGCCCAGTCCGGAATAGGGACCTCGATTCCGGACGACTCCGCTGTGGGAGGCTCCCCCTCGTTCGAACGCGCAAGGTGGCTACGAGCAATCTCCGTCTTTAAGAATATTCCTGAACTTCAGACCCGAGTAACCCGGCTCGAGAAGAAAATAAGAAGCCTGGAGAAAGTACTTGAAGTATAACTTCAGCTCTAATGATCGAGCTTTTTCGATTGTCGAAATCGCTGTTATTTGAATACTTACAAGCTCATTATGAATGTAAAAACTGAAATACTCTCTACTCGGAAGGTGCGATCTCTGGAGGCGCTCGTTGACAAAGCTCTCTCGGTGATTCCTGCGGAGCACCTTCGCGGGTTGACCAGAATAGTCATCGTTGACGCCATTTCGGAGCCAAGGTTATCAAGCGCTCAGCGAGCATCATTGCCCGCGCTTTATCACCCAAAGGTTCCTGGCCAGCAGGCTTGGGGGGAGATCGCGCTCTCGGTCGTATTGCCGGAGAAACGATTCCCCAAGGGCGTGCTTTCCCGCCTCACGCTAAAACAGAACATCGCGCAATTAGTGATTGCCCTGGCAGGCCAGCATTATCACCTTACGCTTGCGAAGGGGACAAAGCGTGATCGGCTGGAGTTAGCGTGCAGGCAGTATGCTGAAAAGTACTTTAACGTGTGGCGCGAGAGGGAGGGCGGTCTCAGGATGAAACTGACGAAGCCGTTTCGACCCTTTCTGGATCGTCTGGCAAAGCGCGCGTCGAAAATGTACGAACGAGAGATGGAGAAGCAGAAGAAAGCGTAGGCGCTTTAATTCAGGTCGCCCTCAACTTCTTCAAAGCAGCTTCCAGCGCAGCTTCTACATCGGTGCTCGCTACTTTGGATTTCCTGAATTTGACTACAACCGAATAACTCTTGCCTTCCCCGTGGTGTTTGAACATATACCCTTCCGCGGTCGAATCCTTTTTCCTGTGTCCGGCTGCAAGCTGCCGAGCTTCGTCTCTCGACATCCCGCCGCTGACAACCTTCTCGACAAACGATTTCATTTCTCCGTCGGATGGCTGTCTAACTATTTGAAGAAGCATTGATTTAGCTGTAATGTCGGCACGCCGACATTCCTCTCGAACGTCAGCGGGCAAGGAAGCCAGAGAGATCGACTCAGTGATTGAAGTGCGGGATTTGCCTATTCGCTCGGCGATCTCCTGGTGTGTATATTGGTAGCGTTCGGAGAGGGCGAGCAGTCCATCGGCCTCTTCAAAGGGATCGAGATCCTTGCGCTGAAGGTTCTCGATCAGAGCGATCTCGGCGACCTCGCTATCGCTGATATTCATCTCGATGCAAGGGACCTCGGTCAAGCCGGCATTGATGCTGGCACGGTACCTTCGCTCGCCGCTCACGATCATGAACCGTCCGCCAACTTCGCTCGGCCGAACCAGGATCGGCTCGAGTACACCCTTTTCTTTGATGGATGCAGTCAGGTCCGTTAGATCACCAAGGTTCTTTCGCGGTTGATTGGGATTCGGCGCGAGCTTGTCTATAGGGATGATTCGCCCGATCGTGGTTGCGCCTGCTCGACTGGTCAGTTGTTCAACATAGTGCTGATCGTGACGCAGCCGGAAATCCGTCGGCAGTCCTCGCTTAGACACGGCTTATTACCTCTTTGCACAAATTAAGATATTCGGAGGCTCCACTTGATTGGGGCGCGAAGGTGAAGATTGTCTCTTTATATGCCGGGCTCTCCTCGAGCCGAATCGACCTGCTGATCACGGTCGAAAAGACCTTGTCGCCAAAGACCTGCTTGATCTGCTCATATATGTCTCGAGATAGGGTTGTGCGCTTATCATGGAGTGTTATGACCACACCTAATACTTTAAGGTCCGGATTAGGTCTCGCATTTACTTTCTCCACTGTATCCAACAGATCGTCAGTTCCTTCTAAAGCGAAATATGAGGACTGAATAGGTATTATGAGGTAGTCCGAGGCCACAAGAGCGTTAACCGTAATCAGACCGAGGGTCGGCGGTGTGTCAATCAAGACGAAATCATAATCTGACTTGATCGTGTCCATTCTGTCCTTGAGCCGGTACGGCGCGTCAAATTCTCCGAGGAGCTTGCTGTCAAGTTTCGCCAGGCTTATCTTCGACGGCAAAATGTCCAGGTTCGGAAGCGGGGTGGTTTTGATAATCAATCTATGATCGAGGCTGGGCTCGGTCAAAAGCTCATATACGGAGTAGTCGATGCTTTTGTGATCCGTAAACGTAAGGGTGCTGTTAGCCTGCGGATCCATATCCACGAGCAGCACGCGCTTATGCTCCTTGGTGAGCGCCGCGGAAAGATTGATCGCAGTCGTGGTTTTTCCGACACCGCCCTTCTGATTTGCTATTGATATGACCATCATGCCCGTCCTGCTGAACTTGTGTCGTGCATCCTAATGCCAGCTACTAGAGGTGTCAAGGAATCGAAGTTTCAAGGGTGCCTTATAGGCCTGCTCAGAACGATCGAAAAGCTCGAAGGACCCGCGATTTTCCGTCCGTTCGCAGATCGATGCCGCTCAATAAACATAAGAATTCCAACCGGCGGTGATTATTTACTCGGGACTGCTCCACATTATATTGCTTGATGCTTCGCTCCACTTCTATAATCCGAAAACCTGAGACTTTCGACTACGTCTATCGCGCAGAGCTTGAGTACGAACGATGTTTCGCGCTGACTCAAGAAGGAGTTTAACAAGCCATGGAAATCGAAATGAAAATAAGAGGTTTGATGATGGATCCGACCGCGAATACGCCGATCGTCATTCTCAAGGATGTCGCCGGAGAATCGCTTCTGCCAATCTGGGTCGGTACGTACGAAGCAAATGCGATTGCAACCGAGATCGAGAAAATGTCGTCGCAGCGGCCAATGACTCACGATCTGATGCGCAACGTCATAAGGGAAATGGGCGGAAAGCTGCGGCGGGTAGTCATCACCAGCCTGATAGATAACACCTTTTATGCCTTCATTGAGATCGAGAAGGACGGCAATCTGCTAATCGTGGACTCGCGGCCAAGCGATGCGCTGGCGCTCTCATTGCGCATGGATTGTCCGATTTATGTGGCGCAACAAGTCATCAAGTCCTCTTCGGCGACTCTTATTGATGGAACCAGCAGCACGGATGAGTGGCCCGAGGATTTTGTCGAAGATAATACTAGCTACAAGATGTGAGATGATCCGTCGCCGCCCGGAAACCCGACGACTGATGTATTACCGCGAGGATTAGATCGCATATCCGCGGTGGTTGCTCGCAGCTAAGAGACAAATCACATCCGCAGATCACATCCACGTATACAGGCCGCTGATAGTTTGGTACAATGCGCGCCTTTAGCGAACAGTTGGTATTTTGGCCCATTGCGTTTGAAATAGTCAGACTCTGAAATAGAAGAGAAATGGAGGCAAAAGCTCGTGGCAAGTTTCAACAAGATCACGATCGTAGGCTATCTGGGCCGCGATCCCGAATTGCGCTATACACCACAGGGAACCCCTGTCTGCGACTTCTCAATCGCCACTACCGAGCGAAGGAAAGATAAATCGGGCGAGTTCCACGACCAGACAACATGGTTTCGCGTCAGCTTCTGGGGTAAGCTCGCCGAGATATCGAATCAATACCTTTCCAAGGGTAAGCTGGCGTATGTCGAAGGAAAATTGTCACAGCGAGAGTGGCAGGATCGCGATGGAAATCAAAGGACCAGTCTTGAGGTGAACGGCACCGATCTTCAGTTCATAGGTTCGCGGTCAGATGAAGCCGGCGGCGCTTCAAGGTCGGAAACGCAGCCGCGGGATGAACCCGCAAAAGACGGAGGCGTGACTGAGGACGATGTGCCGTTCTAGGCGCTGAGATCGCTGCGGTCGTACCTTTTCTTTACTTCAACGAGAACTTTTTGGTTAATCCTAACTCTTTGATTTTTTGCTGTAAGCTTTGACGGTGAAGCCCAAGCAGCTTAGCCGCTCTTGTAATGTTGCCTTGGGCTACCTCAAGGCATTTCTCAATATAACGTGCCTCAAACTCACGCTTGGCTTCTCGTAACTCAACAATAGCTTGAGCCTCGCTGGAGGCCTCCTTCAATACGTCCGTCGAAGGCGATGAACCCATTGTTCTAGAACTAAATCCGGCGATTTCATCAGGTAAATTATCTAAGGTAATTTCGTCGTCGCAGAGAACAACCGCGCGTTCGATGGCGTTTCTGAGCTGCCGGATATTGCCGGGCCAGTCATAACGAATGAGCGCTTCGAAAGCAGGTCCTGAGATTTCCAGTTTCTTTCCACGGTAGGCATGGGAGAACCGTTCGCAGAATTCGTTCGCGAGAATCGGTATATCGGAGTTCCTATCTCTCAAAGCCGGAACATCGATTGATACCGTCGACAGCCGGTAATAGAGATCCTCTCTGAAGGCGCCCTCATCGATGGCTTTAAGTAATTGTCTGTTGGTCGCGCTTATGAATCGCGCGTTGAAGCCGATCTGCTCGTTTGACCCAACCCGCGTAAGGACTCTGTCCTCCAGCACGCGGAGGAGCTTCGCCTGCACATCCAGTCGCATATCGGCAATCTCATCAAGGAAGATCGTGCCGTTGTTGGCGGTCTCGAATCGCCCTATCCTTCTTTTATTAGCGCCGGTAAACGAGCCGGCCTCATGGCCGAACAATTCAGATTCAACGAGCTCGGCGGGTACGGCGGAACAGTTTATAGGAACGAAATTGCCTGAGCGCTTGCTTAGCCGGTGGATTTCCCTGGCGACAAGTTCCTTTCCGGTACCGGACTCGCCTCCGATCAAAACCGACACCTCGGTCTCGGCGACTCGATCGATCAATCGGTATACTGCCTTGATTTGCGGCGAGGAGCCGATGATTTCGCCGTGCGTCTCGACATCAAGTATGACGGCCTTGAGCCGCTGGTTCTCGCTTCTGAGCGCATATACCTGCGCGGCGTTTCTCGTGAGCAATCGCAGCTCGTCGAGATCGAATGGTTTTGGCAGGTAATCGAAGGCGCCTTTCTTCATCGCCTCGACGGCGACGCGTTCATTTCCCTGCCCTGTCACGACGAGGACTACGGGTGCATTTCTTCGAGAGACTAATTCAGGCAGGTAGTCCAATCCGGATTCACCGGCCAGCTTAACATCGAGTATGACCACGGCAGGCGTAAACGTCTCGAGGATAGAATTAGCGGAGAGAAGGTCAGGGGCTTCCTCAATGATGTAGCCCTCTCGTTCGAGGGCCCTGGCGATCCCGAATCGCGCGGCCGGCTCATCGTCTACTATAAGGACATTCAAGGACATCTCATCCGATGGCCGGCAAGCCGCGAGCGGCAGCGCAAGTCTTTCGATATCACGCTTCTGATCGGTGAACCAATCGCACGGCTATGAAGCCTTCCCTTTTTCCGCGCCGGGTTCCTTTTCGCCGCTCCAGAATTGTTTCGCGTTCTCTCTATCAAAGGGGTAGAGATTATTTGTCTCGGGGTTGTACTCCCACTCAGCATCCTGGTAGACCTTGTTGTAGTCCTGATAATGAAAGACCGCCTTCCATCTGTGGGACTTCTTCTCAGACGCCTCCCAGCCTATTGGAGAGATATTGAAAGCGCCCTTGTTTTTAGCGAAATCATCAATGATGGCCGACAGAGTCTTTGTTGATTTTTGACCGTTGATCTCCGGCTTCATCGCCAGCACCTTATCGATCATCTTCTTTCCGTCGGGAGTGGTCTTCGCGATCGCGTCGTCAATGGCGTTCCGTTTTTGATCTTTTTGAGGAGCCGAATTCGCGTTCTGGCCCGGTTTGTTCTGGCAGGCTATTGCAAACAGGAGCGGCAAGAGCACAAGTATCGACGAGAGAAGCCTGGTCTTTTTCATATAGCTCTCCTTGTACAGTATCGAAATTCAACAGCTTCTCTCGGCGATCAGGATTCGCAGGTCCCTGACGTTGTTGCCGGTCGGGCCGGAATATACAACTCCTCCTAGCCTTTGGAAGAAGCTGTGAGAGTCGTTTCGATTGATATAGTCATTCGCGTCAAGGCCGTGATCGGCGGCAACCGCAACCGTCGCTTCATCAGCGACCGCCCCGCCGGCGAAGCTATTTCCATCAATCCCATCCGTTCCGCACGAAAGCATGGCGATAGACTTGACGCCGGTCAACTTCGGAAATAGCGTGGCGGAGTATAGCACAAACTCGGAATTGCGCCCACCGATTCCATTTCCGGTTACCTTGCAACGAACCTCTCCTCCAGAAATCTGACATAGCATTCGAGTATCGGCGGCCTTGCACTTCGAAACCAATCTCTCGATCAATAGCTCCGCAACCTTCTTATAGTCTTCTTCGAACGATGAGCGCTCAACGTGCACTTCAAAACCCATCGACCTTGCCGCCTTTGCGGCGGCATCGAGCGCATTCAGATTGTCGAGGAGAACGTGTGTATAAACGTTTGAGCCCCCTTCTTCCGGCGGAACATCTATAGCGCCAAAATCAACCTGATCGAGATCAATCCAGCGATCGAGCCCGTACTGACAGACAAGCGCTCTTAGTCGGGCCTCAGGAATACGCTCAGGAAGAATCGGATTCGATGCAATGGCATTTACATCGCCTTCATTCACGTCCGAAACGTAAAGCCCAACGTACCGAGCCCCGGTTTCGTGCGCGAGCCGTCCCAGCTTGCCTCCCTTAACCGCCGAAACAGCCTTTCTCACTATGTTGATCTCGTTGATAGAGGCGCCCGAGGTGACCAGCCGATTGTTCAGCTCGCGCAGTCGAGCAAGGTCCCAATCACCAATGGCCGGTTTCTCAATCAAGGCCGAACCCCCGCCCGAGATAAGAAAGAGAATGAGGGAACGCTCGCCGCAAGTCTGAATCAGGTCAATAATCTCGTCGGCAGCCTTCAGACTTCGCTCGTCGGGCAGCGGATGACCGGCGGTAATTACCCGGGATTTTAAGTTGATCTGGTGACGACGATCGGAGACGAGAAGCCCTCGGCTGAAATGTTGGCGAAGTACTCGCTCGAGCGCGGCGCCAATTCGGACGCTCGCCTTCCCGAAACCGATAAGGACTACTTCATCAAACCGCGAGAGATCGATGGACTCTTCAACTATTGATAGGGTTGCGCCGCGCAAGCGAACCGTGCGCCTGATTTTTCGGTCGAGGTCGATTGCTTTGAGAGTCTCAAAGAAGATCTGAGTCGCGATCTTTTTCAGGTCAGCCACGGTATGAGTCTACCTGTTTCGCTGCGCTTCAAAGAAGAATCTTTAGCGGATTTGCAGGAGCGCATTGCAAGGCAGCGGCGAACGCCGGTAAGAAGGAATTGAGGTAATAGACGTTGAGTAGGATACCGCCGCACGCGTCTGCTACTGCCACTCAATCTCCGAAGGGCGGATGTCCATCTTTCGCATCAAGCTGAGAACATCCTGGCGGATTGAATCCCACTTCGGTGCTATGGGTTGAAACGACTGACTGCCGCCGCCGGTTATGATCCTGTCGACGCGACGGGCGTCCCGAGCCACTGCAAGCGTCGCGATACGAAGCTTCGACACCGATTCCAACGATGCGTTCATCGATACATATAGGCGCGCTGAATTGGCGAGGTTAGAGAGCGCAAAGAGCAGCTCGATCTCAGAGTCTAAATATCGAGCCGAGCTGAGCTCGGTCCGGGAGGGACCTCCTCGAACCCCGAGCCGGCGCTCGTAGTCCGCAAGCAGGTCCTCTATTCGCGGCTGTAACGGGGCAGACTGGCTTCTATCCGACAGAGAAGCCAATGGAATCGATAGATCTTCGCCGGCCGAGTGTATGGTCACGGAGGTGAGCCTTTCACCTCCCTCCCGCAAATCCACTTCTATAGTTCCCCTGGTGAGGGCCTGCGTAGCGTAACCTGTCGGTCTAATCGCCACCGCCAAAATCTCAAGCTTGTCGCCAACGACGCGGTGCTCTTCGTCCCACCGCCAGCCGCCGCTATTCGCCTGCGTATGAATTACAACGTGAACCGAGTTTCGCGACGTTCTTGTCGCGGTCGCGCCGAGCACATTTGCTGGAACGGGTTCATCCGAGCGAGCGCCGCGGTCTCTGTTTTTTTCTTCCCGAGCCGAACTTGGCGCGCCCGATGAAAGAATGCCGAGGCTCCGCGCGGTTGGCTCATCAAGCTCTCCGGTTTCCTGTAATTTATGGTCGCGCTGATAAGCCCGAAGCGCTGTTGTAGTACGCTGGCTTGGAGCACCGTCTACCGAGCCTTCGTAATAGCCCTGCTCCTTCAGTGCGCCCTGCGCCCGTTTCATCATCTCACTCGAGCTGAGATCCACCGGTGCGTCAGAATCAGGCGGTGCGGCCGCGGGAGCATTCGACATATCGCCCGCATCGTGAGACCTCGGAGGGGCAGGATCTGGAGGCGCCGAGGCTGGCGCTCCTTCAGACAAGTTCTCGGACGCTATCGTCAATGGTTGGGAAAGCTGAACACCAAACTCACTGCCGTTGAGCACTTCAGCCTCAACCCCCTTTGACAGGAGCACGGCTGCAATGCCCGCGCCGGCTCCAATCGCCCCGCCGGCCACAGCTCCTATGCCTCCCCCAGCCATGCCGCCAAGCACCGCCCCGACCACCGCGCCGCCGCCGATAAAGACCGTGGCTTTCTTTCCCTTCTCGCCGCTGACTCTGCTCTCGTCGTCTATTCTCGCTCGGTCGCGCGGATCGGAAGCCGTCAGCGATCCGACAAGCCTCATACCCGTTCCGTTCGGAAACACCAGATCATCAAACTCGACCGCGATGGTTCCCGATCTACTCGGTCTCTTAGCCGCGGTGACGTCCGTAACTCGTCCCTCGACAATCGCGCCCGCCGGAATCACGGTTCGGCCGTCTACATAAATCGGCGTAGTTACAGTAGCCGTGAACTTGTCTCCTACTCGCGAGGTCCTGGAATTCAAGGAACTCTCCATTCGGACGCTGATAACCGTGCCCGTGGGAACGGTCAAAACTTGATTTTGGGTTTGATCGGGTTGCTGGCTGTATCTGGGTCGTGTCTCTTGAGAAGCCGCACAGGTGGTTATAAGAGAGATTGCAAGAAATGTGACTGCGAAGCATGACTTAGAGAAAGGTTTGATAACTCGCATCATAGGCCTCTTGTAATCGAACGGGGATTTCCTCGTAGTTCCTAGCTGTGACGAGTAAGCCGCACTTTCCGTTGTCCTGCAAGCCTGATCCGTCATTGCGAAAATTTACTATTCCTTAAGTCGTGTTGAATTGAAGCCGGTCAAATTATAAAATTGCCGGTCGAGAACCCCACGATGCTTGCCCGGTGAAAAGGGCGGGTGGGTCGTGTGTCTACTCGGTCACCGAGTTCCAAAGGGTATTCGAATCAATGTTCATCATCATTATTACTGTAATCGCGGTTTGCCTAACGGCTCTTGGGCTTTATATTCGCAAACGGCTTGAACTCTTGCGCCAAGAGCGAATTGACGAAAACGAGTACAATACGGCGGTAACTGTTTGGGAGTTTGCCCGCACTATAAAGAGATCCATGGAAGATATGTCGACGGCCGATACCGCGGTGATCGACTTCCGCAAAATAGCGGTTCCTCATGGCACCGGTTTTACGCTGTCGCTGGAGCTGCATTACGGCGGTTTTCAGGTTCACGCAAAGCCCACACGCTACAATCGAACCGGCCGGCTCTCATTTTATACGGATAGCTCTTTGATCGTGCGCGCCGCGGATCATGGGGGCAGCCCGGCCTCACAGGATGATCCGGAATACACGAGCCGCACTTACGTTTGAAGTCGGCGAGTTTACTCGACGCGAACCGCCGCTCCAATGACGCGGTTTTGCGGGAAGACAAAGAGTCAGGAGACAGCGCAACGAAATGGCATCTGAAATTGCTGACGTATTCAATTCCCTCTCAGAGCGATTCAAGGCAGGCAAGCTCACCCGCACGACTACTTTTCACTTTTTGATAGAGCACGAGAGCTGGACCATTGCTGTCGGGCCCACCCACTGTACGGTCGAGGAGGGCCAGCCGACTCAGGTCGCGGACTGCTCGCTGAAGACTTCGAAATCAGTTTTTATGGCGATCTTTCGCGGAGAGCATAAGCCATCGATGATGGATTTTGTCACAGGCAAAATTAGAGCCGATAACCCCATGCTCCTGCTCGCGCTGAAAGACGCCTTCGACGACTAGACGGATTTGGCGAGACATGCGAACACAGCGCCCTTGTGACATCTTTGCAAATCCGCTTAGGCCCCGATCGTGTATAATCATTTGTCGAGCCCCGAATAATCGCTCCCGTCAAAAGCCCTAAACAATTCAAGTCACCGGCCCCGCCTAGTATCGTGAGGCAGGACTCCTAAAAGAGAGTCAGCAGAGCATGAGACTTAACGCAATCGAAAGAAAAGCGCGACTGGTCCTTTTTCTATTCGCGTTGATTCTCGCCATTACAATCGGGATAACTCTGCTGCTCTATGCCAAGGACCGTCGGGAGTTGAGCGAGCAGAATCTGCGACAGTTGAGGCTCGAAGCACTTACGATGGCTTCCCTGCTTTCGCCGTCGCAGGCGCTGATAACCGAATCTTCGCTAGCGAAGATAGTAGAGCAGCGCGGTTTCTCAGGATCGGTTGCTGTATTCGAGTCCAATGGACAACTCATCGCGAGCGCGTCCGCGGGCAAGCGTTCAGTATCGCCCCGCCTGATGTCGCCGAAACAGGCAATAGCCTCCGGAAGAAATAACAGCGCACCGGAACCGCCAAGCTTCTCGAATACGAAAACCAGAACGGAGGCAGGATCTGATTTCGCCGAAGCTCCGTTATCCGGACAGCGCGTACTGGTGCTCGCCCGGACCTCCGATGTTTCACCGCCGCCGGCAGTATTCTACGTATTCGGCTATCAGATCATTTCCATCGTAGCAGGTCTCATCTTCATCCTCTTTCTCATCAGATGGCTGTTTCGGCCATACAGGCGCATGGTCGAGGCCGCGCGCGGCAGCCCTGTAAAAGCTTCTTCGTACAAAAGCGAGAGCGAGTTCGTCGTCGAAACATTTCAAGCACTCGTCGAGAAGCTTCAATCAAAGGAGAAAGAGCTGGCGGGGCTCCATGCGCTTGAACGCAATCGAGCAGACCGGTCCGAACGCTTCAGCGAGCGGCTAATAGTCAACATTCCTAGCGGCCTGGTTACCATAGATTCAAACGGCTTCGTCACATCCGCCAACGCGCAGGCAATCGAAGTTTTTTCCTACAAAGAAAAGGCCTCTCATCAGAACGGCAATCCGATTTGGGAGCCAGGCATGCACGCTCTCTCGATCGAGTACGAATCGTTTTTCAAATCAGCGCCGCGTCTGCGAGAAATGGTAGCCGCTTGCCTCAAGGACGGCATTGCGCTTCGACGTGAAGAGGTCGATGTTCTTTTGCCCGATGGAAGAACCCGTCACCTTGGCTTGAGTCTCTCCCCCATGTTTGACGACGGCCATCGGATCGAAGGGGCGCTCTGCTTAATGACCGACATTACCGAAGTCATCGAGTTGCGCGAGCGAATGAAGCTGCAAGAAAACCTCGCGAATCTCGGGGAGATGGCCGCCGGCCTTGCGCACGAATTTAAGAATTCGCTTGCAACGATCCACGGCTACGCGCAGCTACTCGAGTCCCAGATGGGGGATACACCCGCTAAGAGAGGCAGGCAGGATACCGTGGACGGCATGCTCAACGAAGTCCGCCTGCTCGCGAGGCTCGTAACCGACTTCCTCAACTTTGCGCGCCCTCAACGGATCAATCTCGCGCCCGTCGACCTGGGATCGCTCGTGCGTGAAAGCGCAGCCGAAGTTGCGCCGCTGATAGAAGGCGCAAAAATTGAGCTGCGGATATCAGGCGACTTTCCGACATTACCTGCTGATGAGACATTGTTGAGCCGCGTATTCGTCAATCTGCTCCGCAACGCGGCGGAAGCGATTGATCCAGGCTCTGATAGCAAGATCATCGAAGTAAGCGGTTCGACCGACAGCGGCGAAGGCGCCAGGTACGCCCATATTCGTGTAAGAGACACGGGAACAGGAATCTCACGGGAGGATCTTCATAAGGTATTCATCCCCTTCTATACAACCAAGTCGCGAGGGTATGGAATTGGGCTGGCTATTGTACAGAAGATTCTAATCGCTCACGGCGGCGATGTGGCGGTCGAGAGCAGCGACCCGACCGGCACACAGTTCCACTGCCGACTTTCTCTACAGCCCACATCTATGGAGTAGGGCTCCTATCTCGTGACCAATTGTTACAGAGCCATCTTCGCAAGAATCAACAATAGGGCCTTATTGCCGCTAACTCAGCAACTTTCGAGGTCCCAGCTACCCCGTTCAGGCTCTGGCAGTGTACTTGCACAGTGCGCACCGGATTTCTCTAAATTTCTTCGAAGCTGGAGGGGGCATAGTGAACCCGTCACTTAACCCGGAACGAAAACGTGGGCGCAACCCGAAGGGGCCGCTCTTTTCCTTACGGAAGATCAACTCTGACGGCGAAGTCGGCCGAGGACTCATGGAAGTCATAGTCGGCGGACTAATCGTCTTGATCGTCGGCTCGGTGTTCCTCCACGTCATTCGGCTGGGCTGGAACATGTACAGATTGAACTCGGCTACGAGCGTCGTCGCGGAAATGCTGAATAGAGCTCGAGACTCCGCGATGAAGGAGAACCGCAAGGTAAATGTGATCTTCGACGCCGATGAGAACAAGTTCGGCATCGATCGGAACGGCAACGGCAAGCTCGACCGAAACGAAGCCGAAGAAATTCCGGAAGGGATTACGATTTCCGACGCGTCGGCGATTTCCTTTCTTCCAACGGGAGCCCTTCCCCCGAAGGCGAAGCCGCCCAGGATCGTCGTGAGCAATAATCGCGATTCTCGCAACGTCAGTGTCTCGTCCGCCGGTTCTATTGATATTGAGTAGTCTGTCGCTAAACTGACGGTAGCCGCAAAGAATGGCGCCGTCGTATGCAAGTGGGTCGCGGAAGCGCATCATGATCGCGGCTCACAAGTTCCTTGTTACTGCGCCGCCTTGGCGAAGTCTCTACTGCGACCTGCTTGCATTTTTGTCCTCTGCCTCTTCGTTAACCCTCCTGATATACTTACCCTGACTGAACATCGTCTTCCGTACGAGATTTCCATGATCATCGGCGTTGTCTCCGACACTCACGGTAAATTCGATCCCGCCCTCGAGAAACTCTTCAATGGCGTAGAGCTGATAATTCATGCCGGCGACATCGGCAAGCTCGACATCATAAACGATCTCGCGCGATTTGCTCCCGTGATCGCGGTCGAGGGAAATAACGACAGCTTCGGACGCTACCCTGAAGAACAGGTTTCGGAAATCGCCGGCAGGCGCATTCTAGTCACGCACATATTCGGCGAGCTTCAGCAAATCACGAAGAGAGAACACGCGACGATCGAGCGCGTCGAGCCCGACATTGTTGTGTTCGGCCATTCACATCGGCCTTACGCGGATTTGCTCGGCCAGACGGTGCTGTTCAATCCAGGCAGCGCCGGACCGCGACGATTTTCTCTGCCGCGAACCGCCGCGCTTCTAAGCCTCAACAAAGATACTATCGATTGGAAGATCGTTGATCTCGATACAGGAAAGGTCAACCAGGGCGAATTTGAAGATCGCCCGAAGACCGACCGCGAAGCTAGCCGCCAGGCGCTCCGCCAAGCTCAATGATCACAAGCTCCGGCCGGCAGAGCAATCTCACTCCCATCACATAAAGGCGAGGAGGGCGATGCGGATGAGAAGCCTGCGTTTTTGTTTGTCGACCATTCCACTGAAGTCACTCGATTCTCGCAATCAGGCATTTCAGATAGTAAGTCTCCGGCATTGAAACGAGCACCGGATGATCGCGTGCTTGCATACGCTTCTCGACGATTTGAACCGAGCGGCCCGCATCGGCGGCGGCCCCGGCCAGGATGTTCAAAAACATCTCCTCGTTGACGTGATAAGAACACGTGGAAGTAATCAGAGTACCGCCCGGGTTCAAAAGCTTCAGCGCTCTCAGATTGATCTCTTTGTATCCTCTCAAGGCCCCCTGGACCGAGGCTTGATTCTTGGCGAACGCGGGCGGATCAAGGACTATTGAATCAAATCGCTCGCCATTATCGTCCATATCGCGCAGGCAATCGAATACATTCGCTTCTCTGAACTCGATGTTGCCGATGCCGTTGATAGAAGCGTTGCGGCCGGCTTGTTCCAACGCAGGCGCGGAGACATCCACGGCAATCACGCTCGCGCAGCGCTTCGCCATGTGCAATGCGAAACCGCCCTGAAACGTAAAGCAATCAAGCGCGCGCCCGGTTGCATACGAAGCAGCCGCCACATAGTTTTCGCGCTGATCAAGAAACGCCCCGGTCTTTTGCCCGCGCAGGAGATCGATTTCGAACGCAAGACCATTCATCTTAATCTCAATGGTCCCCGGCTCCTCTCCATATAAAACCCCCGAATGGCGGGGCAGCCCCTCCAGATCGCGCACGCGGCTCTCATTTCGCTCGACGATTGCACGCGGGGAGTATTCGCTAGCGAGTAACTCCACCCAGCGCGATTTAAGATTTTCCATTCCCTGCGAAAGCGTTTGAATAACAAAGCAGTCGCCGTAGCGGTCGATTATCAATGAAGGCAGGAGATCGCTCTCGCCAAATACGAGCCGATACGCCGTGGTGTCGTTCACGACCCGCGCTCGCAGCTCCGCCGCCGATCTGAGGCGCCGCAACCAGAGATGCTCATCGATTTCTCGATAGAATGAAACGAAACGAAGTGAGATTTGAGATCGGCTGCTGAAGAGTGCGCAACCCTGAGAGCGCCCGCGTTGATCGATGACTCGAACTACTTCACCGCCATTCGCGCCGCCGTCATCGGTTAGGTCTCCGCGATAGACCCAGGCATGCCTCGCGCGTACTCGCTCGGCTCCTGCCTTTTTTATGGTTACCGTAGTCACGCTTGCTAAGCTTATCATTAACCTGCTGGCATTATCCTCTTGATATCATGAGAATAATGACGCCTCATTTATCGGGCGCGATCAGATCCGCCAAAGAGCCACAGAATGACCTCAAGCAAGGATGCACTGAGCCCTCTTAGAATTTATATCGAGCTTGGTTCGAATCTGGGTGATCGCGAAAGAAATCTCGCGGAAGCTATCAGGCGGCTTGCCGCGTCGCGGATCACTATCGTTAGCGACTCATCTGTATATGAGACGGAGCCTGTCGGTTTTGAGGATCAACCGTGGTTTCTCAATCAGGTGATTGAGGCTGCGACATCGCTCGATGCGGAACAAACTCTGAGCATCTTCAAAGCTATAGAAGCGGAGATGGGGCGCAAGCAGTCGGTACGAAACGGTCCGCGGCTTATTGACATTGATCTGCTCTTTTTCGGAGAGCAGACGATAGATCTTCCCCATTTGAAAATTCCTCATCCGCGAGCGCATCTTCGTCGATTTGTTCTGGCTCCGCTTTCGGAGATTGCTCCGGATCTGCGGCATCCGCGGCTTGGAAAAAACTGCGCGGAGTTACTCCACGAGCTACAGGATCGATCCCAAGTGAGACTATTTCGACAGCGGTAGGCAAGCACGGAAGCTCGCCCCTTGGTTCTTTCGATTGTTTTTTCGATACTGAGTTATGACCTTAACAAAGTCGCGAGCTCTCGACGTCTGAATCGACTACTCGCCCTTAGTAAGACGCCGAATCAGAGACAGAAGGCGCGGCAGGTCGGCAGGCTTTGCGAGATGGGCGTCATAACCGGCTTCCAAAGCAAATTCGCGATCTTCCTCGCGGGCATATCCCGTTAACGCGATCGCCGGAGTGTTCTCGAGGCCGGGTGTCGCGCGTATTCGTCTTATGAATTCATATCCGTCGAGGCCCGGCATCCCGATGTCAGAAATAATGATGTGAGGCTTATGCTCCACCGCAAGCTTGATTCCATCGCTCGCGTTCGAAGCCGTCTCAACATCACAGCCGTAGGTGGAGAGAATAAGCTCCATCACGTTGCGCGCATCCTGGGAATCTTCTATGACAAGGAGGCGCAACCCTAAATCGTCCGGGCTCTCGTCGTTCTTGGAAGAGAGCGATGTCTCTCGATTCCCTGCCGTTTCCGTCAAAGGCGCAGGCATACCGACCGGCAGTGTCACACGAAACGAAGAACCCAATCCTATCCCCGCGCTCTCGGCGCTGATACGACCGCCGTGCATCTCCACCAGAGATCGAGTTATTGCGAGTCCGAGACCGAGTCCGCCATACCGGCGATCCAGGCTTCCGTGCGCCTGCGTGAATCTCTCAAATATGTGCGGCAGGAACGCCGGTTCAATCCCTAATCCGTTGTCGATTACTTCGAGCAGCGCGTTCCCTTCCCCGCGCTCATTTCCATGCAGTCGCAGCTCGATTCGGCCGCCTTCCGGAGTGAACTTCAAGGCATTGCCCAGCAGATTGGTAATGACCTGCTGAATTCGCAGGGGGTCGAGGTCGCATGTAACGGCAATCGGCGGGAGATCGGTTGCGACTTCGATCGATCTGTCCCCGGCCTGAGGCCGAATCTGTTCCGCGGCCGCCTTCGCGATAGACACAAGATCCGTCGCTTCTCGAAACAACTCTATTTTGCCGCTGATAATACGCGTCAGATCGAGCAGGTCATTAATAAGGACTGCCTGCTGTTTGGCGTTGCGCTCGATGACCTCGAGGCCCTCCGCCAGCAAAGGATCCAGTTTCTTGAGATCCTTTAAGACGTTCACCCAACCCATAATCGGAGTCAGGGGCGTTCGCAGTTCATGCGAAAGGGTCGCAAGAAATTCATCCTTGGCTCGATTCGCCTCCTTGAGCTTCTCGAACAGGCGGGCGTTAGTAATCGCGGCGCCAGCTTCGGTAGCGAGAATCGTCATCGCGTCGATCTCTACTTCGCTGTATCGACGAACCTCACGCGAGCCGGCTCCAAGCACTCCAAAAACCGCGCCTTCGCTTACAAGAGGCAGCGTGACGATCGAGCGAACACCCTCGGCTTTCCAGTATTCGTAGTTAGGTGAGATTCCCGCGAGTTCTTCCACGTCTTCTACAATGCCGGGCAGCCCTTTTTCTACAAGCGCGATAAGCGACGGTTCTCGGCGGCTCAGCCGCCGGTTTTCCACGTATTGCGCGGAGAGCCCGCGATGCCGGATGAGAATCAGCTCGCCGGCTTCGTCGAAGTAGCTGATCGCAGCACGATCGGTTCGGCAGATGGTGATCGCGGCGTCGATGACCGCATCCAGGGTTTGATCAAGCGAGAGTGAGGCGTTGAGTTTGCGAGACAGACCTTGCAGTTGGGTCAATGCCCTCAACTGCTCGTGCATAGTCTCGAGCGTAGTCTGGGACACAACTTCCTGCTCCATTTGAATACCTCGCCGTTGGCTTCGAAGGAGCCGAATAAAGAGGGCCGGATTCTATACAATGTAATCGACTCGCGCAATAGAACTTGGCGCTTGACAATCCTCCCTGGCACCGGGGCCTGCGCTTCGCTGGCCCCCGGCTATTGACGCGTTCCCCTGCAGGGAACTGATATTTTGTTCCCCGAGGATTCCTGCTCTAACTCTGGCGCGTGATACTTGCTCCCAGTGCTCGGAGTCTTATATCCACATCGGCGTGGCCGCGCTCGATTTGATAGATGTTGTCGATAACGGTTTCTCCTTCGGCGATCAACGCCGCCAGCACAATGGACATGCCTGCGCGTAGATCGGGAGCGGTTACGTGGGCGCCGTGCAACTTTTCAATACCTTCTACCTGGGCCAGATTACCGGGGCCTTTGCTGATATTCGCGCCCAACGCACTAAGCCCTTCAGCCTGAGTGAAACGGTCCTCGAACACGCTCTCTCTAAGATAGCTCGTTCCCGATGCGACACACGCAAGAGCCATGACCGCCGGCAAAAAATCCGTCGAGAATCCGGGATAGGGGCAGGAAACGACGTTCACGGGCCGCAGTCTGTTGGGTCCCTTCACTCTAACAACAGGGCCATCCGCCTTGACCTTTACGCCCATCTGTTCGAGCTTAGCGACCAGGATGCGCATTTCGTCCAACTGCGCGCCCACCAACTCGATGTCGCCCCCGGTTATTGCCGCGGCCATCATAAAGGGGCCGGCGTCCAGGCGATCGCTCATAATCGTGTGCTCGACGGCCTTCAGCTCCGTGACCCCTTCAATCGTAATTGTCTTGCTTCCGGCCCCTTGGATATCCGCCCCCATACTTATGAGAAAGTGCGCGAAGTCGACGACCTCAGGCTCGGACGCCGCGTTCTCGATTACGGTTGTGCCGTGAGCCAAACACGCAGCCATCATTAAGTTCTCCGTGCTGGTCTGGCTTGGTATGTCCAGGTAAACAAGATTGCCCGACAGGTGTTCCGCTTCAATTACGAGATCGTCGTGATCGCCTTCGACCGCCGCGCCAAGTCGCTTAAAACCGTTATGATGAAAATCCAATCTTCGCAGACCCAGGGAGCAACCCCCTATTCCCCGGAATTCGACTCTCCCAAGCCGATAAAGGACCGGCGGCAGCAACAGGATGGAAGCACGCGATTGAGTTGTCAGGGCTGTATCAAGGGCGGAGTTATTTAAAGATGATGCATCAATTACGAGAATACGTTCATTTTCATCATAGTTAATTCTGGCGCCGATCGATTGAGCCAATGCCATTTGTATACGCACATCGTTAAGAGGCGGCACGTTCCGTAAGATCGTCTGTCCGTTCTTCACCAGGAGCGCGGCCGCTATGATCGGCAACGCGGCGTTCTTTGCTCCGGGAACAAACACGGTTCCTTTCAAAGGGGTTCCCCCGTTAATCACATACTTTCCGTTGCTCTTCGGAGCAAGCGTAGTAGTGGCCATTTGGAGCCTCCATACCGCCATCCGAGCGGTTTTCTTAAGAAAGTAGAATCAATGCGCCGGGAATCATAGCACCTCGCTCAAGTGTTTGCTAAACCAGCGACAACTTAACATCCGGCCATCGAACCCAAGCACCGAATGCGAGCGTTGCGGGCGCATCAACGGCCGTGCTAGCTTTCCCGGTTGCCTCTCGAAATCGGGACTATCTATGTCATCATCGCTCTCAAAAATCCCTCCCGGCGTTCAGTACATATTCGACTCCGAGGTCAGGGTAAGGAGACACATAGAGCGTGAGGTGATGACCGTTCTCGACGGCTGGTCCTACTCTGAAATCATCCTGCCGGTTTTCGACTACGCCGATCTCTTCGTATTGGGAATGGGAAAAGAGCAGGCGGAGATGACCTACAGGTTCACCGGCCGGGACGGATCATTGCTGGCCCTGCGGCCCGAGATGACGTCGCTCGTAGCTCGAACCGTTGCAACCCGCTTTCGAGGCGATCCCCGCCCAATACGCCTTTCATATTCCGGCGAGGTCTTTCGATGGGACGAGCCCAGGGGCGGCCGGCAGTATGAATTCCATCAAATAGGCTTCGAGCATATCGGTTCCGATCGACTGGAGGCCGACACCGAAGCACTCGTGATTGCAACGGAGATCCTTCGCCGCCTCGGAGTCGAGGGCTTCACCATAACGCTGGGCCACGTCGACTTCTTCAAAGGCATAGCCGAGCGGCTCGACCTCGATCAAGACGGCAGCCGGGAGATGCGCAATATCGTCGATCGCAAAGACGCTGCCGGGCTGGACGTATTCCTCTCCGGACGAGCAGACGAAACAACTCGCGCGGCGCTTTGCAAGCTCGTAACTCTCGCCGGAGGCCGCGAGATACTCCGCGAAGCAAGATCGCTGGTCGAGAACCAGCGATCGGCGGCCGCGCTCGACGATCTCGAGAATGTATACCGAATCGCTGAAGAAATCGGCATAGATGAACATATAGACCTGGATCTGGGCGACGTCGCCGCGCTGGATTACTACACCGGCCTGACATTCAAAATTTACTCTTCCGGCCTGGGCGCCGCGCTTGGGCGCGGAGGAAGATACGATCAATTACTCGCAAAATTTGGCAACTCGGAGCCGGCTGTCGGATTCTCGCTCTGTCTTGATTGGCTCGCTCAGCTTCTGTCGAATCGATTAGCGGATAGGCTGGCCGCCCGCGACTATGAAGCAGTCCGATTGACTGACGGGAGCGACATCGTCCGGACATTTAAAGAGGCCGCGTTGCTGCGATCTCAAGGCAGAAAGGTGGAAATCGCGCGCTGAAATCCGGTCATTATTAATGGCTGGCTTCTCAATGGCTGGCTTTCTGCTGAAAGCTGATAGATGAAAGCTGAATACTGACCGCTAAAATGCTGAGAGCTGTTCGCTGGATGCTGACCGCTTACTATGCTCGTTACCCTGGCCATAGCAAAAGGACGACTACAAACGGAAGCGCTCGAGCTGTGCGAGCGTGCGGGCATCGCCGTTTCCAAAGACCATCTTGAATCGCGCCGCTTGATGATCGAAGATGAGTCGGGCCGATACAGCTTTCTCTTCGTCAAACCCTCCGACGTGCCGATCTATGTGGAATACGGCGTCGCCGATGCTGGAATCTGCGGCCGTGATGTGCTGATAGAAACCGCGGCGGACGTGCACGAACCGCTCGATCTCGGATTCGGACGTTGCAAACTGGTCGTAGCGGGCAAGCCCGAATCGGCCGAACGCGGCTACAATCCGCTCGTGACCGCGCGAGTGGCGACAAAATACCCGCGGACCAGTACGGATTATTTTCAGCGACGAGGCGTGCCGATTGAATTGATCGTGCTATCAGGTTCCGTCGAGCTTGCGCCCGTGCTCGGCCTGTCGGACCACATCGTCGATCTCGTAGAAACCGGCCGCACGCTTCGCGAGAACGGTCTTGTGGTCGTGGATACGATTTCAGAATCGACGGCGCGCCTTATTGTGAATCGGGCGAGCTATCATCTGAAGCGCGCGAGAATCGCGGAACTCATCGAGTCGCTTCGAAAGGCATTGTAGCCGGCCGTGACCCTGGAAATTCGCGTGGAAGTCACCTTTTACAACACCGCGGCCGCGAACGAGGCTCTGGCTCGAATCGCATCACGCTCGATTCAGACCAATCCCGAAGTGGTCGCCCGAGTCGCCGCGATCATCGACGCCGTGCGAACCGAGGGCGATGACGCGCTCATTCGCTACACGAAGCAATTCGATGGCGTCGATCTCAGCCGAGCTGAAATCCGTATCGATCCCGCTTTGATCAGAGAAACCGCCGCCCGCGCGAATGCTCGAACAGTAGAGGCATTTCGCGGAGCAATCGAAAACGTTCGAGCATTTCACGAGCTTCAACGCGAAAACACCTGGGAAATCCGGACCGACAATAACGTCGTGCTCGGTCAGCGAATACTTCCTGTCGATTCAGCCGGATTGTATGTACCGGGGGGAACCGCGGCGTACCCGTCATCGGTAATTATGAACGTGATTCCGGCTCGCGTGGCCGGTGTTCCGCGAATACTAATCACCACGCCCCCGGGAACACTCGAGCGAGTTCCAGAAATAGCAGCAGTTCTGTGCGAGCTCGGCATCGAAGAGGTATATCGAATCGGCGGCGCACAGGCCATTGCGGCTCTTGCATACGGCACCGAAACAATACCGCGAGTTGCGAAGATCGCAGGTCCCGGAAATGTCTATGTGGCTCTTGCGAAAAAACTCGTGTACGGCTCGGTCGGAATCGATTCAATCGCGGGGCCGACGGAAATCGTGATCCTCGCGGATGAATCGGCCGATCCCGAATACATCGCCGCCGATATGCTTGCGCAGGCTGAACACGATGAAGCAGCGTCGGCGATTCTCATAACATCGGTTGAAGCTCTGGCTCGCGAAGTCGTCGAACAGATCGAGCGACAGCTTGATTCGCTTGAACGTCGCGATATAGCTCGCGCATCAATCAAGCAGTATGGCGCAATCATCGTCGTCGAATCCGTGGAACAAGGCTGCGAACTTGTGAATAAACTCGCGCCCGAACATCTCGAGCTAATGACAACGGAAAACGATTCGGCGGCGGCGGCGATAGAAAACGCGGGAGCGATCTTCTTCGGCCCATGGTCAAGCGAGCCCGTTGGAGACTATTTCGCCGGACCGAATCACGTATTGCCGACCTTGGGAACATCGCGCTTCTCTTCCCCGCTCGGCGTTTATGATTTCGTGAAGCGCCAATCGATCATCCGCTACACGCGCGAAGCCCTCGCGGCGAATCGCGGTCATATAGCCGCTATGGCAGAGGCGGAAGGATTGACCGGGCACGCGCGCGCGATTCTGCTGAGAAAGACTCAAGCCGAATGAACGATCCGCTTCGCAAAATCAAGCCCGCCGTGCGCGCGATCAGCGCGTACACGCTGCCGCCCTATCGGGCAAACATAAAGATCAATCAGAACGAGAATCCGTTCGATGTTCCCGAACCGATCAAAGAGGAAGTAGCGCGCCGACTCCAGTCGCGGCCGTGGTCGCGTTATTCGGCATTCGTTCCGGCATCGCTCCTCGAACGCCTCGCTTCCTTTGCCGGCTGGAAACCCGAAGGAACCCTTGCCGGTAACGGCTCGAATGAGCTTATTCAAGCGGTTCTGACCGTCACCGTGGCGGAAAAAACGCGAGTCGTAATTCCGCAGCCGACATTCACGCTCTATCGCCAGATTGTAACGGTGTTAGGAGGGGAGGCCGTTTCGATTCCCCTAACCAGTGATTTTCAATTCGATGTTCCTGCACTGCTTTCCGCGAGCCGTACCGCGGACGTTGTAGTAATCTGCTCGCCGAATAATCCAACGGGTTGTCGAATCGACGACGAAGACATTTGTCGAATAGCAACCGAGTTCGATGGCATTCTCGTACTCGACGAGGCTTATCACGAATTCTCCGGGCACAGTGTGGTCCGTCTCCTCGACAAGCTGCCGAATCTCGTCGTTCTGCGAACTTTTTCAAAGGCGATGGCGATGGCGGGGCTTCGAATCGGCTACATGCTGTCTTCTCCGGAAATCACGCGCGAAGTTCACAAAGCAACGCTGCCTTACAATCTGAATTTCTACTCAGCGGCCGCGGCCGAAACTGCTTGCGAGATGTTCGAGCTCCTGCGGCCGGGAATCGAGTTGATCATCCAGGAGCGGGAGCGGCTCATCCGCCTGTTGGCTTCAATCAAGGGTCTCGAGGTGTTCCCGTCCTCGGCAAACTTCATATTGATTCGAAGCAGCCTCGAAGCTTCGGTACTATTCGAAGAGTTGCACAAGCAGGATATACTTGTCCGCGACGTGAGCAGGTATCCTATGCTTTCGCGATGCGTAAGAGTTTCGGTGGGCTCGCCCGAGGAGAACGACCGGCTGGCCGACGCATTATCGCGGTTATTGAGCGATAGACTTTGACGTTTGCATATTTCATCCTGGAGACATCGAGCACTGGAGCATATGAGTAGAGAAGGGCAAATCCGCCGCACTACGCGTGAGACCGACGTTCAGATCAAGATCGACCTGGATGGTTCAGGCAAAGCTACTATTACTACCGGCATCGGTTTTCTCGATCACATGCTCGACCTCTTTGCTCGACACGGCCTTTTTGATCTCGAAGTCGCCTGCACCGGTGATCTTCACATTGACGGCCATCATTCGGCAGAAGATATTGCAATCACGCTCGGGCAGGCTTTTGCGGAAGCGCTCGGCGACAAGAGCGGCATTGTGCGATTCGGCTCGGCCTATGTGCCAATGGACGAGACTCTCGTCAGATCCGTAGTCGACCTGAGCGGGCGCGCGTTCACCGTCTACAGAGTCGACAAGATTCGGGATCGAATAGGCGAGTTGGATGTCGAGCTCATTGAGCATTTCTGGAGATCGTTCGCGGGCGAAGTAAAATGCAATCTCCATATTGAATTGCTGTACGGCGCGAACCAGCACCACATTATAGAAGCAGTCTTCAAGTCAACGGCGAAGGCTCTCTCGGCGGCAACAAGGATCTCATCTCGAATCGAAGGCGTGTTGTCTACGAAGGGATCGCTATGAGAAGTGATCGTAACGCGAATCTCGCCGCAGCGCGGCGATTGAACAACTAATGTAGAGAGTTTGGGGTTCGCTCTCTAAGACGGATCGCTGACTACTAATCGCTATCCATGATTTCCATCATCGATTACGGAGTGGGCAACCTGCGCAGTGTCGAGAAGGCGTTTCACGCCGTCGGAGCCGATGCCCGTCTTACAAACGATCACACCCTGATAAGGGAGTCCGAGCGGCTCGTTCTTCCCGGCGTCGGCGCTTTCGGAGAGTGCGCGCGGCGCTTGCGAGAGTCCGGACTGGATCAACTTGTCCTGGAAGCCGCCCAACACCAAAAACCGATTCTCGGTCTTTGTGTAGGCTTGCAGTTGATGTTCGACGAAGGCCATGAATTCGGCGTTCACCCGGGCCTGGGTCTCATGCGCGGAAGAGTTGTCCGGTTTCCGCAAACCGGACCCCGAGTACCGCAGATCGGCTGGAACCAGATCGAGAAGAAAAAACCCGAAGCCCTTCTCGCGGGAATCCCTGACGGAAGCTACTTCTATTTCGTTCACTCCTACTATATCGAAGCCGAGGATCAGCGCGACGTGATCGCGGTAACCGACTACGGCATAGAGTATCCGTCGATCTGCGCGAGAGGCGCGGTCCGCGGCGTCCAGTTTCACCCTGAAAAGAGTCAGGACAACGGCTTACGTCTGCTGGCGAATTTTGCGGGCATATCCGCGGACGCGAAGTCATCTGAGAGCCAATAAACAACCGAGTCCAGCGAAGCTAATGTAAGAGTTCCTCAACTCGCCGTCTGCTGTACAAGAAATCGGGAAATGATGATTCAATCGAGATAAGCGATGAAACATTTTTGCGGTCTCCTAATCGTCTCTCTTTCATTCTTGCTGACGGGCGAAGCGAAAGCCCAGGCGCCCGCCGCGGGAAAAGTAGTCGATAGAATTGCCTGCGCCGCCGATAACAATCAGACCTATGCGCTCTATCTGCCGTCCGCTTACACTCCAGACAAACGGTGGCCGATTCTATACGCGTTCGATCCCGGAGCGCGGGGGCTCGTGCCTGTCGAGCGCTTCAAAGAAGCCGCGGAAAAGTACGGGTACATACTCGCGGGCTCGAACAATTCGAGGAACGGTCCCTGGACTCCAACATTGGCTGCGATTCGCGCCTTGTGGGATGACACTCATGCGCGATTCTCGATCGACGAAGCCCGAGTCTATGCCGCCGGCTTTTCAGGCGGGGCCCGCGTAGCCAGCCAACTCGGATTCATGTTGAAAGGCGGCGTTGCCGGAGTCATCGCCTGCGGCGCAGGGTTTCCAACCGAAATCTCTCCTTCCGCATCGACTCCGTTTGTTCTCTTCGGCATCGCCGGATTTGAGGACTTCAATTATCCCGAGTTGAAGCGGCTGGAACGGGCGCTCAGCGCCGCCGGAATCGCGAACCGTTTCGCCGCGTTCGAAGGCGGTCACGCTTGGCCGCCCTCCGACCTCTGCGCAAGCGCGGTCGAGTGGATGGAGCTACAGGCGATCAAGTCGGGCAAGCATTACAGGAACGAAGCTCTTGTTGAGTCGCTCCTGAAGAAGAACACGGACTCCGCAACCGCGGACGAAGCGGCAGGCCGTCTGTATGAAGCCTATGTGACCTATCACAACATCGCGCGCGACTTCAAAGGCCTTCGCGATGTAGCTCCGTTCGAGAAGAAGAGCGAGAGCCTCAGGGCTTCAAAAGCCGTGAAACAGGGCTTGAAACAGGAGAGCGAGCAGGAGTCCGAGCAGCGTACGCGCGTTCGAGAGCTATTCAGGCTCAGAGGATCGCTGCGCGATAGAAGGGTTGCCGCGGCGTTGGCCGAAGGCGAACCGATGCAGCAGACACCCACGGCGCAAATGACTCCAATGTCCGGAATGTCCGACTCTCAGTCCATGTCTCCGAGCATGTCTCCAACCGTATCTCCAACCATGTCTCCTACCATGGATAGACCCGTGACCGGCGAGGAAGGCGATACAAGGCATATAGCCATGGCCGACCTAAAGCGGGCCCTTGCCGATCTGAAAAAGAAGTCGGACGCGAAAGAAAGCGGTCTCCAACGCGCGATCTCCCGGCGGGTTCTCAACGAATTCCTCATATCTTCTTACGAGCTCTCTTCGGCGCTGCTGAGGAGCAAGAAGTACGAGCTTGCGGCCGCCGAGCTTGCGATAGATTCAGAGTTGATGCCTGACAACTGGCGGGTGAGCTACAACCTTGCGTGCGCGTATTCGCTTGCGGGCGACAAGAGGAAATCCATCGAAGCACTAAAGAAGGCGGTACGGGCGGGCTTCAATAATGCCGCCGAGCTTGACGGGAACAAGGATCTCGACCCGCTTCGCGAAGAACGCGGCTTTAGAGAAATAGTCGATCAGTTGAAAAAAGGAAGCTAATAGTTCTCCGAGTCAAGGAAGAGTCTTATGTCAGTTGACATCGATAAGAACGGCCCCGTCACCACGATCGTCCTGAGCAGGCCGGAGTGCAAAAATGCTGTAGACCGATCGACTGCTCAGGCTCTCGCCGACGCGTTCAGAGAGTTCGACGCCGATCAGAGTGCATCGGTCGGAGTGTTCTATGGTGAGCACGGCGTATTCTGCGCGGGAGCCGATCTCAAAGCTTATGCGGCGGGTGAAGGCAATAGAGTCGAGCCGGATGGAGACGGCCCGATGGGACCATCACGAATGCTTTTGAGCAAACCTGTAATCGCGGCAATCTCGGGCTACGCGGTAGCCGGAGGTCTCGAGCTTGCTTTGTGGTGCGACCTGCGAGTGATGGAAGAAGACGCGGTTCTCGGCGTCTTTTGCCGGCGCTGGGGCGTGCCGCTAATAGACGGAGGCACGGTGAGACTCCCGCGATTAATCGGTCTTAGCCGGGCGCTCGATCTTATCCTGACCGGAAGACCTGTCCGCTCGGCTGAAGCGTTGAGCATGGGCCTCGTCAATCGCGTCACCGCGCCGGGCAGGGCCCGCGAAACGGCGGAGGCATTGGCCCGTGAAATAGCGCAATTCCCGCAGGTTTGTCTCCGCGGCGACCGGCTCTCCGCATATGAGCAGTTCGACCTGAGCTTCAACGATGCAATTAGCAACGAGCTTCGGCATGGGTTGGAAGCACTCAAGGACGAAGCATTAGCGGGGGCAACGCGCTTCGCTAAGGGAGACGGCAGACACGGATCGTTCTCCTGAAATCACTCACTCGACTGAACGGAAGAGAAGCATCCGATTGTGACTCGGGAGGATAGATCGTGGTCACTGCTTATTTCGATTAAAGCGGAACTCACCAGGAGTCGCCGTTCCTGGTCGTGCTGGCTACATTGGTGAAGACGATCAGCCATCAGGCGAGACTTGAAAAGCTTGCAGCATTGAAGGCACCCTTTGCCGAAATTCCCTGGCTGGTTATACTGGCCTATGATTCCATAGCTGCAAGAAACTGATAGCAGTCTTTACGCTTGATGGCGACTTGATTGAATACATTGATACTCTTTTTGACGTAAACGTGGGGATCTAGACGCAGCAAGAGCCCACTGATCACGTATGAGGTGCGATTCTAGGGAAGCCTCCTGCGCTCGTGGTCATTAGGCTCTCGGTTAGACGTCGCGACCAGTTATGAGGAAATTCACCAATCAGGAATTTGCTAATCTCACAGCCATTCATAAAAGGGTGATAGAGCCTCCTCGCAAAGAAATGCGCCTGATTGGAAAAATGAAGCGGAACGAGATGAAATTAGAGTCCGTAGACGATGGCCATTCGTTCCATTGTTTTATGCGACAGAGCGAGGAGTTCCAAGAAAATTTCTCTATTGGGCTTGTGTACCATCCTGGGGAGGAACCCGGCAGTATTCAACTCCTGCGCTTCAACGGCCAACACGGAGGAGAACGGTCCCATCCCCATCATTCAATCTTTCATATTCATACCAGCACGGCTGACGATATTAACGCCGAATCCTGGAGCCGCGACATATCGAAGAGACCACAGCGTATGGTTCGTATCTCGAAGCGCTCGCCCATTTTTTGGACATTATCCAGTTAGATGATAGAGACGACTATTTCGCAGATGTGCGGCAGTTCAATCTATTCCCTAAGGACGGCCTTGGTTGAGGTTTGATGATGAACCCAGTCGAAATCCTACGCGAACAGTTTAACTCTCACGTAGCGGTGCGCGAGAAGCGCCCAGGCATTCTCCAACTCGTTGTACCCCTGTTTCACGAAGATGGAGATATGATGGACATCTTTCTCGATCTTCCGAAGAAGGGCGAGATTGACGTGCCAGAGAGCGTGCGCATCAGCGACCATGGACTGACGATGATGAGACTCTCTTATTCTTTTGATATTGACACACCGAACAAGGCTCGGATCTTTCGCCGCATTCTTGCGGAGAATGACGTAACGGAAGAAGCAGGCGAGTTATTTGTTGAAGCGACAGCCGAAACCCTCTATGCAACCTTGCTCCAGTTCTCCCAGGCGGTTTCGAAGATCTGCAATCTGCGCTACTTCAAGAGGGAGCTGCTGTCGAGCCTGTTCGAGGAGAGGCTCGCTGAATTCATTCAGGACTCGCTAAAGCGTTTCCATCCTACTCAAGATGTCTTTCCGATTCCGGATCGCGACGATCTTGCGGTCGATTGGCAACTCTCACCCAATGGTTTACCCCTATACCTTTTTGCGATAAGGGACGTCAATCGTGCTCGTTTAGCGACCATTAGCTGTCTGGAGTTTCAACGGAAAGACCTGAAGTTCAAAAGCATTGCTGTACACGAGGACCTAGATAAGCTTCCTAGAAAAGATCTTAACCGGCTCACGAATGCCTGTGACAAGCAGTTTACATCTCTCGACGAGTTTCAAGGACTCGCCATATCCTATCTGAAGCGCGAGGCAGCCGAAATATAAATAGTGTACGCACCTTGTACGCACCGCAATAGGTGCCACTTTCTCGAATGGCCGCGGATTGCTACGTCCCCTTCCTCACAGTCTTCTCGCAATTTCCTCGGTAGACCGTCTTATCAAACCGGTGACGCTTGTCTTCTAGCTTTTAGCTAATTTCATGAAGTTCCCAAAACCAACAATGCCTGGCACTACGAGATGCTCGGCCTATGTTCTGAACATCTCTCTCTGTGTTACATATAGACGCAAAGCGCGCCTTGGTCTCCTTGATGAGTAGCGGCTAAAGCCTGAGTCTCAATCTACTTCGTTCTCGGCTGCGGAGTCTGTAGCCGCCGACGTTATAGTCGTGGTCAGGATGGTCTGAATAGCGGTCATTGGCGGCGAAAAGAGTGACGGTTGGTCTGGATCAGCGAACACGAAGGCGAAGTCTTCCGGTGTCAACGCGCGCGCCAGGCGCGCCGCGAATGTGTCCCGCAATAAGCGCACGTAATGCTCGATGTCGTAGTCGCGAGGTTCGGCGCTCTTGTTCGCGAAGGGCTCGCCGGCATAGTCCTCGACCACGCCTCCGCCGCCATTCTGCGTGCGATACACCCGGATGCGATCGCCAACGCTCCACGACGCGGGGCCGGCAGCGAGCATCGCTTCGTACGGCAGCTCACGCCGGCTGTCACGGGTCTCCAGGTACCGCTCCCGTGTCTTCGTGAGGCGCACGCGCGACGAGACATCGTATGTCGGCAACTCGCGGCGGCGGAGCGCGATCACGGCGGCGAGGTAGGCATCGCGGACGCCCGCAATATCACCCACGAGCAAACTGGCGATCGAGCGACGAAGAAATGCTTCGCCAAACGGCTCCGCGCGGCTCGAGCGAAATGCGACTCCGCGCAGCACGAGAGCGCCGTCGTATCCGAGCAGCGCATAGTTCTTCGGCTCGTGCGAAAGCATCGCCTGATAGCGGCCCTCGAACTCGAGCTTCACGAGCGGCGGCAGAAGCGCCGCGACCTCGGCTACCACGCATCGCTCGTCCGTCTCGCTCCAGGTTTCGGGAACCGCAAAGTAAACGCCGTCAGTATCGGCCTCCAGCAGCGTGACGCCGCGCGCGGCGAGCTCGCGGCACATCAGGTCGAGACTTTCGCGGCCGCGACGGGTCACCTCGTTGGCCGCGTGGACGTCGGCAAACCGAGTCAGATCGCCGCCGGCTGCAAGGTAGCCGTACGCCGAGTTCACGACGAGCTTCATCGCCGCCGACATTGCCTCGTGAGTGTAACGCTCGACCGATCCGGCCGGCGCGGCCTGAGCGCTGGCCTTCGCCTGGAGCCGGCGCTCGACGAGCTGATCAATCAGCGTGAGCATAGCTCCAAGCCGATCACGCGCGGGGCCGATGCGGTACGCTCGCATTAACGATGGATATAGGCTTGCAACGTCCGCCTTGACTACCCTCCGCGCAACACCGGACGCGAACAGGTGCAGCGCCGCGCCGCTGTGCGACGTGCCATCGCCGGGCTGGTGCGCGGGAAGCGCCAGTCCCGCGCGCAGGTACGCTCGGACGAGCAGCGGGTCGATGACTCCCGTAGCGGCTCCTGCATCCGCAAGCCGTTCGTATCGACGCGGCGCCATCCGCGCCAGGGCGAACGCGGCGCCCCCGAGCAAGCCCCGCGACCTCCTCGACATCCGCGGCGGCATATCGTCGCACGCGCTCCGGGTCGCGGCGGTAGACCTCGTAAATCTGATCGCCCCGGATGTATTCGCGATTCGGTCCGGCGATTCCAAAGTGCCGCGCCACCGCCTTGAGCCCGTGCCCGGGCAGATCTCGCGTCGAGAAGTCATAGCGCAGCACAGCGTCGAGTGTGTCAATCAGCTCGCGGCCGGGCGCGATGAAGCGCACTCTACGACGTGAGTCCTCATCGATCGCGACTCCGCGCCGCGCCGCCCGTTGTCGTAAGCCCGGAGGCCCGATCCGCCCGAACGCGAGTGGTACTCCGAGCTTGCGCGCGCGCAGATTCAGAAACGGCAGATCGAATCCGTGGAGGTTATGATTTTCAATCACGTCCGGATCAGCGGCCGTCACTTTTTCCACCAGGAGGCCGATCAGCTCCGCCTCGGCCGAATCGCCTTCTCCGCCCGCTTCGATCACTTCAGTGACGCCTGCAGGGTCGCGGATCGCGGCCATGAAAATCCGATTGTGCTCGGGATCGAGCCCTGTTGTCTCAAGATCGATTTGCATCCGGCGCAGTTGGTCGAAAGAGAGATCGCGAAAATAAGTCCGGCCTGTCGCGACCAGGTACTGCTCCTCCGGCGGAAGCGCGAGCACGCATTCCTTTCCGATCTCGCGCAAATGACCCACGCGCCGCCCGAGCCGCCGCGTCGCGCCCTCCAGCACGGCCGATGTCAGCGTCCGCCCATCATCGGCGCTCACGAGGTAGCGCAGTGCGCCAGGTCCGTCTAGCTCGCGATAAGTCACTTGCGCGCCGCCCGCCTCTTCCTGACCAAGCCGTGCACCAAGGCCCCGCAGATCGTCTAGCCGATCAAGAAGCAGCCAGGGCCGGAATCGAGCCTCCTCTCGCACCAGTTCCCCCGTCGCTGCAATCCGGCGCCACACCGTCACCCGTCCATCCCGCGTCGCCCATACCGACACGATTCCCGGTGTCGGATCCCATCCCCAAAGCCATTCGTCTTTAATTAAGTCCGCCATGTTGTTTCGCTGAATAGCGTCATAGCTCGCGGCTTTTGGCGCTTATAAGCCGTAGGACCAGCCATGCTACGCTTCTGAAATGTTCGAACTCCAATGCATTCCTAACGGAAGGCGGAATATCTTTAGTGGAATGCAGAAAACTCCCTCTTTGAATGCCAATCAGTATCGATAACCGTCACGGGTATTTCACCTATTCCGGCGCCGGTCCTGTCCCGATTTCCGTTAGGCGCCGGCATGCGGCAACCGCATATGCTCCGCATATGACCACGGCTTGATTACACATCGCGATGCTCGGTATCATCGCGTACTATTTCGCGAGCCGGAGGGGCGAGCACCACACGAATTTTAGTTAGATAACGAAGGGGTCATCGAAGCAGTGATCGCGTTGGCTTTGTTACTCAAACGCGAAAATGGCCAGGCGAGAAAGCCGTCTAATAGCGCTATCTCTCCTGCCATGAACCGCGCGGAATGTTTACCGAAAGAGGAACATCAATGAAAGATTTTCAGGTACCGAAGAGAGTTCTGCTGGGTCCGGGCCCGAGCCCGGTTGACGATCGCATCCTGCGCGCGCTGTCGCAGCCGCTGCTCGGACATCTCGATCCATTGTTTCTCGAAATCATGGATGAGATTCAGGTGCTGCTGCGTAAGGTGTTCGAGACAAAGAACCGTCTGACCATTCCGATTTCAGGAACCGGCAGCGCCGGAATGGAAGCCTCGCTCATCAACGTGCTGGAACCGGGCGACAAAGCCGTCGTCTGCATTCACGGAGTCTTCGGCGAACGCATGTTCGATATCGTCGGACGTACCGGCGCTGAGCCAACAGCCGTTCGAGCGGAATGGGGCCGCCCCGTAGACGTGAATCAGATCGAAGACGCTCTGAAACAAACGCGGCCTCGTGTGCTTGCGATTGTACATGCGGAAACATCCACCGGCGTGCTTCAGAACCTTAAAGGATTGTCCGAGCTTGCCAACCGTTACGGAGCCCTGCTGGTCGTGGATGCGGTCACTTCCCTCGGCGGACATCCCGTGAGCGTCGACGCTAACGGCATCGATGTCTGCTACTCGGGAACTCAGAAGTGCCTCGCGTGCCCGCCGGGGCTTTCGCCCATTACTTTTTCCGATCGCGCCGTCGAGCGCATCAGGGCGCGCGGACACAAAGTCCAGAGCTGGTATCTGGATATGAGCATGATCGAAAAGTACTGGGGCTCCGATCGCAGTTATCATCACACGGCGCCGATTTCGATGAATTATGCGCTGCTCGAAGCGCTTCGCATCGTCCAGGAAGAAGGGTTGGAAGCTCGATGGGCTCGCCACGAGTTGAATCATCGCGCATTTGTCACCGGTATCGAAGCGATGGGGCTCTCGATGCTTGTTGCACCCGGCTCACGCCTGTGGAGCCTCAATGCCGTCAGCATTCCCGAGGGCGTCGACGATCAGAAACTCCGCACCCATCTGCTGGAACACCAGAGCATCGAGATCGGAGGCGGACTCGGGCCATTGAAGGGCAAGGTCTGGCGCGTAGGACTGATGGGAGCGGGCAGCACTCGCGAGAACGTCGTGTTGGCGCTTGGAGCCATACACGACGCGTTGAAAGCCCAGGGATACGACTGTCCTTCGGGTGTCGCGAACGCGGAGCGCGTTTACGATCGCGGAGAGCAGGCCACGGGAGGCTAGTTGAGCAGTTTCGATTTGTCGTCAGGAAGCAGTTTTTGGCGATGAATCCACAGCGGGGCCAACCCGGTCGAGAGCAGGCTGTCGTGAAATTCTTGAAGAGAATAGTCGCTGCCGCGCGTTCGCTTGTAGTCGTCGCGCAGTTTCAGAATCGCCAGCTTTCCAATCGTATACAGAATGTATGCGGGGTCAAAGGCGCCGCGCTCGGCTTCCAGTCGAGCCGGCGTCTCGCCCATGAATCCGTTCTCCATAAAGAAACGAGTTCCCTGCTCAACCGTCATCCCTTGAGTATGCTCCCGAATGCCGACTACGGTTCGGCACAGCCTCAGCAGAGCATCCGCAAGCTGGCCCATCTTCAATTTCGGATCGCCGGAGCCGAAGCCTTCCTCAATCATCATCTGCTCGGTGTAGTGCGCCCATCCTTCGACGAAGCTTACTGGCGCGAACGCCGCCGATTTCCGTACAACAGAGGCGACGCTCTTCAAGAATTCATCCTGTACGAAGTGTCCGGGATAAGCCTCGTGAATTGAGGTCGTCCATAACTGAGCGTAGTTGATAGACGCCAGGTACTCTTCCCTTTCCTTCGCGTTCCACTTTGGATCAACATCCGTGATGAAATACCGCGGCGCTGTGTTTGAACCCGCGAAGGCGCCAGGCCCCCACTCCGATGCCGTCGACCATCGCATGAAATCAGGAGACGGACCCACCAGCGGCTGCGCGGACGTTGGAAGCGTCACGATCTTTTTAACGCGTATAAAGGTCACGAGAGCATCGAGCTGCTTTCTCGCTTCCTCGACGAGCGTTCCTGCCTTTGGGTGCTCGGCTTGAACGCCTGCCCACACGGCCATCGGATCGCGACGGGAGTCGATCAGCTGCGCGGTCTTCTTGAATTCTTCCTGCGTCCTGTACAGCTCGCGGTACGCGATAGCAAGGAGTTGGGCCGCCGGAATATCGATTCCATCGTCGAATCTAAGCTTTGCCTCGAGGCGCTGCTTGCCCAGCGCGAATGTAGCTTCCGGAGCCGGCTTCATGTGCTCGACATGCTTGATGAATTCAGTCAGCGCCTGCGCCGCCGTAGCCGTGGCTCTTTTGAACTCACCCTGAAGCTTCGCGTCATGCACCGATCCAAAAGCCGGCGGCAAATCAGACTGGATAAATCCGAGCGTACCGCGCAGGCTCGCCAGACCGGTCTTCAATAGAATTGAGGGCGGATTGTGAAGATTCACCTGGGCGGCAGCGAGAAAGCGCGGAATCTGTTTCTCTTTGGCGATGATCGCGCTTAGCCGAGTTTCCGCTGGCGCGTAGTCAAAGACAGCCAGAAACAGCAGGCTGTTGGAAATGATATCGCTATAGATCTGAGGATTTCGCTCGTAGCTCTTGATGGATTCGAGCTCAAGCAGACGCGACTTCGTATTCGCGGAAAGGATTTCGTGATCAAACAAATCGGAGAGATTCAGCGACAGAGCGGATATCTTCTCCAAGCGCGGTTGAAAACTCTTTATAGATGCAAGCTCATCGGCGATTGCCGACGAGCTATAATCCTCGAGTCTATCGTCCCATGAATGAAGCCCGCTGGACGCCGCCAGCAGCGGATGCCGCGCGTACAGGTCGTTCATATAATCGTTGACGAGCGCTGAAAATTCGTTTGTCGCCATCGAAGCCCTGACTTGATTTCGTTGTGCTTCGGAATTCTGGAGCATTGCCGGAAGAATTGCCGCGGTAAGCAGCAAGAATACGAATGGTCTCTCCATTAGCCGAAAGGCGGAGGCGGTGAGCTGTCGTCGGGTAGGTTTCACGTCTCGAGCAGCTCCTTGGCCCGCTGGGTGGCTTTGACGACAGCCTTGATCAAAGTTACGCGAAGGCCTCCTTCTTCGAGCTCCAGAATACCATCGATCGTGCAGCCCGCCGGCGTAGTTACCATGTCTTTGAGCTTCGCGGGATGTTCGCCGGTTTCGAGCACCATCGAGCCGGAGCCCACCACCATCTGCGCGGCGAGCTCGGTCGCGATATCACGCGGCAAGCCGACCTTCACTCCTGCTTCGGCGAGCGACTCGATAATTATGTACATGAACGCCGGTCCGCTCGCCGAGAGTCCGGTAATCGCGTCCATATGTTTTTCGTCGACGATGACAGTTCGGCCGACGGCGTCGAAGATAAATTTCGCGATGTCGATATGGATCTTCCCGGCATTAGTTCCGGCCGCTATCCCTGTCATTCCCTTGTTGAGCAAGCAGGGCGTGTTCGGCATGGCACGTATGACGGGCGTCGCCTGCTTGAGGTGCTTTTCGATAAAAGTGCTGCTCACCGAGGCTGCTACAGAGATTAAAAGTTGATCCGGTGTAAGAGAGTCGGCTATCTGAGAAACGACCAGCGGCACCGTCTGCGGCTTGACGCTGAGTATGATGATGTCGGCCTGGCGCGCGGCATCCGCATTGGAAAGCGTGGCAGAAACGCCGAAGCGCTCGCGCATCAAATCGAGCCGATGCTGATGGCCCGCGGTGACTATGATATTCGAAGCGCTGGTGACGCCTGCCTCCAGCAACCCTCTGATCAGAGTCTCTCCAAGCTTGCCTGCTCCAAGTACGGCAAGCTTCTTATCTTTTAACATGTGAATATCCCCATTATCGCTCGCGTCTTTAGATTGGAGTGGATCATAGCATTCAAATTCCTGACGCGGCAAAACCAGTGCACGAACGAATACCTTAACTCTACGGAATATTTCTAATCGCTAACAGAAAGCGGCCGCCGAAATCTGGTTCGGCGGCCGCTCCAGTTGTCGCAATGCCTGACGGCAATTTGACGCGGTGCTACTTCATATATTCTTCGACACCAAACGAGCGAACGAGGCGGCTCAAAAGCGACGGCCGCCCGAAAACTGCCGGTAACCGGCCGCATATCCGCGGCGGAATCCATCGCGATAGGCAGCTCTATATGCTTCTTTGCTGCCGTATTCTGAGTGATACCCGCTGTCACCATCGCGATAGTGTTCTGAATTGTTCGGATTGTAGGATCGACGGTCGCGCGCATCGTCTCTTCCACGATCCAGACCTGTTGCATAACCGCGCTGCTCCGCGATCGAGCGGCCTGAGGAGTATCCGCCCCGGTTTGGATAACCGTTCCCGTAGCCCGGTCCGCCGTAGACTGGCCCATAAATCGGGCCTCTGCCGGAATATCGATTGCGATCGCGCAAACGCTCCCGCTCCAATTCTCTTTCGCGGGCGATTCGCTCTCGTTCGCGTTCACGGATCCGACCTCGCTCTAACGCGATTTCACGTTCGCGCTCTGAATTAATCCGACGGCGGTCACGATCTCGGTCGCGGTCATCGCGGCGGTGCTCCCGCTCCCATCGATCGTCGCCCCGCTGCGCCGATGCAACCGGCGCGGCCAGTAATCCCAGCCCAAGCGCCAAGGGCAATACAGCCGCCCAACTCTTCCTGAGTACCGTAAATTTCATGCTGACCTCCACCAAGATAGAATGCTGCACACCCCGACATCCCTTTTTTTGCTGCTGAGATTTCCCCCAATCGCAAAAAGGTGCCCGTCAGATTTAAAAAAGAATCAGGGCACGTTGGCTGCGGCCTCGTTTGAAAGCACGCCCGTCTGGGTTACAACCCGGAACCTGATGGAGCCGCCCGACTGTACATCGCCGCCGAGCTTGACTCGCAAGTTATCGCTGGCCACAAATCCCACAGTGCGTACGGGAACAGCCTGCCCCCCCTGATCGACAACGGTAACATTTGAGTTGTCCGTGAAATTTGCTCCAAAGACTATCAACAACAGTACTCCGCTGGCTTTCCGTTTAACTTTCGCCGATGTGATCTCCGGACCGGTCAGCGTGCCGGCGGTAACCGCGTTCGAAAGCTCCGAAAGCGGCGACGTATTGTGGGCGCGAATCACGAGCGCTCCAACACTGTTCTTAACGGCGGGATTTTCATCCAGATCAACAGTGATCCGCCGCGGATCGGTAGTGCTTCGCGATACAACAGCAATGCCATTGATAGTAATTGCGGTGTCGGTCCTGAATCCATCACCAGTGATGGTTATGCGAAGTCCGGATTGACCCGCGGCCGCTTGTTGCACCGGTTGTCCGTTAAACGCCAGCGCGGCCGACGCAATGACAGGAGCCGGAGTCGCAAGGAAGCCCAGCTTCATCGACAGCTTCTTGCCGCTGAATACGTACACGTTGCCTGCATTGGGAAGCAGCATTCCGAAGCCGTCTCCGTGCATGGCATTCGCGATGTAGTCAGGATAGCCGTCTCCGTCGACGTCGCCTCCGGTAAGCCTGTAAGAGAACTCGTCGCCTCCGGCAAGCCCCTGATCTCCGCCATGTCCACCGGCAAGTCTAAATACTCTTATGCCGGGCGGAGGCTCATACAGCTTGACGACCGAGGGCAGGAAGTCATGCTGGCCGAATATGATCTTCGTATCGCCAGCATCTTCTCGCTCTTCTCCATTGATTGAAAAAGTATGCTCCGGGCTTCCGATAAAAAGATCGGACATCCCATCCTTATTAATGTCATAGGAGCGGACTGAATCGCCCGCGCAGTCGAGATTAGACTCGCCGTATATCGCCGAAACACGCAGACCGGATGTGTCCGGCGACGCGAGATCGATCGTCGCTCTTTGCAATTGAGCCGACCCATAGATGACGTATACCGCGCCGGTCCGCCCGATGGTCGAGTCGGGAGCGTTTGCCCGCAGCGCTCCGACGATTAGGTCGTTTTTTCCATCCCCGTTTACATCGGCGCTGAAGAGCTGTGAGCCGGCCAGATCGAAACTCTGTGCTCCGATGACGTGCGTAGAGTTGCTGGGAGGATGCCTGAGATCGATCTCGGCTGGCCACGTTCTCGAACCGTAAATAACAAAAACTTCGCCGCAGTATAAGCGGGCGCCGCCGTTCCCCGCGCCCCTGGCATCGTGGCCGTCCGACTGATCCGATGGCGAGACATACGAAGCCGAATCTCTGTAGATCGATGCGCCTATGACCAGATCCGCAATGCCGTCGTTATTGATGTCTCCAACGTGAAGGGCCGCGCCCCAATGATCTTCCTGCGTCGCGCCCAGGACTCTGGAAACGCGGACTCCGGCTGGAGGCGCCGCGAGATCGATGACCTTCGGAAGATTCCTGGAGCCGAATATTATGTAAGCCCCGCCGACGTGAGGTCCGGCGTCGGAATCGAGCTGGTCGGCTCCGACTACAATATCGCCGATGCCGTCTCCATCAACATCGCCCGTATCGATCCAGATTCCGAATCGAGCGTTTGCTTTCGGACCATAGATGACAGTTATTCCGGCGGGAGGGACGCCGTCCGCCGTCGAAAGATCAGCATGTAGATTGAACGTTCTCGATCCGGGAACAATGTATGCGGCGCCGCAGTTGAAACGCGATCCTCCCGGTCCGTCGCTCAACGCGGCTGCCGCTGCTACGTCGGCGAATCCGTCGCCGTTCACGTCTCCAACAGCTACAGACGTTCCAAGAAGGTCGCCGGACGAAGCTCCTAAGAGCGTCGATACATTCGCCGGTCCGGCTGCCGCATCCACAAACCCGCTGTCCCGGCCGTCGCTCAAAAAGAAGTTCACCTGGCCGTTGTTGACTCGCGGGCCGCCGACACTCGCGTACATCTCGCAAAAGACCACATCGGCCTTGCCATCTCCATTGATGTCGCCCGCGGCGATCGGCAGGCCTATCTCACCGCCTGAATGAACACTTCCGTAAAGGACGAGCAGCCCATCCTGATCCGTGTTCGCGGTGTCTACGGCGAGTTCTATCTGTATGTTCTCGGACCGAGTAACTGAAAATACGCAGAGACAAAAGAAAAAAACGGGGAGAATGATCGCGCACAGCGAAGCCCGTTTCAACTTACCCATCTGACCCCCACTGATTATTCGATCTATATATCGCATTAAAACAGGCAGGATTATATCAGGCCGAATTATATATTGAACCCGAAAGCGTCTGCGATCTCTGAAGCTGCCCGATTATGTGTACACCCTGAAGTCCATCTCCTGAAAGATGCTGTCTATGTTTTCCACGCCTCTAAGCCATTCCTCGTCTATTTCTCGCTTCCTGATCATCTCGAAGAGCTTGTTGAATCGCGCGATATGATCCTTGAATCGCTTTTTTGCGTAGCTGACCGAAGTACCGGTCGTGATGATGAAGGCCCAGTCCGACGATTCCGCAAGCACCAACTCGCGAGCGGCCTGGTTTAGCGCTCGACGCTCGAGCCCTTCGGCGTCGCGGTGAGTGCGGGCCAGATCGATCATCCGGTCTTCCGCCATGTGCTGATGCGGATACATCCAGTCGGTCTCCGAGTTGATCCAAACTCTGTAGTAGCCTTCGGCTCCCCAGGACGAAGACGCCAACTGCTGGCTCTGATTGTCGCCATGCGCCGCGAGATATTCATCCGGAGTGCCAAGCCTGTAGTCGCTCTGATCAAAGTGCGTCTTGCGAATCAGATAATTCAGGAACCGCGGCCCCTCGAACCACCAGTGTCCGAACAACTCCGCGTCATAAGGCGAGACGACGATGGGCTCGCGTCCAAGCACGGATTCCAGATGTGTGATCTGCTGCTGCCGGTTGAACATGAAATTCGCGGCGTGAATCGCGGCCTTATTCGCGGCCCACGACGGCACGTACAATTCCTTGGAGCCGAGGTCTACCTTTCCCGTCACGCGATGATATTTCAGCCCGAGATTGCGCCGCACTCCGTCGGCGTGGAGATACGGCCGAATGTAGTCGTACTCGGCATCGAATCCAAGATCTCGGTAGAATTCGCGATAGTCCGGATCGCCGGGATAACCGATCTCCGAGCTCCAAACCTGCTCGCTCGTTTCGACGTCGCGCGCGAAAGCCGCCACGCCTGCCGGAGTTATTACGGGCGCGAATATTCCCCGGCGCGGCTGCGGAGTTCCGAACATGATCGCGTGAGCATCGACTATAAAAAACCGGATTCCGGCGTCGCGAAGCATCTCGTCAATTCCTGGGGCATAGGCGCACTCGGGCAGCCATATTCCCTTCGGCGCTCGTCCAAAGTGCTTTTCATAGTTGCGCCTCCCCATCTCGATCTGCGCGCGGCGCGCCTCCGGCCGCAGAATCAAGGGGAGAAATCCATGCGTTGCGGCTGAAGTGATGATCTCGATCGCACCGGCTTCCTGCAGCGCTCGAAACCCATTGATCAGATTTCTCTGATACCTTCGCTCGAAGGAATCGCGCGCGGCCGAAAAGCGGCGAAGATACATCCGCGCCGTCTCATTCATCTCGGGCTGATTCGCGGTTCGGCGGACTTCCTTTTCGGTAAGCTCGACCAGCGTGGAGACATGATTCAGATAACGCTCCTGAAGCAGCGGGTCGCACAGCATCTCGCACAGCGGAGGCGTCAGGCCAACCGTGATGCGAACGCGAACGCCGTCTACGACACAGCCTTCAAGGATGTTGAGGAGCGGTATGTAGGTTTCGCTGATTGCTTCGAACAGCCACTCTTCTTCGAGAAAGTCCGGATGCTCGGGGTGACGCACATACGGAAGATGCGCGTGAAGAATTATGGAAAGCAGACCGCGGCTCATTTACCGCGGCCATCCCGCCGCGACGGAGTGGGACTCGACGGGAGCCTCGGAAAGCCGGACCATCGAAACTCTCCTCCAGGCCGGCTCTGTGATTCAGAGCTTCCGCCTATGAACCTGGGAGCCACATAGAGCGCCCCATAGAGCGGATCAATGCCCGCGCCGATCAAATCCTGTTCGGCTTCGATGGCTTCGCGAACCAGCTCCGGGAAATAATTCATCAGAGCCACGGACGCCATGAGACCGCCTCCGGTTTTTAGAACCTTTAACAATTCGCTCCGAAGCGGCTCTGGGAGCCTTTCGAGAAGCTCACGCGAAAGCGGTTCGCCCGAGGTCGCCGCCGCTACAGCCGCGCGGACCGGTTCCGGCAATCCGCTTATCGCGGCTTCAATTAACTTATCAGGAGCCATCGCCGTTCCGGCGGCGGTTATATTCATTGCGTGACTCGGCGAAAAACCCGATGCTTCGATTACCTGCATGAAGAGCGGCGGCGCCATCCGGTATTCATCCTCGTCGGCTTTTTCGCTTGAAACCGCGCCTCGCGGAGTTCGAACTCTATTGGAACGTACGAAGGCGATGTAACCGTGAACCGGCGAGCGCACTCCGATTTCGAACTCATACTCGCGTTCCGGAAATACCGACATCCAATAGCGGCCTTGCCTCGAAGTCTCGAAAAACGCTTCGTTCTGACTTGCGATATCGATGAGTCTCAGGACAACTTTGAAGCTTGCGAGATCTTCCGGAGAAAAATATCGCTTGAGGGATTCTAACGTTGCTTCTCGAATCTCCCAATAAATGAGAATTCGAAACGGATCCTGCATTAGAGCGCGAACGATATCCTTATCGTACGAGTATGGAATCGGAAGGCCCTCGTCTATATAAGGAGCGCCGGGATCAGACGATCCGTCGCCGCCGGTCTCAAGCTCCTCGCGTTTGATCTCGATAAGATGAAGAGGCGATGAAGGTCGTAGAATCAGCATTGTAGGTCAGAAAAACGCCGCTTAAATGAAAGCCATGTTTGTATGTGATCAATGAGGACCTGTCAAGAAGAGCAGTCGGCGATCAGCGGTCGGCGAAGCTGATCGCTAAGAGCTTACCTGCTGACGCCTGACACCTGCCCACTTACACCTACCCGCTCACCCCGCGAATGGAGGAATGACCAGAATCGGCCGATCTGAAGCGCTGATTACTTGCATCGTGATGTCGTTCGCCCCAAAAAGGAGGCGCGGTCTTCGGCCGTGGCTTCCGAGGACGATTATGTCGTAGTCTCCCTCACTGGCTTCCGAAAGTATTCCCTGCGAAGGCTGCACCGCATGTCTAATACGCACCTCAGCCGAGACATCAAGGCCCCTCAAGGTCGCCAGCCCGCGCTCGAGATGAACGTGAGCCAAAAAGGGCGGCTCACCTTCTTCCCGCGTTATGTAGAGCAGCGTTACGCTTGCTCCAAGCAACCGGGCCAATCTCCCGCCGATTCGGACGTCTCGTTCACCGGGCTCACCGGCGGCAGTGCAGATGAGTATCTTCGCGAATTTTGACCACTCGCCCTTGATTACCATCACCGGAAGCTGAGCGCGTTCCAGCAGCGCCGGCACGGTTGAGCCGAGATGCCTCGCCGGCGCTCTTCTCCCTTTGCCGAGTCGGAATCTGGACGGCTTTGTTTTCGCGGCTACCAGCAACAAGTCATAAAGCGATTCGGATTGCTCCGTCAGTATCTGTTTCGCGGGATCCCCGTGTCGAAGTCGAATCAGAGACTCGGCGAGTCCGGCTTCTTTCAACCTTGTTGCGAGAGCGGCGCGAAGTTTCTCCGCGGCCTTCTCGGTTTTCGCGACCCCGAGAAGGGTAATCGCGGCATCGAGCCCGCGGGACAGCGCTCGCGCCGTGTCCAGAAGCTTGCCCGCGGAAGTCGATCCCGGATCGCATACCAACAGTCGAAAGGGCGGCTGCTCGAGGATGTGCCATTCCCGCAGGCTAACCCACAACTCCGATCGACCGAGCTGAACAGCCGAAGGAACGACCGCATCCACAAGGAGATGTTCTTCGCCGAACGGAACGGCCGGCGCTATCTGACGGGTCGCGGGCAGTCGTCCGAGCCGGAGTCGTATCCGCCTCAGAGTCCCCGAAAAACTCTGCTCGACGATTTCGCCTTTGCCCAGAATCATGGCGCCGTTAGGCGGCTCGGTCTCGCTGAGATCGACATGCTCGGGACGAAACAACATCTGAACGGACGCCCCCTCGTCGTGAGGAACTTCGCCTGGAATCGGAACCGACAGCGATCCGAACACCGCGCGTTCATTCCGGGCCCTGCCCACGAGAACATTTCCAGCGCCGAGGAAGGTCGATACAAACAGAGACCTTGGCCCGGTGTACAGGCTTTCAGGAGGACCGATTTCCAGCAAGCGCCCTCTCTCTACGACTCCGATGCGATCCGCGAGTTCGAAGGCTTCTTCCTGATCGTGAGTAACCAGGATAGTAGTGAGTCCGAGTTGTTGCTGCACTGCTCTCAAGCTGCGGCGGAGTTGTGCTCGTATCTTCACGTCGAGCGCTCCAAACGGCTCATCAAGCAACAACACCTTCGGCTTATGAGCAAGCGCCCGCGCCAGCGCTACTCGCTGCTGCTGGCCCCCGGACAACTGATGCGCGTAGCGGCGGCCCAGACCGGCGAGTCCGACCAGATCGAGCAATTCGTCGCGGCGCTTCGCGCGCTCCTTCGACTTGACCCGATGGACTTTCAGTCCGAACTCGATGTTTTCAGCTACGGTCATGTGACGGAATAACGCGTAGTTCTGAAAGACAAAGCCGGCGCCCCTTTCCTGCGGAGCCAGATTGGTAACGTCCACGCCGTAGAGCATAATCCGGCCTTCATCCGGCGGCTCCAATCCGGCAATCAACCGCAAGACCGTGCTCTTGCCGCTGCCGCTCGCGCCCAACAGAACAAACAACTCGCCGTCCGCTACTTCGAGCGACAGACGATCCACGACCAGTTGATTGGCAAATCTCTTTATCAGGTTTTCGAGAACGATCGACATAATCAGTCTTCTAGAATTGAAGCTGCACTCGGCTGAGTATCGTAAAGAAGTTGGGGTCGCCAGGTTTGGGAGCGCGCGCCTGGTCCTTAAAGCGCTCGAATCCCAGGTCGAGCATGTATCGCACAAACTTGTTCATATACCAGTTCGCTCCAAAGTAGATCGTATCCGCCCGATTGGATCTCGACGTGCCGTCCGATATCTGCAGATTCGAATATCGGATCTTGAGCTCCCACGCGCCGAGCCCGGTCCTCGACCCGTTCGCCTCAAGAAAATTGTGCTTCGGAGTCACGCTCCCGATATCGGGCTTGGTTTCTCCGGTCAACAGATATGTGAATTGGGCCATGTATCCCTTCGCGACCACTCCCGGTAAATTCGCGCCGCCTTGACCAAGATTATCGCGAAACTGATTGGTTTGATCGTATTCAGCACGCAGCGTAGCAGGGCCCAGAAGCCAGCTTACCTCGCCGTTCGCGCGGTAGAGCTTTCCGTTCACGGTCTCGGGCTGAAAGAACGTGATTCGGCTTTCGGTCAGACCTCGCACGCTGAGTCCGTTCAGGTTGCGGCCCTGGTTATATGCTCCTCCGAGGATTATTCCCTTCAGCCAGAAAGAATCGCTTTGCTTCCAGGGATTCAATCGCAGCCGCAGCGCCGTGTCGGGCGTGCCGTTGTTGTTGTTCGCCAGCAGGCCCTTCCCGTTGAATGCCCCTGTCTGATATTCGAGTATGCCGTTGCCAACGACCCCAGACACCATCACGCCAGGACTGCGGCTCGGCACAAGATTGTTCACCAGCGAGCGCTCCACGAACTCCTGATGGTTGTCGGACCGCATTTCCTCCTGACTGAAAGGCTCTCTTGTTTGCCCGAACCTGATCTGAAATTCATCAATGCGATGAATATTGACGTAAAAATCACGCAGCAGCGTACTCGTCGTATCGGCGAAGTCGCCCTCGATTCGGTACTCAAAAAAGCGATGCACTCTTCCTTCGAGGGCAAGCCGCGCACGTCGTATAAGGAAAGTGTTCGGCGGATGCACGCCCGACTGATACCCGTGAAAATCAAGCTGAGAGTAACCCGCGATGTTCGTTTCGAAGCTGCCGTCGGCGTTTCTGATAAAGGCGTGACTATCGTCCCAACCGGCGGTGAGACCGCGTTTCTCGTGGGCGGCGGACTTCGGGCTTTTAGCAGCGGAGCCGCTCGATGCAGCGGCCGTATTGGAAATCGCCGGAGGTTCCAGCCGCTCGGATGAAGCCGCGGTTTCGCTCAATCGGCCGCGAGCCTCAAGCGCTTCAAGCCGCTGTTGCATTTCAGCCATTGCCTTTTGCTGCTGTTCGAGCAGCTTCGTCAATGCATCGATCTTCACTTGAAGGCCGCTTACTTCATCATCCGATGTTTTTCGAGAAGCCTCGATACCGGAGACCGCCGCCGAATCGGCTGTACTCGAAGCGCTCGAGCGCTCGTCCGGCATGGCGAACGAAGACTGCAAGATTGTAATGGAGAACAACAGCGTCAGAGGAATAAGAACCAGCCTGCCCTTCAACTTCATATTCGTTTCCTTTTCCGTGCTCATTTTGACTTATCCGATCGCTTCTTTAGCGACTCCATTGCCATCAGGATTACAAACGTTATGACGGCGAGAACGACTGCCATCGCGTAACCGCCGACGTAGTTTCGGTCGTCCAGCGAACGGAAGATATAGAGGGTCGACGTTTCGGTCAGATGAGTGATGCTTCCGCTGATGATAAGAACCGCGCCTATCTCGCCCACCGCCCGCGCAAAAGTAAGCGAGACGCCGTACAGCAGTCCCCATCGAACAGCGGGAAGCGTGACGTGCCAGAATGTCTGGAGCTTGCTTGCTCCAAGAGTGTACGCGGCGTTCTCCTGCTCGAGCCCAAGCTGCGCCAGAACCGGCATAACTTCTCGAATAACAAACGGCAGAGAAATGAAAGTAGTAGCGATCAACATTCCAGGCAGCGCAAAAACGACCTTCATGCCCAGCCGGTCCGTAACCGGCGTCAGCCATCCGCCGCGTCCGAATAACAAGATCAGCATGAAGCCCGCGATGACCGGCGACACGGCGAACGGAAGGTCTACCAGGCCGTTGATAATGCGTTGACCGGGAAATCGATCTCGAACCAACACCCACGCTACGCAGAGACCGAACACCGTGTTGATTCCGGTTGCCGCGAGGGCCAGCAGCAATGTGAGATTCAGCGAGCTGACCGCATCCGGCGCTGTTATCTGCCGCAGAAACTCTCCCAACCCCCTCGCAAGAGAGCTCCACGTCATCGCAACCAGAGGACCCGCGAGCAGCACGGCCGCGTACGCTATCACCGCGCCGATCAATAGGCGCTCGCCGATGCGCGACCGCTTCGATGGGTCGGAAGGACGGTCGCTTCGCGAAGCCGCACCGCTTTTCGTTTCATCAGGCCGCGACATGTTGTTCGCTCCGCTGTCGGCTTTGAATCCATTCGACCAGTAATATCAGCGCGAATGACAGGGCCAGCAGAACAATCGATATTGCGCTGGCTGAACGCTGGTTCTGAGACTCGATCTGTCCATAGATGAAAACAGGGGCCGTCAGGGTTCGGCCGGGAATATTTCCCGCCACCACGACGATCGATCCGAACTCTCCAAGCGATCGAGCGAAGGTCAATAACGAGCCGGTAACAAGTGCGCGAGTGATGTTGGGAAGAATTATTCGCGCAAAGGTCGTCCATTTAGAGGCGCCGAGAGTATAAGCGGCCTCTTCCTGGCTTGCTTCGATCTCCATCAGCACCGGCTGCACCGCGCGGATGACAAACGGATAAGTGACAAGAAGAAGCGCCAGCACAATTCCAGGTTTGGCGAAGATGATCTGAATACCATGCGCCATCAACCATGCTCCGAGAGTTCCTTGAGGCCCGTAAAGCGCCACCAGCATCACCCCGGTCACAAGCGTCGGAATTGCAAACGGCATATCGATAAGACTGTTGAGAACTCGCTTACCCGCGAACTGATAACGAACTATTACGTAAGCAGTCAGCGTTCCCATAAGCGCGTTGATCAAGCTCACAATCACGCTCGAGATGACGGTGAGTTTCAGCGCGGCAAACGCGACCGGGTTAAGGACGTCGTTCCAGAAAACCCTGAGACCGCCCGCGAATCCATTCTTCACAATCGCCGACAGCGGCAACGCGATCATGAACGCCAGGTAGATTATGGCGGCGCCGCGGAGGCCGATTTTGCCCATGCCTCGCGATGCCAGGGAGCGCGTCGCGGGCGCGGCCGATTCGACGTTCGCGCTCATCTGGAGGCTCTCAAGTCTTCGATCATCTTTGTGTAGAGGCCTTCGGCTCCGTAAATATTCGAAGCCACCGCCTTCCAACCTCCTAGGAAATCGATCTTCCAGAGATCTTCGACAGCCGGAAAATCAGACTCAGTTTCCCTGGCGATTTTTTCGTCGACTGGCCTGAACCCATACCTCGCGTAGGCGCGCTGGGCCTCTTCGGTCCAAAGAAAATTAACGAATGCCTCCGCCGCCGCTCGTACGCCGTGCTTGTCTACGTACTTGTCGACAAGCGCAACCGGGTTCTCTATCAAGATTGTTGAGCGGGGTACAACATAGTCGTACTTCTGACCTGCCTGGCGACCCACGAGCGCCTCGTTCTCATACGTGACGGCGGCGTCTCCGACCCCTCTTTCGTAATTCGTGAGCGACTCGCGCGCTCCGCGATCCATGATCGAGACATTGCGAAATACGCTCTTCAAGAAATCTCGCGCAGCCGCGGGATCGTCCTTAGGCCGGCCGGCGAATCCTCTAAGCGCCGCGCCGTACATCGCATTCACGTTCCATTGCGCTCCGCCCGAAGTTCTTGGATCGGGGGTCAGCACGTTGAGACCGGGCGCGCCGAGATCCGTCCAGTCGGTTATGTTCTTTGGATTTCCCTGACGGACGGCTATGACTACGATCGAGGTGCTGGCAATTCCGAGGTGAGGCAGCGAGCGCCAGTCGTGGGTTATGAGTCCGGCGCCTGCAATTCGATCGATATCTGTTTCGAGCGCGAGCGCGGCGATGTCTGCTTCCAGGCCTCCTACTATTGCGCGGGATTGCGCGCCGCTCCCCTGGTAGGATTCTTGAAACTCGACGTCTTGTCCCGTTTCATTCTTCCAGTATTGTTGAAACGCCGGAATTACACCTCTGCCATAGGCTTCGCGCGGCGCGGTATAGCCGCCGATTATGAGCGTGACTCGATTGCCGTTGTTTCGCGACGAGTTGCCGCAGCCTTCGCTGATCGCGAGTGACAGCAAGACAATTATAAATATCATCGCCCCGGACCAAGCGGTCTTATGAGGCCGGCGGAAGATCGGACTGATGGGCGCACCTGAAGCAGCTTGTAAGGGCGGCGCTCCGTGGCCGCTCCTCCCGCGAATAGACACTCGCTTACACCTCTAATCGAACGAGAATGTACTCGGGCGCGGCTCGATGCAATCAACAAGCCGAGTGCTCTGAGTTGACGGATTTCAGGGTAGGTTCGCGCGCATAAAACGCAAAAAAGCGCGGAGCACACGCCCCGCGCTTCGATTGCAAAATTCGTCGCGGCGTAGCTGCCCTTCCCATATGCCTACGAGGTTAGCTGACGGGCTCGGACTGGAAGTGTCCTGCGACAATACACGCGCGTTCGATTGTTCGCGCATCAATTATCGATTCGCCCCAAAGTTCCGTTGTTAGGCGGAACGTGTGGTTCCCCCGCGTTATTCGTCAGCGATCTCGCCGCGAATAACCTCGGCAGACAGATTGTCAACTCGGGGATGCTATGACGGGGAATGCGGGAGTGTCAAGATGAGAGAGGTCGAGTCAAAGATCGACGCTTCGTGCTATGATCGCGCTGCCCTAGACTCGTGATGAATCTGTATGGGAATATGAGTTTGTATGGCAATTAACGAAAGTACAAGCATCTATCGGGCACTCATAAACGCCAGGGTAGGAGAGTACATAATCGACGATTACATTGGTTCTCGGCATCACGCCGCCATTTATCTCGCACATAGTTCGCACTTTCAAGCGCATGGAATTCTAAATATATTTGGTCTGACCGAATCCACTGCCGGTTCCCTGGAGATGAGGCTCAAGGAAGCGAGAAAGGCCGCGCTAATACATCATCCATCAGTCGCATCCATCGGCAATCCATGCTCTGCAAAGATTGATTTTCAGGGCTCAATAAAGAGCGTTTTTTACCTCCCTATGCAATGTCCTCATGGCACATGCCAGGAAATGCCTCCTTTCAAAGATCGACCTCTGTACAATGGGGACTTAAGCTCAATGATAAGCCTCTTGGACGGCCTAAATGAGATTCATAATCATGATATAGTTCACGGCGATATTAGACCTTCCAATATCTTGTTATTTGATGATGACACCCATGAAGGCTGCACCATTCTACGCATAACTGGTTTCGGCTTGGCCAATGCCCTCTCTTTAGGAGAGTTTGATTGTGCGAGTAACTATGACAACGATAACATCGCACTGGCCTTTGCGGCCCCCGAACGCTTCCATCAGGGTCTTTCTACAAAGTCCGATATTTACAGTATGGGGGCGAGCCTCTTCTATATGATCACCGGGACGCTTCCGATCACTCCGGCTGACCCGGAGAATATTAGTTTCCAGGCTTGGAGGCTTGCACATGAAGAAGGCCAGCGCCCGGATGCATCCGTAGAAAACGCCTACTGTCCGCCTGAATTGGCTATGCTATTGCGGCGAATGATGTCCGCCAGGGCAGAGGAACGACCGCAGCTCGACGAATGCAAAAAGCAATTACAAGCAATTCGGCTCAGTACTAAACAAAGTCTCATGTCGAGATTGAGAAGTATCTCGATCAACGCACCTGAGGATTTTTCCGCCAACTTCGATCAGTATGCAGCCGGAGAGAAACGTGCCGAACCGGATATTCGTTGATACGTTGTTTGTAATAGCTCTCGTTAATTCCCGAGACCAATACCATGCTAAGGCGACTGAACTAGCCCTCAAATATGAGAGCGTGCCATTGCTGGTTACCGATGCCGTATTGCTTGAAATCGGTAACGGCTTGGCTCGCGGTTTTAAGGACGAGGCGACAGAGGTAATAAACTCGTTCTTCTTATCAGAGGAGGTGGAAGTCGTACATCTTACACCTGAGTTGTTTAAACGCGGTTTTGATCTTTACCAGAAATACAAGGATAAGGATTGGGGCCTGATTGACTCAATTTCGTTCGTCGTCATGGGTGAAAGAGGGGTTACGGATGCCTTGACGTTCGACAGGCATTTTGAACAGGCCGGCTTCAATGCGATGATGACAGTCGATACTCCGATGAACCTTTAGAATTCTGTTCCTGCCTTTGACAGCTACTTCTTTTTGCCCGCTGTTTGAGCCAAATCCACCGAGTAGATTTCCCTCTCAATCTCGCGATCAGAACCAAATAAAATCATCGTATTCGATACGAAACGGGGTGAGTAGTTACTCACGCCTTTGTGCGTGAGCTGGCTGATCCGCCCAGTCCCAGAGTCGAATAAGTAAAGCGCGCGGCCCCGCGCAGCCGGACCGATAAACGCGATGAGTTTGCCATCCGGAGAAATCGTCGGATCGAGCTTCGGCAAATCCGGTTCGGGCAATGTTTCGATGGCGCCGCTCTTGAGATCAAGCAGATAGACATTGTCCTGTTGCTCGACTTCTTGTTGCGCCCACAATACGATCCTTTCGCCGGCAGCTTGTGTATGGCGATGTATTCGCGCGAAGCGGCGCTCGGTCAGGCTGCGCATCGGTTTGCCTTCAAAACCATACTGCCAGAGTGAGTGTCTTCCATTGATCTCGTTCACCTTTACGAGCAAAACGGTCTTTCCATCCGTGGAAATGGACGACAGGATCGAAGAGCCTTCGTCCTCCGTGAAGACTTCGCCCTTTTCGCCGCCGGTCCCTACCGAAACAACGTGCGGTATTCCGAAGGCCGCGTCTTGCAGAGGGCTTTCATCGGTAGTGAACAATAAACGTTTTCCATCAGGCGTAAAGACCGGCTGCCGGTCGCTGAAGTTATTCTGCGTGAGCCTGCGCTGTTTGTTGGTCCCGACATCGATTACGTAGATTTCGGGAAAGCTGGCGCTCTCATCCGCGCCGCTCACGGCGATCATTTCGCCCGACGGAGACCAGACCGCCTCACTAACTCCGGACCGGAGATTCGTCAGCGGCGGCCTGATAGCGAACCCCGCAATATCCATGATGTAGACCTGAGGCATCTTTCCCGGCTTCTTGCCTATTAAGAGAATCGATTTGCCGTCTGGTGAAAGATCCCCGATGCGATCGAGTCCCATGCCCTGCGTGATCTTTTTGATTACGAAAGGCTCCGGCTTCTTCTCTTCGTTTTTATCATCCTTGGTCTTCTCATCCTGGGGCGTGGGAGTCCCTGCGATGGAGCAGGCAACTCCCAGCAATAACAGAAGGAGGATGCTCGCGCGCTTTTGAACGTTCACAGCCCCGGATCTCATGGCTAGTTTCCTCTTCATCACGGCGGCATCCTAACACGCCGCGGGAAAGCCAAGAAAGTTACGGCGCTTTTGAGGCCGCAGCCGAATCGACCGAAATTTTTCACTCATTTTCGAGCGACAATTCTCCTGTGCTCCGTTCTCTCGTGGTATGATTTCTACTAATGGCGACTCCAACAAAGGAACGATCGTTGATCAAGCGGTGACACAAAGAAACGAAACCAGCGATAATCCCGGCCGTCTGATGTTCGTCTACCTTTCCGGAACCGAGAAAGGCAAGACGCGAATATTCTTTCAGGATCACGTAACAATAGGAACCTCGGATGCCTGCGACCTTAAGCTCGTCGCCGATGAGGGCGGCAAGCTTCCCGAAGGGGTAATAGCCGATATCTACAATTATGAAGGCATCACCCATCTGGTTCCTCGCGAGTTGGACCAGCAGCTCGGCATCCTCCTCAACGGACGGTCGATCTCAGCGAATGGCGACGGCGTCGGCCACATTCTCAGCGACGGAGACACCCTTAACTTCGGAGAAGAGCCTGCGAGCGCGGGCGTGTTGTTTCAAGTATTGCCGTCGACTTTCTCGGCCAATCTTCCTGCCCGCCGCACCGCCTCCGAAGCGGAGCGCGCGCAGGATCGAACCGTTCATCCTCATCCACTGACCGCCACACTGTTCGTAAAAGAGCTGACCGCGAGCCTCTGGGCGGAGATCCCCAGGAAGGCAAAAGTAATCGCCATGGCCTGCGGCGGCCTATGCGTAGCGATCTTCGTCGGAATCGTCTTTTATTTCATGTCGCTTGACCGCAAAATCGAGCTGCTGGGCAAGGACAACACGATCACCCAGCAACAACGGCAGCACGATCAGGAAACGATCAACAATCAGCAAAAAGAGATTGAACGGCTGCGCCTGGCCAGCGAGCAGATGAAGCTCTATGCGCAAAACGTCTACGAGAAGTTCAGTCCTGGTGTGTGCCTCATCGTAGGCACGTACACTTTTGTTGAGAAAGGCACCGGAAGACCATTGCGGTACGAATCGGCGGACCGCGCATCCGATCCGGTCGACCGAAGCGGGAATCTTCTGATCTCGGTCGACGGCGCGGGACCCGCGGTGCAATTCGAATACACCGGAACAGGATTTCTAGTAGAAATGGGCATGATCGCCACGAATAAACACGTCGTCCAACCGTGGGTTACCGATCAGACGGCCCAGATCATCATGAGACAAAGCTCGGGCGTAAAGCCTCGACTCGATACGCTTATAGCCTTCTTCCCGTCGATCCGGAGCTCGTTCGAACTGCGGCCGCTGAAGACTTCCGATCGGAATGATCTTGCGGTATGTGCTTTCCCTCAGGGAAACACAGCCCTGCCCGAACTGCCGCTCAGCACGGAGGACGTGACGACGGTAATCGGAGAATCGGTCGTGCTGCTTGGTTACCCGACCGGCGTTGATGGACTGCTTCAGCGAATTGAGGAAAGCGAGCGCAAGGCGGTGATCGCGGAACACGGGCGCTCGATTGCGGATGTTGCGATGGGGCTGGCCAATCGCGGAAAAGTACGCCCTCTGACTACAGTCGGCGTTGTCAGCGACGCTCTGCCGACCAGAATCGTGCACAGCGCTCATACAACGGAAGGCGGATCCGGCGGGCCGCTCCTCGATCGAGAAGGCCACGTTATCGCCATCAACTCGGCCGTGCTGGTGAGCCTCGATGGCGGCGGGAGCTTCGGCGGCTCCAACTTCGGCGTTCCGATTAAAGCGTTAACCGAGCTGATAGAGCAAGCTCATCAGGAAAACACGCATCAACCATGATCGAATGAGCGGCTTTTGAGCGCGGCAAACTATCGCGGCGGGATATACCTACGCTATGGCGGCTAAGATTGAAAATCTCGAACCGAACAGCCCGGCGCGGTTGCCGTTCGATATCTACTCGAAGAGCTTGAACGCTCTTATACTGGTCTCTCTGACCGGCATCTTCTTTGTGAGCATTTTTTATCGGCCCGCGGACACAAATTACTTCACAATTTGCGGCTTCAAGGCGATGACCGGACTTCCCTGCCCCGGATGCGGATTGACTCATTCGTTCTGCGCGATCGGCAAAGGGGAGATGCTTCGAGCAATCGATTTCAACCTCTTTGGGCCGCTTCTCTTTCTAGCCGCGATTCTCGGGTGGGTACGATCCGCATGCGTTCTATGCGACAAGACGGAACCGGTCGCCGCTCTAGATCGCTTCATTGTCAGGTTCAAGATCGTGCGGCGAACCATATTGGCGATGACTATCTTCGGAATCGTCAGGATCGCCTGGCTGCTGATGCATCCCTCGTCCGACCTTCAGAACAGTCCGATTGTGAAGCTTATAGGATTATTAAAGGGTTGAGTCAGAACTGAAGCCGCACACCATTTAGTAGTCTTGCGGAAATCTTCTGAAATTGAAATCAGTAGCATCAGGCGGTCAAGACCGTCTGCGTTGATCGCTGCGACGGACGCGTTCCACGTCGAAGTCGCGCAACTGAGTGCGCTCGCCTGAACGCTCGTTGGCAGGGGCGGCTCCCGATGCTCGCCGGACCAAACTCAATCCTCGATCTCGGATTTTCTTGATCTCTTTTCTGCCGTCTTCGAATTCAATCTCGACGGCTCCGGATTCGCCGCTCTCGATGACGCGCAGAACCGTGCCGTATGCCATCCCGTTAGGCTGAGCGTACGCTATTTCGTCGCCTCTGTTGTATGTGGTTGCTCGATCCTTGCTCATATCAGTCAGGCCTCGCAGTCTTGAGAGGTTTCGGAGCCTGAGTCTGCATTCGGGCTCCGCCGCATCGGGGACACAGCCATTTGCGCTTCTTGTGATAGCTGCGCTTCTGCTCGACCATCTTAATTCTGCATTTGCGGCAGGTCAAAGCTACTGCTTTCCGCTCTCCGATACCAGCTCGGCCCCGGCCAGCCAGTCTTCATCAAACACTCGCTCGATCCTTCTCGCCATGACGTCGTCTTCTATGATGATTCCGACTTCGCGGCGGCGATTCAAGCTGACTCTTCGGAGATTCTGGCTCCCGACGAAGAACCAGGTTCCGTCGACTACTATACACTTCGCGTGAAGCTTGAATCGCGAGAGTCCTTTCACATGAAAATTCGGTAGCACTTTGTCGTCCAACACATCTCGCCCGATGATCTTCACGTCGCAGCCGGCCGCCGCTTTGTGAATCAACGTCACCATCATCTCCTGGTCGCGAACCTTGGCGTCCATAATTCTAATAGACCGCGTAGCCGACCTCAGAAGCTCGAGGATTTTGCGGCGGCTGTTGTCGGGGCTTATTACGAGCGCGGTATCGGCGGGCTTGAACCTTTCGCCGCTCCAATCCGCGTCGAAGAGCCTGTTCAATTCGGCTGCGATCAGCGGATCGCGTATGAGCACTCCGAAGTCTCTCGCATAATGGAGGTTCAGTTTGGTCGGATTAAACGTAAGAACCAAGGACTGCGAGTCGTCCACGGTTAGAATCTTGTAATGATATCGTTTGATTTTTTTATTGACGCTCTCGTGAATTTTGACGTCGATGCCGAGCTCGGCGAGATCGGTGCTGAGCTTCTTATTGCGCTTCACCCAGCCTTTCGCCTCCTGAGCAACCAGAGCCTGCACTTTCACGCCGCGGGCGACCGCGGCTTTCAATGCGTCGCGCACGATCGGATCGTCCATTCTGAAGATGGTCATCTTAATTGAATGAGCTGCGCTGTCGATTGCGCTCACAAGGGGAAAGAAGCTGTCGCCGGGTTGGATTATCAGGGATAGATTCGTTGCGAGCTTGTACGCTTCCATGTCGAATTGAGAGAACGCAGAGCAAACCATTAACGCGTAGTGTTACACAACCGTGTTTATCACAGCGCCTAATTCAAGTCCAGCAAGGAGCGTTCCCGGTTTCTCAGCCGACCCCCGCCGCCTGCTGAGCGCTCACTTTTTCGAAGGTATGGATCATAAGAAGCTCCCGAAGATTCTTTAAAATTTCTGACGCAAGTATTCTCCGATTATCGTCATTTATACATGACGCCATCCTCAACATTGAG
>Ga0066687_10000003_pt1 | contig 82220 bp, 61 predicted proteins | sample GraSoiAngelo_136_FD_65630 | JGI IMG/M metagenome (GOLD analysis project Ga0066687, IMG submission 65630) | Grasslands soil microbial communities from the Angelo Coastal Reserve, California, USA - 14_0929_09_20cm | ecosystem: Environmental > Terrestrial > Soil > Grasslands | place: USA... | reverse complement strand
TCTTGCTTCTGAGCTGTGACGGCAAGGTTCTCCGGGGAGAGCCCAGGCGCTCAGGCAAAGCGCTGACTCCTCGAGAGCTCCGTGAGGCCCTGAACAATGCCGGCGGAAACCGCAGGCTGAAGCCCAGAAGCAATGACCGGACTGCAAGAGGACCCCATAACCAGACAAGAGACTGGCGCGATTTGGAATAGATATGTCGGCTAAACTTGGAGAGGTCCTTTTAAAAGAAAATCTGATCACACCCCAGCAGCTCAAAGAGGCGCTCGATTTCCAGAGGATCAACGGCGGGCGGCTCGGATCGACGCTGGTAAAACTGGGGATACTTTCAGACGAAGAGGTCACGGCCGTCCTGAGCCGCCAATACGGCGTGCCTTCGGTCAATCTCGATCTCTTCGAGGTTGATTCGGCCGCCGTTTCGCTGGTACCGCAAGAGACCGCCGAACGTTACTCAGTGCTTCCTCTGTCGCGCGTGGGATCAACGCTGACCCTGGCAATGATCGATCCCACTAATGTGTTTGCGATCGACGATATCAAGTTTATGACCGGGCTCTCGGTTGAGCCCGTCGTGGTGAGCGAGCCCGCTCTCGCGCTCGCAATTTCGAAATATTACGGAACCTCGCGAGAGATCGAATTGGCGCGGGTCATGGAAGACCTCGTCGCCGAATCCACCAACCAGAACGTCTACGGCGAAGACCTCGAAGACGTCGAGCTCGAAGACCTTGAGGAAGAGATCGATCTCGAGAACCTTGAGCGAATGGCCGACGACGCGCCGGTCGTCAAGCTGGCTAACGTCGTAATGGTAGACGCCCTGCGACGGGCGGCGTCCGATATTCACGTCGAACCGTATGAACGCGAGTTCAGAATCCGCTTCCGGATGGACGGAGTGCTGCACAACATAATGTCTCCGCCGCTCAAGATGAGGGATGCGCTCACGTCGCGCCTGAAGATCATGGCGCGGCTCGACATTGCCGAAAAGCGTTTACCGCAGGACGGGCGAATCAAGATAAGAGTGAAACTCGACGGACGTTCCAGAGAACTTGACCTCCGCGTATCGACGCTGCCGACGATCTACGGTGAAAAGATCGTGATGAGGTTGCTCGACAAAGAAAACCTCCGGCTGGACATGACTCAACTCGGTTTCGAGTCCGAAAGCCTCGTAAAATTCAAACGAAACATCTCACGGCCTTACGGAATGGTGCTGGTGACCGGCCCAACGGGTTCGGGAAAGACTTCGACTCTCTATTCGGCCCTTCAAAGTCTCAACACGATCGACACGAACATCATGACCGCCGAGGACCCGGTCGAATTCAATCTCGCCGGGATTAATCAGGTTCAGATGAAGGAGTCGATCGGGCTCAACTTCGCCGCGGCGCTTCGTTCATTCCTGCGCCAGGACCCGAACATCATAATGGTCGGCGAAATTCGAGACTTCGAAACCGCCGAGATTGCCGTCAAAGCCGCATTAACCGGCCACCTCGTCTTGTCGACGCTTCACACGAACGACGCGCCTTCCACGATAAGCCGATTGATGAACATGGGCATTGAGCCATTTCTGGTCGCAACATCCGTGAATCTTATTCAGGCGCAGAGACTCGTTCGCAAAATTTGCAAAGAGTGCAAGACCGAATTGCACGTGCCCATTGAAGCGCTGGTTGACGTCGGTTTTAATGCCAGCGAGTCAAAGGAGATTCAGGCTTACAAAGGAATGGGATGCGCGGCCTGTAACAATACGGGCTACAAAGGCCGTGTCGGTTTGTACGAGGTTATGGAAGTAACCGACGAGCTGCGCGAACTGATCCTCGTGGGCGCATCGGGGCTCGAGCTGCGACGCAAGGCAATGGAAGAGGGAATGTTGACGCTGAGAATGAGCGGTCTTGAGAAGATTCGCCGCGGACTGACCACCGTGGAAGAAGTAGTTCGAGAAACCGTGAAGTAACAGCGCGCCGCGGCGCTCAAGTTACGCGTCGGGAGGTAGCATGGCGGAAGTTGCACTGAGTGAGTTGCTGAAGAAGCTAATCGAGCTTAACGGCTCTGACCTTCACATAACGACCAATTCACCGCCGATGGTGAGAATCCACGGGGTGTTGAGATCTCTCGAATACGGCGACATGACTCCGGCGGAAACCAAGCAACTCGCGTATTCGGTTCTTACCGACGCGCAGAAGCACAGGTTTGAAGAGACGCTGGAGCTCGACTTCTCCTTCGGAATCAAAGGGCTCTCCCGTTTCCGCGCCAATATATTCAATCAGCGCGGAGCCGTCGGCTGCGTGTTCCGTACCATCCCGTACGAGATTCGCTCTTTCGAGGATCTCGGGCTGCCAACCGTCGTTCATCGGCTCTGCGAAAAACCAAGAGGATTAGTGCTCGTCACCGGGCCTACCGGCTCCGGCAAGTCTACGACGCTGGCAGCGATGCTGGACAAGATAAATCGCGACCGGCACGAGCACATTATCACCGTCGAGGATCCCATCGAATACCTGCACGCCCACAAAGGCTGCATCGTGAATCAACGCGAGGTTCACGGCGATACGCATTCGTTCGCGAACGCGCTCAGAGCCGCTCTGCGACAAGATCCCGATATCGTGCTCATCGGAGAAATGAGAGACCTCGAGACTACCGAAACGGCGCTTAGAATCGCGGAAACAGGCCATCTTACGTTTGCGACATTGCATACGAATTCGGCCGTCTCATCGATCAATCGCGTCATCGACATCTTTCCCGCGCACCAGCAGGCCCAGATTCGAACGCAGCTCTCGATGGTGCTCGAAGGAATCCTGACACAATCGTTGATTCCCAAAGCGAATGGACAGGGCCGCAGCCTGTCAATGGAGATCCTCGTGCCCAACGCCGCTATCAGAAACCTGATCCGCGAGGACAAAGTTCACCAGATTTATTCGACCATGCAAACCGGCCAGGAAAAATACGGGATGCAGACATTCAATCAATCCCTGGCGATGCTTTATTTCAAGAAGCAAATCACGCTCGAGATGGCATTATCTCGCTCGTCCAACGTAGACGAGCTCCAGGATTTGATCAGCCGCGGAGCCGCGGCGCTGCAAAGCGGCCAGTCGCCGGTCGGCGCTGCCGGCACGCCAAACCCGGGCCGCGGGCCTGGGCAACCGCAACGGCCAATGGCGCCTTTTGGACGAGTAGGAAAATGAAACGCAATAGGTGCAAGGGCGAAGCGGGCGCCTTCGCCGCTCCAGCACCCCGATGCGTCAGCGGTGCCCCCGCGGATCGAACAGTTGTCAGAGAAGAGCTTTCAGTGAGGGTCTAAAATGCCAACTTATGTATTCAAGGGCCGCAACCGCCTTAACGAGATGGTAGTGGGAGAGCGGGTGGCTACTAATCGCTCAGCACTGGAGATGCTGCTGAGGCGCGAGCAGATCATACTGACAAACGCGCGCGAAAAAGGGCGCGAGATCAGTCTCCCGAAGGTTGGCCGCGAGAAAGTCAAACACAAACAACTCGCGCTCTTCACCCGGCAGTTCTCGGTGATGTTGGACGCCGGATTACCGCTCGTGCAATGTCTCGAAATCCTGGGTCAGCAGCAAGACAACAAGGCATTTCAAAAAGTAATCCTGCAAACGCGAGGGGACGTCGAGTCCGGTATGACGCTGGCCGACGCAATGGCCAAACATCCGCGTGTCTTCGAACCTCTCTACACCAACATGGTGGCGGCCGGTGAAACGGGCGGTATCCTCGACATAATTCTTCAACGCCTGTCGACCTATCTGGAAAAGATGGTCAAGTTGAAGAGCGACGTCAGAAGCGCTCTCATTTACCCGATCGCGGTCATCATCATCGCGATACTTGTCATCACCGTGATCATGATCGTCGTGATACCGGCTTTCAAGAACATCTTCGAAGGACTGCTGGGCCCCGGAGAACGGCTTCCCTGGCTGACCGAAATCGTAGTTTCCATATCGCGGTTCATGGCCGGCTTCTGGTGGTTGATCGCGATAGTAATCGGCGTCATCTTCTTCGCGGTCAAGGCCTGGTACAGGACGCCTAAAGGAGAACGGTTCATCGACCGGGCGATTCTCAAGTTGCCGGTTCTCGGCGTAATCATGCAGAAGATAGCCATCGCGCGATTCAGCCGCACGCTTTCGACGCTTCTCAGCTCAGGCGTGCCGATCCTCGAATCATTGGACATCACCGCGAAGACGGCTGGCAACGTCATCGTGTCCGAGGCGGTGACCAAGGTCCGCCTTGGAATCGAACAGGGCCAAACCTTCGTCGAGCCTCTTAAAGCGAGCGAGATATTCCCGGTTATGGTCAGCCAGATGATCGGAGTCGGCGAACAGACCGGCGCGCTCGATGCGATGCTTGCAAAGATCGCCGACTTCTATGAACAGGAAGTCGACGCGGCGATCGCAAACCTGTTGAGCTTAATGGAGCCGATGATGATTCTCTTTCTCGGCGTGACCATCGGAACGATTGTAATCGCGATGTACCTGCCGTTGTTCAGCCTTATCGGAAAACTCGCCGGCGGCAAGTAAGACAGTAAGACCGCGAAAATCTAAATACCTGTGGGGCGGCCGCCGAGGGCCGCCCCTTTTCACGATTGCTCGTCACCGGAACTCGTGTGAGGCGTGTGAGGGGGAACAATGGACGCCTCTTCCGCCTGCAAGGTAGACTCTGCCCAGCCGCTTACAGGGGAGGTTATCAAATGAAGTATCGGGCGTTGATTCTTCCGCTTCTTCTCGCAGCTATTTTTTTCAACCCTCTATCAACAAATTCTATAAACGCTTCCTCCCGTCAGGCGGCCGCGCCGACAAACGATGACGCCGCGCGAATCAAAGACGAAGCAGTGAACCATTCTCAGTTGATGGATACGCTCAGCTACCTGACTGAGGTCATAGGTCCGCGGCTGACGAACTCGCCAAATTATCGGAGAGCGGCGACGTGGACACGTGACAAGCTGGCTTCCTGGGAATTGAGCGATGCGCACCTGGAGCCGTGGGGGCCTTTCGGCCGCGGCTGGTCGCTTCAGAGCTTTTCGGCACAGGTGGTCGAGCCGCAAGCAATTCCTCTTATCGCATATCCCAAAGCGTGGTCGCCGGGAACACCCGGCGAAGTAGTTGCCGAGGCTGTCTACGTGAACGCGAAAACCGAAGAGGATTTACACCGGTTCAAAGGCAAATTGCGCGGGAAGATCGTGCTCACGTCGTCGCTTCGTTCCGTGTCGGCTCACTTTGAACCGCTCGCTACGCGATGGACGGCCGAAGATATGTTGAAGTATGCCGACGACGAGCCGTATCCGCCTGACAACCCAGTTCTGGCGCCTCAACCAACTCCCGCAGAGATCGCGCGCGGGAAGTTCTCGGCACAGAAGCTCAATTTCATCGCGGAGGAAGGCGCGGCCGCAATACTCGAGCCGAGCTTCGTCGCGGACGGCGGCACGATTGCCGTAATGAGCGCTTCCGTTCCACAGCCTGCCGATACGCCATCGAACAAACGCATCAGACCATGGGCTCCGGACGCGCCCAGGATAGCACCGCAGATTGTCGTGGCGGTCGAGCATTACAACCGAATACTGCGGATGTTGGATAAAGGCGAAAAAGTGAAGCTCGCGATGAATCTCTCAGTGCGGTTTCACGATGAAGACCTGATGAGTTCTCATACGATCGCGGAGATACCGGGCTCGGATCTGAAGGACGAAGTTGTAATGATCGGAGCGCATCTCGATTCCTGGCATGCGGGAACTGGAGCAACCGACAACGGCGCCGGCGTCGCGGTAATGATGGAAACGGTTCGAATCCTTCAAGCGCTCAAGTTGAAACCTCGGCGCACGATTCGCATCGCTCTTTGGGGAGGCGAAGAGCAAGCGGGCGGCTCTCGCTTCTACGTCGAAAAGCACTTCGGCAAATGGGAAACCAGTAATGATGGGGGCGGTCAATCAGAACGCCGGTTGATGAAAACTCCCGAATACGACAGGTTCTCGGCATACTTCAACTTCGATGCTGGAACCGGAAAAGTGCGCGGCGTCTTTCTCGGAGGCAACGAGGGATTGCGCCCCATTCTGCGCCCGTGGCTAAAGCCCTTTGAAGAACTCGGCGCGTCAACGTTGACCATCAACGGCGATTGGGGTTCGGACTTCGCGTGGTTCGATCAAATCGGTCTGCCGGTGGTCAACTTCATACAAGACGAGATTGAATATGAGACCCGCACGCACCACACAAACCAGGATGTACTGGATCGAATTCAACCCGGCGATTTGAAACAAGCGGCGGCGGTAATGACCTACTTCGTCTATCAAACCGCTATGCGGAACGAAAAGCTGCCGCGCAAAACGATCAGATAAGACCTCGGCGTCATTCGCAGCTCTAATCCATTGAGATCGCGTCTCGTGATCGGTCGCCGGCTTTCGGCGGACTAGCTTTTTGATAAAGCGGAAATTATTCGGGCTCGAACTCGTCGCGCACTCTGGTAACGCCGTTGGCGACCCGCGAGTTTGTGTGATGGTTGTGCCGGTTGTCGGTCTTGATAATCTCGTCTATGTGCGAGTCCAGCTCAATGAATTGATCGGCCACATCGATCAACCGCGGGCTCGTGTTACTGCGGAAGCCGGCAAGCTCAACGCGCACGCCTTTGTAGGCGATCGCGTTTATTGCATACGCGAAATCTTCATCTCCGGAGACGAGTACCGCGGTTTCGTACTTATCGGCGAGGGAAAGCATATCGACGGCAATCTCGACGTCAAGATTTGCTTTCTTCGTGCCGTCGGCAAAAGTCTTCAATTCCTTTTCGACTACGCGATATCCGTTTCTCCGCATCCAGAGCAGGAAGCCTTGCTGGCGTTCGGCTTTTTCGTCGACACCGGTGTAAAAAAAGGCGCGAAGAAGGTGTGAATCACGCCTCAGAAATGTCAGGAACTTCGCGTAGTCGATCTCTACGCCCGCGGCTTTCGCCGCATGAAATAAGTTATTCCCGTCGATAAAGATAGCTATCTTGCCTCTCATGAACCTTCCCGAGTTGATGTTTATGACGAATCCCTCCGTCAGTTGTCGAATGTCTAACACAGGCGTTTCAAGCTATGCAAGGATGTCACGAAGGACAGTTGCGCCCATCAGAAGCGCATCCAACCTCGGACCCCTCCAAAGTCTATGCTCCTCTTTTCTGTAGGTTTGCTGGCATCCTTTACGCCCGTCGCGGTCTCAAAATAGCTGCTACAATGCGCCGCGGAATTGAGTCGCGGACATCATTCGCAGGAAAGTCGCTTGTATTATCCAAACAACTCGACAGGAGGACACCGATGAAGGCCAGAATTTTCGCGGGCGTATCCATAGCCCTGATGTCGTTAGCTCTAACCGCGTGCCCGGAACGCATACGAATTGGAGATATAACACGTGATCCAGGCCGCTTTTACAATCGAGAAGTAACCGTAGCGGGCCGGGTCAACCGTTCATACGGGGCGCTGGACAAGGGCGTCTATGAGATCGACGATGGCACCGGAAAGATCTGGATTTTCACTGAGAGATACGGCGTCCCAAGCAGAGATGGGTATATTGGGGTCACAGGAAAAATAATTCCCGGAATAACCTACAACGGAACAAACTACGCCACGGTGCTGCGCGAAACGAGGCGCCGCACGCATCCGGGGAATTAAGTCAATTCGACTTTTGCGTAATTCAGGCGTAACTCATTAACGCAAAAACAGGGCGGCCGCTGGAGACACGGCCCACCCTGTTTTTGACTGTAGCTCCCCTTAAACGCCGAGTTCGTTATCTCACAGGCACGAATTTTGACGCTTCAGCCGTGCGTTCGCTCAAACTCTTTCATGAAGCCAACGAGCGCTTCCACACCCTCGATTGGGAAGGCGTTGTAAATCGAGGCTCGGCACCCTCCCACCGACCGGTGGCCTTTCAATCCATCCATCCCTGCCCTGGTCGCCTGATTTACAAACTCCTTTTCGAGCTCCTCGCTTGGCAGACGAAACGTAACATTCATGAGCGAACGGCTGTCTTGCAATGCGTGGCCTCGATAGAAGCCTGAGGAGTCGATTGCGCCATAAAGCAGATCGCCCTTCTTCTTGTTTCGGCGCTCCATTTCTTCGAGGCCTCCCTGTTGGATCAGCCACTTCAGCACCAGCCGCATTATGTAAATCGGGAATACCGGAGGGGTGTTGTAGAGCGATCTTTCCTTCACGTGAGTCTGGTAATCGAGCATCGTATGAAGCCCCTTCGGTATGCGAGACAGAAGATCGTCGCGAATAATCACGAGGGTCACCCCAGCGGGGGCCAGGTTCTTCTGCGCGCCGGCATAAATGAGAGCATATTTCTTAACGTCAATCGGACGGCTGAAGATATCCGACGAGGCATCGGCCACGAGCGGCACGTCGCCGCTGTCGGGTTCATGCCTCCATTCGGTTCCGAAAATAGTGTTGTTGGTGGTGAAGTGAAGATACGCGGCCGCCGGATTCAGTTTGATCTCTTCCGGGCGCGGCGTTCGATTGAAGTTATCGGGTTCGGTTGTAGCCGCGACGCTAACCTGGCCGATGCGCTGCGCCTCCTTCATCGCTTTCTTAGACCACGAGCCGGTGATTATATAATCCGCGGTTCCCCCTTGCGGCAGTAGATTCATCGGAACCATCGAGAACTGCAGTGAGGCTCCGCCCTGCAAGAACAAGATGCGGTAGTTATCCGGTATGCCGGCCAGCTTGCGCAGATCGGCTTCCGCCCCAAGTATAATTTCATCAAAGGTCTTCGAGCGATGGCTGATCTCGAGCACCGACATGCCGACGCCCGGCAGGGCGAGCAGATCTCTTTGCGCTTCTTCCAGAACAGGCAGAGGTAGAACAGCAGGGCCGGCTGCAAAATTGAATATTCGCTCGGTCATAATCTTCGCTCCTATATTAATTCAGTATGTATGTGCTCGATGAGCTTCCAATGGTAATAGTACGTAGGAAAAAAACAAAACGAAAAGATGCGGCGACGCTTTCAAGGTGTGATTGAGAATGTGACTTGACTTGGATAAGGGCGGGGGATCAGCGCCTTTGGATCAGCGATGGAAGGAGGCGTGAAGAAAAACGGCGATCTGCGTTCTTCCTATCAGAAAAAAGTGGGATGTGATTAGTTTTAGCCTCCGCGCTATACGGCCTGCGCGATGCCTATCTGCAACCGCTCTTCGAGGCGGGTTTCTTCATCTTCGATAATGCGCCCATCAAAAAGGCGGATATAACGATCGGCGTAGTTCGCGTACCGAGGATCATGCGTGACCATACATATCGTTGAACCGCCTTCGTGCATCTCTCGAAGCAAGGCCATCACAGCTTCGCCGCTCTTGGAATCGAGATTTCCGGTCGGCTCGTCGGCAAGCAAGATCGAAGGGCTTCCAGCCACTGCTCGGGCTACCGCTACACGCTGCTGCTGTCCGCCTGAGAGCTGGCTTGGAAGATACTTGGCGCGGTGCGGCAGCCCGACCTTCTCGAGGGCTTCGCTCGCGAGGCGCTTTCGATCCGCGGCGTTGAGCCGGCGATAGGCAAGCGGCACTTCCACGTTTTGCAGCACGGTCAGGTCGCCTATCAAGTTAAAGGTCTGAAATATGAAACCAACTTCTTTGTTGCGGATTCGCGCCCTTTCACGCAGATCCAGGTCCGCAACGGGCTCACCGTTGAGCAAATAGGAGCCGGCAGTCGGCGTGTCGAGCAATCCAAGAATCGAAAGAAGAGTTGATTTTCCGCAGCCCGAAGGACCGCCGATCGAAACATAGTCGCCTTTATTTATTTCAAGGTGGATTTTCGAAAGCGCGTGGGTTTCGACTTCTTCGGTGTAGAAGGCCTTTGAGACGTCTTCCAGGCGAATAAGCGGATTGCCGTTGGTATTCATTCTTACTCCTCTCAAAAATCTAAGTTTGCGGCCGCTTCTCCTGGTTTCAAAGAAATTTTGATCTTCGCGAAAGTTTTCCGGCAAACTCAGACTAAGCCCGATCGCTTTGTACCCACGAATCCGGAAGAAACGATTCGATCGCCGTCCCGACCCCCTGCTGGGTCGCAAGCTCGCGCACGAGCGTAGCCACGGCGATGTCCAATACGCCGAGTCCGAAGGGTGAGAATATCGTGACTCTGTTTTTGTCGGCGTTCGGCTTTGCCGTGCCTACGAGTACGTCCGCCAGAGTCGAAGCTATGAAGTCGCGATTGCCGGACTTCTGCTCAGCCAGATGAACTGATGTTTGAGCCCTGCATACATGATCCACGTCGTCCACGACGTTGTGCGCGGAGAGGATTATTTCCGGAGCAAGATCTCTGAGCGAAACGTGCAGAATCACGCTCTCCGGTCTGCACGATGAAATGTCGGAGACGTGAGGCACTGTCGCGGTCGTCGCAAAAGAGATCAGGTTCCCGCCCGCGAACGCGGCATCGAGATTTTCCGCTATCGAAATATTCAAATCCGGAAACGCAGCTTCACACCGCGTCCGGAAGAAACTCGCGCGGCGGCCATCCAGATCGAACAGGCTCAGCCGCTTTATGCCCGGACAGGCGCTGCGCAGAAACCGTATGATCTCGAAATTGATCACCCCGCAACCGATGATCGACGCGGCAGGCTCGCCCGTTTCTTTCAGTAGAGAAGCCGCGGCGAGCGCTGCGCTGGCGGCAGTCCGCTTGGCGCTGATGAGCGAGCCTTCGAGGAAAGCTTCCGGTCTCCCGGTTTTAGCCGAGTTGAGGACAATCACCGCCGAGGCGCGATCGAGCCCCAAATCGTGATTTGAAGGGAAAGACGAAACCCATTTAATTCCCGCCGAGTTGAAGTCGCCGCCCAGATACGCGGGCAGCGCGATAATTCGGCTGGTCTCATCACCGGGAAACCTCAAGAAGGTGGATTGAGGCAATGAGCTGGCGCCGCTTCCGTGCGCTATGTAAGCGTGCTTGACCGTGTTGAGGAGCTCCCTTTCTCGCCCTGCAAGAAGAGAAAGGACCTCGCTGCCCTTGATTATGAGAAGACTGTCATTGTGCATGTTTGTAGCTCCCTCGGCTCGCCGGCGTCTGCCCGTCCGCGTGTTTCCTTACTGAGCTATCAAGGTTTCATCGGGCTGCGGCAGCGCCCGGAGCTGCCGCGGCTCGATCGACCGGCATTTTACCCTGATCTCAGGGTGCGTTCTGGGTTGTTATGGGCTAGACATTGGCCTCCTGGAATCCGCGAAAAACCGGGCCTCTACGTGAGAGATAAGCAGTCAGAGGCCGGAGGGAGCCGTTGGAATTCTATGCCGCGCTGGCCTGGACGAGATGGCCTCGCCCCTCGAGCGTCGAGAGATCGAGATCGGCGACGCACTTGACCTTTACATAGTCGAGCGTCAAACCGCCTTCGATGTGAACCGTGCCCGTTCCACTTTCGAAGTCCGCTCCGCCGAAGTTACAGGAGTCGCGGTCCAGCCTGACCCCGAGCTCGGTTCCGCCCTTCGTGTCGGTGAACTTGATGTGCACGTAGTTGCGGTCGATCGCCTCTTTCAACAGTGCGGTCGTGCGCTCCGGCCGCAGCCCTGCTTCGACCGGGTGGTCGCCTTCGCAGAGGCGTTCTACAAGACTCTTCTCCTTCGGTCGATTCGGGTCCGGAGCCGGAGGCGGCGGGGGTGGGTTCTTCGCAAGCTCCTCCATTTTCTTTCGCAGGCTGAGCGGCCTCATATCCGTCCAGACCTCTTTAATGTAGGCTAGGCAGTCGGCTTTCGGGCCGGACTTGCCGGCGTCAGTCCACCCAAGCGGATTCTCTTTGTACTCGGGCCATATCGAGTACTGCTCTTCGTGGTTGACCACGACCTTGTAAATCGTCGTGTCTTCTCTATCCGGATCACTCCAGCTCATAATCTTCTCCTTTTATCATGAATTCAATCAACACAACACGGTCGTAAAATGGTCGCAACATGGTCGTATCATGGCCGGCCGGACCGCCGCCATTTTTTCTCCTGCTCCTCTTCTTCCCATTTGTCTCATATAGTCCATTGGATTACGAATCTGTTTGAGCCTGGGGGCGCAGCCGCATCTTCTCGATAAGGACCGTGGCCTGATACTCGACGGTCTTAAGCAAAATCACGGCTCTTTCGCCATCCGAAAGCTCGCGTTCGAATACTCCCGCCAATCCCTGCAGAGGACCGTCGTTAACGATCACCGGATCGCCCTTACGCAGCACAACCCCGTTGTTCCGCACGAACCCGTCGGCCCCTATGCGGTCCGTTATCGCGTTGACTACTTCTTCGCCTAGAGGTATCGGAACCTCGCCGGTGCAGAGCACTCGATTGACGCCGCGAGCATATCGAATCGAGTGGAGATGAGAAGATGGCCTGAAGCGCGCGAAAAGATATCCCGGGAATAACGGCTTCACCATCACCCGTCGGCTCCCCGTTTCGGATTTTTCGCGTTTAATTTTTGGCAGCAGCACCGTCAGCCCAAGCCTCCTGATATTGCTGGCGGCATTGTCTTCGCGATAAGGCTTAGTTTGAATCGCGTACCAGTTATCCTGCGATAAGAATGCCAAGTCTGTCATAAGTATTTCTGCCAGTCTTCATTTAGCGCGCACTTCAGATGGCCGCAGCTCGGCTAAGTACAGCGCCATTGCCTGTAGACAGCGGTGAATCCAATGACTTGCCCAGAATTGCTTGCCGGAGCCTATTTCGGTTTCCTGTCTCCGAGTAGTCAGTTTTGGCATCGGCTCTCAGGTTTCACGACGACAAACTAAAGATGTTGCGAGCCGGGCTGCGAAGCGTGAAAGTCTCAGTTGGAGAATGTGAAAACTAAACCACGGCGAGATGAAAGAAGATTTATCGTCAGCAAAGCCATGTTGGGGCTGATTTTGTTTCGCTTGAAACTGCTTACAGAATTACGCCCGACAGTCAGGCTGTTAGTTGAATGGCCGGCACGCTAAAACCCATCAAATGGATCACCGCCGCCCGATTTTTCGACCTCGCTGACCCGTGTAGCCCATGACGGAAACGGGAACTGGACCAGCAGCGGAGTCGGAATTTCGGGCTGATGAATGATGACCGAGCCGGGCTTCAAGATACCGGCGCGGCCCCGGCTCGCAGCCGTCAAGAATCGATACTCGTCGCGGCTCGCTTCGGCCAGATCCAACCGGCCTACAACCCTGAACGCGCAGTTGCCGACCACTCGTCGCTCGACTTCGCTTGCCGTTTGTTGAGCGCCGATTAAGATGACCCCCAGGCTCCTGCCGCGTTCCGAGATATCGAGCAACACTTCCTTGATCGGGCTCCAGCCATCCCGGGGCGCGTACTTGTTCAACTCATCGAGCACGATGAACACAAGCGGCCGGGCCGTACCGGTCTTCTCCTTATCTTCGAACATCCGGCGAAGAACGACGCCGACCACAAACCGCTTGGCGCGGTCGTGAAGGTTGTGAATATCAACTACGGTGACCTGCTTCTTCTTCCAATCGATGCGGTGACGATCGGATTCGGAAACCCGTCCTCGAATCAAATGCCCGATTCGAAACGAAGCGGCGCGAAGCCGCCGTTCGAATGCCGCTATGGTTCCCTGCGCCGCTGAGACCCAGTGCGTAACGCTCAGACATATGAAATCGACCAAATGGTCGAACGTCTCGTAGGGGCTGAGATCGGCTTCCAGAGCCAGGGCCGCCTCGACGCGATCTATGACCGCCGACAGATGACTCGTCTCATCGTCGGCTTCGGCAAACAGGAAACGAAGATACCGCTCGCGACAGAATTCTTCGATAGTCCAGCAAAACGCGGTAACGCCTTCTTGCCGGCTGCCGGTGTCCGGCAGCAGGACTTCTTCCCGAGCTTTAACGGGAGCGAAAATGGCCACGCTCGAAAACGCATTCGGAGTGAGACCGAGCTTCGCGTACGCTTCACTCGTTTCAGGCTTTCGACGCGCGTTCGGCTTGTCCAGGAAGAGCAGGTCTTCGCCTTTGACGTTGAATATGATCGCTCGCGTGTTCGTCGCCTGCTCCTCCAGTATTCCGCTCTGAAAAAGACCGTATAGGAGAAATGTCGCGTAGCTTGTCTTGGTAGCGACGCCGGAAATTCCGGAGATGTTTATATGCGCGCCTCGCGAGCCGTCCAGGAATTCCAAATTGCCGTAGACCACCTCGCCGTCTCGCGAAAGCCCAAGCGGAAACTTCGTATTCATCGAATCGAAGAACAGCGCCTGATGGCGATCGGCTCCGGCAGCTCGAAATACGGACTGACCCGGCAGCGGCGGCACGAAGATCTCGGGTTCGACTCGGGTCACGGACACGTGGGCGATTATCGATTTACCCAGTGGAAAGATTCCTTGCTCGGATAGAAACACATCGCTATCGAATCTCGCGCCTTCGTGTCTCGCCTTCAGGATGTCTACGATTCCGTAGAGTGAAACTCGGCCGCCGTTCGGCAGCTCGCGGGTGACAAAAACCACATCGTCCAATTGAACTACTTGATCGGGCGACACCGCGATCCAAAATTCGAGCGGCTCCGCGTCTTGGGTGCCAAGGACCTTTCCGATTTCTGTGCTCATTGACTTACCTGAAACAATCGCGCCTCAATCGCCCTTCTGATCGTCAACGAATCGCCCAGCCTATGACGCAGCTCATTTTCAAGCGAGCCTACAGGCATCAGGTTCTGAGGCGAGCGCGGATCGCGAAATGACTCCGCGGTAAAATTCGGCAAGCATGTTGAGGATAGATCGGCCAGCTCGATCGCTCTTTGAAGCCCGAGACCCGTTCGCACTTCGAGCCTCAACACTCCGGCAACGTCGTGATCCACTGCGCGCGGCTCACCTACTCTGAGATACCACGAGTAGCGATCATATTGGCCTTTAGTGATCATGAAAAGCGGCGTCCGTCGGCCGGTTCTAAGCCTCCGCACGAGGTCGAACTGCGGCGACGGAAGATAAGCTTCGACCAGCCGCTTGATTACTCCAACCGCCGGCTGATTGATGCCGGCGAAATACGTGAGCGGTCCGTCGGCAAATACACAGGCCGAATCTCTCGACAGTTCTTCCGCAAGACGGGCCTCGGCTTCCCGCATCGAGTTCTGCAAGCACTCGACGGCGGCGGCTGGCTTGTTGTCGGATGCGGCGACCGGTTCAAAGGTCAGTTCAGTATTTCCGATCTTGACCGAGTTGGCATCCGCGATCACCTGATCTTCAAGAGGGGCACCCGTGCCTACGACTATGCGGCGTCCAACTCTGATCTCCTGGAAGGCGGCTGTGTTTTGTTCGACGCGAACGCAGCCGACGGCGAATGAGCCGAAGAGACCTCGAATGATCCGACCGGTTTCGTCATCGAGAATAATGCGAGTCTCCACGCGCCTGACCCCATCGACGAAATGAAGAGGCTCGGGCCTTGGACCGGGCTTCGGCTCGACAGCGCGCCACTCGATGTTCTCGACGTCGGTATAGATTTTGCCTTCCGAATCGGGCTCAAGCTCCTCGATCTGGAACGCGCTTTCGTACTCAGCCGGCCAGGGATCAATTCGAATCATCATTTAGTTCAAACTCGCGGCAAGCCCACGTCGGTTTTAATCTTCGGGGCGCCATCAAAGGCGCATGGTCCATGATCGTCGATATTTTATTCATTTTGAAGTTCAACGCGCGATTGCGCTTGGTTAGGTCGAGCAGTTTGCGTTTCCAGTTTTCTACCGAAGCGGCGACTCGCTCATTCTGGCTCGCTTCTTGTGCAATTGGTGTATCTCCGTGGATGGAAGATATGTCCTGGTACAGGATAATAGGCGTCTGCTTCATAGATACTATTCGACGCGGTGCATTGAATGGAAACGGAGGCGTAAACTCGGCCGATGTTACATCCTTCTCCTCAGTCAATCAAGTTGAAGGGAGGCAATAGAAGGCAATAGGTCAGGCGGATAAAGCAAAGCAATGCAACAATGTTCGTATAATCGGCCAAGCATAGCTAACTTCAACGCGAAGACTCGGCAAGCATTGCTACCCTCATACCGCTTCAGCCGCGACTGAATGCGAAATCATCAGCGCCAGGCAATTCTGAATCTCTATCATTAGAATTGATTTTACGCCGGTTTCGTTTCAGTATATGTCCCGCCATTGTCTTACCGGGAACAAGGAGGTCGTATGAGTAACGCAAGAAGAGCAGCTCTCTTATCGATGCTGGCGGCTTTGATTCTCTCACTCAGTGGAGACGTATCGGCGCGAGGAAGAGAGATTTCTCTGAGAGCATCCGCGTCGGCGAAACCTGCCGTTATTAAGCCGGCTGCTCCTCAGATCGCTATCGTGATCCCCTCGAATCCAGTTGTAGTCGCGCCGGGACAGCCCGCTGTAGGCTCGCAAGAAGCGGCAACGCCGGGCTCGGCTGGAGTCAAAACGGCGAGCCCGACCGCCGGAATTATCAACGCCCTGTGCAAGGTGACGTTGAACATCGTCGGATGCGGCTTCGACCCCGATACCGTGACGCTCAGTTGCGATACAAACAGCGATGGCTTGCCTGACAGCACGATTAAACTCCAGGATGTGACCGTGGTGAGCCACAACCTGGTTCAGGCCGTGCTGGTTCCGGTTTCGGATCAACTCCCCGGCACGGCGTTCCCCCTCTCGTGCTGCGGAGGCATCGCTACTCTGACGCTTTCGAGAACCTTCAATGCGGCCGACGATAACATTTTTGGACCCTTCACTCAGACAACATCCATCAAGATCGATTTAGGGCTGAGAGCGCCGGTCGTTGTATCCGCTTCGCCGGCAGCCGGAGATTGCAGCCTGCCTCAGGACTTAGTCATTCCCGGGGCCTGTTTTCTTGGGGCCGACGGCCTCTCGAACATTACCAGCGTGTTCGCAGTCGATCGAGCGAACCCGAACAACGTGGTTCAGGCGACGCGGTTTGTCGTGTTGAATTCCAATTTGATCGACGCGCTGTTTAACTTCAGCGGCGCAAACGCGGGAAAGACGTTTCTGATCTTCGTCAGCGGGCGCAACGGCACGAGCCGGAATCTTACGTCGCTGCCGAACGGCGCTTCTACGGGATGCCCCATCGGAAATGAGCAAGGCATTCAAGTGACCTTCTCGTGCAGATCAAACACTCCCGCAGCTCAGGATGTCGCCGTCATTCAATCGTGCTCCCTGGACCGAACTGACGCCGGAAGCGTCGTCCTGAATATCGCGGGCCTGAACATCAAGCCGGACGCGGTCGTCACCATAAACGGCCTGACCGTCAAGAAAGTGAAGTTCAAACAGCTCGACGCGTCGACCAGCACATACAGAGCGCTGCAAGTAAAAGGCGGGCTCTGCGGAATGCTGCCCGGCCTGGTTGTGGTCACGAACCCCGGCATGCCGGGATCGGCGCCGTTCTCGCTCGCGGTTACGTGCGACTGATAATCGCGGGTCCGATACACCTGAAAGCTCTGCTTTAGCAGCTCATTTGAATGTCGAGTTCCGTCACAGATTCCGCGTTCGAGGCTTCGATCGCGGAACACGTCACGCTGGCCCCGTTTACGACGCTTGGAATTGGAGGACCCGCTCGCTACTTCGCGGAGGCGACCAGTACCACCGACCTATTGAACGGTATTGAGTGGGCAAGGCAGAGAGACCTTCCGCTCTTCGTGCTCGGGGGCGGAAGCAACGTCGTCGTCTCGGACGAGGGCTTTCGCGGACTCGTGCTGCGAGTGCAGCTTCGTGGAATTGAAACCAGGGCGGACGGCGATCGCGTAATTGTCGAAGCGCGCGCAGGAGAGGATTGGGACTCGCTTGTCTCCTTCTGCGTCAATAAAGGCTTAGCCGGTATTGAATGTCTATCGGGAATTCCGGGTCTGGTCGGCGCGACACCGGTTCAGAACGTCGGGGCTTACGGCCAGGAGATCAGCGAAACGGTTGTCTCGGTCGAAGCCGTGGACCTAACCACGAAGAATCTGGTCGCGATAAGCGGTGAGGCGTGTGGATTTGCATATCGCTCCAGCCGCTTTAAAGCCGCGGACCGGGGACGCTTCGTTGTAACCAAGGTCTCATATCGATTGGCTCCGAATGGCCGGGCCTCGGTGAGATATCCGGAGCTGAAAGCCTGCTTGAAGAACAACGGGCGTGAGAATACCGACGCCGCATCGATCAAAGAAGTAAGGGCCGCCGTTCTCGCAATCCGCAAGCGAAAAGCGATGGTGATCGATCCATCCGATCCCGATTCACGCAGCGTCGGCTCCTTCTTTGTAAACCCGGTGACAACCCGCGAAACTCTCGAGCGAGTCAGATCGGTCGACACAACGCTTCCAGGCATTCCGAATTTCCCAGCCGGAGAAGAGATGGTGAAGCTCTCGGCCGCGTGGCTGATAGAGCAGGCCGGAATGCGCCGCGGCTACGTGCGAGGCGGCGTTGGAATATCAAAGAAACACACGCTGGCGATAATCAATCTCGGGACAGGTACGGCTCGAGAAGTTCTCGCACTGGCGGAAGAGATGAAATCACGCGTCAGGGACAAGTTCGGCATCGAGCTGGTTCCCGAGCCAGTGTTTGTCGGATTTTGATTTATCGGACTTTGAATGGCTACAGCCTTTTCGTTTCTCGCATTGAGCACAATCGACGGCGAGTGATACAAGTCAGCAGCTTTACGTAGTGATCCGACTGTCAACGCTCGGAGGTTATTCCGGATGAGCACATCAAGATTCCTGATCTTCGTCTGCGGCGTCTGCGGCGCCCTGGTTATTATCGCTTCAGTGCTGATTGCTCCAGCGTGGACAGCTCCTGAATCGCACTTGATGAATTCGCGCTCCGAATTGCCGGTGAATCAAACCGGCAAGAGCTGGTACTTCGCCGTGTCGGGAGATTCGCGCGACTGCGGCGACTTAGTAATGCCGAAAATCGCAAAATCGATCGAGAATATAAGCAGCCGGACCCCGGTCGAGTTCTACTGGCACATGGGCGATTTCAGACGCATGTTCGATATCGATTGCGATATGTTGAAGCGAAAGTATCCGAACTTCGACTGCGTGACGCGATCCGGCGGCGGGCTCGGGCCAGACGAGATGAACGAGTACCTCGATGCTGCATGGGATGACTTCATCAAGAATCAGATCGCGCCATTCGGAAAGACGCCGGTCTTTCTCGGAATCGGAAATCACGAGCTGCTTGCAAACCGCACTCGAAACGAATATCGCCGAAAGTTTCAAAAATGGCTCACTCAGCAGCCGCTGCACGACCAGCGAAACTACGACGCCGCTAATTATCACCTCTATACAAACGAGGGCGATACCTACTATCACTTCATCAAAAACGGTGTTGATTTCATCTATCTGGACAACGCCGACGCGACCGAGTTCGACGCGGCGCAGATCAACTGGTTGAGCGAGGTCCTCAAAGCCGATGGGGCCGCGGAAACGGCGCCGTCGGCAAGGAAGAACGATGTTACGACAATCGTAGTAGGAATGCATGCGGCTCTTCCATACAGCAAGTCTCGGAATCACGGGATGGACGCAACGTGCCAGGGCGTTTGCTCGGGCCGGCAGGTCTACGACATGCTGCGACGGGCTCAGACCGTGTTTGGAAAAAAGATCTATGCGCTGGCAAGCCATTCTCATTATTTTCAGGAGAACATTTTTGAAACGCAGCAGCTGGAAGGACAGAGCATTCAGGGCTGGCTGGTCGGAACCGCGGGAGCCGAGCAATACAAGTCGGATTTTTGGCAGAGCATTCAGTATGGGTATCTGCTTATTGAGGTACGCGCCGACGGAACGCTCAACCCGCGTTTCAATCCTGTCACTCGGGACATGCCGCCGCAGGCGACTGGAGAAGGCGCCGCGAGTTTGACGACCTTCTGCTACGAGAAGAATATGCGCCCGGCTACGAACGATGCTTTCACGGGGAGCTGCGCGTGCGGCGCGATAAATTAGATGCGGCTGTTTCCATCCAGTTGAATGTCGAATGAATGACGCAAGCTTCAAGATGCCCTCGCCAAAGCGGCGCTCGTTAAGCGCATCGATGGACATCTTCCGCGACGACTCTGAGACCGAAGTTCAGCCAGGCGATCGCCCTCCGCCGATTCTTATTGTGCGTATTTTTTTCGGATACATATCCGGCCGATTTTCTCTTGTCAGTACAACTCAGCCCAATTAGTATACGCAGACGCAAGGGCAAGCTCAGCATTTTAAAACAGGTTTGAGTGGCTCCGATGAGCTGAGAGGGTGCTTCCGGCGCCCTGTTTACAGTGGAATCACGCCGCAAAGGACGGGTGAGAGACTGCATAGAGAACGCACCGGAAATTTTCGGGGGTGAGGCGCGGAACAGTCCAGCGACAACCGCGTTGTCAGCGACGGAAGGCTCAGACCGGAGGGAATCCAGATGGGCAGCAAGACGATTTCGCGACGGCGCTTCTTTATTGAGTCGTGCGCCGGAGTCAGCTCAGCGTGGCTACTCTCAAACGTGCTTGATATTCCGTTTGCACAGGAGCACGCGCATCAGGCGGCGCTATCGCCGACGCCAACGAAGTTAGAATTCCTTTCTCCGGAACAGGCTGCCGAGATCGAAGCAATTGCTGCCCAGATCATTCCTACCGATGAAACCCCGGGCGCCCGCGAAGCGCGTGTCATATATTTTATCGATCGCGCCTTGGCGACCTTCGCCTCAGACGATCGTCCTGCCGTTATGAAAGGCCTCGACGATCTGCAATCACGAGTGAGGAAACGGTTCAAGAACTCGGGCAAATTCTCCGAGCTTAAGTCGAAACAGCAGATCGAGGTGCTCAAGTCTATTGAGAAGGGGAGCTTCTTCGAACTCATCAGGACGATGACGGTGTGCGGTATGTTCGCCGACCCCTCATATGGAGGCAACTACAACGAGATCGGGTGGAAGATGGTCGGCTTCTCCGACGATTTTGCCTTCGAACCTCCTTTTGGTTTCTATGATCAGGAGAGCGAGGCCAAGTGATGGCGAAGTCTTACGCTAACATCGCGCGGACAAAGTTTGACCAGAACGCGGAAGTCGATTTTCTGATCATAGGCGCCGGCGCTTCCGGTGGGATTATCGCAAAGGAGCTCGCTACGGCAGGGTTTCGCGTGGTCGCGCTCGAACAGGGACCATATCTCTCTGAAAAAGACTTCGTGCATGACGAGTTCAAGTTCATGCAGCAACGCGCCATCACTAACGATTACAAGCGACAGCCCAATACCTTTCGCCATAGCGAGAAGGAAGAAGCCAAGGTTCAACCGGCGATCATCTACGGGCGGCTTGTCGGGGGAGGGAGCGTGCCTTTTGCCGCGAATTACTGGCGGCTTCACGAAATCGATTTCATCGAGCGAAGCAAGCTCGGTCCGATCGCCGGAACCGGATTCTCCGATTGGCCGATCACATACGCGGAGCTTGAGCCCTACTACACCAAGGCCGAGTGGGATCTTGGCGTGTCGGGAGCGCCGGGGCCGTTCGATTCGCCTCGATCAAGGCCCTATCCACTCCCTCCGCTTCCGATAAAGTCATCCGGCGTGCTTGCCGAGCGGGCCGCTCGCAAGCTCGGATGGCACGCGCAGCCCGCTCCGATGGCAATCCTGTCGAAGCCCTATCGCGGCAGAAGCGCGTGCGCGCATTGCGGATTCTGCTCGTACTTCGGCTGCGAGATGGAAGCGAAGTCGTCGACCCTGACCACCGTGATTCGAGAGGCTGAAAAAACCGGACGCTGCGAGATCAGGCCTAACAGCTATGTGCGCCAGATCGAAGTCAACAAAGCTGGGCTCGTCACCGGAGTCACCTACTTTGACGAGAATCGCAAGGAACGGTTTCAAGCCGCGAAAGCCGTTGTTCTGAGCGCGAACGGCGCCGAGACACCGAAGCTTCTGCTGATGTCGAAATCCTCGAAATTTCCGCACGGACTTGCGAACTCGAGCGGCAAGGTCGGCAAGTATCTTATGTTCAACGGCCACGCTAACGCAGGCGCGGTCTTCGAGCAGCAGTTGAACGAGTTCAAAAGCGTGGCGGTCAGCCGGATAATTCACGATTTCTACAACTGCGATCCGAAACGCGGCTTTTACGGAGGCGGCGGACTGGATACGCGGTTCGTTCAATACCCGCTCGGATTTGCGATTCGTGGACTGCCTCCAGACGCGCCGCGATGGGGCCGCGAATACAAACGCATGCTGGCTGAACAGTACACGCGGACTCTGACGGTGCTTTGCCATACGACTTCGCTCGCCGTCGAGTCGAACAACATAACGCTCGATCCTCACGTGAAGGATGAATGGGGTCTGCCCGCGGTGCGAGTCACGTATACCGATCACGCGAGTGATCTCAAGATGATGCAGTTCCTTCAGGATCGCGCCAAAGAACTGCTCGATGCGGCCGGCGCGCGCAAGGTTTGGGCTCGTCCGGTCGGGCCCCAGTCGTTCGGCTTCCATCTGTTGGGAACCTGCCGGATGGGAAACGATCCGAAGGAATCAGTGATTGATAAGGATCACCGCACGCACGACGTTCCCAACCTGTTCATCAGCGACGGAAGCAGCATGGTGACGTCGGGACGAGGCCAGCCTACCTGCACCATTCAGGCGCTGGCTTATCGCGCTTCCGACCGGATCGTCCAGCTTGCAAAGAGCGGCGAGATCAAGTCAGCGCTCTAGCCAGGCCGGATTGTACGGATGAAAGATTCAAAGAAATCCGGCTCTCACTATCGAAATACACCTTACCCAAACGAGGAAACTGTGATGAAACGCTTGCGAGTTGTAGCTGCATTATCCCTGGTTGTCGTAGCTTTGGTATTTGCCGCGGCGGCTTATAAATCGACACCGGCCAGCTCAGGAGAGGCAGGCCTCCAGAATCAAGTCGAGTACTCCAGCGCAAAGAGCGCGGCGAATCGGCCCTTCTCCGACGTGGTGCGCGTGGGGAATATGCTCTACCTTTCAGGCAAGCTAGGGACGGACAGCAGCGGGAAACTCGCCGTCGGCGGCATCACCGCCGAGACAAAGCAGGCTCTCGAGAACATCAAAGCGGTGCTCGCGAGCAACGGCTCTTCGCTCGACAACGTCGTCAAAAGCACGGTCATGCTTGCGGATATGAAGGAATGGGCCGATATGAATTCGGTTTACACGACCTTCTTCAAGAAAGAACGCATGCCGGCCCGCAGCGCCTTTGGAGTGACAGGCCTCGCTCTTAACGCTCGCGTTGAAATTGAGTGTGTGGCTACGGTGAAGTGACGATCAGGCTGGTGTTAAACGAAAAGAGTCGTCCTCTGATAGATGGGGCGGGTTACTTCAAAGCGGAGCGGCCAATGGGCTCTTGGCTATTGACTGAAGGTCAAAGGCGCTCATTCTATACCCCCGCAAATGGGATCAGATCATCAACGCGTGTAATAAGAGGTTGATCAATTCCGGCGGAATCCGCTTCCGCATATACGTCCGCGGCACTTGCTCCTGATGCTATGAGGCGATCCCCCTTTAACGCGATCCATTGACCGGCGTATTCCTGGCGGTGCTCATCGAGCCATTTCATTTCCCTGGTAAATTCTTCGTTGGTGACTATCAGCGGCGCACGCCCATCTTTTGCCTGAGGAGCTGCCGGAGCCAGCCTACGATCGAGAAGGGCATAGAGTCTTCGCTGCTCAGAAATCGTAAGCTCATTGACCTTCTTCACCAATTCATCAAACTCGATTTGAGCCATAAAAGCCTACCTTTAGTAACATTTTTCTGGTGATTATAGCAGGTGAAATGCACGGCGCGTGATTGGTTGCGTGGCGCGACGCAACCAATCAAGTCACTCTGTACGCGATTCCGCTTGTCACCGGTCACGGGTCAAACTAGTATTCCGTCTCCCAAGGGTTGCGCGTTTTCAGATCAATCAACCGAATCCGTAGCAGACCGAAGAACAGAAAGGCAGTTCGAAGGAGAGCCTTCACTGAGAAGCTCACGCTCTCAACCTCTCAACCAATGATGCGAGCGGATCGAAGAGTACACCGAGCGAGGCGCAGCAATGGAGCGGCAGCGCGTTTGCGTATAGCTCTCCTGATCTCCGCAACCATGCTGCTTGCATTTCCGCTCAGCATTTCAGCGCACGACATCCCCAACGACGTCACGATTAATGTCTTTCTGAAGCCCGAAGGACAAACCCTGCGGCTGCTTGCGAGAGTGCCGCTCAAGGCTTGCCGAGACGTCGACTATCCCCGACGTGGGGCCGGATTTCTGGATATTGCGCGAGCCGGTGATTCGCTGAGAGACGCGGCTACGCAATGGATTTCCGATGACGTGAATCTCTACGAGGGCAGTCAGCTTCTCGAGAAACCGACGGTGATAGCCGTACGCGTATCGCTCGAATCTGACCGGTCCTTTGAGTCGTATGACTCGGCTCTTGACCATATAGCGAGCCCTCCACTCGCAAACAACATCGATCTCTACTGGAATCAGGGTCTGCTGGATGTGTTGTTCGAATATCCGATTCGCTCCGATCAATCTGACTTCTCGATTGAAGCTTCATTTGCGAAACTGGGATTGCAGGTCAACACGGTGCTTCGATTCCTGCCGCCGGGCGGCGCAGTCCGAGCGTTTGAGATAACCGGCGACGAGGGCCTCATCAGGTTGGACCCGAGATGGTATCAAGCCGCATTGCGCTTTGTGGGAGCGGGATTCCTGCACATTCTGGGCGGGACGGATCATCTGCTCTTTCTCTTCTGCCTTGTCATCCCGTTCAGACGCTTCGCTGCGTTGATAAAAGTGGTGACCGCCTTTACTGTAGCTCACTCGATTACGCTCATTGCTTCTGCTTACAACCTTGGGCCTGACGCTCTATGGTTTCCAGCCTTCATAGAAACACTGATTGCGGTTTCGATTGTGTACATGGCTCTGGAGAACATCGTCGGAGCCGGCAAGGTGGGCAGAAGATGGGCGGTCGCGCTCGGCTTCGGCCTGATTCACGGGTTCGGTTTCTCATTCGCTCTGAGCCGGACGCTGCAATTCGCCGGGTCGCACCTGCTCACGTCGCTTTTGTCATTCAACATCGGCGTCGAGTTGGGCCAGCTCCTCGTTCTCGTTTTGCTGATACCGGCTCTGGAATTGCTCTTTCGATTCGTCGTAGCCGAACGAATCGGGACGATAATTCTCTCCGCGATCGTCGCTCACACCGGCTGGCACTGGATGATGGATCGCTGCGACCGGCTTAGGGCGTTTGGGTGGTCCGCGTTGAGCGCAGCAACCCTGGCGAGCGCGATGCGCTGGTTGATGGCGCTGATCGTGCTCGGCTTGATCGTGTTTCTATCGCGGGAGATGTCCAAAAACCGCCAAGGTGCTTTAATCGCAAATACTCAAGAGCCTGAAAGTCAGCTCGACGCGGGTAGAATTGAGAAGCCGAAGGGCCGGCGGTTCTCTATACAGTCGTTTCTGCGCATGCTTCGTCGTGATGAAAAGGGAGGAACCGTATGATTAACTTCTGTCGTTTGATGTCGGTAGTTGTTGCACTGGCGGTTGTAGCCGGAGCATCGGTTTCCACTCAGAGCGCTCAGCCCGTCAATGATCTGCCTAATACCTATGCCACAGTAGAGAACTGGGCGAAGATGCCCGAAGGCCGCATCTGGGGCGCGACCAGCGCAGTAGAGATTGATCGCGACGGCAAGTCAATCTGGGTGGGCGAACGCTGCGGCGCAAATTCATGCGCCGGATCAACAATGGCATCGGTGCTCAAGTTCGACGAAACCGGAAAACTCGTCAAGAGCTTTGGCGAAGGAATGTTCATTTTTCCTCACGGCATGCACGTGGACCGTCAAGGAAACGTCTGGGTGACGGACGGCGTTCCGCCCGGCGCGGCCAACAATCCCGCCGCCGCGGGCAAGGGACACATCGTCGTGAAATTCAGCCCCGAAGGAAAAGTTCTTCTGACGCTCGGAAAAGCCGGTGTAACCGGAGACGGCCCGGATACCTTCAATCAACCATCGGATGTAGTCACCGCGCCCAACGGAGACATCTTTGTCGCCGATGGACACGGAGGAAATTCGAACGCCCGCATCGTGAAGTTTTCCAAAGACGGCAAATTCATCAAGGCCTGGGGAAGGAAGGGCACGGCGCCCGGCGAGTTTGATACTCCGCACGCGCTGGCGTTCGATTCACGAGGCCGATTGTTCGTCGCGGACCGCAACAACAACCGTCTTCAGATTTTCGATCAGGACGGCAAGTTCCTCGAAGAGTGGAAACAGTTCAGCCGCATCAGCGGGCTCTACATCGATAAGAACGACGTTCTATATGCCGCGGATTCCGAATCCAATACGGCTCGTCATCCCGGCTGGAAGCGCGGCATCCGAGTCGGCAGCGCCAAAGACGGAAAAGTGTGGGCATTCATCCCCGATCCCGAAGCAAGCCCCGACAAGAGCGCTACCAGCGCAGCCGAAGGCGTCGCAGCCGATGCAAAAGGCAACATCTACGGCGCCGAGGTCGGGCCAAAAGCGTTGAAGAGATACGTCAAGAAGTAGGGCGCGATTCGAATCATAGACTTTCAATTCGGGCGGTGCTAGAGTGGCCTTCAGGACGCTGAACCTTCTCACCTGAAGGGGGCAACATGCACATTTTATCGAGGATCACGGGCGCGCTCGGCGGCGTAGCAGTGCTTGCGATTGCCGGCATCGCGTTATCCGGAGGCGCCGCGGCCGATTCGAAGGAAGGCTCGGTTCCTGCAAAGCCTACCTTCACAAAAGACATTCTTCCGATCATGCAGAAGAAGTGTCAGGACTGCCATCGAGAGGGCGGTATGGCTCCGATGCCGCTGCGGTCCTACGAAGATGTGCGGCCGTGGGCGCGCGCGATCAAGGAAAAGGTCGTTTCGCGATATATGCCTCCCTGGCACATCGACCCCACGGTAGGCGAGTACGATCCTGATCCTTCGCTCAGCGATGCGCAGATTGCCACGATAGCGAAATGGGTTGATTCCGGCGCGCCTAAAGGCAACCCGTCCGATGCTCCGCCCCCTCGCGTCTTTCCACCCAACAACACCTGGGTGTTCGGCGAGGAACCCGATCTCGTCGTCACAAGCGCCGGATTCGAAGTGCCGGCTACGGCGGCCGACCAATATCCGAAGGTGGATGTTCCTACCGGACTCACCGAAGACCGCTACATCAAATGGATGCAGGTGATTCCCGAAGATCCCACCGTGCTTCATCACGTTCTTATCTACGCGCTTCAGAGCGAAGCAGCCACCGGAGGCGTGCGCGGGGTGAAACCCACGCAAGGTAGCAATTCTCTCCTGACTGAGTACGCGAGAGGTAACGACGGAGACATATTCGCCAACGGTACGGCGAAACTGCTGAAAGCGGGATCAAAGCTGCGGTTCAGTTTTCACTATCATCCCAACGGCTCAAAAGCGGTCAACGAGCATGCCAGGATAGGATTCAAGTTCTTTCCGAAGGGCTATACGCCAAAATATCTGATTTCCACCAAAGGGGTCTCGTCTCCGGCTTCTCTGGCGATCCCGCCCGGCGAAGCGAACGCGAGAAGCGATGCTTACTTCAGGCTCGAAGAGCCCGCAAGACTCGTGAGCTTTCAGCCTCATATGCATTATCGCGGCAAGCGAATGGCGCTCGAGGCAATCCTTCCGGACGGACAGCCGCAGCTTCTCACCGATGTCGCGCACTTCGTCTGGACCTGGCAGATCACCTACGCCTATAAGACTCCACCTGCGTTTCCAAAGAACACGGTGCTGCACGTGACCTCTTATCACGATAATTCGGCGGGCAACAGAGAGAACCCCGATCCTACCGCTTTCGTTGGATGGGGCGATCGAACGGTCGATGAGATGAACATCGGGTGGATCGACTTTTACTACATCACCGATCAGGAATACGCGGATCTGCAAAAGCAGAAAGACGGTTCGCCAAAGGCTACTGTAGCGACGGGCTCAGGCCGACAATGACTTTGATATCCGCTTCGGCAGTATGAGTTGAGCGACTGTCGAGTATAGATCTTGTTTTTATGATTTCAGTTTGGCTTCTTATCTTCGGGTGGGCTCACTGTTACTTTAACTCTGACGCTATTCGAGAGTTCTGAATCACTCGCGGACAACTCAATTTCATAGGCGCCGGATGCGGCGAACCGCGCTCGCGTAATCGCTCTGGTTGAATCGGAAAAAGAGACCTCTCCGGGCCCGCTTATCTTCCTCCATGCCGTCGCCGGCTTGCCCCCGCGGGGGAGTCCGTCGTCTTCGATGCTGCCGTTCAACGCGAGATCTTGATCCAACCGCACCGTGAAGCTTACCGCCGCGAGCGTGTCACCGCCGGCGTTAATATCCGCAAGCGGATTAATAACCTGAATCGCGGGGGCTCGGTTCACGCACACGAACTTCGGCGCCTTCGTCGAATCAAGGCCATTGATCACTTTCTTTGCGCTCGCGAGCTCCAGCTCATATAACGGATCCATTGTTTTGACGGTCGTAGTCGAGATCAAACCTGCAATCCGGACCGTCCACTGAATCTTGCCGTCGAAGTCGCCCGGCACGATCATGCTGCAGGCGAAACGATGCCGCCCCGTCAGGAAGCGCGTCGGCTGATTTCGATCCGCGGCTCCTGGCGTGAAGGCGTTATTAACGCCGGGCTCAATCTCTACATCGATATGATTGGTGTTGAAGTAACCGAAGGACAGCGTGAGCGTGCCGTCTTTATTTTTCACAAAGCCGTCATATTGAAGATAAATCGGCTGAGAAGCCTGAGCTTGCGCCAGCGCTTCTTGGGTCCGCGCGCCGGCAAATATGATCAGGGAGGCAACGCACAGAAAGGCTCGCGACATTGGGCCTCCTGAACGATCAACGGAGTTTGAGCGACTAGAGCGGATTCTTCTTCGATATCGCTTGCGGTTCCCGCACGAAACAGCGAGTCAATACTCGCCGATTAATCGAGCCGCCGATAATAAGACTCGCCCGCGCAGGCGCGGCAGAGTACGCGGCCCTCTCTGACCACTTCGCGGCGGTCGTTTACACCTTCGCCGCATTCCTCGCATTGAACCCTTGAAACCGGACGGCCGGGCTGATCCTCTTCCGGCAGCTCGATCGAAACGCGCTCGACTTTGAAGAGCGATTCATCGGGGAGAATTTTATAAGCCTTCAACTGCCGTTGGTACTTATCCGATATTTCAGGAAAGACGCAATCGGCTACTTCGCGGGAAGAATCCAGCGCCACTACGCGCACCGCTTGCCTTGTTCCGGTGTTCAGAAAAGTCGCCGCGAGTTTTCCGTAGTCGCGGAACTTCATTGTGCGCTTTCCGAGGCGGCACCCGGTTACCGTATTGACCGCGTCGGCGGCGCAACGATCAATCTCGACGAAGACGAGCATCTTCTTTTTGTCGGCTCCTCGCGGATCCTCGATGCCGACCTCGCGGCAGCCAAGCATCGCCATTCTCACGCCGAGCACCTGGCCTGCACACATATGGCCGTGTGATCGCTCGGCCTCTACCAGCAGCTCATCAAGAGATTCCATGAATTCTGTCTTGTTCGGAATGCGCTTTTGTGTTCGTCGATGCGTCTCAATCAGCGCCATCAACATCAGTCGCCGGCTGCCGCGGGCGCCAGCTCGGTGTGAACCGGCGAGACTATTCGCGTTTCTTCGCGCGGCAGCATGTAGGCGAATATCGTGCTCAGCATCGTCGCTCCCGAAGCTATTACCATCACGTTACGAAATCCAAACGCCGGCACGAGGTTATCCAGTAGAGCCGGGGAAAGAGCGCCGATGCCCCAAGCGGCTCCCATCATCAACGCCGATACCGTGCTGGTCTCGCCCGGTACAAGTTCCTGCGCCATTGCGACATTCACAGGGATCGTCGACAGCAGTGCGAAACCGCCAAGCCCGAGGAACGCGAAGCTCAACGGGCCGCTAGTCAGGAACGCCGCCATCATCAGCGGACCCGAGAGCAATCCCGAATATAAAGTTACCGCGCGGCCCGACATTCGTTCCGCCAGAAAACCGCCCGCGAGACCGCCGATGCCCCCGAGCAACAAGAACACAGTGAGACCGCCGCCGGCTCCGGTGACCTGATACCCTCTTTCGCCCAACAAGAAAGGCAGATAGTTGTTCGTGGTCATCTGCATGCCGGAACGAATCACCGTGATTATGTAGAGACAAAGCAGCGGCTTCCACACCGGCCAAAACGATGCGGCCAGATTCGGTTTGAGCCGCAGTGCGCCGGTCGCGTCACGCTGGTGGCGTTCGTGCGCGGGAAGCGGAGGACAGATCACATAGAGAACGGCGCTCGTGAGAAGTCCTATCGCGGCGGCGTAGTATGTACGTCCGAGGCCGAACAGCGTGATGAAAAAAGCAATTCCAATCGGGCCGATCGAGTAGCCTATGCTTCCCATCGCCGAGAACACCGCCAGACCGACTCTCCGCCGTTCACCGGACGAAACCGAAGCCATCGCGGCAGCCTGCGGATGAAACGAGCCTATTCCGATTCCGCCTGCAATTAGAATCGCGAGCAGCACTCCATACGAAGGAGCAAGTCCGATCATCGATATGAAGACTCCGGTAATCGCGGGGCCGAAAACCGCGAATGACCGTCTGGCGTAGCGGTCAGAGATGATCCCGTAAACGGGCTGCATCAGCGACGACGATATTGCGTACAGCGGAGCGAGCCAGAAGACCTGCCCCGAGCTGAGGTGCAGATTGTCCTTGAGAAGCGGCAGAAGCGGAAAGATTATGCTGGAATACGAGTCGTTGACGAAGTGACCCGCGCAAAGCGCCGAAAGAGTCAGTTTGTCGCGTTTCCTCATACGTTCGCTGCCATTTCCTTCGCGCGCCGGTGAACGGGCTTCAGACTCGAGCAGTCGTCCTGCCTTCGAGCTGCGCGAACATGCGCTCTCGCGCCACGCCGATAAAATGATCGAAGATCGCGCGAGACAGACTGTCGTTCTGCCATCCTATTTCGGGGTGCCATTGCACGCCGAGTATGAACTGGCCGCTTCTCGTATTCTCGACGGCTTCGATGACGCCGTCCGGGGCCCACGCAACCGGAACCAGATCTCGGCCGACGTTTTCAACTGCCTGATGATGATGGCTGTTAACGGCCGCGCGCGTCCCGCCGGCAAGCCGCGCAAGCAGGGAGTCTTCAGTGATGCTGATCGAGTGCTGATGCCGCTCTTGAATATCGCCCTGGCGATGCCTGATAGGATCTTTTGTTTGGGAAGGGATGTCTTGAATCAGGGTTCCTCCGCGATATACGTTGAGTACCTGGATGCCAAAGCAGATGCAGAGCACGGGGAGACCCCGCTTTTCGGCCGCCTCCAGGAGCATCAGATCCGTCTCGTCGCGTCTCGGAACGTTGATCCCGCAATCCAGGATGGGCTCACGGCCATACCTGAGTGGATCGACATCGCTGTCCGACCCGGACAGGCATAGCCCATCGAGCTTTTCAACTACTGAGTCGATGTATTCGCGATTCGGCAGAAGCGGGAGGAGTATCGGCGTGCCGCCCGAGGCGAGGATCGCGTCCGGATATCCAATCCTGAGGTTGTAGTAGCTGGTCTCCCAGTTAAAGCGGCACGATATGCCGATGGCTGGTCTCAATTCTGAATTCAAGCTAGCAGCCCCTTCCCCGCTAAATGGCGTCCGGAGGTATCGTCGAAACAACCTGCTAAATCTCTCGGGTCAGTTCTAATTAATTCAGCGCCTATCCTCGAGTCTCGTACTCTTCGCAGGCCCTCGTCTCCGCAAAAAGGCAGAGTATCTTTCCCCGTGTGCCGATGTCAATTCGGGCTCAAGATTGAGAGGCTCGCGACAAGTTCTCAGCCAATCCGGAGCAATAGAACAGGGCTGAAGATCAGGCGGCCTATGAAATTCCATATCGGAGACAGTCTAACGTTCTTAAACATACCTTATGAATCCGTCTATGGATCCAGGCAGTCAATCCTGGTGTCCTGACCTTTAGGGCACGCCGCCCGCCTGTGAGCTTTGCGCCGAAATTTCTTTTTGGGTAGAATGCAATGTTTCACTTTGATTCCCACAAAGCATCAACAATAAAAGGGGCGGTACGATGGAATCCACAACCATTTTGAATAACGTGGAAGATCGGCATATCGAAGAACTCGACACAGTGACGATTCGATTTGCCGGAGACTCCGGGGACGGCATGCAGCTCACCGGAACTCAATTCACCAATACCTCGGCGGTTATTGGTAATGACATTTCCACTCTCCCGGACTTTCCCGCCGAGATACGCGCGCCGGCAGGCTCACTCCCGGGCGTTTCAGGATTTCAACTCAATTTCTCGAGCCAGGACATCAGAACACCGGGCGATCAGCCGAACGTTCTGGTCGCGATGAATCCGGCGGCGCTCAAGGTCAATCTTGCGGATCTCGAAGGTGGAGGAATCCTGATCGTCAACACCGATGCCTTTAACGAAGGCAATCTGAAGAAAGCGGGATACGAAAGCAATCCGCTCGATGACGGAAATCTGCTTCAGAACTATAGAGTCTTTAAGATTCCAATCTCGACCGCCAATCGAGCTGCTCTTCGGGAAGAAGTAAACATCCCGATGAAGGAGATCGACCGCTGCAAGAATTTTTGGGCGTTGGGGCTGATGTACTGGCTTTATGATCGGCCAATGGCTCCGACACTGACCTGGATCGAGACCCGCTTCAAGAAGACACCAGAGGTCGGCAAGGCCAACTCGACAGCTCTCCGCGCCGGCTTTGCATATGCCGAAGCCGCCGAGATATTCACGACTCACTATCGCGTAAAGCGGGCGGTCATTGCTCCCGGCAAATATCGAAAGATTACGGGCAACGAAGCGACCGCGCTGGGATGCGTCGCCGCGTCGCAACTGGCGGGCAAGCCTCTCTATTACGCAAGCTATCCCATAACACCGGCGTCGGACATTCTTCACGAGCTTGCCGCGCGAAGGAACTTCGGCGTAAAGACCTTTCAAGCCGAGGACGAAATCGCAGCCGTTTGCGCGGCCATCGGGGCTTCGTTCGCGGGCAGTCTCGGTGTTACCGGAACGAGCGGCCCAGGGTTGGCTCTGAAAGCCGAGGCCATCGGACTGGCGGTAATGACGGAGCTGCCGCTGGTGGTTATCGACGTTCAGCGAGGCGGGCCGTCAACCGGGCTTCCGACCAAAACCGAACAGGCCGATCTCCTTCAAGCGATGTTCGGCCGCAACGGCGAGTGCCCGGTCGCAATAGTTGCTCCCGCAACCCCCGGCGACTGTTTTCACATGGCAATCGAAGCGTTTCGAATCGCGACTCGACATATGATTCCGGTCATCTATCTTTCTGATGGATACCTGGCCAATGGAGCCGAGCCGTGGCGGTTGCCCGATATCGACGCTTTGCCTGACTTCAAGGTCAAGAACAAGACAGAATCGAACGGTATTTTTCATCCCTATGAAAGGAACCCCGACACGCTTGCGAGGCCGTGGGCGTTGCCGGGCACTCCGGAGCTCGAGCATCGGATCGGCGGCATTGAGAAACAGGACACTACCGGGAACGTCTCATACGATCCCGAAAACCATATGCATATGGTACTGACGAGGGCGGAGAAGGTCGCGCTCATAGCCGACGACATACCCGATGTCGAGATTTTTGGCGAGTCGAGCGGCCGCGTTCTGGTAGTGGGCTGGGGCTCGACCTACGGTTCGATCACCTCCGCCGTTGAGGAAGTGCAGAATCGCGGAATGTCCGTATCGAGCGTGCACCTTCGCTACCTGAATCCTCTGCCTAAGAGCTTTGGCGATATCCTCGGCCGGTTCGACCGAATACTCGTTCCGGAGTTGAATCTCGGACAGCTTGCGATGTTGATGCGGGCCAGATTCCTTGTTCCGGCCATCTCGTTCCCGAAGGTAAAAGGCAAGCCATTCAAGATCAGCGAGCTTGTGGCGAAGATCGAAGAAGTCTACCAAGACTAATAGCGGAAATAGTTCGGCCTTTATAGGTCGTTCGGGAGATTTTCAATGAGTACACACGTGGCGGAAAACGGCGGCAACGGAAGTGAAGTCGTCAAACTGACGAAAAAAGACTTCGTATCGGATCAGGAGGTCAGGTGGTGCCCGGGATGCGGCGATTACGCGATCCTGGCTCAAGTGCAAAAGGTAATGCCCGAGCTCGGCCTCAAGCGGGAGAACATTGTATTCGTCTCCGGCATCGGCTGCTCGAGCCGCTTTCCTTATTACATGAATACCTACGGGTTTCACAGCATTCACGGGCGCGCGCCCGCGATCGCAACCGGCATTAAAACCGCGAATCCAGAGCTGTCGGTCTGGGTCATCACCGGAGACGGCGACGCATTGTCGATCGGCGGAAACCATCTGATTCACGCGATCAGGCGGAATCTCGACATCAACATCATCCTTTTCAACAACCGGATCTACGGCCTGACCAAAGGCCAGTATTCGCCCACAAGCGAATTCGGCAAGAAGACCAAATCCACGCCGTTCGGCGTAATAGACTATCCGTTGAATCCGCTTTCGGTCGCGCTAGCTGCTGAAGCCACTTTCGTGGCTCGCTCCGTCGATACGCACGTCGCGCACCTTCAGATGGTGGTCGAACGCGCAATGCGTCACAAAGGCGTCTCGTTTGTCGAGGTTTATCAGAACTGCAACATCTTCAATGATGGGGCATTTGATATGTTCACCGATCGCGCGGTCAAAGACGACAAGATGATCCAGATCGAGCATGGTAAACCGCTGGTCTACGGCAAGGAGCACAATCGCGGAATTCGTCTGCACGATATGCATCTCGAAGCCGTCGAGCTCGGCAATGGAATCAGCGAATCAGATTTGATCGTGCACAATGAGAAGTCGCCCGACTCCTACCTTGCTTACATGTTCGCGCGAATGGAGTACCCGGACTATCCGGTTCCGATCGGCGTTTTTCGCGATGTCGAAAAACGCACTTACGAGAGTTTGCTCGAGGAGCAGATACAGGGCGCGGTTGCAAAAATGGGCGCGGGAAGCCTCGAGAAGCTCATCAATAGCGGCGACACGTGGGTTATTGACTAGAGTCGCGCGAGGAATCAGGCTGGATTAATCCACGCCTAAGAACACTGTAGGGGCTGGCCTCCGTGCCGGCCCCTCTTTGCGTTTGGCCTCCGTGCCGGCCCTTCTTTGCGTTTACGAATACTCGAGAACAGCAGGCGCGCAACACGCCTGCCACACCCGTCGGCTCGCTTCACAAACCGAGATTGAGAAACTCTTCAACATTCGTTTCAAGACTCGGGGCGCCGGCCGCGAGGAGAGGGCCGAGGCCTTCGGCGAAATATCTGATCAGTGCTTTCGCAAGCTCCCTTTCGTCTCCCGGTGAAAACATCAGCCCATTGACCTGATCGATTATGATCTCTTGAAGGCCTCCCGTCCGGGACGCAATCACCGGCAGCCGATTGGAGAGCGCTATTCGAGCGACGCCGCTCTGCGTGGCGCTTAGATAAGGCAGTACAAGAACGTCCGCCCAGTCAAAGAGGCTGCCTACCTCCTCGTTGGCTATGTATCGATCTTCTATTTCTACTCGAGACTCGAGCCCGAGATCTTCGATTAATTTCCTGTAAGGACTCGCCGGATCGTAAAACTCGCCTACGATTCTCAAGCGACAGTCAAAGCGTGCGAGTACTGCCGGCATTGCTCGCAACAGTACCTCCAGGCCCTTGTACTTTCTGACGAGCCCGAAGAAAAGGATGTTGCGGCCGCGTCGGTCCGGTCGAGACTTGCCCGCGAATTGATCTATGGAAGGAAGCGGGGCCACTCTCACTACGGCGTCTGATCTGATCGTAAGAAGCGTGTTTAGATCGGCCTCCGAGTGCGTGATGAACCGATCGACGGGCAGAAACGCAAATCCGGCAAGCGCGAAATCGAACCATTTATCTTCGTGTGGAAGAATGTTGTGACACTCCAGCAGGACTCTTATTCCGGCGGCTTCAAAGAGGCCGCTTAGGATGCCGGTGACCGGCGCAAAGAACGTATTCCACCACTGAATGATCACGAGTTCAGGATCGAATTCACGTGTTTGATTTAACGCGCGAAGCCATGTGAGCGGGTTAAGAGGATCGAGCAGCGCCTCCGCTTCTGCATCGAGTTTTAGCTCGCTGGCGTCGGTCGTGACTTTCCCCGGAAACAGGAACGCCGGATAGAGCCGCTTGAATGAGATGACTTGAACGGCATGGCTTCGGGCAGTCAGCTCCTTCCAAAGCCAAAAGACATGATGCGCGATCCCTCCTCTGAGAGGATACGCCGGGCCAATAATCGTGACCCTCACCGCGTCGGGCTCTCCTCGCCTCGCCTTTTGACGACCGCTTCCGCTCGCGTTTCGTCTTCATCGGCGTTGACGATTGAATAGTCGTCTTCCCTTCTATACGAAAACGCGATCATCTCAGCAAGAAGGCCGAACAGGATGAACTGAACGCCGATGATTATGAACAAGGTTCCGATAATCAAGAGCGGCCTGTTTGTGAGCCACTGCAGATAGAAGATTCGCTGGTAAAAAAGGTAAATGTCTATGCACGTTCCCAGCCCGCTCAGCATAAGACCCATGACGCCGAAGAAGTGCAGCGGCCGGTTCGTGTATCGGGTCATCAGGATGACTGTTAACAGGCTGAATACTCCGCCGAATACTCGGCCAACCCCGTAGTGAGACGAACCGTGCCGCCGCGCCGCGTGTTCGATTTTGATCTCGCCTATGCGAAAGCCTCGGTAACTTGCAAGCACAGGCGTAAAACGATGGCGCTCGCCATAGATGAGGACTTCATCGAGCACCTCGCGTCGATAACACTTGAACCCGCAGTTGATGTCGTGCAGATGCACTCCGGTTAGAAGCGCCGTCGTCCAATTGTAAAGCTTCGAAGAGATTCTCTTGTTCAATGGATCCTGGCGGTCGTAGCGCCAACCGGAAACCAGGTCGTAGCCTTCTTCGATCTTGGCCAAAAATAGTGGGATGTGTTCCGGAAGGTCCTGAAGATCCGCGTCCATCGTTATGATCACGTCATACCTTGCCGCGCTGAAACCGGCTGCCAGCGCCGCCGATTTACCGAAGTTCCTCCTGAACTTTATGCTTCTGACGGAATGATCCGCGGCCCTTATTCGCGTGATCTTCTGATACGACCCGTCCGTACTACCGTCGTCGACAAAGATGATCTCGTATCGTTCGGCGACGTCGGCGAGAACAAGCGAGAGCCTCTCATGTAATTCGTCGAGCGATTCGCTCTCGTTCATGACCGGGATGATGATGGATATTGACGGACTGGTCGCCCTCATACTGTCCCTTTGTTCCTTCCGGCTTCCAAGCCGGGCGCGCCTAGTATACCCCACTCAAAGCCCGAATAATAAAGTAGTTCTTTCGGACATTGAATACGCACACGGACCATAGTAGTATTCGGGGGTTCCGGGTCCCGGCCCCAAAGGCATCGATTGAAGTTAGGGCGCAAAAAGATGCACCGTCCCGGCTGTCTCTTAAGAGGAGTATCATTGGGCAATGAAGTTCAGGCTAGTACTCTCTATTCTCATCGCTCTCTTTGTATTCACATCCATAGCCGTCATCCAGGCTGATGATCATCGGGCCGCCGGCCTTGATGGTTCGCCTTCCGGCAGTTCTTCAACAAAAGAGATTCGCAACTGGGAGCTTACCGGGCCCTGGGGAGGCGATGTTCGGTCGATGGTTTGTTCGCCGGACAATGCCGATCTACTCTATCTTGGAACGAGCGATGGACAGCTTTTCAGATCAACGGACGCAGCGTCGACGTGGAGGCGCTTACGGCCGGGCCTGGGCAAAGCCGGCCTCTCGGTCGATTCGATAGCAGTCGACCCACGCAACACAAAGACGATGTACGTCGGCGCGTGGGCGGTTTCTCAAGCAGCGGAGAGCGGCGTCTATAAGAGCGAAGACGGCGGCGAACATTGGAGGCTGCTCGATCAGACGCGATCGCTTTCAGTCCGCTCGCTTGCATTGGGGCCTTCAGACTCGGCGCTCCTCCTGGCCGGCACGGCCAATGACGATCCCAATCTCAACGGCGTGTATCGCTCGACGGATTCCGGCAAGAGCTGGGGGCGCATTTCACCCGCGGGCGATAAAGAAATTCGCAACATTGCGTCGCTGGCAGTCGACCCCAAGAACACGGACATCATTTACGCCGGAACATTTCATCTGCCGTGGAAGACTCTGGATGGAGGCAAGACCTGGAAGCAGACCGGATATCAAGGTAACGGCTTCATAGATGATTCCGACATCTTTGGAATCTCGGTCAACGCCACAAACTCGAATCTCGTTTATATGAATGCCTGCAGCGGCATCTATCGCTCAACGTCCGCGGGTGAAAAATGGGCCAAGATACCTGGAATCCCTTTCAGCGCCCGACGCACCTACGCATTGTTACCGCATCCCAGCGATCCCAACGTGATTTTCGCCGGAACCAGCGAAGGCTTATGGCGGTCAAAGGACGGCGGCAAGCGCTGGATGCTTCTCACCTCCAAGAACGTCGTAATCAGGGCGATCGTGATTCACGCGGACAATCCGAAGCGCGTGCTCATAGCGACCGACGATTTCGGAGTCGAGCTTTCAGACAATCTAGGCGACGACTTCAAGCCCGTGAACGTCGGCTTTATACATCGCCACATCCTCGCGATCCTGCCAGACGGCACGCAGCACGGACGCATCCTTGCGAGTGTTTTCAACGACGGCACGGCAGGCAGCGTGTTTGTTTCTTCCGACGACGGCGAAAGCTGGGAGAACTCTTCCCGCGGACTTGGGCAGCGAGACGTTTACTCGTTTTATCAGGCTCCTGACGGGACGCAGGCCATCTACGCGGCGACAAACGCCGGTGTTTTCAAGTCCGTCGATCACGGGGGCAACTGGTCATTCGTAGGCGGACCAAAGAAAGAAGAACTGCCGACGGCCAAAAGCAAAGTACGCTCGACGGGTCGAACTTCAGCTTCAGCGAAAGGATCGAAAGCAGCAATAGGGAAGTATGCTCAGGCTGCGAGTGTTCAGAGGAAGCGTCCATCCCAACGGGCAAAGGCGAAGAAGGAACCGCCGCCTCCCGAGCCAACGGGGCCGCCGCTTTTTGAGCTCAGCCGACAGGTTGACGCCATAACGAGCTTCGTCGACTCCGAGGGCAGAAGCGGTCTTTTGGCGGCTACGATGGATGGTCTTTTCATGACGATGGATGAGACGCGCGGCTGGCAGCGCATTCCTCTACCCGATTATGATTCGGCGGGCCGGGTATTCTCCATCTCAACACACAAGGACAGTCCTAAGACGGTATATGTAGGAACTCGCGACGGTCTGTTCATATCGCGAGACGGCTGTTCCACGTGGGAGCACGTGAGTCGAGGCCCGAGCGGCGTGTCGGTGAAGGCCATAGCGCAGGACCCGCGCGACCCCAATCTTGTTGTGGTCGGAACCAACTACGTTGTTTTTCGATCTACAAACGGAGGCAGGAGTTGGTCGGCTCGCGGCGGCGGTCTGTCACCCGGAGATTACACAGCGGTCACGTTCAATCCGCTCAATCCCAGTGAAGTGATGGTGACCGACTACTCGAGAGGCGGAATCTACAGATCCACCGATAGCGGATATTCCTGGGTGCGAATCGACGATTCTCAGTTGCCGACCAGCAGGATATGGACGGTCATATTCGACCCGTTTGAACGAGACAAGGCCTACGCGGGCAGTTTCTCATCAGGGGTGTACGTGCTTACAACCGAAAGGCGAGCTGGTTCTAAAGAGTAATCGAGGCGGCCGCCGAGAGAAACAAAAGACGGTTCGACGGCTAATCTTCCGGTCAACCAATCGGCCGCGGCAACCAGCGCTTAAAAATCATATGAAAATTCACGAATATCAAGGTAAGCAGCTCTTATCGAAATTCGGAGTCACCGTTCCCCGAGGCGAGGTGGTCGACTCCGCGGGTCAGGCGCGAGCTGTTGCGGAGAAGCTCGGACTGCCGGTCGTGGTCAAAGCTCAGATTCACGCGGGCGGCCGCGGCAAAGGCGGCGGCGTTAAGCTGGCCAGGTCGTTTGACGAAGCGGAAGCGTTCGCCAGCGAGATGCTCGGGATGACGCTCGTCACGCATCAGACCGGGCCTGAAGGCCGCGAGGTCCGTAGAGTCCTTATAGAAGAAGGGTTGAAGATAAAGCAGGAGTTCTATCTCGGCATCGTGCTCGATCGAGCAATCTCGCGCCTCGTATTCATGGCGTCCTCGGCGGGAGGTATGGAAATCGAGGAGGTCGCGGCGCAGGAGCCCGAGAAGATATTAAAGGAGCCGATCGATCCAGCCGTCGGGCTTCAATCTTTTCAGGCCAGGAAGCTCGCGTTTGGTATCGGCCTCCCTCCGGAGACCGTCAACAAGGCGGTGAAGTTCATGACGGCTCTGTACCGCGCGTACGTCGAACTCGATGCCTCTCTTGCTGAGATCAATCCATTTCTATTGACGGAAGAGGGCGAGCTATATGCGCTCGACGCGAAGTTGAGCTTCGACGACAACGCCCTTTTCCGCCATAAGGACGTATTAGAGCTTCGAGATTTGAATGAAGAAGAGCCTCTCGAGATCGACGCGTCCAAGCACGACCTCAATTACATCAAGCTCGACGGCAACATAGGCTGTATGGTAAACGGCGCGGGCCTTGCGATGGCGACCATGGACATCATCAAGCTTGCCGGCGGCGAGCCGGCAAACTTTCTCGATGTCGGCGGCGGCGCCTCACAGGAGCGCGTTGAAAATGCGTTTAGGATTCTCTTGTCCGATTCTAATGTGCGCGCCGTGCTCATCAACATCTTCGGCGGAATTGTCAGAACCGATATGGTTGCGACCGGCGTCGTGGAAGCCGCGAAGAAATTGGGCGTCAAGGTCCCCGTCGTAGTGCGGCTCGAAGGCACTAACGTGGAAAAGGGCCGCGAAGTAATAGAGAAGTGCGGACTTGGATTCAAAACCGCATCCAGTATGAAAGACGCGGCTGAAAAGATCGTAGCTCTGGCCGCGGCTCAGTGACGATGCACGACCTGACGGTAATTGGAGCCGGGCCCGCCGGCCTTTCGGCCGCAAAAGAGGCGAGGCTCCTGGGTTTGAGTTTTATCGTGCTCGAGCGCGGCGTGGCGGCCGACACAGTTTACCGCTATCCATTGGGAACGATCCTCTTCTCCACGTCCAATGAAGTGGAGCTCGAGGCTGGCTCTCTTCCATCCGACCGCAAGCCCACACGCGAGGAAGTGCTCGCTCATTACAATCAAGTTGCTTTCAAAAAGAGCCCGGACGTAAGGTGCGGCCAGCAAGTCATCGACATCGCTGGAACGAAACGCGGCATGGAGGTCCGAACCAGAAATGCATGTTACCTCAGCCGCGCCGTCCTCGCGGCGATAGGAGGATTCGGCAAAGAGCGGAGATTGAACATCCCAGGCGAATCCCCCGAGCGCGTCTCGTATCGATTCAGCGACCCGGCGCCTTTCAAAAAGAAAATGGTCATGATAATCGGCGGCGGAAACTCGGCAGCCGAAGCCGCGGTGTCATTCTGCCGCGCCGGGGCCAACGTAACTCTCTCCACTCGCGCCGAGAACCTATACAGTGCGCCAAGCCCTGAATCAGGAGCTGCCGCGATCAAACCATGGGTCCGCGAGCCTCTGGACCGAGCGGCCGCTGAAGGATTAGTTCGCATATACACGGGCTGCGAAGTCGCGGAAATCGGCCCCGACAGCGCGCTCATAAAAACTTCAGAGGGCGCCTCGGAGCGGATCGAGTGCGATCATATATTCGCTCTCATCGGCGCCGATCCCGACACGTCATTGCTGGAATCGGCCGGGGCTCGCATTGCAGGCGATGGGCGGCCGGTTTACAATCCTCTGACGAACGAGACGACGCTGAGCGGATTATTTGTGGCAGGCCATCTCACCCGCGAAAAACACATCAAGAGCGCTATTGAAAGCGCCAGAAAAACGGTGAGGGCGATCGCGGGCGGGCTGCGTGAAGGGGGATTCAGTTATGGACGCGCCCAAGGCTGACAGCAGCGAGCTCCAACCGATTACGGACGAGGTCGGGCATTCCGCCAATCGTTCCGTGCACACCGAACCCGCGCGCGGCAAGTTTCGGTGGCTCGCTGTTTCTTCCGGCCTGCTTCTGATTATTCTTATCACGATCGGAACGATACTGGCCGTCGTCAGACGGCCTTCAAGCATCAGCCAATTGGTCGTTCGAACCGTTCCTCCCGGAGCGGAAATAACTCTCGACTCCCGCCAGCTTGGCCCGTCTCCAATCAAGCTCGAAGGCGTTTCCGTTGGCGCGCATCGGCTAACGATCACCAAGGATGGCTTCGAGCCTATTTCGGAAGATATCACGATCTCCGGATCGGATCCTGTCGAGCGATGGCTTAAGCCGATTTTAGACGCCGGCGGCCTTTCTGCCGAAGAGCAGATAAAGCAGTACACGACCAGCGCGGATGAAGCCTTCAAGAACGGCGATTACTGCATGCCGTATGATTCGAGCGCCCTTGGGTATGCCGATAAGATTTTGCAGCTCGAACCTTCCAATCAGTTTGCCAAAGATATGCGAGAGACGGTTAGACGAGCGCTCTATCGAAGCGCCCTGGACGCAAGTCAGCGCGGCAATCTGGCGCTTGCACAGGACTACTACGCCGCGCTGGTCGAGCGTTACCCGGAGGACGATGAAGCAAAAGCCGCCGCGGTCAAGTTGGAAGGCCAATTGGCCGCGAGAAAAGGCGAGGTGCGCGATCTTGTGCGAACCGCTCAGGAGGCGTTCCGCGCGGGCGACCTTAACGAGGATGAACGCAGCGCTTACTTTTACGCCAAGCAAGCTCTTGCGCGTGATCGCCAGAACGTCCCCGCAAAGGAAATTTTGAACTCGGTGAAGGAGAGACTGTTAACGGCCGGTGATTCCGCGTGGGCACGCGGTGAGTTCGATCTCGCTCTCAAGAATCTTGAGCAGGCGAGCCGTCTGTTTCCCGAGGATAAAGCACTCAGGCCTCACATCAGAGATCTAGAAGCGAGGCGCAATGGAGAAAATCGCGGCACGAGAGACCCGGCCGCTCGACGCGTCCAGGGTCTAGCGGAGTATGGCAGAGGGGAGTTCGCGGAGGCGATCTCCGACCTCAAGTACTCAATCGAAAGCGGCCAGGGCGCGCCCGGTCCGGAGGTCTATTTCGCTCTGGGTCGGTCTTATCAGATGCTCCATCAACTCGACTACGCCGAGCATTACCTTCTAAGAGTCACCGGCTCCACTTCCGAAGCTCATCCATCCGCGATTGCCGCTCTCGGAGATATAGCCCTTGAACGCGGAGACCAACCGACCGCTCTTCGCCAGTATAAAAGGGCGCTTTCACTCGGGGGCAGCACTCTATATCCCGCGGCTGATCTCGAAGACAAGATCGCCAGAATCGAAGTGCGAACTCAACAGGAAAAATCTCCGGAACCCGCGCCAATCTCGGTTCAGGTTAAGCATCAGCACGGCGGGATTCTGAAGGGGTCATGCTCGGGAACGTTGACGGTAAATTCGACCGGAGTACGATTCGACGGAACCGAGCACACCTTCGCTTCCAACCTGGTGACGGTTGGAGTCAGCGTGTCCGGAAGCGAAATGACTATCAAGCTTCCGAACCGCTCGGAGAAATTCAGCCTCTCACACGGAGATGCCGAGAGATTCATGAACGCTCTGACACGGTTTCAGGGAGAAGCCTCGAAGAATTAGTCCGGGACGCCGCGCCGATAATTCACGAAGGCGCGTTATCGAACTTGCTCAGAGCGGCGGTAACGACTGCGCTCAGTTCCACGGGATAACAGATGCGGTCTATTCGATAGCCGCGCATTGCCCTGACAACCTCGGACACCTCGCTAATCTCGCTGATGCCGCCGCGGGGGTTTTCAACATAAATCAACTTCCGAGCGTCTGCTTCCGCGGGCGAGTAATATCCGTAGAAGGGTACATCGGCGGCGCGATCCACGATTACATAATAGTTTGGATCGAAGCCCTCCTGTTCGGCGCCTGCTCGAGCATCGTCCACCAGGGCCTGCGCTTGTTCGGCCGACAGGACGAAATCGGCGGCCTTGAATAATTTTCGGTGCACGAATCGCCTGCATAGATCAGAGAGCACGGGGTCGGGCTCATCCATCCATTGTTTCATGAAGAACGTGACGTCGGTGTCGTCCAGGCTCAGATATTCTTGTGTCGTCACTTCACTGCCCGCCATCATTTTCTCGATAGCGGAGCCCAAATAGAAGTTCAGCTTTCCGTCGATCATCAGATGCCTTGCACGAGTGAGCGCCGCGACGAGGACGGCTTCCGCCGAGCGGAGGGTCCTGTGAAAATAGACCTGTCTGAACATGTAGTAGCGCGCATGAAGATATTCCTCGACGGCGTAAAGCCCTTTGGCCTCGACGTAGATCCGATCGTTCAACTCGTCGATTCGGAGAGTGTGAAGGACCCATTCGAGGTCGTAGACTCCATACTTCGCGCCGGTCATCAAGCTGTCCCGCAACAGGTAATCCATCCGATCACAATCAAGTTGCGAGGAAACGAGTTGTGCAATGTAATCAGGTTTGTAGGAGTGATCGAAGAGCCCGCCGGTCTGTTTTGGAAGAGTTTTATCGTGGGCGCGAAGAACCTGATTGACCTCGGTGCTTTCGTCCAATATGATGCGCCGGCTCCAATCCTCGTGATGGAAGTTGAAGACTTTTTCCATCACATGCGAAAAGGGTCCGTGGCCAAGATCGTGCAGAAGCGCGCCGGCTCGGCCCGTGATTCTCGCTTGGGATGTTATTTTGCATTGAGCGCTCAGCAGGCCGAGTGCTCGCGTCATCAGGTGCATCACTCCGAGAGAATGGGTGAAGCGGCTGTGCTCGGCTCCCTGATAAGTGAGCATTGCCAGCCCGAGCTGCTTGATACGACGCAGCCTCTGGAATTCCGCGCAGTCAATTAGGTCGACGATCAGCCGATCATCCGGCAGGCTTTCATCGAGAGAGATGATATTGTGTAAGGGATCGCGGTAGTTTCGTTGAGGCAACTCTGACCTTTGCAGCACTCAGCGGTTAGAACCCGCGAAAGACAAGGTGTTACATCGTTCGCTGAATATGGTGCGCCCGGAGAGATTCGAACTCCCGACCTTCTGGTTCGTAGCCAGACGCTCTATCCAACTGAGCTACGGGCGCGATTAATGATTCACAAGGATCAGCGTAACAGTCGTGGATTATCGCAAAGCCCTTGAAATATTGTCAACGAACCGGCTTTTTGCTTTAAATGGTTTTCGCATCTTGAAAGTATTTTAGCGATGGCAATGGCGAGTCTGGAACAGAAAGTCGCGCTGGAGAACGTCTCTTATGTAATTCAGAACCTGAGGGCCGTCTACGGAATTCCGGAGCGCTCCATAACTCACAAGCCGCTCGACGAATTAATCCTGACGATCCTCTCTCAGTCGACAACGAACATCAACAGCAATCGCACCTTCTCGCGGCTTAAGAGCAGATTTACTTCCTGGGACGAAGCGCGGATGGCGGATTGCGCCGATATCGAAGAGGCAATTAAGTCAGGCGGTCTCGCCAAACAAAAGTCAGGGCGAATTAAATCCATCTTGAGCGAGATACACAGTCGAACCGGAGAAACCAGTCTCGACGTTTTATGCGAGCTCGATGTTCCCCAGGCTTCGGCCTTTCTCTCGAGCCTGAAAGGGGTTGGTCCGATCACGGTTGCCTGCACTCTCCTGTTTGGCTGTGGCCATGCGGTCTTTCCGGTCGACGTTCACATACTGCGTATCGCCAATCGGCTCGGGCTGATCTCCGAGCGCTGTACGGACTCTGAAGCTCATCGAATCCTGGCCGCGGCCGTGCCCGCCGAAAACTACTATGAGGCCCACATCAATATGATCAGACACGGCCGCGAGATCTGCCGGCCGCGTGCGCCGAAGTGCGAAACGTGCTGCCTCGTCGATTACTGCGAGTTCTACAGATCGCTATAATTTCATTCAACCCAATGCCGCGTGATAAACTGCGACTTTATGCATTTGCCTGAGAAACTCCGTGTCGGCACCGTCGATATCGAGCCCAGCCTGGTGCTCGCGCCAATGGCGGGTGTTACGGACTCGTCGTTTCGCCGCCTCATAAAGGAGCTTGGCAGCGTGGGTCTGATCGTTACGGAGTTCATATCCGTTGAAGGCTTAACCCGAGGTAACCTGCGGACTCATCGAATGATGAGGTTCCTGCCGGAAGAAAGACCGATCTCGATTCAAATATTCGGCTATGACGAGTCAAGGATGGCGGATGCTGCGGTAATCGTCGAAGAATCCGGCGCCGATATGGTCGATATCAATTGCGGGTGCCCGGCGAAAAAGGTTGTAAAAGGCGGAGGAGGGTCGTCTCTCTTAAGAGACCTGCCGCAACTGGAGAAGATTCTTCGTACGATTCGCCGCGCCGTATCAATTCCGGTAACAATGAAGATTCGTATCGGCTGGGATGACGCGACGATCAATGCCGTCGAAGTGGGCCGTTTGATAGAAGATTGCGGTGGAGACATGGTGGCGATCCATGGGCGCACACGCGTACAGGGCTACAGCGGCGAGGCCAACTGGGAAGTAATCGCCGCGGTCAAACAGGCCTTATCGATCCCGGTCGTCGGATGCGGAGATGTCACCACTCCTCTCAAGGCCATCGAACGATTGTCTGAAACATCGGTGGATGGAGTTATGATCGGCCGCGGAGCAATATCAAATCCGTGGATATTTCGACAAACGTCGGAGTTGATGGAAGGTGTAAAGCCATACGAGCCTCCTCTTTCGGAAAAACATCGCGTCTTGCACCGGTATTACGATTTGCTTCGTGACGAGCTTCCGGAAAAGGCCCTCTCCGGCAAATTGAAGCAGATGTGCGGCTACTTTACGCACGGACTGGAGGGCGGATCCAGACTGCGAGAGCGGGTATTTCGAGCCCAGACCATAAGCGAGGTATTCGATCACATCGACGGGTACTTCTCTTTGAACGCCTGTATGGTCGATCCCGCGCCGGAGAATCTTCAGTCATCCTGCATTACATCGCCATAGCAATCGTAGCCGATGACAGTATTGCAAGAGGCGCTCGATTCGTACGCATTCACCTCCGACGATCATCCGAACGCGGCGAATATGTCACTGAAATTTCGAGCTGACCTGTCTCGTTCTCGAGTGAGAGCGCTACCACAGACTTGGCTTCAGAAGCAAATCCTGGCCAGTGTGGCGTTTTGAATCGAGCTTGTAGGTGGAGTAAGGTACGTATTGAACAAGCGCAACAATCCATGATACTGTGCGCGGGCGTTTGTGCCGGATGGTATACATCTTCGACTTAACCGCAACCAAGAATTCTCTTCCAGTTTGACAGTACGAGAGATGAACTCAGACCTTCTTTCTTCTATTCTGACCGCAATATCAAAACGGGTAAATCACCATAGTTTTAATACCTGGTTCAAACCTATCTCGCTCGCGTCTAGAGAGAATTCAGACATATACCTTCGAGTTCCCTCGGAGGTATATCGCGATTGGATCAGAAATCACTATCTCGATGTTGTAGAAGAGTCGCTCGAAGAATTGCAGTTGCACGGCTGCAGAATTACATTTCTCCTCGAAGACGGTTCTACCGCGCCGCCGGCGCAATCCGCTGTACGCGCGCAGGGAGGCTCAACGGCGGTCAAAAGTGAACTAATGACTTCTCAGCCTGAAACGCAGAGCCACAGCGTAGCCAAGCCGATCAATCAGGAGCCGTCGGATCTGCAACTCAATTTTAAGTACACGTTCGATACTTTCGTAGTTGGCTCGAGCAATCAGTTCGCCCATGCCGCCGCGGTAGCCGTCTCCGAATCGCCTTCAAAAACGTACAATCCGTTGTACATATACGGCGGGGTCGGACTGGGCAAGACTCACCTGATGCATGCCATAGGTCACTCTCTAAAGGGCCGGAACAAGGCGATCAAATTGACATACATCTCATCAGAGAAGTTCATGAACGAGCTGATCAATGCGATCAGGTATGACAAGACCATCACCTTCCGGGAAAAGTATCGCAATATAGATGTTCTATTGATGGATGATATTCAGTTCCTTGCCGGCAAGGAACGAACCCAGGAAGAGTTCTTCCACACCTTCAATGCGCTCTATGATTCTCAAAAGCAAATCGTGATTTCGAGCGATTGCCCTCCAAAAGAGATTCCGACTCTGGAAGAAAGGCTCCATTCAAGGTTCGAATGGGGCTTGATAGCCGATATTCAGCCGCCGGATCTCGAAACCAAAGTAGCAATCCTAAAAAGAAAAGCCGAGATCGAGAAGATAGATCTTCCTGACAACGTCGCTCTCTTCATCGCCAGCAAGATCAAATCCAATATCCGCGAACTCGAGGGATCGCTGGTTAGGCTTCTTGCTTATTCCTCACTGAAAGCTATGCCCGTGTGCCTCGATCTAGCGCAGGACGTCCTGAAGAACATTATTGAAGAGGACACCGACGGAATTTCAATCGAGTTGATTCAAAAAGCAGTCGCACAGCACTATGGCCTGAAGGTCAGCGAGCTTAAATCCAAAAACAACTCGAGAACCATCGCCGAGCCGCGTCAGGTTGCTATGTACCTTTGTAAGACTCTGACCAAGTGCAGCCTTCCGGAGATCGGCCGCGAGTTCGGAGGAAAGCACCATACGACCGTACTCCACAGCGTCAACAAGATCACGGCGCTCTACGAAAAAGATATGGTTTTCCACAGGTTAGTTAACAACATAATTGCGGAACTGAAATGATTTGTTATAGTTTTCCACAGCTAATGCACAATTACGCACAAGGCTATGTTGAAAAGTCCGTGACCGAACCTCAGGGGGTCAAAAGGTCCATCGCGGCCCTCATATTTTCCACTGCAATAGTAACAGGCCGTTCATTCTATAATTCCTTAGATACAAAGGCTTTCTCAGGGATTTCCACTTTTCCACAGGTACTACTACTAGTACTAGTTTTAAACCATGTTTGATTAACCACCAGAATTAGAAAGAGGGAGAGGGGATATGGAGTTTTCCGCCAGGCGATCAACACTGCTCAGAGAGATTAATCTCTTGCAGGGCGTTGTCGAAAAGAAGAACACGATTCCGATCCTGACCAATGTGCTTATAGAAGCCTCTCAGGAGTCCGGAATCAAGCTGGTTGCGACCGATCTCGATCTAACTCTATACACAACCTGCGAAGCGGACGTAGTAAAACCAGGTGCGATCGTCTTGCAGGCGAAGAAGCTTTTCGACGTCGTGCGCAGTTTTCCGGACTCGGACATAAAGGTATCCAGGGGCGCGGACGACTGGGTCACCATTGTGTGCGGTTCATCAAGGTTCCGGATGATCAGCCTGGCCAAAGAGCACTTTCCGTCAACTCCTCAATCGGTCTCGGACGGCTTTGGGATTAACGGCAAGGTGTTGCACAGCCTGATCGAACGCACGATTATGGCGATAACTCAGGAAGAATCGAGATACGCGTTAGGCGGTTCTCTCTTTTCGGTGTTTTCTGACAGGCTGGAAATGGCCGCGACCGACGGGCACAGACTGGCTCTAGCCGAAGCGCCGCTGGAAAGTAATGACGGCGTCGAAAGCAAAGTGATAATACCTCGGAAGACTTTGACGATGCTGCTCCAGCTTACTTCCGCTTCTGACGACCCTGTCCGCTTCTCCAGGGACGACAATCATATCTTCTTCGAAGTCGGTCATAGATTATTGACCTCCAGAATGCTGGCCGGACAATTTCCAAACTATGATTTGGTAATGCCGAAGAATAATGACAAATCGGTTATCTTGCCGCGCGGCGAGCTGGCCCAGTCCATTAGGCGAGTGGCCTTGATGGCTGATGAGCGCAGCCACGGCATTCGCTTTGCGCTCAGCGACGGTACTCTTAATCTAACTTCGCAGACTCAGGATGTTGGAGAAGCAAACGAAGCGATTCAGACGGAGTATAAGGATGAGCCGGTGCAGATTGGATTCAACTCATCCTATTTGCTGGATTTCTTAAACGTGCTGGACTGCGAGACGGTGGTGATCGAGTTGAAGGAAGAGCAGAGCCCGGCGCTCCTGAAGCCAGGTGTAAATGAGGCAGGCGCCTCCTTTAAATACGTCGTGATGCCGATGCGCTTGAGCCATTGACCTGGTACCGAGACAGCGCGAGCGACTGGATGGACAGCTATATTATGTCCAGAAACGAACCCGCAAAAATACTAATCGTCGACGACAGCGATGCCGTGAGAGCCAGCGTTAGCGGGTATCTCCGGGAGATGGACTATACGGTTATAGAAGCAACGGACGGTATACAGGGTCTGAAAAAGACTCTTTCTGAAAAACCGGATCTGCTGATCCTGGATGTCGTGATGCCGGGTATGGAAGGAACTCGCTTATGTCAGATAATTCGAGAGCGCGGCATAAACACTCCGATCATTATGCTTACGGAGAAAATCAGCCTGGAAGATAAGGTGCTGGGTTTCTCATCTGGAGGCGACGATTATCTGGCGAAGCCGTTTAGCAAGGAGGAGCTCGAGTTAAGAATCAGGGCCTTGCTTCGAAGATCGGCGGATCGAAGTACGGGTTCCGGAGCTGGAAGTATTTCAGTCGGAGACATGGAGATAGACTTCGACCGGCATAAGGTCACCGAAGGCGGCCGCGACGTTGTTTTGACGCCGACTGAATTCCGGATTCTGGAGTTATTGGCATCCACCCCTGGAAGGGCATACTCGAGGCACGAGCTTCTGAACTATGTTTGGGACAGCGCCTTTGAAGGCTACAAGCGAAACATCGATCCACACGTAAATCGCCTGCGCAATAAATTGGAGCCAAATCCGAACCGGCCGACCTACATTCTCACGGTCTGGGGAATTGGGTACAAGCTCAACGACGCCCTGCCGCCATCGTCCGATACAGCTCGACACAATTCAATTTGATCGGAACCATCAGTCAAATCGATAGGTGACCGTTTTTTTATCTACCGGGGTTTCCAGCGCTCGTCTACTCTACTTTTGAGATAGTGGACTTTATCGGTTCGAGATGCGTGGAATTAGTTTAGGCACGGGCATTGCCAACATAGGAATCAAACACACGACAGATGCACGTCAGGCCGCACGAGCTTTTCCTCTTTGCCTGCTAGCTTGTGCGGCCTACCTTTATGGCGAATTAATAAATCGACGGATCAAACCCAGCGCTTGTTTCACGTGAAACTCGCCGTTATCGCCGCGAATCGGCTGATTATCATTCCCAAGACCTCAGGAATACCTCAGGTTACCAAACTGGAATATTCATGATATGTTAGCCGAAATGGCGAGGGTCATCGCGATTGCAAATCAAAAGGGCGGAGTCGGCAAGACCACGACCGCGATTAATCTCGCAGCCAGCCTGGCATTCGCGGAAGCTCGCGTCTTGGTGGTTGATGTAGACCCCCAGGCGAACAGCACTAGCGGATTTGGGTTGCGCGGTTCAGTCAGGCAAAGCGTCTATCATTCTTTGGTCAACGGAAATCCATTAGGAGAAACGCTTCTCGACACGGAACTGCCGAATCTCAAGATCGCGCCTTCTGAAAAAAGCCTAGTGGCCGCCGAGATAGAGCTGGTGGACCTGCCGAATCGCGAGTTCCTCCTGAAGAAACAGCTCCAGTCTCTTTTGAACGAATTCGATTACGTTCTTATAGATTGTCCTCCGAGCCTCGGCATGTTGACTTTGAATGCGCTCGCGGCCGCAAATTCCGTGTTGGTGCCGATACAGTGCGAGTACTTTGCCCTGGAGGGTGTGACCGAACTCTGGGATACGCTGGTTCGAGTTAGGAGAACCTTTAATCCCACTCTCGCCATTGAAGGATTCCTTTTGACGATGTACGACGAGAGGACTAACCTCTCCAACCAGGTTGTTTCCGATCTGCGCGACTTCCTGGGCAATCAAGTTTTTTCGACCATAATACCCAGAAATGTTCGTTTGGCTGAGGCGCCAAGCTTCGGGAAACCGGTTGTCCTCTACGATATCAAATCGAAAGGCGCTGAGAGTTACCTGAGACTGGCAAGGGAGGTAATAGAAAATGTCAAGAAAGGCGTTGGGCAGGGGACTTAACGCGTTGTTTAATCAAGTTGAATCGCTCGATCAGGATCTCAGGGAACTCGACGTCTCCCAAATCGAACCAAATGAGGCACAACCCAGGCACGTTTTCGATGACGAGAAGCTGAAGGAGCTGGTTCTCTCGATCAAATCAAACGGCATTATCCAGCCGATAGTCGTCAGAAAAAGCGGAGACGCTTTTCAAATTGTAGCCGGCGAGCGTAGATGGAGGGCCGCCAAGCTGGCCGGCTTGCAGCGGGTGCCGTGCATAATAAAGGAAATCTCCGATGATAATGTCCTCGAAGTCTCGCTGATCGAGAACCTCCAACGCGAAGAGCTGAACCCCATTGAAGAAGCATCCGCTTACAAACGGCTCGTAGAACAGTTGAAACTGACGCACGAGGAGATCGCTCGCAGGATCGGCAAGGATCGAACTTCCGTCGCAAACGCAATAAGGCTGCTAAAACTCCCATCGGAAGTACAGGAAATGCTCGAGAGCGGGCGCATATCGATGGGCCACGCCCGAGCAATACTCGCCGTTGAATCGCCAAAACATCAGGTTTCGCTGGCCGAAACCGTCGAGGCGCGAGCATTGTCCGTCAGAGAAGTCGAGGGCATAGTTCAAAAGGGAAAGGGCGGCAAGCCCAGGCAACAAGCGGCTCCGAACTCAACGGCTGTACGCGAGCAAGCGAATATCTCAGCGGCGGAAGCGAAGCTGGCTAAAAGACTCAATGCCCCGGTTTCTATTAATTTCAAGAGCCGCGGAGGCTCCATCCAAATCCGGTTTTCGTCCGCTGCGGATCTGTCGAGACTGTACGATTTGCTTATGCAGCGCGGCAGCAAATAGCCGCCTTCACTTTGAGAGATAGCCGCGAGCCTCTTTTATTTCCACCAGATTATCGTCGGCTTGCTGCCACTGCTTGAGAAGCTTCGAGTAAATACTCCTCGCTTCTTCGCGGTTTCCAGCCTGTGCTTCGGCGCGGGCCAGACCTAAAAGCGAGCGGGCCCTGTTCGGCTGGCGCAGTAGGCAGTGTCGAAACTGTTCGGCAGCTTCCTTTGTCCGTTGCGCTCGCAGCAGGATCTCTCCATATAGCTCATGAGAAGGCTTTATCAAAGTCGGCGGCCCTGACGGAGGAGACATGTTCTCCTCGATACCACAGGCCTTTTTCATTGAATCAATAGCCTCGTTCATCCGTCCGTGAACAGCCGCGGCGACCGCGGTTAACTCAAGCGCGTAGATTCGCCGAGCCGGTGAAGCGCCTTCCCCCGCGGAAGCAATCGCTATGTCGGCAGAGTTCTTCGCGAGACCGGCAAGCGATCGAACAAAAACCGGAAGCGCATTGCCGGCGTCCGAACGGCGCGGGGTAGTCGCGGCGGCGGTCGGACCGTGTCCCGCGTGTTCTCCCATCATCGGATCCTTCACGAGGTCTTTGGAGCCGCCCTCAAGTGCATCGTTCGAATAAGCTCCAAAGAGCGACGATGCCAGCTCCCACTGCTCGGTCTCGACTATAAGAGTCGCGGCCATTGTGGCGTAGTTATTCGCGTAGTAATTGGGTCTGAGGCGGTCCTCATCCTTCGATTCCGCCATCGTTTTCTGCATTGTGGCGAGCAATTGCCGGGCTGCTGATACTCTGCCCTGCTGAAGATACACGTACATAAGCCAGTGCAGGCTGTGGTAGTCCCGCGCGCTCAGCGATAGATGCTTTCGCTTTACCCACTCGTCTGACACCGTCCACGCGGACTCGTTTGACGCCGCCGCTTCCGGCCACATTCCTAGCTGTAGAAAGATGTGCGCCGGCATATGTCTCGCGTGATGAGCGTCGGGTGCTATTTGGGCATATCGCCTCGCCGCCGGCAGCGCTAGAATGGCGTGCTCGGGATCATCAAACGCATGAATGATGTAATGAGCCGCGCCGGGGTGATCGGGATTCCTGGCGTATACATCCAGCGCGATTGCGCCAGCCAGCGCCTGAGCCCGGTATCCCTTGTCGCCTGGTCTCACGGCGCCCAAAAGCGAAAGCGCGTAAAAGGCCGCCGCTTCGAGATCATCAGGATAATTCGAATAGATCTTTTCCATCGCGGCGCAATATGCCATGTCGCGCGCCAGCTTGTCCCCTTCCCCATAAAGCGCCTTTACCGCGTTCAGGTAAGCGCGCTCGCGATCCGTGACCTTGACGTCGTCTCGAATCTTCTTAATGACCTGTTTGGCCGCCTCCGTATCCTGCTCTGACCAGAGCGGGTGATTCAGGGCCATGGACTCGCCCCAATAGCCCATCATAAAATTCGGGTCGGCTTTGGTGGACTGCCGGAATTCGTCCAATGCCTCCTCGAACCAGAAGGAGTGCAGCGCCGCTACGCCTCTTAGAAAATGGGTCTGCGAAGCCGATGACCCCGAGGTCTCAAAAGATATTTTCCCGAGAGCCGAAGCCCCCTGGCCCAAAGCCGCGGATGGGAGACATATCGCAATCAGCAGAGCAAGAGTGAATACGAGCCTTGATAGATGTTCTCTCATTGAGACCTCCAGCGGAATCGACATTCTTGAAAGAGCCAAAATCCTATTCCCTCACCAACCGCAGCGCAAGCGCCAGTACCTTTTAAGCGCCGCTGCCTTTCAAGCGCTCCCCAACCTTAATGATAGCGGCGGAGCGCGCGAGAAGTAGGATAAATCTGCAAGGGCTAAGCCGAGCGGCATCCTCTTTCGTCGGTTGATCGGGGCGGCTAACGTCGCGGGCGGAGAAAACAGCGCCGCACTCTTCGATGTACTGGGCGATTCAAACACGTTTGCGCAGTTCGCATTGTGGAAAGGCGGTCCCAATTCAAAATCCGGCGAAAGTCGCGAAGTCGCGTCCTCAAATTGACCTGATCTATGTGCTGCGTCTAGAATGACGGATTGAACGTCGGGGCGTGGCCTAGTCCGGTAAGGCGCTCGCTTTGGGAGCGAGAGATCACTGGTTCGAATCCAGTCGCCCCGACCAAAGACATCGGGCAGCAGAGATCAGCGGCCACAACTCAGAGGTAGAACTTGCGAGAGAGCCTGATCTTCTCAGGCTACAAACAACGGCCTCTCTGCCCAAGCACGAGAGCCTCTGATCGACATTGTCAACCGTTGTCATTAAGCGCCCGTAGCTCAGAGGATAGAGCATCTGCCTTCTAAGCAGGGGGTCGCAGGTTCGAGTCCTGCCGGGCGTACCAAAGATTCAATTGATTACAGGCAGCTAAACGGCTGCCTTTTCTTTTTTGGTGTGCCCATGATGGGCCGCCCGTGCCGAAGAGCATCCTTTCGAGCTTGTCCGCGGCGGTTGCTGCATATTAGGTAGACGTGACTGTAGGTGTTCAGCGTCAGAGTGAGGGCTGGCGTGACCGTGAGTCGTTCGCTGACGAGCGTAGTACTCCGCTGGCCGCCGACCCCGGCGCAACCGATCTTTTGATCTTCCTCCAAAATCTTCCTCGGGTCCGATTGCAAAACAACGATTCAAGGCCATATAATCGGCTTCGCAGTTTAGTTCAACAGGCTCTTTGCGTTGCGTTAGCGCCGAATCAACGCCCTCATACCCGTCGCAATTCTGCGCGATGGCGAACCACGCAGAGAACCATTTACGTTCAACCAACGAATCTAGTGCTGTTTCACAGGAAGATAACTTAAGGTTATGGCATTGTTTGCTTACACTACTAAGGAATGCTCAGATAACGCCCGCCGATACGCATTATCGGACGAACTCGACCGCTTCAAGGAACGAGTGGAGAAATCGCAGAGTACCAGTCACTTCGATCCGTTTCCACCACCTTATCTGGTCAAGAAGAAGCTGGGTGGACGGCAGGGCCGCTTAATCGCTGATCTACGAAGTCAAGGGGACAATGCGGTGGTGGTATTTCTCGCGATCATGATCCGCGGAGATAAAGATTACCAGGATCACTTCGCCGTCGATCCTGTCGGTTACGGTAAGCAATATTTTAGCCATCTCGTGTCCGACGAGCAGCTAGCCGTATACATTCACGAACGCACAAGGGCCACACCTCCACCAGCTAAGCCCACACCGAGTGAAGCTGAGTATGGGTTCCTTTACGAGGCGTTTGCCCATCGCCAAAACGCGGCCGATGAGTATATGGTTTATGAGACGATCCAGTGGAAGGAGGCCGTCGCGGAGGAGAGGATTGCCAACCAGCTGGTGCGGTTTGCCCAGCCCTGCCTTGAAGTGCTGTCGAAAAGTGCGGGCGTTCATTTTCTCGAGGTCCCGGGCAAAACCGGGTGGGGCTTGTGGGCTCACAGGAGCGAAAGCCGGCTGCTCCTGATTACTCCCGTTACGGACACGACAACCGAGAAAGCCACGAAGATTGTGGACCGTTATCGCGGGCAGTTGGAGACTGATGATCTGACGCACATTATCCGCTCTAGCCGACGAGCCTATCCAGCTTACATGCTCGCGGACGAGGATACATGGATCGAAATCGAGAAGGAACCCGTGACAAACATGGCGCTCTCGCCGGAGGAGTCCGAAGTCTTGCTCAGCGCACGCCGGCCGGAGGGGGCGTTCCCGCTATTCGTTAACGGCCGCGCCGGAAGCGGCAAGTCTACCGTCCTGCAATACCTTTTCGCCGACCTGCTCTACTACTACCTCAGCACGCCGTCGGTCCAGATTATGGGGTCGCCCGTTTACCTGACGGCGAACGGCGAACTGTTGCGGATCGCGAGGAGCTTTATTGAGCGTATACTCCGGAACGAAGCCGCTCTCCGGAACAGTGTCTTCGCTAATTTGGTCGAGGAGAACCGCGAGATTCTCAACGAGGCGTTTCGGGAGTTTCAACCGCATCTGCTCTCCATGGTCGATGCAAGCACCAGGCTAGAGCGATTCGCGCTCTCCCGCCGCGTAGACTATTCGCAGTTCCGCGTACTCTGGACGGAATGGTTCGGTATGGATCGCGCAGCGACGCGGGAATTCGGGCCGGATATTTCGTGGCATGTCATCCGAAGCTACATCAAAGGAATGCTTTCGGAAACCCTGATGGATCCAGATGACTATGTGCAGTTGCCGGAGAACCAGATCACTGTGACTCGCCAGACATTCCAGGCGGTCTTCGAGCGGGTCTGGGACAGGCGGTACTCCAAAATCGCGGAAGCTCAAGGTCTTTGGGATGACCAAGATCTCGCCCGGTTCATACTCGATAACGATCTAGCGAAGCCTACGCATCCCGCAGTGCTTTGCGACGAAGCGCAAGACTTTACCAGGATCGAACTTGAGTTGCTATTGCGCCTCAACTTGTATTCCGATCGCGCTGTGCCACCCCACGACCTGAGCCGTGTGCCGTTCGCCTTTGCTGGCGACCAGTTTCAGACCTTGAACCCGACCGGCTTCAGGTGGGACACCATCAAGGCGTCCTTCGTAGAGAAGTTTATTCACGCGCTCGATCCGAGCGGACGCTCGGGCAGGACGGAACTCAATTATCGGGAACTTCATTATAACTACCGTTCCACTCCGCCCATTGTCCGCTTCAGCAACGGGGTTCAGGCATTGAGGGCGGCTCTTTTCAAAATGCCGGAGCTGCGGCCCCAAACCCCGTGGGCTCTTCCCCAAGGTGTGTTTCCTGTGGTTTGGTTCGACTCGGCAGACCCCTCCTTCTGGAAGAAATTCAAGGAGACCGACTCGTTTATCGTTATCGTTCCCTGCAACGAGGGAGAAGAGGCTCAGTTTGTGCAAGAGGATCACGTCCTCAACCAACACATTCGCGTCGAGGATGGAATTCCACAAAACGTCTTAAGCGCAGTCCGAGCAAAAGGCCAAGAGTATCAAGTTGTTGTCGTATACGGCTTCGGGGCTGTGGTGCCGAAAGATCTAATGCTGCCTCTGGAGTCGGGCCATTCCGCAGACGAAACAAATCGGGACCAATCGCTCCCCCACCAATACTTCATCAATCGCCTCTACGTTGCGGTCACCCGTCCCAAACAACGATTGATCGTTGTGGACAGTGAGTCCGGTATCAAAGGACTCTGGGACTTTGCCAACCGTGAGGAGGTCGCGAAGCAGGTTCTCGATGCGGCAAACCGTGGCCGCACTGTCTGGAATACCGATCCAGAGGACGAGAGTGCCCCGGCTGTTGAGGGCATGGCAATGGGCAAAGCGGAGGATCTCACCCGTGAGAGCGCAGGCGATCCGATTGACAACGCGAGGACTTTCGAGGATGACGGCAGGGCTAGGAAAGATCCCTTTCTTCTGCGACAAGCGGCTCTTGCTTATCGAAGCGCTGGCGATGCAGCCAAGGCGACCGAGTGTCGGGCGCGCGCGCTAGAATTGGAGGGTCAGCACCTCGAAGCAGCTCAGGCCTATGTGGAAGCGGGATTCTTGATTCCCGAGGCGGTCCGGACTTATTGGAAGGCCGGAAAGACGGGCTGGCAGCAGCTAGCCGATTTGGGTAGATCGAATGCGGGGGTAGCCCGGGAGACGGAATTCAAATACGCGATTGCGATCGGAGCGAAGGGCATTTCGCTGGCGCAAGGAATTGAGCTTCTGGAGGAGATGGCGGCGCGCCTTTCGGATGGCACGTTTGCGTCTTATGTAGCATCCGAAAACGCATGGCGCGACGGGCTCAACGCAATAGTCGATTACGTCCGCAAAGACGCGCTCCATGTGACGGCTTCAACACTCGAGCGCGTGCTCGAGAAGATTGAGGCGGCCGGCATTGCGCTACCGGACGGGAAAATGGGGGAAATTCATTTCCGGGCAGGAAGCTTGCAAAAGGCGGTGCATCGCTGGGAAAAATCCGGCGAAACGAAATCAAACGACTATTTGAAGGCGAAAGCGGCCATCGAGCCATACCCCGGAAAGCTTGCGGCGCTGATGAAAGTCGGGGCGACCGACGAAATCATCCTGGAGTTTGAAACTCACCCGGGAACACCAATGGAGTCCGCCCTGTGGGGTGTCGTCTCTTTAGCTTACCTCCAGCGCAATCGCCTCGACGACGCGTTCGATGCCGCTTGGGAATCGTTTGATGCTGCCGCGATGCGACTTATCGCATTGAAGGCGGTGTCGGGAGGTCGGTTCCCAGAAGCGATTCGAGTACTGCACGGCTCAATAATTGCGATGGTCCGAAATGAGGAGTGGGAGCCACTAGCCAAGTTCGCCTCAACACTGGATTTCTCGCCGGACTCGAACTGGGCTGAGGGCCCAGTTCGAGAAATTGTCGAGGGGCATGCGGACGCGCTCCAATGCACCCTTATACGAGCCTTGGCCCGATCAGAGAAATTTTCCGAGTTGCCAGGACACCTTCAGCGGCAGTTTAGCGAATTCTTGCGACGTTTCCTCCGCGTGAAGGAGGGAAAGTGGCGCAGCACCGTCTCGGTGGAGGAGGCAGGCGCCGCCATCGAGCGCGGAGGGCGGTTCACTGACGCCTTGGGCTTTTATGAGGCCGTTGCTCGAGAGCCAAATTTCTCAGACGATGCAAAACAGTTTGCTCGCCGCAGGTGGATCGTTTGTAAGAACAGACAACTGGAACACGAGCGCGAACAGGGGGGGAAAAGCCGTCGGGTTTTCGACGTTCAGCGCGAGCTCTCAGAGGAAATGACGCGCTTGGGAGTCAAGCGAGTTGACGAACTCCCGAAGTATCCGGATATCGCTGCCATTGAGAAACCGTCTAAGGCCGCATCAGTTCAGAATTCGGAGGTGAGGGATGACAAGCCGATTGCGCCCCAACGCGATACTCCGGAGACTGTCACCACGCCCGCAGTTCCCGAAACAGTGCAACTCGAACTAGCAGACCGGGTTGCCGCCAGACTCGGGAATTTTGTGATCGACTTATCACGTCGGCTTGGCCGCTGCAACATTTCGCACGAGCCAACAATGCAAACGGCATTCGTAAACCTCCGCCAAGGCCAGGCTGGGGGCGAGAAGGCATGGCGAGCAGTGTCGCCCACGGAATGGGTCTGCGAGGATTGGCGACTTCGGCTTTCTCATTCTGGTGCCAAACTGGAGATTGCGCTCGATGATATGGGAGCGTGCCTATCTATCTACCAACCGCTTCGTGCCTAAATCTGCCAACATGATGACCACATTCGACAGTATTAAGGAATCTGTCCAAGAGTTTTTCTGCGACCTTCACTACGGTAAGCTGAAGCTATCCGAGTATCAGCGCGATGGTGTTGAAACATCGTAGTACACGGACGGTGCTCTCCCAGGGACAATGGTAACTTCGAGGGCGTACTGCCGACGAATACATCATCGATCAAAATGCCGCCCCAAGCGGCTCGCTCGTGATTTCGACCTGATGAACTTTGGTTGGTTGACTACTTGCCATCCGATCTACTGGCGCCCCTCGCGCCGCTGGAGCGCTCGTCGCGATCAGACCGGAGGACGCTACTTAGGCTCGTCATACCCTCTTTGAACTCCACGATCCCACTCTTGAAATTGGAACCGACGCGCACTCCCCAAACCAAGGAAGCTACGAGTTGAAGCAGTTCTCAATGATGGACTCAGAGTCTGAGTGCCGGGCTCTTAGAAAAAACCTAGCACATCAATTTAGGAGTGAAAGGTCGATGGCTGTCTGAGATTTGCGCTCCAGCCAGCATCAATACTCGAGACGCAGCTTGAGACGCACCTGAGACGCAGCTTGAAACGATAAAAGCCTATCGAACATTGATTTGATGCCAGATAAATAGGCAAGAGTGGGTCGGCCTTTTGAGGCCGACCCACTAGCAGAGACAATTTCACCGGTGCGCTTGAATGTTGCCTTGAGCGAGATTACCCTGCCGAATTGAGGAATGGCCTCCGGATATGTTTATACGGAAAAAGTCTTTGCTCCCCGGCTCGCCATTGTCTTCACATACTATTTCAAACTGGGCGGGATCGTTGTTGATCGTTCCTGTACCGCGGAACGTGACCTGGTTGGGTCCCGTTTGAGCGAACGCGAGAATCCTCTCAGACACGAGATGAATCCCCTGATCGGTGTCACGATAATTCAAATGGCCGCTTAACGACCGATCCGCATTGAAGGAAAAGCTCACGGTCTTTCCCAAGATGCTGCCGCCAGCGGTCACTTTGATGATGGGGCCATTGTTTCCTCCGCCTCCGCTGCCTCCGCCGCCGCCATTTCCGCTGCCCGGAGAGCAACTCCCAATGGTGAACTGAGTGCCCCCACGAGTAATATCGCGCTTGGCGTTTACCTCGGACGTGAACGTTTGACCTCGCAAGCCGACAAGCGTAGTGCCGACTCCGATCGGCGGTCCGTGAGTGACCAATGGATTGAGCTTGCCCACTGATACCTTTACCTTGATCGTGTTGTTCACGGAATCGAACGAGCCGCTATCGGCAGCGCCCTGTATGGTACTGCTTATCGAGCCATCAGAGTTTCTAACCGATGTACCCCATGAGAAGGGCGTCACTTGCGGATCGGACGAAGCGCGCACGAAGAACTGGTCGCCTCGGTCGGATAGACCAAAACTGTAGTCGCCCCGAGGGCTCAATTGGATGAATGGCGCATTCGCCGTGAAGTTCATTCGCCAATTCGACGCGACCGGCACGCTCGACAAGTCGGAGACCTTCATCTCAGCTACGATCACAAGGCCGTCCGGCCCGTTCTCGCATGAGTACTTGATGGATAGAATATCGAGCGGGTCATTCGCAGGAACCACACCAAGCAACCCTGTTGTGACGTCTTGAGCAAAGTCGACTACCTGGGCTCCGTCGGATGGCGGCGCAAAAGAAGGCGGCAGCGCGGAGCCTTCCTTCGATGCCGGGATCGATCCGCCGTTGATGCCGGGCCCGCTAATCTGGCGGGTCACGAATGTATGACCATCAACGTCGTTGTGATCGTCAGTGTAGGCTATTACCGCCGCGCCCGTAGGATCAAATGAAACTTGAAAGTAGTCGAGCAGGTTTCGGTTCGCGTTCCCCAACGTTCCACCCTCCGAGATATTTCCGGCGTGAATGAAATGGTCGCTGGCCGTTACCTGACGGAACGTGGGTACGTCGGAGCTTGCGTTTAAGCTCTGGGCATAAAATAGCTGCCAGTTCGCAGCGTCGTTGTCGGTTGCTTCGGAGGAGCCGAACCATACGATTCCCACCGACCCAGGAGTCGATCCGGTTTCGAGCCACGGAAGCAAGGCCGTGCGCGTCTCCGGGCCGTCGCTCACCCGCACGGGCTGGCTCCAGGTGACGCCCTTGTCCGAGGAGTGCGCAAGGAAGATGTCCTTGTCGTTGGAATACGCTACGTAGGCCGTGCCGTTAGGTGTGCCGTCATCCGCGACCTTGACTACGAAGAATATATGATCAACTCCATTAGGATCGCTGGCCGCCTGGCGGCATTGATAAGTCACTGGCGCCAGGCCCGGGGCCGGTGGAGTGCCCACGCAGACCTGGCCGGAGCTTCCGCTTACATAGACGGTTCCTGTTGCCTGGTGCACGTCGATGCTGCCAACCTGCCCGATCAAACCCGCTGTAACGGCCGGCCCGTACGTTAAGCCTCCATCTTCCGAGCGTTGAATCTGGGTCAGCGCCGGTGCGACCGTGCGGTAGAGGAGGTAGACCTTGTCCTTGCCCAGGAATTCAGTCCACTGACGATCATCGACTGGAATGCCTCCAGTCAAGTTACCAGCCGGGTTCAACGCGAAGGTCGCGCCTCGATCAGTCGAGCGCGCCGCCGATATGTTAGCGATAACCAGACTCGTTGTTGCGAGCGTGCAAGGCTGACCTGGGATAGGAGCATCGAAGCCGACCGCGAGATCGACGTCTCCTCCGCCGTCGGCTCCGACCGAGGTTGCGGTCTCCTCGGTGATTGAGTCGGGCTGCCCTCGGTAAATAGGATTTCGCATTCCTGGATCGTAAGTAGGACTGCCCGGCTTCAGATCGAAATACCAGAGGTCCGTGCCCGCTGGGACGCCGCGAATTCCCACGACGTAAGCGTTACCGAACCTGTCGGTGCGATTGCTTGGTTCTCCGTCGCTCGCGGTTACGGGCGCCTTCAATGCCACGTTCGGACTGAATGTAATTCCGCCTTTCACATAATTGGCGGCACGGGTCGCGACCTTAGCCTTTACTTCAGCAGTGCCGCGATACTGATCGACCTGCGGCGTAACCGTGAAATAAATGACGTGTATCGTATAAAGGCCAGTGCCGGTAGAGGCCGGATCTATGGTTGAGGCCTCTTCCGTGCCTGGCGCACCGTTGGCGGACAGGCCTACTTCAGGGCCGGTGATCGAGTCCTTATGGATGTGAAGATCGTAATCATTCGTTGGGATAGCCCAGTCGATTTTTACCGAGACAATCTTACCCGTCCAATCAGCCGAGCTCCCGGTGACGGTCAGACTAAACGTCTCGCAGTTGACTCCCTCCACGCATGTATCCTCTCCCGTGGCCGGACCTCCCACCGCGGTCCCTGTCCACGTTATGGACGCGCTGGCCGGCCCGAGCGAGGCAGCCGAAGGGCTTGCTGCTGATGCGAACAGAGCTGAAGAGAGGCCAAAGGCAGTGATGACCATTGCGGCAATCAACAAAAGACGAACGCTAATAGTCGAGCGATGTCCAAAATGCGTATTTGTAAATCCCGACGGAATACCTCGCCTTATGAGTTTCATAGCCGGATCTCCTTATCGTAAAGAATCGAATGCGTCGTACGGACCGCAGGCTCCCTGTATGTCCAGAGCCTCGAAGGCGCCGAGTTGGATTGAGGCAGCAAAGCGCGGAGTCCTCCGAAGCGCAATGCAAAATTTACCGATGATTTGTATGCAGATAGTGCATGGCAGCGCCAACCGTGTAGCCAAACATAACAAAGTTAGGACTTGTTTCATCTCGCGAACTGGGCTTGGCAATTGAAATTCCATCGGCCGCTCGGCGAGAACGAGCAGTGATCCAGGCTCATCTTTTGAGGAAGCGACTTTCTTCTAAGCGAGCGTAAAGAAATAGCTTTCCGGATTGAATCCGCTATTGGCCTCAAGCCCGAAGGGGTTGCGCCCTCCTTTCAGCCTGGTTTGCCGTACTCGGCAACTCCGGGGAAGCGTGCATGATTGATTGGCGCCTGGGTATACTTGGCTGCTTTGGACGTACATCATTGCCGAATCTTCGGTCGTTGCGAATCGAAAAACGGGATCATGCCTTTCGATTGTTTAGTCGATCAGGTCATGACTCGTCCGCCTTACAGCGAGCGCGGAGGGGTTTCTGGATTGTCGACAACTGTTCCGCTCATTGAGGACAGCGCGCCGTAGAACGCCTGCAGCCAAGTATCGTTATACCCTCCTCAAACTCCTCAATCCCACTCTTGAAATTGCAACCGACGCGCACTCCCAAAACCAAGAGTTTCTTGACGTGTGCGCAAATTGAGTGATACACATGCCGCCGCAACAGGAAAAAGTTGGTAAACACCCTAAAGTCAGTTGCTGCGGACAGCTAAATATAATGCATAGCCCGCTCTGATATCGGCGCTGGATTTCATAAGGCTGAATGAGGCGGAGGCCCTGGGCGCTTTCTCATTTGGTGAACAATTAACTTGGCCGCGACGCTTCCTAAGCGGGAGTCTGTGATGCTCATAGAGTAAAACTTCTATATACATTCGGAGCGCCAATCGCAATTCATGCGAGTTTACGTTACTGACCGAGGAGGACAAGAAGATGATCATCGATCGACAATGGGTTGTGAGGAATCTCGGCTTCGATCCCATTTCGACGCCTGCTCCGACTGCTACTTTCGCGGTTGCGGCGGCAGCAAGCCCCTCTGGCAGCGCGGAAGATCTGCGGAGAGAGATCATCGACTTCGATTCCGACGCGCCGTCCGGCAGGGAGTTCCTCGCGTTCACAACCGCCACCGGACTCTCCCGATTCACCGATATACCATGGCCCAAGGGCCTTGCGCCGAAAACCGGCAATGCGCCCGGCGGAAGCCCGGCTAGCCCGCTTCCCAAGGCCGACGTACTCGTGGTCACGTGGACGGTCGATGAGGGCCATGCGCTTAGTCGCGTACTAACGCCGGGCAAGGACTCCCGAAACGACTATCGCTCTTACACGCATAAGTTTGCCTCTATTTCAAAGAAGATGCGCCCGGGCTGCCCTGCTCTTCAGGCGAAACGCCTGGGGGCCTATTGGACCACCAAAATCGACGGGAAGAGTGTAGTGGTCTTCAAATCCGATTCCCACATGTCTCAGGACGGCCCGCAGCTTCCGAATATCGATGTATGGAGACAGATCATTTCCGAGGTGCGGCCGAAACTCGTCATTACTACCGGCACCGCCGGAGGGATCGGCAAGGACTTTGAGGTTGGAGATGTCGTGGTCAGTCCGATTGTGCGCTTCGATTGCACCGCGAAATTCAAGAACAAACAGGTTGACGGCCAGCCCATTGCCACTTCCCACTATTCAAGCGCCGCGGTCAGGGCCAAACATTTTGCGTCGGCCAGAGCGCTCTTCAAAGCAAATGCGGGGCAGTTGCCAAAGGACAATACTCGACCGCCGAAGATCGCGAAGGTTTCGCCGAAAAACCTCGCGGCATCCGTCGTGACGACTGATTTCTTCGGATTCGACACCTCGAATGACCATTTTCATCTTCAGGGATTAGGTGATGTTTCGGAAATGGGGGACGCGGTACTTGGTCTTGTTGCTGAAGAGATGGGGGATCAAGCGCCTCGATGGGTTGCGGTAAGAAACGTGTCGGACCCGCAGATCAAGGCGGAGGGAACTCTCAAAGAACAGGCGGCATTGGCCGCTCAGATATATAAGGGATTCGGCCGTTGGAGTTCTGTTTGCAGCGCAATCGTCTGCTGGGCGCTCATCGTCGCCGAGTAGTAGCGACGAGCAATCTTGGCAAGGGGACGCGAACATCCGATCTCGTGGTCGCGTGTTCACGTAAGAGCGGTTAAAGGGCTGCTCTTCTTCTGGTGTGCCGACCTCGCGAGGGATTTACTATTTTGGAAAGTATCGCGCTATTGTTTGAGGGGCCGGCTTCCGAGTCAGTAGTGAAACAAGCACAATTAACGCTGTTGATACGAGCGTCATCGGCGCCACCGGCATGAACCCAAGTACAGCCGTGCCTCCCGGTGTGCGCGATAGAATGTCAATGCCGCCAAGCGACCACGCTACAACCGGAGGACCGGGGGCCGGAGCCGGTATGCTCGCCTGAAATACCGCGACCGCGATCACCGCAAAGGCGGTCCAAACCGTCGCCGCCAAAGCTCCCCATTTGGAGCTTCCTTTCCAAAATAATGCCGCGATCAATAGCGGCGCGAGCGCCGCGTAGCCCGAAAAAGCGTACTGCACCGCGAGCTCGAATATTGATTGCGGGGCTTTGAGCGCTATAACGTATGCGACGATCGTCACCGCGACTACGAAGATGCGTCCCGTGTAAACTTGAACCGCTTCGCCGAAGCGCGCCTTTCCTTCATAGAACGCGAATATGTCCTCCGTGAACATCGTCGATAGAGCGAGAATCTGCGAGTCGCTCGCCATTACCGCCGCCATAATTCCCGCGCCGAGGAGACCCGCGAGCCAAATGGGAGCATACCGATCGAGCAGGAGTAACAAGACATCGTCCGCGCCCATCTTCTCGCGAAGCGAATCGCGCTCATCAGGAGTCAACTGCGAGCCCTGCGCGGCCAGCTCTCGACGCGCTTCGAGCTTCCGCTGAATCTGAGGCGCGTCGGTCATTCGATTCGCGACAACGCCCAGAAAACAGCAGGGCAGCCAGAGCATGAGAATACAAATCGGGTAGAAGATGACCGTCCGCTTGAATTGCTCCATCTTGCGCGCCGTCAAACAGAAGATGGCGATGTGCGGAAATGCTATTGATGAGAGCGGTATGAAACTATAGCTGAAGAAGAATAGCGGCGAGATCCGTTCTCGCGACAAGAGCGCGGCGGTTGCCGGCGCCGATCGCAGCGCGTCGACGGCGTTTTTGAATCCGCCCATTCCCGAACCGATTACGATGACCGCGATAGCGCCGAAGCAGAGAAAGAGGATCGTCTGAAATGTATTCACCCAGGCCGTTCCTCTCATCCCTCCGAAGAAGACGTAGCACATGACTACGAGTGCTACGAGAGCGCCTCCGAACCAGTATGGAACCCTGCCGCCGCTGATCGCGCTCAGCGTCGTGCCGCCGCCCATGACGCCGATTATGATGTAAGGCACGAGAAGCGCGGCCTGAACCGTAAAGATGACCGTTCCTATGTGAGAGCATTCCCATCGATCTCGAAACATCTGAACGGGCGTCATGAAACCGAACTTCTTTCCGAGCGCCCACAACCGAGTTCCCACCAGGAATATCGTCAAGGGAATGATCAGAGCGGAGCAGGAGGCCATCAGACCATAAGTAACTACGCCATTATTGAAAGCGTGTCCCGATGATCCGAGTATCGAGAACGCGGTCATGTTTGTGCCGAACAATGAGAACAGAAATACGTAAGGGCCCAGCGACCGGCCGGCAAGAAAGTAATCTTCGGCGCCCGCGCGCCTCGAGCGCCGGAATGCGAAGATGCCGATGTATAGAACGATGGCGAGGTATGCGAATACAAACAGGGCGGGGATCAACTAGGCTCAATCCTCCTTGTCACGCAGTCCGCCGATTTGTGGTGTGTTCACGCCGCGGGCTGATTTATTACCATCGAGCGGATCAGATTCTGATGCGTATTGATCGAGATGAGACGGCCACGCGTACTTTACGAGAGCCCACATCAACACCGCCGCGGCTATTGAGTAAAGGGCGTGATAAGAGAGGGCGATCGGCAGAAACCCGAACAGGAACGGCCCGGATGATTTCCAGAACCAGATGTCCTGGTGCAGGAGAAACAAAGCGAGGACTATACCGGCGAATAGCGTTCGTTTCATGCCGAGAGCTTTTCAAACAGAAACTCGCGAGACTCATGAGCAATAAAAATCGAGCTACTATCGCACAGCAGTTCCACGGGCTGCAACCAACGCACCGGCTCCCTATAACGCAACATAACGCAACGTGGGCGTGGCTCGCTTGAATTCAAACGAGCCGCCCGCCTTTCGCTGCTTATATTGACCTGGTTCTCCAGGAATAGAGTTTCGATGGCGTCGACCAATCTACTTCAAAGTAACAGTCTCAGCCCCGCCGTAGTAGATGCCGTTAAACAGGAATTTGAAACTGCCGTGCGGCTGGCCGCGAAATGTAATTTCAGGGCCGAACAGAAACAGCTTTCCTTTCCCGACGCTTGCATCGACAACGGCAACTCCGTCTTGAAGGTATTTCTGGCCCCACGCCCAACCGCTGCGGAGCGGCTTATCGGTATCGAACCAGGCTACGGCTTTCGTGCTCTTCAGGGAGGCTTCCGGCTTTAACCGAAATACCGGGCTGTCATCAAAGAATACATCCAGCTTGTCGGTCATCCCGTACGCAAGCGGATCGGTGTTATCGACCTTTACTTCGAGTATCGAACCGGGAATATAGAGCTTCTCGCGCGGCAGCGCTCTTTCACTCGAATCCGGCAACCTCTCCACAAGCGCATTGGATATCGGCAAGCCTGCGTGATTAGCCATGCTTGTCGAAGTTCCTATGGAAAGAATGGCTCCTCCAGCCTCGAGAAACTGTTTCAGAAAGGGCACTGTCTTTGTGACAGAGACGGCGCCCAGGCGATCGCGAAACTCCGCCGGAATCGTGTCAGGCTCGGGCAGTCGATTGAATTGGTTTTCGCCTCCACCGCGCGCGTCGCGCACCGGTATTCCCCCGTCTACAAAAATAAGAACGTCGAACTTGGACGCCAGGTTACCCTGATCGAGCGTGGGCGGATAGACAACAGTAAACGGGAATTCGAATCTCTCGAGGAGCCAGCGCACCCAACCGGACGGCATCGACCCGCCGTAACGGTCCCACAACCCGACTCGAAGCGGACGCAGCTTCAAGGCCTCGCCCGAAGGCTTTGAGATCACTCCATCAAATGAGAGCCCGAACTCTTCCGCGAGTTTTTGGAGCTTTGGCGCGGTTGAAGCCTTTGCCGGAATATAGATTGTTCCCGGTTCATATGCCTTGCCCGCGATGTTCGAAGGCTGCTTCAGCCAGTACACTTCTTCGTTGCTTCCGAGCAGCCTGTTGATGGCGATGAACGCATCGTTGACCCGATGGCTCAACAGGAATCCGGTCGCGCCGGCGAGATGATCTACCTTCCCCGCGGGCGGCCTTGCGAATCCGGAGAGCTTCTCGAACGGGCCGTCGAAACCGTCAAGCACACGGTCGAACACGATGCCCATCTGGTAGGCCAGCGTCCAACCGGCGCTGTCGTACGGCGGAGTGGGAGGGCCGCCGGGATAGGGTATATCGTCGGGATGATCCTGCGGCTCGAACATATCCATGACGTGCGGTCGAAACGCCTGGGCAGTCTTGATGACGAACGAGCCGGCCGGGTATGTCTTTCCAGCCGCCTGAAACGAGCTTGCGGCGCGATGGATGGTGATACCGTTCTTTACGAGCGTATTTATGAATTTGATCGCCGTGAGAAAATCGGGTTGATCCGAAGGTATGATGTAGCCTCGCGGATCGCGCAGCTCGGGAGTGTGGAGCATATCGTAATATTTCGTCGACACCCCTCGCGCGAATGCCTGCGCCGATGCCGAGTCGCCCGACGGAGCGGCGTCGCCCGCTCCACCACCGCCTCGTCGCCCGCCTCCCTGCCCGCCCGCGGCAGCCTGCGCGTTGTCTTTCACTATCGCCGCGTTTACTTCGGCGATCAGTTTCGGGTGCACGGTCCAGTTATCACGGCTGCCTCGATCGATCGAGTGCTTGCCCATCAAGTAGATGTTGTACAGAAAGTCCTCGCGATACTTTGAAGCGACATCGAGAACGGCGCGGTTCGCTGTTATTGAGTATTCGATCGACTGTCTGAAATGCCATTTCTGCGGCGCGATCGGCAGAGGAAGGTCGCCTTTAGGAAGCTGGCGCGCCGGCAGAAACGGTATCTCCATCGGGGTCGGATTACCAATGCTCTCCGTCAGCAGTCCGATCATATTGTGGAAATAAGTCGTGGTCCTGAGGCCGCCGTTCCACCACGTCGAGTATGGCGAGCCAGATCGCATTGTCGCTCCGGGCTTATCTTCCGCGACGAATCGGTTGTGCATTGCGGCTCCAACAAGGTCTATGCCCATCGGGATGAGCGGATCGCAATAATAATTGAAGGGATCGCGGAACGGCGGCGCGAACAGCACGGTTCCGGCTGGACCGGTCTGATGATGGTTGTAGACGATCTGTGGAAACCATTGCTCGTAAAATACCCGGTTTATGGCTTCGGTCTCGGGCTGATTCACCATGTAGAAATCTCGGTTGTTGTCGTGCCCGATATATTTTTGATACAGGCGCGGCAGCCCGGCGGTCGAGCGCTTCGTCTGATCGGATTCGCGCATGTACCAGTTCGAAACCAGATCCATGCCGTCCGGGTTGACGCATACAGCGAGCATAATGTCGTCGCGCAATAATCTGAGCGTCTCGGGATCGTTGCGGGTGACCATCTGATAGACCATCTCGAGAAGCTGCTGAGCGCCGAGCACCTCTGTCGCGTGCAGGCCTCCGTCAATCCACACCACAGCCTTGCCTTCGGCCGCCAGCGCATGCGCCTGTTCATCGGTCAAACCCTCGGCCAGCGCCAGCCGACGCGAAATCTCACGGTAATGATCGAGCTTCTTCTGATTCTCCGGAGAGGTGATGATCGCCATCAGCATCGTGCGGCCCTCGGCGGTTTTGCCGATTTCGACCAGCTTCATGCGGTCGGATTGTTGCGCGAGCTTCTTCCAGTAGTCGGTCAGTTGCCCGAAGTTCGCCAGTTGATAGTCGTCTCCAATAGTGAAGCCGAACTGCTCCTTCGGGCTTGTGATCTTTGACTGGGCCGTAACCGCTATGGCCGCCGCCAAAACCAGAATGGCCGAGTAGAAAATGGGACGAATCCTGTTTGTGAGCATTAGTGTTCTCCGATTGTTTTTATTTTGCCGACTCGCCAAGTGGTTCAGCGGTCATGAAGCCGCCTTCTAAGACGAACGAGCCGCCTGATCAGTTTCAAGATACTACGCTTACTACAGTAAGAAAGAGCCCGAGAGCCGTAAAGGTAATCAGCCGTTTCATTGATACAAACTCCTTAATAAACAGGACTGTGTGAATCGCCTTCGAAAGGTCCGACGCGACAATTCTCGATACCTATGTAGATTCCGCGGACCTGTCAATCTTCCACCTCGAAGAGCGAGAGTCAAGCGACGACGGCGCGGATTTTCATCCTTGAAATTTGATAGAGCCAGGGCATTGGATCTAAACGGCGACCTTTGAGAATAGCATTCAGGCGCCACAGATGGGATAATTAAGCGAGAGATTCTAGAGCGCGGGAAAAATTATTTACAGAGGCGATCGCCACGGAGTGATCAGCAAGAGAACCTAGGTTAGAGGCTCAACGGTGCAGCGACGAGTTCATCCGCTCAAGCAAAAGACGACGTCAGTCGAAATTAAGCGGCTCTGCGATCTAATAGCGCTTGAGTTTAATCCGCAGAAGATCATTCTCTTCGGCTCACACGCTTATGGTCGGCCGCAATGGGACTCCGACGTTGACCTGCTGGTCATAATGCCCTTCAAGGGGCGGCATACGAGTAAATCGATCGACATCCTTGAGAAGTTGGATGGAGCGCCCGCAATCGACCTCCTGGTACGCACGCCGCAGGAAGTAAAGAAACGCCTGGCAATGGGAGACTTCTTTATGCGGGAGATAATCGAGCGGGGCAAGGTCATGTATGAAGCCGATCACGCGTGAATGGATCGATAAGGCGGAGGCCGATTGGAACTCAGCAGGGTTATTATTTCGTTCTCGTAAGTATCCCGATTACAGCGGCTCGTGCTTCCACGCTCAACAGAGTGCTGAGAAATACCTGAAGGCCAAACTCGTAGAGGCTGACATCTACTTCAGCAAGACTCACAACTTGATTGCGCTTCTCACACTCGTCCTCACCATTGAGCCATCCTGGTCCCTGTTGCAGCCACAGCTTCGCGCGCTCAACGCCTACGCCATTGAGTATCGTTATCCGGGAAATACCGCCGTAAGAGATGATGCGAGAGACGCCATAATTGCCTGCAACGTGGTGAGGGCAACGGTGCGTCGAGCGCTTGGTCTTAAGGCATGATCAAACGCGTCTAAGATCAATGAAAGAAAATCGCAACCCAGAGGCGAAAAAGTCCTTGACTCGACCAACCAGCCGCGAGAGACCCGCTTTTCCTTTTGCCGCCATCGTCGGGCAGGATGAGATGAAGCTCGCGCTTATTCTGAACGTCATTTCAAGAAACATTGGCGGCGTAATCATCTTTGGTCACCGAGGTACGGGAAAATCTACGGCCGTGCGAGCGCTCGCCGATTTATTGCCGGCCGCCTGGCGAGTGAAGGGATGCTCGTTCAACTGTGATCCCGATGTTCCCGCGGAGATGTGCGAAGATTGCACGTCAAAGCTCGCTCATGGCGCAACTCTTTCTCGCGAGAGAACGCGCGTTCCCGTAGTCGACTTGCCGCTTGGCTCGACTGAAGATCGGGTTTGCGGAACGCTCGACATAGAGCGGGCCCTGCGAGAAGGGGTCAAATCATTCGAACCCGGATTGCTCGCCCGGGCGAATCGCGGCTTTCTTTATATAGACGAAGTGAACCTGTTGGAAGATCACCTTGTGGATGTCTTGTTGGACGCGGCCGCAAGCGGACTCAATGTTGTCGAGCGCGAAGGGATCTCGGTCAGGCACCCATCGCGCTTTGTTCTTGTCGGCTCGGGAAACCCGGAAGAGGGCGAGCTGCGTCCACAACTGCTCGATCGGTTCGGACTGCATGCGCGGATCGAAACAATAACCGACCTGGATCAGCGCGTTGAGATTGTCGAACGCCGAGACCGGTTCGAGCGAGACCCGTTTGGCTTCTTAACCGAAATGGAAGCAGTACAAACTCGCGTAAGAAATCGAATCGCACGGGCTCGAAAGCTAAGCCCGTCCGTCAGGCTCGAACGCGACCTTCTGAAGAGCGTGGCCGAGCTATGCGCCCTGTTGAACGTGGACGGTCACCGCGGCGAACTTACTATCGCGCGTGCTTCAACCGCGCTTGCCGCGTTCGAAGGAAGATCAAAGGTGAGCGCAGCCGACGTGAAGAGCGTTGCCAAAATGTCGCTGCGACACCGGCTGCGCCGTGATCCACTGGAGAGCATCGACTCGGGCGCGCGAATCGATAGAGCCATCGAGAGGATTGGTCTCTAGACGATCTCGATGTGCGGCGCCAAGCGCCAGGATAGGATCGACGTTGTGCCTATGATCACCACGGGCGCTTTCTCGCATAAACCATTTGCCTCCATTGCGGGTTTGGGTCTCGCAAAGCGAGCTTTGCTCCTTCTCTCGATAGACCCGGGTTTGAAGGGCGCGATCATCGCCGGCAGCGCAGGCTCAGGTAAGAGTACGCTTGCGCATTCGCTTCGAGACTTGTTTCCGGATCGCCCGTTTATCATTGTACCGGCAATCGTTGACGAAGCCGCGTTGGTAGGCAGGCTTGATATAGAAGCAACATTGAACGCTTCTAGCCCGATATTCGAGCGCGGGTTGCTTGCATCAGCGGACGGCGGCGTTGTCTTCGTCGAAGGCGTCAATCGCATGGACCCCGGCGCGGCAAGCGTTCTTGCCTCCGCGCTCGACGAAGGTGTCGTGCGCGTAGAGCGAGAGGGATTGAGCCGTGTGTTGCCGTCTCGATTCGTATTCATAGGCACTTGCGACCCGGCGGAGGGCGACATTCCAACTCCGCTTTTGTCTCGCATCGGACTGATGGTTGAATCCGGCGAAGCGACGATTGACGAGCGCAACGCGGTTTTGGAGCAAGCCGGCGCATTCGATAACGATCGAGAAGACTTCTTCCGCGGGTTTACGGACGAAACCACCCGGTTAAAAGCCAAAATCGACGAAGCACGGCGAAGCCTCGATGAGGTTGCGATTTCGAAGAAAGATATCGAGGAATTGTGTTCTAGCGCGCTCGGACTCGGAATCGAAGGCAATCGCGCCGACATATTTGCAACTCGTGCGGCGCGCGCCAACGCTGCTCTCGAGGGCCGTGACGCCGTGCAGGAATCTGATCTAATCGCCGCGATTCGATTGACCTTACTTCCGAAAGCCACAGCGCTGCCAATCGAATCCACGCAGAAACACAGAGTTGAGCCGCCCGAGCAACCGACTTCGGAAAGCGATCTAATCGACCAGCAAACTCGCGACACGGGAACCGGCGGGAGTGCAGCCGCGTCTGTCGAGAGCTTCATCATACGCTCTATGCAAGCCAGTCTACCCGATGGAACGTTGAGCGATTTCCGGCGGCTGCCAAATACGAAAGGGTCGGCAGGGCGAACACGTTTGAGGCATGCTCATTCGACCGATAGTACGCGAGGCCGCTACTTTCGAAGCTCGCCCAGGAGAGGTCGGCGCCTCGCGCGAATCGCCGTTGACGCCACACTCCGCGAGGCCGCCCCGCATCAGCGAACCCGCCGCCGCGACACATCAGGTCGGAGAGTGATCGTGACCGCGCGGGATCTCCGCTACAAGGAATTTCGAAGAAAACGCGGCGTGCTGTTCATATTCGCCGTAGACGCCAGCGGCAGCATGGCCCTTAATCGGCTGGGAGAGGCCAAGGGAGCCATGATCAAGCTCCTCGAGCGCGCTTATATCCAAAAAGACTCGGTGGCGCTGATCGCGTTTCGGGGCCAATCAGCGGAGATACTGTTGTCCCCGACTAGAAGCGTAGAGCTCGCGCGGCGATCCATCGAATCGCTCCCGGCCGGCGGCGGCACGCCGCTCGCCGCCGGTCTGGCCAAAGCGCTCGATCTCGGGAAGCAGGCGTTCAGGCGTTGGAAGGTTCATTCGAACTTGATTGTATTCACCGACGGAAGAGCGAATGTCCAACTCGGCGCTACGCCGGGCGGCATCAGCATCGCTGAAGAGCTGAGCTTGATCGGAGCGGCGCTGATCCAGGAAGGGATAGACTCGGTCGTCATCGATACACGGCCCGCCTTTGCATCCACTGGAGATGCACGCGGACTTTGCGAGTTGATCGGCGGCCGCTACATTCATCTCCCGCGAGCCGAAGCCGCCGCTATCGAAACCGCTATCCGCCTCGTCACATCGTAGTTGGTCAATTTCCGTTCGCGGCAGTATACTCACTGGACAATCGCCAGGAGGTTTGGCCGATGACCCTTCATCAACGCGACTACGACAAGCTTATCGGGCAGGTGCGAAACCGGCTCAGACTCAGGATGATTTTGCGCGGGCTGGCCATCACTCTTGGATCGGCGGCGGTCTCGCTCGTCCTCGCCGCGTACACGGCTCAACACGTCAAGGGAAAGAGCGTCTTGCTCTTTATGTTGCGCGCGGCCCCGTTTCTGCTGACGGCGGCATCCGCGATATTTTTCCTTGCGATCCCGCTAAGAAAAAAGGTCTCGGCTACGGCGCTTGCGCTCCTGGTCGAAGAGAAGTGCGGTCTTGAAGACCGGCTCGTCACCGCCATCGAATACACCGAAGACAATCGCGGCGCTTCGCCTGCGATCGTCCATCGCCTGAAAGAAGATGCCCGCGAGAAGAGCGGCCTAGTGGACCTCAACACCGTAGTAAATCCTCGATCCTCCTTTGTTTTCGGAGGAGCCTCGCTGGCTTCGTTGATCGTGATCGCCGCTCTCGTGTTGATCAGCCGGTCGCCGCTTTCACAGGGAATGGCGTCATTGTATTCGGCGCTGAATGATTCGGTTTCGGCGAACTCGATGTTCATCAACGTGACGCCGGGCTCGATGAAGGCGCCGCGAGGATCGGATCAGAAGATCAAGGCGACTCTTGCGGGCTTCGACTCTGAGCTGGCCCAGGTATTCGTTCGAAAGCTCGACGGCGATTCCGAATCGTGGATAGCCGCGGCAATGGAGCCCGCCAAGGCTCACGATGAATTCCAGCACGTAATCTTCAATATTCAAGATTCGGTCGCCTATTACGTTGAGTCGGGCGGCATCCGCTCTCCGGAGTTCAGGATGATCGTCGCCGACCTCCCCTTTGTTAAGGGGCTGGATCTACTGTTGAACTTCCCGGCATATACACACCTGCCGGCTAAGCATATTGAAGATGGAGGCGACGTTGCGGCGGTGAAGGGGACGGTCGTACACGTGACAGCCCGCTTGAGCGCTCACGCGAAGTCGGCGGTGATCGTGCTCAGCGACGGAACAAGCGCCGAGATGGTTCAGGCCGAAGACACGCTTTTCACGGGCCAGTTCACAATCAAACAGGACGGAACTTACAGAATCGATATAACCAGCGACGACGGCGACCACTATCACGGCTCGAACGAGTACGACATAACAGTCATAGAAGATCACGCGCCCACCGTCACCTTTGACAAACCCGGCCGCGATATGAAGGTTACGAGCCTTCAGGAAGTATTCACGCAGGCGCGAGCCGAAGACGATTTCGGCGTCACCGGTCTCGATCTCTACTATTCGGTCAACGGCGGAGAAGAACGAAGCCTCAAGCTTCAGGATCTCAAGAGCGATACACCTCGCACTTTGAGCGGCACGCACACATTTTTCCTCGAAGAGTATTCACTCAAGCCGGGCGATTTCATTTCTTATTACGCAAAGGCTCGGGACAACAGCGGCGGCGAAGCGACCAGCGATATTTATTTCATGGAGGTTCGCCCATTCGACCGATCGTTCAAACAGGCGCAGCAGCAGGGCAGCGGAGACGGCGAGGAGCAGGACTCAAACGCGCTGACCCGTCGACAACGCGAGATCATCGCCGCTACGTTTCGAGTAGATCGCGAACAATCGCATTACACTCCTCCCGAGAAAGAAGAGAATTTCGGCGCGGTTACCTTGAGCCAGGAGAAGCTCAAGTCGGATGCGGAGGCCGTTGCCGAACGAATCAAGCGAAGGCTCGGCGATCAGTTGGGCGCGCAGCAGGACTTCGCCAAGCTCGTCGAATGCATAACACAAGCGTCCAAGGAAATGGACGCCGCTGTCGGCCAGTTGCGCGCGCGCAAGTCTAAAGACGCGCTCCCGCCCGAGCAGCGGTCGCTTCAGCAGCTCCTTCGGGCGGAAGCTATCTTCCGCGATATTCAGGTCGCCCGCGGACAGCAGGCGAGCGGCAAGAGCAGTCAGGAAGAGCAGCAGTTGGCGGATCTTTTCGAGCTTCAACTCGACAAGATGAAGAACCAGTACGAAACGGTTCAGCGCGAGCAGAGCGCCGGCCAGAACGAGAAACAGGATGAGCTGGCTCGCCGGCTGGCCGAGCTTGCACGCCGCCAGCAACAGCAGGCCGAGCAGCGAATGCGCGGCGAGCAACAGCAGAACGGCGGCGGAGGCGGGGGCGGCTCCCAGCGCCAGCAGCAGGAGATGATCGACGAAGCGCGCAAGATGGCGCGCGAGCTCGAAAAGCTCTCCCGTGATCGCCGCGATCCGAAGCTACAGGAGGCCGCCCGTCAGCTACAGCAAGCGGCCGACGAGATGCAGCGCGCGCAGTCGTCCAACTCTTCCAACTCGCGGAACAGCACCGAAGCGCGAGCTCAGGCATTGCGAGCACAGGAGAAACTCGAGCAGGCGCAGCGGCTCATGGACTCCGCTCAAAGATCCGGCTCGCAGCAGGGCCTGCAGAACCTTCGGCAGCGGGCGGAGGGAGCATTGAAACGGCAGGAGGAGATCTCGCGAGGAGTGGACGATCTGGCGCGGTCCGAGAAGCAGGGCGGACAGGGCTCCGCGTCACAGGCGCAGAAGCAACAGCTTGTGGAACGCAAGGAAGCGCTGGCCGAGGAGCTCTCCGGACTTGAAAAGGACATCGATCAGACTTCGCGAGGAATGAATCAGGACAAACAATCCGCTAACGAGAGTCTTAAAGAAGCGGCGGGAGCAATTCGGCGCAACCGCATACCGGAGCGAATCCGCCAGAACAACCAGCTCATTCAGAACGGCTGGTTCGATCAGGCGAAAGAGCGCGAGGGAATAATCAAGAACAACATCTCCGAGGTGGTCAAGAATCTTCAATCGGCGGAAGGCAACCTGGCTCGCCGCGGTGGACAGGGCGATAGCATGGAGAATGCCCTCAATCAGGCACGAGAGCTCGCGGATAATCTCGAATCGCTCAAACGCAGAATTGAATCCGGCCAGCTTGGCCGCGATCAGTCGCAGCAAAACGGAAAACAGAACGGCCAACAGCGTCAGCAGCAAGGTCAACAAGGTCAGCAAGGTCAGCAGGGGCAACAGCAAAATCAGAGCGGCCAATCTCAAAACGGGCAACAGGCCGGCCAGCAATCCAGCCAACAGAATCAATCCGGTCAACAACAGGGTCAACAGGCCGGCCGCAATCAATCGGGACGTGGACAGCGCCAATCTCAAGCAGGTCAGCAGGGCCGCGGCCAGCAACAAGGCCAAAGCGGACAGCAGGGTCAGCAGCAGGGTCAACAACAGGGTCAGCAGCAAGGACAAAACGGCGAGCAGGCTCAGAACGGACAGCAAGGTCAAAGCGGACAACAGGGCGGGCAACAGCAAGGCCAAGGCTCGCAGGGCCGACAGGGCCAGGGTCAACGCGCAGGGCAGCGAGGACAGCAGTCTCAACGCGGTCAGCAGGGTCAGCAAGGCCAACAACAGCAAGAGGGCCAGAGTTCGGGTGGCGAGGGCGCGTCTCGCAATGCGCAGACAAGCGAACAGGCCGGCGGAATGACGAACCCTGATGAGATGACCGGAGGCGGAAGACCCAGCGGGGCCCGCCAAGTAGGCAGCGAGCTGCGAGAGCGCGTCCGTGAAGCCGAAGAATTGCGGCGGCAACTCGGCCGCAACAGCGATCTGGCCCGCGACCTGGGCCGCGCTATCGATCAGTTAAAGAAAATTGATCCGAACGCCTTTAGCGATCCCGCGCAGCTCGCATTGCTCAAGAACGACATAATCGATCCAATCCGACAGTTGGAGCTCGAGCTTGCGCGGCGGTTGCAGGCTAAGCTTGGTCGAGGCACGCCCGGCGCGCTGGGTGACGCCGAAGCGCCCGACCGTTATCACAAGATGATCGAGGACTACTACCGCCGGTTGTCTTCTAGATCTCCCGACACAAAACCGTAAGGCGCGAGTGTAGAACGAGGCCCTTAGCGGGCGACACTTAATTTCACCGCGAAGTTTGACGCGGCCCTGTAATCTCGGATTAGGCACAGAATGAATTCTATAGTCACACCAGTTGGGTGCCGGATGTCCGGCGCTCGTTTTCGATTTGCGGTCTCCTCTTCGCTCATCGCCGCGCTCTTTTTCGCGGTCTCGCTTATTGGAGGACCGGCTGTTGGCTCCGCTTCGAAGGACCATAAGTCGCTCGCGGCTCTCAGCGCGCGGCTGTCGGAACCGGGCGGCTTCTTCGATTCGGACAACCTGATTTCAAACGAAACCTCCTACGAACACGTGCTCGGCAAAATGCGAGAGATGGGCGTCAGCGGCGGTGTATACATAGGCGTCGGACCAGATCAGAATTTCACCTACATCGCGAAAATCCGGCCGCGTTTAGTAATCATCATCGACATCCGGCGCGACAACCTGCTTCAGCAGCTTCTGTTCAAGTCGCTGTTTATGCAGGCGCACAATCGAATCGAATTCCTGTGCCTGTTCTTCGGCAGGCCGGTTCCCAAGACGAAAGGATGGGAACAACGCGGTATCAACGATCTGATCGATTACATCGACAATACTCCGCCCGATCAGAAGCTGTTCGATAGAACCAGGGCGGAGCTGATGAGGTCGATTCAGGGCTACGGTTTTGGCCTTACGCAGGCTGATGTGGATACCTTAACGAAAATTCAAAAGGCTTTTTTTGCGTCCGGTCTCGACATTCGCTATTCGAGTCACTACAAACCGCCGCGCTCGATCTATCCGACGTTGCGCGACCTGCTTCTGCAGCAGGATCTGTCCAACAACGTTCAGAACTATTTAAATTCGGAGGAGGATTTCAGACTCCTCAAGAAACTAGAGGAACAGGATCTGATCGTGCCGGTCGTAGGAGACCTCTCGGGGCCGCAAGCCCTCAAAGCCATCGGACGCTACATCGCGGAGCAGAAAGAACACGTTTCGGCTTTTTATGTTTCTAACATTGAGTTCTACCTTTCGCGTCAGGGAACGATGGACAAATTCGCGGAGAACATCAAATCGCTGCCCATCGACGACAACAGTGTGATCATCCGAAGCTACTTCAACTATTCCGCTCAGGCGCATCCACAGGCGATCGGGGGCCACTTCAGTACGCAATTACTCGAGCGAATTCACGATCTGTTGCGCTTTTGCGCGGAGGGTGATTGCTCGAACTACACGGATCTTGTGACAAAGTATTCAATCCCGCTTCAGTAGGAAGTCATAACCCACAGGCGAAATTGCCGGCTATCGAAGCAATTCGCTGAGTATTAATGTCCGGCTCCAAGGCTTACCTGATGCCTGGTGTTATTTGACGCTTGATTGACACGACTTGAATGAGTTGGTAGTTTCCTCGTGCCGATGGAATCGTCCCTTAACGGGGAAAGAGCCAACCGGCATTTTGTCCTAACGAGCACATGCCCAAATTTTGGGCTTTATTATTCTGCGTTGCCGGGCGGGTCCGCTCGCCTCGTGTGTCGTTTTAATAGCCTTATAGCCTAAGCTCCGAACCAAGCCATGATCGAAAGCACGAGCGAGCTACTACGCGCGATCGATGAACGCGTGAACTCGTCCAATAAGCCGGCCGCCGTCGTGTTCAATTGCCACATCACCGGGCTCGCCGTAGCCCGGTCGTTGGGAAGGCAAGGCGTGCCGGTCGTGGCCCTCGATCGCGACAACAAAGGCTACGGGCTTCACTCCAGATACACCGCGGTTGCGGGACTATGTCCGTATCCTCTCGATGACGAGCCTGGATTCATCGGGCTGCTGATGGAAATCGGCTCGACCCTCAAACGAAAGGCCGTGCTGTTTCCCTGTCTCGACGAATGGGTTTTTGCGGTCGCCCGCCATCGCGCCGAGCTCGAAGAGTATTTTCATATTCCGTTTTCCGAGCTTCCGACCATCGAGCGCATTCTCGATAAGAACCTGCTTTATAAGAAGTGCGAAGAGAACGGCATTCCCATTCCCCGAACTTTTTATATCGGCGAGAACAGGCCGGAACAGATAGCACGCGAGATCGAGTTTCCTTGCATACTAAAACCGGCGCTGCAACGCGAATTCACCAACGAATTTGGGGAGAAGGTGCTTCGCGCCAACTCTCGCGAGGAGTTCCTCGAACTGTGCGAACGCGCGGCTCATCATCCGCTGTTGGCCCAGGAGATTATCGGCTCGGGAGTAGACAGCTTTTATTCTCTTTGCAGCTACATCGGAAGAGACGGCGAAGCGAAGGGCATATTCATCGGCCGGAAACTCGAACAGTATCCGCCCGATTTCGGAACCGCATGCCTGGTCGACTCGCGCTATGTACCGGAGATCGCGCGGCGGGGCACGGAAATCTTAAAGGAGTTCGGATATAACGGAATAAGCGAGGTCGAGTTTTTACTCGACGAGCGCGACAACGATTTTAAATTGCTCGATATAAACACGCGCGTCTGGAAGTGGATAGGACTTCCGATCAGATCTGGAATCGACCTGCCGTGGCTTGCCTATCAGGACTCGGTAATGGGAGGCGCAAGAGCGGCGGGACGGCAGCAGGAATCGGTGCGATGGGTATACCTGAAGGACTACATCGCGCTGCGGCGAAATCGCGCGGGCCTGCCCGAGGCGACTCTCAGTCATCAGGATTGGCTTGATCTGATCACGCGCGGCAACGAAGTCGACAGCGAGATCGTCGACGCCGTGCTTTCGAGCGATGACCCGGAGCCGTTCGCTAAACTGATCGAAGGCCTGTTTGAGCAAAAACAGTACTACTGCGCCTGCTGAGCGCCACAGAGCGGAAACGCAGAGGAGATGTCCCCATGAAAAGCGTTGACAGAGTGAGATTCGGTTTCTGGATGCCCATATTCGGCGGCTGGCTTCGCAACGTTGAAGATGAACAGATGGAAGCCTCGTTCGAGTACAACAAACGTGTAGCTCGCACCGCCGAAAAGGTCGGCTTCGATATCAGCCTGTTAGCCGAGCTGAATCTCAACGACATAAAAGGAGCGACTGCGCCCGTACTCGAGTGTTGGACTACAAGCGCGGCGATAGCTTCGGTGACGGAAAACCTCGAATTGATGAACGCGATTCGGCCGGGATTCCGCTTGCCTGCCCTGACCGCGAAGATGTCGGCCAACATCGATCATATCTCCAGCGGACGCTTTAGCCTCAACGTGGTTTCGGCCTGGTGGGAACAAGAGATGCGCGAGTACGGCGGAGAATGGGTCAAGCACGAGCAGCGCTACGACCGCACCCGCGAGTTCATCGAGGTAATGCAGGGGATGTGGACCGAAGAAGAATTTTCATATGAAGGCAAGTACTACTCGGTCGAGAAGGCCCATCT
>Ga0066687_10000002_pt1 | contig 109864 bp, 77 predicted proteins | sample GraSoiAngelo_136_FD_65630 | JGI IMG/M metagenome (GOLD analysis project Ga0066687, IMG submission 65630) | Grasslands soil microbial communities from the Angelo Coastal Reserve, California, USA - 14_0929_09_20cm | ecosystem: Environmental > Terrestrial > Soil > Grasslands | place: USA... | reverse complement strand
TGACGGTCCACTACACGGGAACTCTCGACAACGGCAAAAAGTTCGACAGTTCCGTTGACCGAGGCCAGCCGTACAGGCTTGTGATCGGAACAGGCCAGGTCATAAAAGGATGGGACGAGGGTATAATGTCGATGAAGGTCGGCGGTAAGCGGCGGCTCATCGTGCCGCCCGATCTGGGCTACGGCGCCGCGGGCATGCGCCCCAGCATACCTTCCAACGCAACGTTGAATTTTGAAGTCGAGCTACTCGGAGTAAACTGAGGCGGTCTTTCCTCGACGCACAGCCTTGTCCAAACTCCAATTGCTATTCAAGGCTGAAGTTCGCTCAGGTCTCAGGTGGGCGAGACGACATATCTATGCGTGGTTAGTGCTCTCGCCCGTAGTTTTAGGGATGACCTATCTCATTTCGACGCGAATCATCGAGAACGCGCGTGAGTGGGAGTTTCCGAGTATCCCAGCAGCGCCCGTCGCTTTCGGCGCAGTTGTCCTTCTACTGAGCGCATCACTTTCGCGCGCCGCCTCCGAAATATTCGCGATCGGACATCCGCGAGCCCACTTCGACGCGCTTCCGTTAAGCATTGACGCGCAACTGCGAGCGGCGGTACTCATACGCATCGCAAGGTCGTTGATCGTGACTGCTGTACTACTGCTGATTCGCTGGCGCCTCGGCGTTGAAGTTGCCGGAGTCTTAATTCCCACCCTCTGCTTCGTCGCGCTAATCTCGATCTCCGAATTGCTAGCCGCCATCAACTGGATTCATCTGAAGCATAAGAGGGATGGGCTGGCCGCGCTTTCAACGCTCGCCGCTCTGATTCCCGCAATCGCAGTTTCAAGCAGCATCTTCACCGAGCTGCTCTCAACTTCCGCCGGTCGATGGAGACCGGCTCTGACTGCCGCGGGGTTCATCTGGGCTTTGCTCATCTACGCGGTATTGAAGAGCTGCAATCGAAGATGGCGGGCGGGCGACATCGATTACGCGAGACGGCTGCTCACATCCCGCCGAAGGGCCTCGCTCTCTTCGCCCCTGCTTCGATGGAGGCTGAATGCGTCCGCGGGCGCTCAGCTCACGCGCGATCTCCGGCTCACGTTGCGAGGCTTCTCGTCCGCTGTATATGCGGCCCTCGGAATAGCGTTCCTGCTGCTGGCAAGCGAGTTCTTACTGATCAACTCGGGACGTTTTCCTTTGTTCTTCAAAATAGAAGGATGGCTCGATCTCGCCTGGCTGCCGGCGTCAATGGCCGCCAAATTTGGATGCGTGACGGCGTGTGTCTCGCTTACCTCGATCCTGCCGATCCTGGTCGGGCACGAATTGCCTCACATGTGGCTCGAACGCGCCGCCGGAACAACCGGGCTGGATATCTTTCAAGCAAAGCTACGGTATGCGCGCTTGATCGCCATTCCGGCGCCCTTCATCGCGTGGATCGTCGCGATTATCACGGGCCAGGTTCCTTCGTCATACGCGGCGCCTCTGTTAGGAGAGTGTCTTTTGCTATGGCTCCTGGTCAGCTCTTTTATCGGCGCGATGTCGTTCGAGATACCGGAACGCACCGGACTCGCGCTCCTGATGATGTCGCTGACCGGTCTCGCTGTAGGTTTTCTAACGGCATTCATGTGGCCCATTGGCCTAGTCGTCCTGGGCATGGCCGGTCATACATTTACGGAACGAGGCCGAATGCGAGCGCGCTACTTTCTCTTGAAGGGGGCCGATTGACGGATACATTGCTCAGGGTCGAGGGGGTCATCAAGCGATTCGGACCATTGACGGCCGTCGACAATGTCAGCCTTGCCGTTTCAGCGGGTGAAGTCTTTTCGCTGGCAGGAGCCAACGGCGCGGGCAAGTCGACGCTGATAAGAATGATCACCGGAATCAGCGAGCCCGACTCCGGTTCTGTATTCATAAAGGATGAGGATCTGACTCATCGCCTGCCTTCGACAAAACGTCATCTTGGATATCTTCCCGAAGAATTGGTGCTGTACGAGCGATTAACCGGCCGCGAATACCTGGAGCTCGTCGCCGGTTTAAAGGAGGCCGACCCGACTGAGATTTCAAATGAGCTTGCCTATTTCGAACTGGCAGTCGTTCAGAACAAGCTTGTGGGCGAGTATTCCCTCGGAATGCGGAAGAAACTCGGACTGGCCGCCGCAATGATAGGACGAGCCGAGCTGCTGGTGTTGGATGAACCGCTCAACGGGCTCGACGTCGAGATGATGCGAAGGCTTCGCGAGCGAATCGAAAGCGAACGCAGCGCGGGCCGCGCCTTTGTCATCTCGTCTCACGTGATGAGTTTTGTCGAGCGAGTCAGCGATCGCGTCGGAATAATGAGGTCGGGCAAGATCGTCGCCGAGGGCGCTCCTGCCGACTTGAGGACTCTGTCGAAGCTCTCGACCGCTCCATTCGAAGATGTGTTCTTTTATTTTGTTAAGTGAGACCGCGCGGCCGATTGTCGCTTCTGATACAACTTACATCGCGCAAGACTCTCCAGCCTACGCCGCAACCGTCACTAGAAGGATTCTAAAAGTAAGGCCGCTTATTTCCGGCGCCAATCTCCGGCGATAACCCTCAATGCCTGGCGCGAGGCCCGGTCATAAAAAGGCTCGAGCGTCTCAACCAACCGGCGCTCCGATCTCCAAAAAGGGAAGCTCCCAAGGCGCTTGAGCAGCGGAGCGACGACGGGCGGCAATTCCATCTCAGACGAGCCGGCCGGAATATCGCCGCCATCCCAAAACCGCGCCGCATCCGTGGTGATCGGCTCTGAACGAGTCTCGTCGCTCGCGAATAGTTCTTCGTGATCGAATTCGGATTCGCCCTGAGCTCCCGCCGATTCAGAGATGATCTTGATCAGCCGATCACGATCCAAGCCTCTTAGCCTGAAGATCAGAAACGGGTCTCGATCAAATTCCTCACCGATCAGGTAGTAAACCGCCGCAACATGTTTGCACGGGTTGGACCAATCGGGGCACGAACATTTAGTCTTCAGATCTCCGAGAGACTCGGGAAAGAGCGACAGACCGCAAGCCGTAAAAGCCGTTTCGACATCCTGCGGCATTTCACTAGCCAGCAGTTTCGCCGCGAATATCGGCTGTGCGCTGAGTTCCTTCCCGAGCTTCTCACCATCGGCCCGCGACAGCGTCGCCACTTCGATCGTTACTTTGTAAGGGTCGCGTCGCGAACCTTGAACGCCGGCGGTGACCATGCCGCGGTTTAGTTCAACAGACAGAACCTGACCGTTGCGCGCGTATGACCGGCCCCGCGAAAGACGCGAGCCGATATTGAAGCTCTCCAACACCTTGATCCAGCGCTGGGCCCACCAGCTCTTTCCGAAGGTTCCCCGCTGCGACTGCGCCCTTATTCCGCCGGAGACCTTACGCGGAACCGACTTGGGCGGAAAATGGGAATACGAGTAGTAGCCATCTTCATCATCGTCGTCATGATATCGTCGCGGGTTGTATCGTTGTCTTCGCGGCATCGAAATTCACCTCCGCTATCAATCTAAAAGAGTCGCGCTAGTCGGCAACGGCGTTTTTGCTCAACGCAAACAGCTCCTTGAGCTCGTCAGTAGACAACTCAGTCAGCCATTGCTCGCCCGTACCGACAACCGATGAAGCGATTCCCCTTTTGCGTTCGATCATCTCGTCAATCTTCTCTTCGAGCGTCCCCGCGCAAAGATACTTGTGTACCTGGACGTTCTTCACCTGGCCTATTCGAAAGGCCCGATCGGTCGCTTGATTCTCAACCGCCGGGTTCCACCAGCGATCGAAGTGGAACACATGATTTGCTCTCGTCAGATTGAGCCCAGTGCCGCCGGCTTTCAGCGAAAGGATAAAAATCGGCGGGCCGTGCTTTTCGTCTTGAAAACGTTCAACCATTCGATCTCGATTCTTTTTCGCGACGGCTCCGTGCAGGAACAGAACCTCTCTTCCGAAATTCTCTTCCAGGTGCTTGCGAATGATCTCTCCCATCTCACTGAACTGGCTAAAGACGAGCGCGCGATCGTCATTCTCGAGCACCTCTTCGAGCATTTCCGTCAATCGCGCCAGCTTGCCCGATCGATTCGGAATGCTCGAATTGTCTCCCAGAAATTGCGCTGGATGGTTGCACACCTGCTTGAGCTTTGACAGAGTCGCCAGGACGAGCCCCTTTCGCTGAATCCCTTCACTCTTCTCCAGAGCGCGCGCGGTTTCCTCGACAACCGCGGCATAAAGCGAGGCCTGCTCTTTGGTGAGATTGCAAAAGACCTTCATCTCCATTTTGTCGGGAAGATCGGAGATGATGGTCTTATCGGTTTTCAATCTGCGCAAAATAAACGGCTCGGTCAGCTTTCGAAGCCGATTAGCCGCGCTCGGATCGCTCGCGGTCTGGATCGGAAGAAAGAATGTGCGTTTGAATTCACCCTGCGAGCCTAGAAAGCCCGCGTTCAGGAATTCCATCAACGACCACAAGTCTCCAACATTGTTCTCGACGGGAGTGCCTGTGAGAGCGAGCCTGTAGCCCGAGTTCAGCGAGCGCGCCGCTTTCGACTGCTTGGTTTCCGCGTTCTTGATGTTCTGGGCTTCGTCGAGCACGACGCCCTCCCATTCGACCGCGTTCAACGCCTCGATGTCGCGATGCAGAAGCGCGTAGCTGGATATAACAATGGCATGGCGCTGTGCCTCCTTACTGAATGTGTCGCCTTTACGCCTTCCGATTCCGTGATGGACCATCACTGAAAGGCGCGGAGTGAACCGGGCCGCTTCTTTTTCCCAGTTGCTCACCACCGACGTTGGGCATATCACGAGCACGGGCCGATTGGCGCCCTCTTCACGGTCTCGTTGGATCAGGGCCAGCACCTGAACCGTCTTTCCGAGTCCCATATCGTCGGCCAGACACGCGCCCAGTCCCCAGGTGCGAAGAAATTTCAGCCACGAGTAGCCTCGCAATTGATAAGGGCGAAGCACGGCCTTCAAGTCTTTGGGCGGAGCCTTCTCTTCGTAGCTCGCGCGGCCCTGAATTCCGGCAAGTAGATCGCCGATCCAGCCATCGGCGCTCACGGATTCGACCGGAATTCCGCCTTTTGCATCGCCCGCGCCGAGCGACATTCGCACCAGATCGCGAATCGAGGCCTTGCCCTCGGAGCGGCCCTTCCAGAAACTCAAGGCGGCTTCGATCTCGTCCGCGTTCAACTGGACCCATTGCCCTCGAAACTTTACGAGCGGCGTCTTGAGCTTCGCCAACATCTTCAGCTCAGCGAGCGAAAGCGTTTCGCCGCCGAGCGACACCTGCCAATCAAACCGGATAATTTCAGTAAGCGAAAGCTGGGCGGCCCCGTGCAGCTTCGGGCTCTTAACCGAGGCGCGCGCGGACAGCCGCCCCTTGGTTCCTTTTCGAGTCCACCACGCGGGCAAGAGAAGCGTGAACCCAGCTTGTTCCAGCAGCCACGCTTCCTCGGTTAAGAACCGGTGCGCCCGCGACAAGTCCAGATCGCAGCCGTCCGGCGCCGGCATGCGAAGACTCTCTTCGATCGGAGGACATAGGTTCGAAGCCGCTCCAAGCGCCGATAACAAATACTCGGGCGCGTTGAAGCCGCGCTTCTTGAACAGCGAGGCCCTTGGCCCGCGGCTTTTCCACGCTGACTCCGCTGGTATGAGCAGGCTCGGATCGTTCACATCCTGAAGCAGGTATCGCAGCGTCCAATCACGCCCATTCGACGCGATAGCGTCATCGGTTGAATTAGAAAGATCGCCCGATTGACTCTCGGCGCCGTTCGGCTCTTCCAATCGAAAGCACAATCGAAACGGAGCTGAGCTCGTGATGAAGACAGGCCGCCGCCACTCGACTATTTGATGCGCGAACCGCTCGCACTCTTCGCGCGACCCGGTCAACATTCCGTCATCAGAAACCAGGGCCTTAAGCCATCGATCGTGAATACTCCCGCTATTCGCTGGGATTGGCGGTGAAGCGATGAGCGGCTGCGTGCTGTGCGCGGACCTCACGAGATAGTCAACGATGAAAGCGATAAAGTCCTTTAGCAGACGCGCGGCATCAAGCGGGTGATCCGAATCGGCTTCGAACAATGAGGCGCGGCAGAGATGAGGCATCGCCGAGGAAAACTTCAGAACGCGGTCGTAGTCGGCTCCGGAGAGCACCGGTTCCCACACCGCCCGAAAGCCTACTTTAAGCTTTGTCTCGTTCTGAACAAGATCCGGCAAGAACTGCTGGCGAACGACCAGGCCCGCGCCGAATTGCATTGCGGCGACCCAGTACCGCAAATCCTTCCCAACAGCCAGACCCGGCGCCAACATCTCCTTCCCCGCGCAGCGAGACAGCAGATCGATCGCATCCACGGGCTTGAGCGAGATCGAGTTGACCTTCCACTCCTTAAGCGCAGCCTCTTGTGCTGCATCGGGAGCGGGCGCGATCAAAGGGCTCGAGGCCAGGGGTCCCGAATCCGTCGATGGGAGGAGGATAGAGAGCGTCGTCTGCTTCTTGCCGCCGGCTGATATATCAACGCCGGCCTCCGCCAGTCTGGAAACAATGGCGCTACGGCCCGAGTCATAAGGCGAGAGTGGAGTATCTGATTCAGCGGAGACGCGATTCTTTCGGCGGCCGCTCGGCTCCGGCCCCGAAGCCGGGCTTTCACCCCACAAATGGAATTTATCTCCAAAAAACGCGGCGTGAAGAATGATCATTTAGTTATCTTTCATCTCGGAGATTTCTATAGCGCGAGGCCGTGACATCGCATCGAAAAGAGCCTGTGACGCGATGCCGCGTTTAGCCCGCCGCACTCGACTTCATAAGTTCAACACCGCGGCTTGCTCCTGGATCGCGTCGAACAACTGAATGCGATCGTGCTCGTTCACGCTCTGGCGATAGGCGTTGAGCATCTCCTTTAGCTCGGCGAGACCCCTGTACAAACCCGCGTTCTCGACCGGCGGCGTCAGGTAAGAAATCAACTCGGCATAAGATCGCCGCCTTGCAATCGTGCCTTCTGAAGGGTTGTTTACGCTGTAAATGTAAATGTTCGGCAGCTCGCCTATAAGTCGATCGGGCCAGCATCCGGACGAGAGTCCCACTTGCTTGCCCGGCATGAACTCTAAAGATCCGTGAGTGCCTACGTGAATCACCGCGTCGGCCTTCCACCCTTTCTCAAGATAAGTGTATAGACCCATGAAGCCGTGATGAGGCGCGCCGCTCTCCGCGTTTAGCAGCCGCATTGGATCTCCTTCATATCCGAACGTCGGCTGCACGGCGATGAACACATTGCCAAGCTCGATCCCCTGGATGAGAATCTCTCTGCCATTCGAATTGATTCTGCCCGGCGCGGGCCCCCACTCCGCTTCGATGTTTTCGACGTACGGACACAGCGAACGATACTCGTCGACATTCATCCTGTAGGCGATATGAGCCACGCTGTTTGCTCCGTCGTCGAAGCCCTCGAGCACCATTTCACGTAGAGCGTCCGCGCTCGATGGAACATCCACCCTGTAACCGTCGCGCTGAAGCTGTCCAAGGATCTCTATGAGACTCGGAAAAACGTCAAGATCCGCGGCCGTGCCGATGTTTCCTTTGCCGGGCGGAAAACAGAAAATCACTAACGCGATTCTAAGCGATTCGCGAGACTCGGTCTGGAGCCTGTTCCAGCGCGAGAGGCGGCGCGCGATCCTCGTGCAGCGGTCTTCGAGTGGAATCGGCTCGGATGCCGCGCTCGTCATTCCGCCGTAGACAAACGGCTCCGTAGCTCCATCGATCTCCGGAATAGCAACCTGCATCGCCGATTGCACAGGATTCAAGCCGAGCCTGCCGGCCTCCCAGCTTTCGATCGTCTGGGTGTCCAGCGACACCATCGACCGCAGCGGCGCGTTCATCTCCTTAAGAAACTCAACGGCGGCATCACTGTCGTTGCTCGCCGGCCCGCCGACAAAGCTGAAGCCGGTAAGCGATACAACCTGACTCACCAGCGGCTTGTCGGCTGAAACAAAATACGACCGGCACGCGTCGCGGTTGTCCATGAACGTCGACAGGGCCGGTATGACGCTGAGTCCTTCGTCTTCAATCGCTCGAATCAGCCGGTCGTAGTGCCGGCGCGAGTTGCTGATTATCTGAGGCCGCATCAAGAGAAGTCCGACGGTGTTTGTGGGTCTTAACTTACGGCCGCGGCCCTCATACCACTTTCGGTATAGCGGAAGCGATTCAAACAGATCGTCCGCGTCGGGATGGTAGATACCTTCCGACGGCTTTGTTTCGGGAGGCCGGACCCTCAGCCGATCCTGACCTGGTACATAGTGCTTGATCGCAAACAGGATCATCGAGCGGATGTTGTTCGGAGTCGGCTGAAGAAAATAGGAATAAAGCAGAATGTAGTTCTTGATGTCGCCGAGTTTCCCTGCGCGAGGAACCAGCTTGAGAATCGCCGGCAGCCGCTGAATCAGCTTCGAGTATTTTGCAACGCCGCCCGGCGCTTTTTTCTTCGAAGAGCTGGAGCCTTTCCTTGCACGCATAGTCTCGGCCATCCACGTTCCGAGCCGCCGCATGACTCCGGCCGGGGTTGACTCATCATCGCCGCGTGATTTCATAAGCGCCGAGAAGTCGAGCTTGCCCATTCGAGTCCGGCGCATCAGCTCCGGCATGCAGTTGATCGCGATTACGGTGATTGAAGGATGCGACGCGATGGCATCGACTAAACGCGAGGCGTTGTCCTGGTCGGTAACATGGATAATGAAGACGATTTCCGATGAAGGGACGTCGCGGGCGGCCTCGCTCCAGGCCTTCTCGGAGAGCGAGGAGCCGCAGTTATGCAGAGCCAGCTCGAGCCCGAGCTTATGCTTCTCGTTTAGGTCGCGTTCGGCGCGGGTCAGCGGCGCGGGCAGGCTGCTGCCTACGTAGAAGACGGTGATCTTCAAACCGTCACCCCTTCCAGTTGGTCTTCGAGGCTTGCGAATGCTTCGCGGAGTTTGTTCAACATCGATTCGTCGGCGGCCCAGAGACCGCGTCCGCTTGCTTCGAGCAGCCTGCCTATCATCGACCGGGTCGAATGAGCGTTCATTCCGCGGAGCCGCTCCAGCATCTCTTCGTCCAGCACGAAGGTTCGCGCGACCTCGTCGTAAACCCACTTATCGACCGCGTCAGCCGTGGCCGACCATCCGAATGTATTAGTAACGTGGTGCTCGATCTCGGCCACACCGCTGAAACCGTGACTCAACATTCCTTCATACCATTTCGGATTGAGCGTTTTTGTGCGCGTCTCCAGCCGTATCGTCTCTTCCAATGTACGCACTTTGGAGCCGGGCGACGTCGAATCCGAAAGATACACGCGAGGCCGCGATCCGGATCGCTTCTCAACCGCCTTTGAAACCCCTCCGAGATATTCGAAGTAGTGATCAACATCGGTGATGCCGACTTCGGTGCTGTCGATGTTCTGATAGGTGAGCTCGACCTGGGCAAGTGCGCGATCGAGCAGCGCTCTTGCTTCGCGCGCGTCGCTTCCCCTGCCGTATGCGAAACATTTTCGCGTCACGAAGAGGTCGCCCAACTCACCCGCGTCTTCCCATTGACTGTCCAGTACCATGAAGTTGACGTTCGTGCCGTAATTTCCGGCGGCGTTGGAAAAGACTCGCGCGGCGGCGTCATCAATCGACAACCGATCCTCAGACATCCGGGCCTGCACATGCTTCCTGATGAAGTTCGCATCGTCGGGCTCGTCAAGCGCGGCCGCTGTGCGGACGGCCTTATCAAGCAAGGCCATCGTCGCTCCGAACAAATCCCGGAAAATTCCGGACACGGTCATAACCACGTCGATGCGAGGCCTTCCAAGCTCCGCGAGCGGGATCACATCGACATCCGTAGCTCGATTGAGCGAATCTCTGCGCGGCCGCACCCCCATCAGATTGAGCGCCTGAGCGACGGCTTCGCCTTGCGTCTTGATGTTGTCGATTCCCCAAAGCACCATCGCCATCGTCTCCGGATAACGACCGGTCTCGGCCGTGTGTCTTTCTAACAAGGATGCGACGATAGGTCCGGCCTTTCTGACGGCGGTCGAGGAAGGAACCGTGTAGGGATTGACCGCGTGCGTGTTTCTTCCGGTGGGCAGGACATTCGGATTCTGTATTATATCTGCCCCGGGACCAGGCTCGATGTATTCGCCCCGCAATGCTCGAGACAACGAACGAAGCTCGTCGCTCCTTTCAAGCTCGAAACGAATTCGAGCAAGGACCTCGAATACTTTTACCGATTCGTGCGCCGGCACAAACGCGGTTGCCGCAAGGCAGTCAACCGCTCGCTGCGATGAACGATCCAAAACAAAAATAGCTACGGCCTCGCTGAGAATCGATTCTACTCGTTCGCGATCTCGGAGGCGTTCTTCGCTCGACTCGCTCTCCTTCAAAAGCGCCGCGTATTCAGGCAACCCGAGGCCGGCGGCAATTAGATCCGTCAGCGCTTTTACCGGCGCCGTTTGGCCGGAGGCGGGCTCAATGACGATATCGCTCCGCTCAAAAGACGCGACCATTTTCAGAAGCGATTCGATTTCATTGGAATTGGAAACACGGCCGAAGACGTGAAGGCCGGTCGGGATCAAGCGCTGCTCGATTTCCAACACTCGCTCGTAGAGCTCGATCACTCTACGATCGCGATCCCTGTTCCGCTCGGTGTCCGTCATCGATTGTGAGGTAATTACCCTAGAATCTTAGCGATCTTTATCCGACGTGAAATCAGACTCTCCGCGACGAATACTATTAACGCGCTTATCAGCAGCGGCAGCCAGATCCGCTGGCGAGCCTCGATCTCCTGTGAGGTAAGCTGGCCGCCGGCGGCCGCGCGCTCCGCGCTCTCCTTATTTTCAGGTGAGATACTCGCGACGAGATCGTCAATATTCAATCTGGATAGATCGGCTTCTCGCATGTCGAGATTGACCGCTATGTATTCGATTGAGTCCCGGTATTTCAGCCTGTAGAACCCCGTTTCGCGCGCCGGAAACGAAATCTCCCCTTGTCCCGTCTTCTGCGCATCGTCGTAGCGGCCGCCCGAAGGCTTCTCTACTGACGGCATCGTCGCATCGCGGTCGAGCGGCGCGGTTATCAACTGGCCCACGGTACGCGCGGCTGCATCTTGGCGGCCTCCAAGATAATCGAGCATCTGTCTCATCAACGGCAGGAACATTGGAGAAAGCGGCAGATCGTTCCAGGACGTATCGAGCGTGCTGGTCAACATCAACGCCTTTCCCATTCCGACCTTGCCTTCGATCAACAACGGCGTGCCGTCATCCAACGCCGCGATCACCGAAGCCCGGTCGCCGGGTGTCGCGCGATGATAAGAGTAGACTCGAATCGCCGCCAGCCGTCCGCTGCTTGCAAAGGGACTGAAAATCGGATGCTCGGTTCTGATCTGGCTGGTCAAGGCATAGCCGCCGCGCGCCTGAACCACCTCGCCCAAAGCCGCGGGCGCGATTTGTTGCATAGCGTTGTTGAATTCACCCGCTTCGGTGTGCCGCGCGGCGGCGATGATCAGCCCTCCGCCGCGCTCGACAAATTGTTTGATGGATGCAATCAAGCCCTGCGGCAGTGCGGCCGCGTCGTTTATGACTATGGCGCGATAAGATTCCAGCTCGGAAGGGTTCACCGAGCCTACGGTCTTGATCGTGAGCCCATACGGATTAGTCTCTCCCGCGAGCAGCGCCTGCTGAAGAAAGAAGCTTTCGCTGCGTCCTCTTGCCGCCGTCTCGATAGCGAGCACCTTGATTTGAGGACGCCTGTTGATCGTGAATGAGAATCTGTTGTCGAAGGTGAAACCGTCTCCCGTAACATCGATTGCAGCCCGATTCGATCCTTCCGGAACGTTGAAGCCGGTGAACTCGAGCGTCTTCTGTGATACCCCGTCCAGCCGAATCGGCCGCCTCTCGACTACAAGATCATTCAGCTTGAGCTCGGCGACCGCATCAACCGGGTCCGTTGCTTCGCTTGGAGTCGCGCCCGAGTAACTGAGCCGCGCGACTACTTTTCCCGCGTACTTCTGAGTGTAGATGGTTGGCTCGGATTTTACTTCGGTGACCGCCAGATTAACCGCCTTTCGATCTCCGACGTCGACGGGGAACAGCTCGACATTTTTTGAGAGCCGAACTTGTGGGAGCGCGCGGTTCCAACCGGCTTCGTGAAAGTCCGAGATAACATGTATACGCTTTCGAGTGACGGCTTCATCTTTGAGTATCGAATCCGCGGCCTGTATCGCTTGAAGATAGTCGGTCGCTCCCAACCCCGCTTCGGACTGATCGAGAAGGGCAAGCGCTTCGGCGCGGCCCGGCTTTATCGGACGGACTAACTCGAAATCGGTTGAGAAAAGCGCAAGCGCGATGGGATCGCTTTCGCTCGCGGCGTTGATGATCGACCGAGCTTCTTTGCGCGCCCGCTCGAACACGCCCGGATATCGCATGCTGTAAGACACGTCCAGCAGTATCACGCTGCTGGAGCGCTCCGCGGCGGCGGCAAGTCCGGCCCTGCCGGGAAAATATGGCCGCGCAAACGCGAGTGCAAGCAGCAAGAACGCCAGGCAGCGCAATGCGAGCAGAAGAATATTGCGAAGCTTCCGTCTGCGAATGGTCTTTTGTTCGATTCGCCGCAGGAACATCAACGACGCGAATTGTATTCGCCGCGCCTTCGTCCTGCGCACGAGGTGAACCAATATGGGAATCGCCGCCGCGGCAGCGCCGATTAGAAATAACGGGTTCAAAAACGCCATGCTATTTCAGCGGAAATTAGACGATTTCGATCGACGTGGTTCGATGGGCCGAAGCGCCTATACCTGAACCATCACCAGTTCGTGTTGAGCCTCTCCGCCCGTAACTCGGGCGCTCTTCTCGTCCACATACACGTCGATCTCGCTCCGGACTCCGAATTTTCCTTCCAGATAGACGCCTGGCTCAATCGAGAAACAGGTTCTCGGGATCAGTGATCGCGCATCCTTGGTTTCGAGATTGTCGATGTTCGCGCCGTTACCGTGCACTTCGGTGTGGATGTTGTGTCCCGTTCTGTGGATGAAATAATCTCCGTAGCCGGCTTCGCGAATCACGTTGCGGCAGACATCGTCCACTTGCCATCCAAATATCGATTTGCCGGACGAAAACGAATCTTTCACGAAGTTGGTCGCCGCATCGCGTGCATCGCGAACTATATTGAAGACCCGCGTCATTTCATCGGTCGGTTTATCCCCGACGAAAGCGGTCCAGGTAATATCGGCATACACCGAGTCGGCGCGATTCAGTTTCGCCCAGAGATCGATCAATACAAAATCCCCTTTTTTGATTGGAGAACTCTCCGCGCTGGTCGGACCATAATGCGGCGAGGCGCTGTTTCCATTTACGGCAACGATCGGAGGGTCCGCGGTTATCATTCCACGGTCGGCGAAGCACCCGAGGATGAACTGTTGAATCTCGTACTCGTTTGTGGGCGTACCCTCGCGCAGCCGGCGGCCGATTTCATCGAAGGCGGAATGAACGCTCTCGTATAGCCCTCGCGCGGCTTCGTCGTGCATCGCAAGCTGCTGGTCATTCCAGGCTGACTCGAACCGTTGAACAAGATCGGCGGACGAAACGATCTCGATCCCGAAAGAGCGAATAAGCTCGACCGTTCCCGCGTCTACGCGCGACATATAAGGTATTGCATTGTCCTTCGAGTACTGCATCGCTACGCGAGGCGCGCGGCCGCTTGTCAGCGCCTTCAACGAATCCCGCAGGTATCCATTGAGTTGCTGCCACGGCAAATAAATGAGCTTCTTGCCGGGCAGATGATCGAGCACGCCTCGCTCAATTGAATGGTTGATCTTCGTCGGCTCTCCGGATTTCGGAATGAGATAAAACCAGCGGCGCGTTGCTATGTGACCTTCACCACCGGTTCCCAGTATGTTGGCCGCGATGGGATCGCTTTCGCGAAAGCTGTAGAAGAGCCACCCGTCGAGATCGGCCTCGGAAAGAGCCTTCTGTATGCGGGACACAAGGTCAGCGGGATCGAAGGACAATGTCATAATTGTGAACCTTTCGTCGTCGTTTCGGCTTTTATTGTGGTTCGCGGCGATTGCCGCAACGTTTAAATTACAGCATAAGCGCGCCGGGGGAAAGACGGCGCGCGAGGGAACGATTTGAGCGCTGCTCGGCTCCGTTCCGAAGGAAGCCGCGGACGGTGGAGCAAAAGAAAAACGCACCGAGAGGCAGAATCGAGATTTACATTTGCAACCCACGCGAACCGAGGAGTTCTTGCATCCCTGTGCTATAGTGACCGGAACATCGGAGCCATGTTGAATCGAGTAAAAATAGCTCTAACCGGACTGTTTTTCATTATTCTGTTCGTCTACGCCACCTACGCGACATTCCGGGATATAAGCTCTCCGCCCCAGCTCAGCGACCCCGGCTGGTCGGTCGATCCGCGAGTCGATCGAGTCAGAATCAGATCCGTATCGCCCGATGGACCCGCTTCGATGCTTCAAAGCGGAGACGACATAGTTTCCTTGAACGACCGCCCGATTACCCGCATCGATCAGATTATGGAGTTCTTCAGCAATACTCCGGCGGGAGCCTCGTACACTGTCGAGATTCGACGCGGAAACCTGTTGATTCGCTACGGCCTGCGGACCGCGCCGCTTCCATATGCGGTCGGGCCAATGCTTCGGGTGGCGCTGCTGCTGACTCCCGCGATCTTTCTCATAACAGGTTTGGTTGTTTTTCTGCTCAAGCCCGGCGACAAGATGGCATTGCTGCTCGCGCTGATGTTCGGAATGTTCGCGGGAGAAACGCTCACCGGTTCGATGGCCGGAGCGCCCGTCGCGATAGCGGCAGCGAGTTTAGCGGCGAAGGCCGTTTCATCGCTATTCTGGCCTGTTTTCTTTCATTTCTTCCTATTGTTTCCAGACTCGAAGGGATCTTTATCACCCATTCTTCGGCGGTTTCCGCGCCTCGAAAGAAATCTCTACCTGCCTTATATACTGGTTGGACTTCCAATGACTATCCTGCTCGCCGCCGGATTGTGGTCGAACTCGGGACCCGAGTGGAAACCGATCAGAAGCGCACTCGTCATAGCCAATGTCATCACGGTGTCGGCCTACATAGTGGGCGGCCTCACGTCGCTGTTGATCAACTATCGCCGCGCCAGCCGCGCTATGCGGCGGCGAATGCGCGTGGCGGTAGTCGGCAGTCTCGCCGGTTTTTGCCCGATTCTCACGCTGATCACGATTGCGGGGATACTGAATCTCTTCGGGATAGTAGGCCTGGGAATGCGACGTGAATCGCTCCAGTATCTCGAGATCATCGCCTATATGGCCTTCCCGCTATTCCCATTATCGTTCGCCTACGCGATCGTGCGATACCAGGTCATACCGGTGCGGCTTATCCTCCGGCGCAGCGTTCGATATGTATTCGTTTCGAGCGGATCGGTGGTCCTCGAGTTGATAGCCGTTATCCTGGCTCTTACCGTGGTTCTCGGATCGTTCTTCACCTATTTGAAAATCGACAACTCCTGGGTCATTGGAATAGTGTCGGGTCTTGTTTCAATAGCTGTCTGGAATCTGACTCAATCGCTGCATCTCAGCGTCATCGCTCCCGCGATTGACCGGAGCTTCTTTCGCGAGGCTTACAATACTCAGCAGATTCTCTCTGATTTAGGAATCGCGATTCGCAACGTTAAAGGTGTCAGGCCGCTGCTCGAGCTCGCGGCAACCAAGATACAAGACGCGCTGCATACCGAAAATGTCACGGTTTTTATGCAGGACGAAGCTACCGGTGACTTCAGGTGCGCGGTCTCGTCCGCTCACACGGAAGCCGGAAGCGTGACCCGGGCCGACGGTTGCGAGGGCATAGATCCATTGCCGCCTGACTCGTTCGTAATCGAGAGACTTTATCGATCCCCGCTGCTGACGGTCGACTTCGACGATCCGAAATCGTGGACGCGCGCCCTGGCTTACGGCGACGCCTCGATGAAACAAGCTCGGGAAGGAGAAGCCGAGGTGCTGAAGAGAATAGGCTCCGCGCTTCTTCTGGCGATCGTAGTGAAAGACGAGCTCCTGGGTTTTGCATCGCTCGGGCCCAGGCTGGGCGACCTGCCGTTCTCCCGCGAGGACAAACAGATGCTGACCGCGGTCGCGTGGCAGATGGCATTCGCGATTCAGAACGCGCGATTGATCAAGCGAATGGCGGAAGAAGAGCGCTTGAACCGCGAGCTGGAAATGGCCATGGAAGTCCAAAGCAGGCTGTTTCCCGCCGCCCCTCCGGAAACTAATTCGATAGAACTAGCCGGCCTGTGCATCCCCGCAAGAGGGGTCGGAGGCGACTACTACGATTTTCTTTCGCTCGCGAATGGCAAGGTGGGAATCGCTGTGGCCGATGTAGCGGGCAAGGGCATTTCGGCCGCGCTCTTGATGTCGACGATTCAAGCCTCGCTTCGGAGTAAGGCCGACGCAGTCGGCGTCTCACTGACCGATCTGGTTTCATCGATGAACCGGCTGCTGCACAAATCGACGGGGCCCAGCAGCTATGCGACGTTTTTCTACGCGGAGTTCGATGAACAGACGGGCCGATTGACCTATGTGAACGCGGGCCACAACGCTCCGATGCTGGTGCGAGCAGGCTCGGCGGTTCCGGCTCGCGCGGCGGCTCAAGATAATCTCGTCATCGAGACGAATGAGGAAGCCGTCGATTCGCTGGTCAGAGCCATGAGCGTCGGCGTGGGCGGCGAAGCCGCACCCTTGTTAATAGACGTTGACGCCGGCAAAGATTCGATCAGGCGTTTGTCCAAAGGCGGGCGAGTTATCGGGCTCTTTGACGGCGGCGAGTATGAGCAGGAATCTATCCAGATGCAGAGCGGCGATGTCCTGATCGCTTTTACAGACGGCATTACCGAAGCCATCAATCTGTCGGGTGAAGAGTTCGGAGAAGCCCGGCTTCGAAAGGTAGTGCTGGACTCCGAACACCGATCCGCGCAGGTGATGACCGAAGAAGTGGTGAAGAGCGTCCGCGCCTGGAGCGGCGACCTGCCTCAACAAGATGATCTGACCCTGGTAATAATGAAGGTGAAGTAACGGCGTGAGCCGCTATGCAGCCTTGCTAAACTCTTTGGTCGTGAAAAGCAGGATCGAGTCGCTGGCTCAGCTAGTCTTGGCCCCCGCCTTCTCTCTCTTCTTCAAGTTTGAGCGTAGCGTGAGGATTGCGCGCATTATAGATCTCACGACCCCTCAAGTAATAATCGTCTTCGTTTATCTCACGTTTTGAGATCGCATCAACGAGCTTGATTGCGGGCGGCGGCCCTTGGAGACTGACGGGCTGGAAGAGCATCAATACAAAGTGCTCAAACTTCTCAGGCGGATCGGTATACTCTTGACGACCGCTAATGGATCCCAACAGCCTTACAGTCCGCTCAAAACTCGACGTGACCCTCAGACGCGTCCGATCCTGATCGGCAGCAGCCGGCAACGCAAAGAAGCCGTAGATAACAGAATAGGGAAAGCGCATGTGTAGATTAATCGATTCAGTACATAAGTCCGCGAATCGATTCATCAGGTTCTTTCCAAATGGCTCAAAGTTAATGCTCTTAATTGATACGGCGAGGAGCAGTCCATTCTGCTCGTCGGAATAACTAACATCGACTTTTTTGGGACCAAGCCCGCCTTGGAAGGCTTTTTCTCCAGGGCCGCCTCGATATGGTCTCACCCCGGGAAAACCAACTGACCGAAATCCTTCGGCAACCTCCTGGGCCAAGTTCGCGGACAGCCTCTCGGAGTACCGCTTTTTAATTGCTTGCGGCTCGGAGTCTAAAGGAATTAGTCCGGTTGCCATTACGGCATCTAGAAGACTCACGCAACTGTGCTCCTGGAATATCGTCGATCGCGCAACTCTTCGGCCGCCGTATGGAGCAAGCGGCAATCGTATTTCGTCAGTCCAAGAAGATCTTTCAAAATCACTTGATCAGCCCTTGAATTCGCCAATTGCTGATCGCCGCTCCTTACAATCGCGTCCAGCTCTGTTGCGAGAGCAGAGGTTCGACGAGTGGACAACCGTGGAACAGCCAAGAGCACGCGTTCAGCTTCCGTAGGTTCGATCTTCAGCATCCCCCCTCCAAGCGAGTGTCCTTCAATTTCAACGCTGAGGCGTGTCAACGATGTCTGCCACGATGCTGCTATCGCATCGCAACTTACTCTGGCGCCTGAATGAAGTCGCAAGACATGGAGGCTATTCGGCGCAACGGCGAAAGCGTCATTAGTGACCAAGGATGGTGAACGCCCGCTCATATAAGATAAAAAGCCGTCAGGCTGATATACATGGGGGACCTTATACCAGGGTGATCTAACACGGCATTTGTATGCTTTGGGTATTCCCATCTCGTAGCCGCGATTCAGATACTTCTTCACGCTCAACGGCAGATCACTATCAGCCTCTACATACAAAAGAAATCCAGCTTCGCCGGTTTTGGTTGTCTTTTCCCAGTCACTCTCAGAAAATCGCAACCCTTTCAGGGCTCTCCCCCGCTTGACCGCGGGCCTCAGATATGAGCGTGGTATTGCGAAGCGGGTCACATCGAGCGGGCTCAGATGAAAGAACTCGTTCGCACCGGTAACGTAACCAATACCTACATCCGCCAACTCACCCAACGGCTCTACAAGACGAGCCTTCATTAGTTCCCGATAAAGCTCCCGGGCCTTCCTCGGTATGAAGTATTCGACTAAGCGCTCGCTTCCCTCGCCAATCGCTTTCGCATCCATTCGCGATGTACGGAGGGTACGAGAAAATCCGCCATCGAGAATTTCCGAGAGTTGCCCTGAATGAACAAAGTCTCTGTTGTGGAAGGTAGCTTGATGTGTACCCTTCACCTCTGCCAGCACCAAGAGCGTATCTTCGCTCAAGCCTGGAAACAGCTTCTTTTTAAAGGTCAGGAAATTAACGCGACGAAACGAATTAAATAGGTGTTTGAGCACAGGGCGGGCATACGCGGCGTGCGTCAGCTCCATTGGTGCGACCATCGCCAGTCGTCCTCCAGGTTTAACCATTGCGATACTATGTACCAAAAATGGAGCCCAGGAACTGCATAGTCCGCTTAGACGAACCCCGTCGCGCGCTGCTTGATCAAGGGCGATGGCTCTAGAGTTGCCCATGAAACGCTGGTATCTGATGAAAGGAGGATTTCCGACGACGGCATCTACTTGGCATCCTGGACTGACCGCTAGAGTAAAGAAATCTGCCTGCTGTAGATTCTGCTGAGCAATTCCAAACTCTTCCATTAACCGACTAGCGATTTCCGCGTGCACGCCCTCGTCAATTTCGACTCCGCATACTTGACTCGATACACATCCGCCTAACCTCTTCAGTCGTTGACACGCTGCCCGAAGAAACACTCCGCCGCCGAAGCTGGGATCAAGAATTGTTTCAGTGCCGGAGCGAACGGCCCACGCTACAAGAAACTCCGCAATTTGGGTGTCGGTGTAGAAGGCGCCATATGCTTTTGCCAACTCACCACTAGGCTCGGAATACTCAACTCTTGGCGGCATATAATCAGCCACTGTATACCATAGTTCTCAAGTAAACGTGAACGGTGGATGTAAGTTAGGTCGACAACCAGACTCAGACAGGAAGGCTGGGTCGCGACCGCGATGCGATATTGAGACCTTGGCGGAGAATTGAGATATTGGCAAAACGCGAGGTCTTAGCTTTGCCCGTGACTTCCAATCAACGCGTAGCCCCGCACATCATCCAATCGCACGTAAAGCCGGTCGAATGTCGCCGTCGGAAGATGATTCGAATAGTGCTCGACCGATACTTCATTGAGCTCTATCACGTGATGGTTCGAAGCAGCGTGCTCGAGACTCTCGCCTAAAAGCTGCTGCGCGAAGAGCAGCCCGAGCTTTCCTCGAACCACACCGAAGGACGTATACAGCACCATCTCGCCGAAGCCCGGGGTACCGTCCGGGGCGAGCGCCGCTTTGATCAAAGACAGCAGCGCATCGGTTGAGTCAATCGTCGTTTCAAAGGTCAAGCTTGCTCCTCGGGCCGCCATCGCAATTCGCAGCCGCGGAATTTTCAGCGTCGGACGAACGTTATCGCGGAAGATCGCTCGCCCGTAGTGGGATTGAACACGGTGACGTTCACGGGAGTACCGATCGGAAACAAAGAATTCATGAGCGGCTTGCCCAGTTTGACGCTCAATTCCGAAGTGCTCCCGTTTGCCAGCGCAAACGAAGCATCATACTTGACATCCGCCGGAAGCGACGAGCCATTAGCCTCTATGACCGCGGAACCATTGATGAACCCGAGTCCATCCACCGTCAGCAATTTCTTCGTAGCCGATATAGCTGAGATTGCCGGACTGCCCCGCTGGGCCGTCGTATTTGTGACCGCGTTGTAGGCATTGGCCCTCCCCGAGCTCGCTACCTTGGATGAAAGCGACAAGATTGGCTCGGCCGTTCGCACTATTCGCGCCACGATCTGCTCGGCCGTCAAAGACGAATTCACCGCGGCCAGGAGCGCTACGATTCCGGTTACGTGCGGAGTCGCCATCGATGTCCCGCTCAACTGAGCATATGTCCCGTTCGGCAGGGACGCCGTACCCGGAAACGTGCTTATGATCGACACGCCGGGAGCGCCAACGCCAACCGTCGCGCGGCCGAAATTCGAGAAACCCGCCAGCCCATCCGAGCGATCCAACGCGGCTACGGAGATCAGCGAAGGTATGTCGGCCCACGCCGCCGGATATTCGGCCGCTTCGGGGTCGTCGATATTGTCGCCTATGCCGTCATCGCCGCCGTTGCCGGCCGCGCACACAAACACGATTCCGGCTGCGCCCGCGTCTACTATGGCTTGGTGCAATGCCTTCGACTTGCCGCCGGACCAGCTAGCGTTGATCGCACGAACGTTTACGCCGCGTCGCCGCTGATCGCTTACAAAGTTGATTGCTCGAATCGCGTCCGAAGTAGACCCATTGACCTGGCCGTCGGACTGCCTCGCGATGAATTTCACGGACATCAACTTGACGTGCCACGCGACGCCCGTTATTCCGGCGCCGTTATTGCCCGCGGCTCCGATTGTGCCCGCCACGTGAGTCCCGTGATTGTCGACGGATGCGCTTTCAACCAGAACGTTGTTGTTCGCAAAGAAATTCCATCCGCTAACGTCGTCGACAAGGCCGTCGCCGTCATCGTCGACGCCGTTGTTGGGAATTTCTCGCGGGTTGATCCAGCGATTGGCGCTTAGATCCTCGTGACCAAGATCCGTGCCGGTGTCAACGACCGCTGCTACTACGTCATCGCTGCCGGTCGTTATGTCCCACGCTCTTGTGGCTGAGATGTCCGCTCCTGCCTTACCGCCGAGACCATCGGTTCCCGTGTTCAGCAATCCCCATTCAAGGCTGAACAGCGCGTCGTTGGGAACCATCTCCAGCGGATGGCAAATGTAGTTTGGCTCGGCATATTCGACGCGAGGATCGCTCTCTGCTATCGCGACCGCTTCCTCGACGGAGAGCGAGCTGTCAATTTGAACCAGATACGGTCCGCTTTGCTCCTCTGAAGACACAAGCTCCGGACGGGTATGGATCGGCAACAGTTGATCGCTCAGGTATTCGCGTTCGATCCCCTGAACCGCGCCCTCTCTCATCTTGACGAGGATCTGCCCTTTGACATAATCCCAGCGTAGTTTTGATTTCTTAGTAGCGTGGGCCCGCGGCGCCAGAAAGAGCATGAAGGCGAACGTCGAACCTAATAGCGCGAATGAAACAACTTTTTTCATCTTTGTAGCTCCCAAAAAACTTGCAGACAAACAGGGGTCTACAATCACTTGTTCTGAGTTTGAGTCTGAGTCGGCTTGCTCGGGAATTGCTTGCTCACATCGTTGAAGATAACGAACGCCATCAGCAGCATCAGCAGCACGAATCCCACTTGCATCATCTTCTCTTTAATCCGGAGCGTCAGCGACAGGCCAAAAAGACCGAGCGCGGCATCGACGAAGATCATGAAGATCAGGCCGCCGTCGAGCACCGGTATGGGCAGCAGGTTGAATACGCCCAGGTTCAACGACAGGACTCCCATCAGATTAAAGACCGTCGTCGCCCCTTGTCTCGCAGCCTCTCCCGAGTATTTGGCGATCTGGATTGGACCCGCGAGCGTGTCTCGAGCCGAACGCCTTCCGACGAAAATCTGGCCTATAGCGTCTTTGGTCAGCCTGATGATCCGCTCATTTTGATCAAAGGAGTGACGAACCGCGGGAATTAAACTCAGCTTGGTGGAGATTATTTCCGGATTAATAACTACCGGGGCCATTCCTATCTTCAATCCGTCGTCCGTTGGCTTCGGCGTAGCCGTAATCGTCATTGTTTGGCCGTCGCGATCCACCGTCAAAACAACCGGCCTGCCTTCGCTTCCGCGTATCGCCCGAAACACTTCGCGACGTCCGGCAGCGCCGGAGCGCAAATTCGATCCATTTACCGCAAGGAGTTTGTCGCCGACTTTGAGCCCTGCTTCGTCGGCGGGCGATCCCGGTGTGATGTCCTTCGCAACTATGACGGTGTTCGGACCCCAATCCGGCTCAAGACCGGATTCACCGATCTTGTCCTGGTCGAACATCGACGACGTCGTATGCAGAATGAGATTCTTTGTTTCGTTTCCGCGACGGATGGTTATGGGAAGGTTCTGATCGGGATTGAGACTTACTACATCTTCTACATCTCGCCACGTCGGCGTCTCTTTACCGTCTATGCTGAGCACCTGGTCGCCCGGGAGAACGCCGGCGGTTTCGGCGCCCGAGCTCGGCTCGACGGCGTTCACGATCGGCGTGTGCGTTCTGTATGCATAGTCTTCAAAGTGGATCATCGTGATCACGGCGGGAATGACAAGGGCGATCAGGATGTTCATAGCGGGGCCGGCGAAGGCTACACAGAGGCGCTGCCATTTAGGCTTGGACATGAATTCGTCGGGGGCGCCGGTGATTTGCTCATCCAGATTCTCGCCGGCCATCTTCACGTAGCCGCCGAGGGGGATCAGGCTCAACCGGTAATCGGTATCACCGCGCTTGAAACCCCATAATCTCTTGCCGAATCCGACGCTGAATGTCAGAACTTTAACGCCGAAGAATTTGGCGACGATGAAGTGGCCGAATTCGTGAAGCACTACGAGAGGGCCGAGGACGACGGCCGCCATAACGAGAAAGAACAACGCATTAGCCAAGGTGCAACCTCCACTACCAACTCAGGAGACTCCGACAAAATCGCGCCAAGGGGGATTCCGCGCTCAACACGAGTTCATAAAGTCTATCGTAGCCCGGCCAGCGTGTCTATGTTAGGTGGTGTGGACGAGAAGTGCTGGGTGTCAGGTGTCCCTTGCCGGTATTTCATCGGCGATGAAATCAGTTGAGATTTTTAGCTCTGGCCGCGGGTATTACCGGCCGACGTGTCTTGCTACAGGCATATTGAAGGGCGTTAGTTATTGTTGCCTTAACAACTTCGCTCCGCACGGCTGGCGGCGAGATCGCTACTCTGATCGGAGTAGTATCGACTGAGGATCTCCCTATTTAGTGCGCACTCAGAGGGAAGGAGTCGCCAAACTTCATCATGCTCAGTAGTGATAACGGCACTGGAGAAAATCAACTCTGTCTTCCGACACTAAATAAACGATTCGATGCTCCTGTGTCAGACGTCTCGACCATACCCCCGACGCAAGGTACTTCAACGGCTCCGGCTTGCCTATTCCCGAAAACGGATCACGCATCACGGCCTCGATGATATCGAATGCTCTCAAGGCAACCTTACGGTCCGTTGTCACCCAGTACTTCAAATCGTCTCGAAATTCTTGATGGAAGACAGCTTTGCGCTCTAACTTGCGACCCGTCCGCTTATTCTTCTTCGTCAAGGTGGGTCTCCCGTCGGAGAGCAGCTATTGTCCGAGGTTTGACCTTCCTTGACCTCGCTCTATTCAGCGCCGACAAAAGACGCCGCGCGTTATTTGGAGACCTTAACAGGTGAGCAGTTTCGATCAGGCTCGACAGTTCGTCGGCAGAGACTAACGCAACATCTTCATTTCCCCTGCGATTGATGATGATTATCTCCCGGTTCCCGGTAACCCGGTCACAGAGTTGGGCTAAGTTGGCTCTCGCCTTGGTATATGTCGTCTGGATCGCCATGATCGTATGATTTGTACAGAAAGACAGTACGAACAGGGAAACCATCGGTCAAGGCCGCGGGCCGGATTGGGTGCTTAACAGCTTAGTTAGTTAGGGGGACAAGAGCATAGAAGGATCAGGGAGAAAAGTACGTGGGCTCAAGTGAGGTATCGAACTCTGGTGAAAAAACGCACTCGACTCTTATGACTACCCGGCAACTGCATTGTCCCCGAAATTTCGTTAAGCACTCGGCCGGACGACCTCAAAGAACTCCGAGGATCCTTCTTGCCTTTATGCATTGTTTATGCAACTATGCAAATCGCACCCTGGCGACAAAAGCACATGACGAAGCGGGTCAGACAACAAAAAATTCTCGAAATTATCAGCTCAAGGCGTATAGAAAGTCAGCAAGAGCTGGCGCAAGAGCTTCTCAAGCGCGGCATCGGCGCCACTCAGTCGAGCGTCTCTCGCGATATCGTAGACCTGGGACTCGTTAAAGTAGACGGTTTCTACTCCCAGCCGCGGGAGGACATCTCCATTTCACCACCGCTCGTCGAAATCGAAACGGCGGGCGATTTCCTCATAGTAATAAAGACCGAAATCGGATTGGCTCAGCCTACCGCCTTGACCATCGATCGCACCAAGATCGACGAGGTGATCGGCACTATTGCCGGCGATGACACTATCTTTGTCGCCGTAAGAAATCAGGCCGCACAACGGCTCGCAATCAACAAAATCACCAAAGCCCTTGCACCGCGCCCCAGGACAAAACCGGCGAGCCGACCCGCCGCCGGATCGAACGGCCGAAAACCCAGGCGAGGCAAGGTCCGATATCGTTCTCAACAGTAGAGGGCCGGAGTCGATCCGAATGACTCGACCGCGCGGGTCGAATAAAGGAGTCGAATTAGAAACGAGGAGGCGACGAGTTGGCGGAAAAAATTGACAAAGTCGTGCTGGCTTACTCGGGAGGACTGGATACGTCCGTAATTCTCAGGTGGCTTAAGGAAACATACGGATGTGAAGTGATTTGCTTTGCCGCCGACGTAGGCCAGGCCGAGGAGTTGGGCGGCCTTGAAGAAAAAGCGCTCGCAACCGGAGCTTCTAAGCTTTATATCGAAGATCTTCGCGAAGAGTTCGTGCGAGATTACGTGTTCACGGCGCTGAAGGCCAACGCGGTCTATGAAGGCGTCTATTTGATGGGCACTTCCCTCGCTCGGCCGCTGATCGCTAAATCCCAGATTGAGATCGCCAGGAAAGAAGGCGCAAACGCGGTTGCGCACGGAGCCACTGGAAAAGGAAACGATCAAGTCAGGTTTGAGCTCACTTACTACGCACTCGAGCCTCATATTCGAGTGATAGCTCCCTGGCGCGAATGGGAGTTCAGGTCCAGAACGGATCTGATCGCATACGCCGACGCCCATCAAATTCCGATCAAGGCAAGCAAAGAGAAGCCCTATTCGATGGATCGCAACCTCATGCATATCAGCTATGAAGGTGGAATCCTCGAAGATCCGTGGGCCGAACCGCCGGAGAACATTTTCATTCTTACGAGATCCGCCGAGGACGCGCCTTCGAAACCCGCCTACATAGAGATCGATTTTCAAGCCGGAATCCCGATCGCCGTCGACGGCGAGCCGCTGTCACCCGCCGCATTGCTCGATCGCCTGAATCGCATCGGCGGTGAACACGGCGTCGGGCGCGTCGATCTTGTAGAGAATCGCTTTGTGGGAATGAAATCCCGCGGAGTGTATGAAACGCCTGGGATGACGATTCTCCGCTCCGCTCATCGAGCCGTCGAATCGCTGACGCTCGATCGAGAAGTCGCTCATCTTAAGGACTCGCTCGGACCCCGAATCGCCGAGATGATCTATTACGGGTTCTGGTTTACCCCTGAATTCGAAGCCATTCGCGCGCTGATTGACGAGACGCAGAAGCGAGTAACCGGCACGGCGAGGTTGAAGCTATACAAAGGGGCATGCACCGTTGTTGGACGTCGATCCCCGCTCTCGCTCTACTCTGAAGAATTCGCGACCTTTGAAAAAGACACGGTATATAACCAGCGCGATGCCGAGGGATTCATCAAGCTCAATGCGCTGAGGTTGAGATTGAGGAACCTCGCGGAAGGAGGACTTAAACAATGAGCCGCGTTACAGCCGAGTTAGATCAGAATCCGCTGCAATGGAGCGAGTCGCGCGATGAGATCAGGTTGGTGCGCGTCGACAAGATAGCTTCGTCCACAACCAACCTGAACCTCGCCAACGATCTCGAGATAATCCCAACGCTCGGGACTGGACATCCGCCGCGAGCGGGTGACGCCGTCGTGGTGCGCACTCTGACCGACAACGCTACTTACAACACGATTGAATTGGTTTCGGGGCGAATGGCCAAGATGAATCCCGGAGACTTGATCGCGGGAGTGCTCGGATACAGAAGGGCCCTGAAAGGATTCGTGGGGGATGTTCCGGAGCATATAGCCGCCGGAGATCATCTTCACATCCTGAATCTTGGAGGCCTCATCGGCCGCTGCCTTGGCCATCATCATGGGCTCAACGACGCTATCAAGGTCGAAGTGATCGGGATGCCGATTCGCAACGGCGCGCCTCTCAACATTCGCGAGAACGCGATTCCGCCGCTGGACCATTTCATATCACCGGCGCCGCTGGTCGTCGTCGCGGGCACGTGCATGAATTCGGGCAAGACCTTCGCGGCTACGGAGGTGATAAAGCACCTGACGCGAGCGGGGCTCAAAGTCGCCGGCGCGAAACTGGCCGGAGTAGCCTGTTTGCGGGACACGTTGAACATGCAGGATCATGGCGCGGCTCGAACCTTGAGCTTCCTGGATTGCGGGTTGCCATCCACGGTCGGAGTAGCCGACATCGCGCCGTATGCAAAAGGGATCATCGCCGCGCTCGCGGCCTCTCAACCCGACTGCATCGTCGTGGAGCTTGGCGACGGCATAATAGGCGGCTATGGCGTATCGAGCATCTTCGAGGATCGCGAGTTGATGGACGCAACCGGCGCGCTGGTCTTTTGCGCCGGCGATTTTGTCGGAGCGTGGGGAGGGCGTGAGCTGCTGGCGAAACTGGGGATCAGAATCGATGTAATTTCCGGACCCGTGACCGATTCACGGATGGGGCGAGACTACGTTGGATCGGAGTTCGGATTGTTAGCCGCGAACGCGACAAATCAGGGCGAGCGTCTATCGTTAATCGTCAAGGAGAAACTGGAGCAGTGGTCAAGGTAGGAATCTTCGGCGGATCGGGCTATGGCGGCAGCGAGCTGCTTCGAATACTGCTGTTTCATCCGGCGGTTGAGGTAAAGCTCGTCACCGCGGGCGAGCACGCGGGCAAACGAGTCGACAAAGTGCATCCGAATCTCGCGAAGCTTACGGATTTGAAGTTCGAGCCGATGCCCGACCCAAATGCGATTGAGGGACTCGACTGCCTGTTCCTTGCGCTTCCGCACGGACAGGCGATGGAAATCGCGCCGAGGCTGCCGCGCGAGATGAAGGTGATCGATCTCTCGGGTGATTTCCGATTGAGCGACGCCGATGCCTTCAAGACGTACTATAACCGAGAGCATAGCGCTATCGAGCAGCAGCGCGAGTTCGTTTATGGTTTAACCGAAGCGAATCGAAGCCGCATCCGTGAAGCGTCTCGCATCGCAAATCCCGGCTGTTTCGCGACCGCGATCGAGCTCGCGCTTTATCCCTTTGTAGCGTCCGGTCTGGTCAAAGGAAAAATAATCGCCGATGTGAAGACCGGCTCGTCCGGCTCGGGCGCGAAGGCCGCGGCTAACACGCACCATCCCAAGCGCGCGAACAGCTTCTATGCGTACAAGATGTTCGCGCATCAGCACCAGCCCGAAGTGGAGCAGTTCCTTGATTCGGTAAATCCGCGATGGGCTGAAGAATCCAGCCTTGTGTTTCAAGCCCACTCAATCCCGGTTGTGCGCGGAATCTTTGCTTCAATCTATCTTACTCCGAGCGAACCTCTGTCAAACGAGCGCGTCGCGGAATTGCTTCACGAATTCTATGGCACGGAGTTTTTTATCAGGCTTGTCGAAGGCTCCCCCGACATCAACTGGGTGAAGAGCACTAATTTTGCGGACATCGGTTGGGCCGCGGACGGAGACAGCGTCATCGTGTTTGTCGCGTTGGATAATCTCGTCAAAGGGGCGGCGGGCCAGGCAGTACAAAATATGAATCTGATGTTCGGGATGGAGGAGCGAACCGGCCTCGTAATACCCGGAACAAATCCCTGATGAAACACTCATCGCTGATGAAACACTAATCCCTGATGAAACAATGATGGAAATAATGATGGAAACGATGACGGAAACGATCGAATTAGAAGACGCGTATCAGGTCGCCACATACAAAAAGTTCCCGTTTGCGCTTGAGAGGGGCGAGGACGTCTGGGTCTACACAACAGACGGCCGGCGCTTTCTCGACCTGTACGGAGGTCATGCCGTCGTCTCGACGGGACACTCGCATCCGCGCATCGTCGAAGCGATTCACTCGCAGGCAAATCGGCTTATCTTCTACTCGAACCTCGTGTACAGCGACGTGCGTGCTCGCGCCGCAACAAAGCTGATTCAAATCGCGCCGGAGCTGCTGTCGAAGGTGTTCTTTGTCAACTCGGGAACCGAAGCGAATGAAAGCGCTATGAAGACCGCGAGAATGCTCACCGAACGAAAGAAGATCATATCCTTTGAAGGCGCGTTTCACGGGCGAACTCCGGGATCGCTTGCCGCCTGCGGGCTGCCGAAATACTCGCAGGGGGTCGCCCCGATGCTCGACGGGCATATTCGCGCGCCGTTCGGCGATTCGAGCGCCGTAGAGAAGTTAATAGACGATGACACGGCCGCCGTTATTCTCGAGCCGATTCAATCCATGGCCGGAGTCATAATGGCGGGGCGGGATTTTTATCACGATCTTCGCGATATCTGCGACGCCGCCGGAGCGATGCTCATCTACGACGAGGTTCAGACCGGCATGGGCCGAACAGGAGAGTTTTTTTTCGCGGGACGCGACGGCGTGGTCCCCGACATGATCACGCTCGCGAAAGGGATTGCCAGCGGCGTGCCGATGGGCGCCGTGCTGATGACCGAAGCGATTGCAGGCGAAATTAAGACGGGCGATCTTGGAACAACATTCGGCGGAGGAATGATCGCATCCGCCGCGCTGGAAGCTACCGTTGACGTGATATGCGACGAAGGACTGCTCGACAATGTTCGAGAGAACTCGTTGTACTTGAAAGCCGAGCTAAAGGAGCTGCCCGCGGTTGAGGAAGTGCGAGGCCTTGGGTATCTGTTGGGCCTAACTTTTAAATCGGGAGACGCCAAGCCCTATCAAGCCGGCTTACTGGATCGAAATATCATTACCGGTGTGGCGGATGACACGCGAGTGCTGCGGCTCTTGCCGCCTTTGACTTTGAAGAAGCCGGAGATCGACCTGTTTATCAATGCACTTTCCGATATTGCGTAAGTATTTGATGATGGACCTAAAAGGCAGAGACTTTTTGAGCACGGGCGATTTTGTCCGAGACGAGTTGATCGAGCTGCTCGATCTCGCGGAAGACTTCAAATCGAGCGGCCACGACGAACGCTCGCTGCTTGGAAAGAGCGTGGCGCTCGTGTTCCTGAACCCCTCGCTTAGAACGCGCACGTCGATGGAGATAGCGATCCATCAGCTCGGCGGCCACGCCGTGACGCTGGACGTGGGAAAGAGCACATGGAGCCTCGAGCATAGCGAAGGCATGATAATGGACTCGGATAAAACCGAACACATAAAAGAAGCTGCGCGAGTGCTGTCGCGATATGCCGCCGGCATCGGCGTCCGCGCGTTTCCCGAAATGCAGAACTATTTGGAAGAGATTGCCGAACCGATTGTGCGAGGCTTCGCAAAATACAGCGACGCGCCGGTGTTCAATCTCGAGTCCGCAAATCACCATCCGTTTCAGGCGCTGGCGGACGCGATGACGATTCGTGAAAAGCTCAGCGGGTTTCGCGGCGAGCGCGTCGTGCTGACGTGGGCATATCATCCCAAGCCGCTGCCGATGGCGGTACCCAATTCGTTCGCGCTGATTGCCGCGCAGATGGGACTTGATCTAACGATCGCGTGCCCGCCCGAATACGACCTGGGCGATGAAGCGATGGAAGAGATCGGCCGCGCCGCATCTAACAGCGGCGGAAGAATAGGTGCTTCGCGCGATTATCGGGATGCGTGCGCGGGGGCCCGAATCGTCTACGCCAAGAGCTGGGGAAGCAAGCTCTTTTATGGACAAGCCGAAGACGACCTTGCTTGCAGGCAAAAACATCGTGACTGGATTGTGGACGAGGACTTGATGAGAACGACGGACCGCGGCTGGTTCATGCACTGTCTTCCCGTTCGCCGCAACGTTGTCGTGACCGACGGAGTTCTCGACGGTCCGTCGAACGCGGCAATCGATCAAGCCGAGAATCGACTACACGTTCAAAAGGCGGTGCTCGCTTCACTCCTGTAGTCTGGAGGACTCGATGAGTCAGGAACGATTGGATCTGCTGCGTGAAGCGCTGCCTTACATTCAGCGATTCAAGAACAAGACCTTCGTCGTCAAGCTTTCGGGCAAGGTCACCGAAGATCAAGATCAATTGAATTCACTGGCCGAGGAGATCACGCTGTGCCAGCAGGTCGGGATACACCTCGCGATTATTCACGGAGGCGGCAAGCAATTAACGGCCATCGCCGAGCGGCTCGGCATAGAACAGCGACTCGTGAACGGCCGCCGCGTGACAGACGCAGATACGCTGGAAGTGGCGAAGATGGTATTCGCCGGCCAAATCAATCTGGATATTCTTGCGGCTCTCCGGCGAGCGGGAGCGGAAACGGTCGGGCTTTCGGGCGTCGACGGGAACATTATCCATGCAAGGCGCCGTGAGATTCAGAATGTTTTGAACCAGGACACCGGTCTGGTTGAAGCCGTTGATTTCGGCCATGTCGGCGACATCGTAGAGCTGAATGTTCGGCTGCTGAGATTGCTGCTTGATAATTCCTATATACCGGTCGTCTCGTCGCTCGGAGCGGACGAGCAGGGAAACGTCTATAACATAAACGCCGACACAATCGCCGCGGAGATAGCGGTTCACTTGAACGCTGAGAAGTTGATCATTCTCACCGATGTCGATGGAATTCTGCTCGACCGCGCCGATCCATCTTCCAGGATTTCACGGCTCACGGCAGCCGATGCGGATCGGCTTGTAGGGGATAAGGTCGTCTCTTCCGGCATGCTCCCCAAACTGGCTGCCATAGCCCACCTCATTCGCCGCGGTGTTCGAAGCGCGCACATCATCAACGGTTCAAAACGGAACGCGCTATTGAACGAAGTATTCACTGACCAGGGCGCCGGAACTATGGTGACGGGATAGTATGGGGTGTCTGGGGCAAGGTGTCAGCGGCAAAGGGCTCAGGTTTCGGGCAGGTGAGCGGGTTGTTTTGATAGGAAACGGCAACATGATTTTCAATTCGTGCGATGAGTCGTGAGAGGCCGAAGTTGGCGCCGTTGGGTTCACCATTTCGGTAAGTCCCGTTTGAAATAAGTGCCCAATTCAATATAATCCCTGCCACTTCTTCATGCGTTCAGATCGGAGGGAATTCACTTGAGTCATATTACAGAAGGCAGTACTCCGCGGGTTACCGCGCCGCATATCCGCTCCCGAAAAGGCGGCCAGCCGATTGTAGCCGTAACCGCTCACGATTACCCGACGGCTCGCCTGGTCGACGAAGCAGGGTTGGACTTGATCCTGGTCGGAGACAGCCTGGCTCAAACCGTCCTCGGCTATGAGTCCACTTTACCGGTTACGCTCGACGAGATGATCGCGCACACACGAGCCGTCCGAAGAGCTGTCCGCCGCGCTCTGGTAGTCGGCGACATGCCTTTTGGCTCATATCACGAGAGTTCGCTTCAGGCCGTCGAATCCGCGATTCGTTTTATCAAAGAGGGGGGCGCGGACGCGGTGAAATTGGAAGGCGGCTCGCTTCGAGTTCCGGCCGTTCGGGCAATTGTCGAAGCTGAGGTTCCCGTGATGGGCCATATCGGCCTGACTCCGCAATCGGTGCTTCGAATGGGCGGATACCGCGTACAGGGCAAGACGATCGATGCGGCTCGTGAATTGATCGAAGACTCCGTCGCGCTCGAACGAGCCGGTGTTTTCTCGATCGTACTGGAAGGCATTCCCGCTGAGATCTCGCGAATTATCACGGAACGCGTATCCGTGCCTACGATCGGCATCGGCGCGGGCCTTGATTGCGACGGCCAGATACTGGTCTTTAACGATCTGGTCGGACTTACTTTCGGACATACGGCCAAGTTCGTCCGGCAATACCTCGACCTCAAACAGGAGATAGCGGGGGCGCTCAAAAAGTTCTCCGACGACGTGAGCACAAGAAGGTTCCCCGCCGACGCCGAGAGCTATCATCTCCCCCAGGGAATCGAGCTTGATCTGGTCGAGGAACACAGTCTGGAGATGCCTCCGCTCGGACCGGTCAACTGAATTCGCGATGGAGATAATCAATCGAATACCTCGGATGATGTCCGTCGCGCGAGAGCTCAAGGCTCGTGGAAAACGTATCGGGCTTGTACCCACAATGGGGGCGTTTCACGAAGGACACCTTTCGCTTATGTCGCGAGCGCGTGAGATGAGCGACACCGTCATTACTTCCGTATTCGTGAATCCGATGCAGTTTGGACCCGGCGAAGATTATGAACGCTATCCCCGCGACCTTGCTCGCGACGCCGAGCTGGCTTTTACACGCGGAGTCGACCTGATCTTCGCGCCGCCGGCGAGCGAAGTGTACCCCGAAGGCTTTACGACATACGTCAACGTGGAGGGTCTTACTGACAGGCTCGAAGGGGCCAGTCGTCCCGGCCATTTTCGCGGCGTCACCACCGTGGTAAATAAGCTCTTCAACATCGTCCAACCGCAATTCGCGTTTTTTGGCCGAAAGGACGCGCAACAGGTAATCGTAATCAAGCGAATGGTCCACGATCTGGCGATGGGAATCGAGATTGTCGTAGGTCCAACCGTGCGCGAGGAAGACGGCCTTGCGCTCTCATCACGCAACGCATACCTGTCCTCCGAAGATCGAAAGGCCGCGATCGTTCTGCGCCGCGCCCTCGAGCGAGGACGCGCTCTGTACAACTCAGGCGAACGGGACGCAGGCCGTCTGGTCTCAGCTATTCAGTCGTTAATCGAAAGTGAGCCGCGCACTCGAGTTGATTATGTATCCGTCAACGAGGTTAACGATCTTCGAGAACCCGCGCTCATCCGTTCCGACAGAGCCACGCTCATCTCAGCCGCAATATATATAGGCGATACTCGATTGATCGATAACATCGTGCTCAACGGCGAACTGTAGGAAGGTAAGCGGCGAAGAGCGCTGCCGTCGCGAGACCTGTCGTCTTACCGCTGAGCTTTTGGTCTTCACCTTGGAAGCCGGAGCCGCGCCTGACAGCCTCGCGCGCCGTTTCTATTCTCGAGAGTGAGCGTGCCTCCGTGGCCCTCCGCGATCTGCCGGCTCAGGACGAGACCGATGCCGGAGCCGCCCAGCTTGGTCGTGAAGAACGGGACAAACAGATTCGAGGTGTTAGGCAATCCCGGCCCGTCGTCGTCGATCCAGACTTCCAGGAAACGGGCGCTTGTCTCCCATCCCATCTCGACTCCGCCGCCGGTTTCGAGCGCGGCGTCGACGGCGTTTCCGACCACATTGATCAAGAGTTGTTCGAGTTGATCCGGGTCGGCGCGAACGGTCACGTCCGGACCTGTCTTGACGGACACGGGCAAGCGCCTTTCGAGGCCCGAGACCCGGCTGATCAAATCGGATATTCGAATCGAATGGAGACTGGGTTTCGGCAGCCTCGCCAGACGTGCGTAAGCAGTCATGAACCGGTTTAGCGATTCGGTTCTACCCGCGATTACCGTGAGTCCTCGTCGCGTGTCCTCGCGCCAATCGTCTGGAAGCGGTTCGCGTTCGATCAACGCTTCCAGGCTGCCCGCGATGGATTTGATAGGAGCCAGTGAGTTGTTCAGCTCATGGCCGATGACTCGAACCAGCCTCTTCCATGCCTCTCGTTCTTCCTCGCGCAGTTCCTGGCTGAGGTCGGAGAGAACGATGACGTTGTGCGGAAGGCCTCCTTTTCTGAAGTGGCTCCGCCGAAGCCCCCAGCGCCGATCCGACGGCCCTAACTGAATGGTTCGAACGGAATCTCCCTGCAGCCAATCGGATACGCCGAGTTCTTCCGCGCTCAGTCCCAGCGCTCGTTCAGCGGTCTGTCCAAGCAGGCTCTCACCGGCTCGATTAACCAGTCGCAACTGACCGTGCCCATCGAAGGTGAACACGGCTACGTCGACCTCCGACATCACCGTCCGAAGCAACGCGGTCGCTTCGAGCGAGTCCAGTCGCTGTTCGCGCATTATTTCGCCAAGAGCGTTCACCTCGAGGAGTACTTCTCCGAGAGCGTCATCCCTGCGGGCCCCTCTTGCGCGAATCGAATAATCTTCTTCGTGAAGCGCGGCCAGGAGATTAGAGAGCGTTTGAAGCGGCCGGATCACGCGTTGCCGTACCGCCAGCGAAAATCCAAGCCAGAAGGCGAGGACTAATATCGTAAAGGTCCATTGAACTCGCGTGCTGTGAGCCGCCTGCCAGAGCATATAGAGCGCTAAGGCGGAGCCGGGCAGCCCCGCGGACAGGACCATCAGCATTATCTTCGATTCGAAGCTGACTCGATCGCCGCCCGCAAGATCACGAGCCCTTTTGCGCGCTTTTCTCTCGTCTGCTTGTGATAAGGCTGCGTTCATTTTGGATCGCCGGTAGGCGGCTCTGGCTCCAAAGACGGCGGGGCCGGCGCCTACAAACCGTAACGCTGGAGTCTGCGATAGAGAGCGCTGCGGCTGAGGCCGAGCGCTTCGGCCGCCTTGCTCACGTTTCCTTCGAAGCGCGCGAGAGCCTTTTGAATTAGAAGGCTCTCGACTTCTTCAAGGCTCATGTCTTCGAGGCGCTGGCCGGCCTCGCGGGACTGGCGCAATCCAAGATCGCTTGCGGAAATCGCTTTGTCCCTGGCCATCAGCACCGCGCGTTCGACCGTGTGTGCAAGCTCGCGAACGTTGCCGGGCCAGTGATAGTCAAGCAGCGCCTGCATGGCGGCCGGTTCGAAGCCTGTAAGATCTTTTCTATAATGCCTCGATCGCTTGCTCAAAAAATCGCCCGCGAGCAGCGGTACGTCCTCGCGCCGCTCGCGCAGCGGAGGAACCCGTATCTCGATGGTGTTGAGCCTGAACAAGAGATCTTGTCTGAAGCGGCCCGCCGCCGCTTCCTCATTGAGATCGGCATTGGTAGCCGAGATGATTCGCACGTCTACCCGATTAGTCCTTGAAGATCCCACGCGCTCAAACTCGCCGGTTTCGAGCACTCGAAGAAGCTTGGCCTGTTGAGTCGGCAGAATATTTGCAATTTCATCCAGAAAGAGAGTGCCTCCGGCCGCGAACTCGAATCTGCCCACTCGATCCACTTTTGCGTCGGTGAACGCGCCTTTCACATGGCCGAACAGCTCGCTCTCAAAAACTCCTTCGGAAAGACCTCCGACATTGACCGTAACCATCGGCCTCGAGGCGCGATTAGAAACCGTATGCAGAGCTTGAGCTACGACACCTTTGCCGGCGCCGTTCTCTCCCGTTATGAGGACGTTTGCATCGGAAGGACCGACCCGTTCGATTATTTGAAGAACCGGTTGCATCGCGCGTGATTGCGCGATCAAAGGAAGCGCGCCCTCGTCGCGCAGTATGCGGTTTTCGGCCTCGAGCAGTTTTCCGCGGCGCAATGCCTGGCCCAACTCCATCTGAGTCTTGAGAATCGAAATCACGCGGGCGTTGTCCCAGGGTTTTTGAACGAAATCGCGAGCTCCGTTTCGCATTGCCTCAACGGCGATGGGAACGGTTCCCCAGGCGGTCATCACTACCACCGGAAGCGAATCGTCAAATGCTCTGATGCGGTGGAGGAGGTCGAGCCCCTCCTGCCCCGAAGTCGTATCGCGCGCATAATTGAGATCCATCAGAAGAAGGGCGTAATCCTTTTTCTTCAAAGCCTCCATCACCGCGGCCGGCGACGATGCGGCGCTTACCTGAAAGCCCTCTGTTTTTAGCAGGAGACGTAATGCTTCGATCACATCCGGTTGATCGTCGGCGACCAGGATGCTCGTGGAGTTCTCTATGGCCATCGTACTCAAATCCTCGCTCGCAAAAGAATTTATCTTACACCAGAACTCCTAATTTAAGACTGAAGATCAACGCTAAGCCGACGCTAAGCCATGCTAAGCCTTCGCGAAGGCTTCCTTATTTACGACGAATGGCAGTCGCGCCGGGTCGCCCTTTGAGCTTCCTTCGAGCAGATCGATAATCGTTTGAACACATCGGCCCGCCATCCCTCGCTCGGGATCGATTGAGAGGCGGGTCTCGTTTGTTCCGGATGCGAAGTGATGAAACAGGCGCAAGCGGTCTCTCAAAACCGGATCGCGAAGCGGACTGTCGGCGGGTAAGGGCTCGGTCTCGAATACATCCAGCGCGGCTCCGGCTATGACCTCGTTGATCAATGCATCGTATAGAGCATCTTCGTCCACGACCTGGCCGCGAGACGTGTTGATCAGATAAGCCGAGCGTTTCATTCGAGCAAGGTTCTTATGGCTCATCAAGCGGCGGGTTGGAAAATTCGACGCTCCTTCCAAAAGCAACGGTACGTGCAGGCTGACGTAGTCGGAGCGCTCGAGTAGCCCCTCAAAAGAGACATATGCGATAGCTTGCCGTTCACGGCTGAACCCGGCTTCGAATCTTAAATCCATCTCGCGTTGGGCATATTCCACGAAGTTGTCGTGCTGACCTCGCGGGCTGAACAAAAGCACGCTCATATCGAAGCCTATGCACTTCTTTGCGAATGCCTTGCCGATGCTCCCGGCGCCGACGATACCCACGGTCTTGCAGGTTACTTCGTCTCCAAGAATCGGATAATAGGGATGCCAGGAGCGCCATCTATTTTCTTCAACCAGCTTTTCAGAGCTGTAAAGCCGCCGCGACAGCGCTCCGAGCATAAAGAGCGCGAACTCGGCGGTAGCTTCCGTAAGAACATCAGGAGTGTTCGCAAAAGGAATCCTATAGCGATTGGCTGCATCGCGATCGATGTTGTCGAATCCGACCGCGAATTGCGCGACGAGCTTCAGAGTACCTTCCCCTGCTCGCAATACGTCCTCATCAATGGGATCTCGAAGCGTGGTTATGATCACATCAATGCCGCTGCCGACCTTATCGACTATGACACTCTTTGGCGGCGCTTCCGAACCGGGGTAGACCTCGATTTCATAACCGTGCTCGCGCAGCCTTGCCGTCGCTGCTTCACCAATATCGGCGGTTAGGAAAATTCGGATCATTTGATCAGGCATCACGTGGGGGAGAGTTTGATCGGTCTATGCGACTCTTTTTTTGAGGCCCGAAAGCAGCCTCTCGTTTCTTTGTCACCGTTGCTCAACCAACGGAAAGTGTTCGCTAACGAACGCAGCTACAATTTCCGTCAGCCGGCTCAAACGGCCTTCGAAGAAGTGATCCGCGCCCTCGACAATCTCCAATTGCTTAGGCCCGCTAAGGGCTTCGACAAAGCGCCGCAGATCTTCCGGCTCGCCGAATTGATCCAGTTCGCCCTGAACGAAGAGCTTCGGCTTGACGCAGGCGATAGCAGGATCGAACACATATCGCGACACCGGGAAGCCGGCCGCGATCAAAGCCTTTGCGCGCTCCTCTTCGCAGGCCATCGGCCACATCACCATCGCGCCGAATGAAAATCCAGCGAGCAGCAATTCAGCGCCGGGATAGCGGTTGGTCACGAAATCAATCGCCGCAAGCAGATCCTCCTTTTCACCGACCCCCTGATCGTGTTCGCCCTGGCTCCGACCCACACCGCGAAAATTGAATCTCAGAACCGCGAAACCGCTTTCGTTGAGTACGCGAGCCAATCGAAAAACCACTTTGTTGTGCATGGTTCCGCCGAACAGCGGATGAGGATGGCAAACGACGGCAGCGCGAGTAACCTTGCCCGGCCCTTCCTTGATCAAGCCTTCTATTCGGCCGGCCGGTCCGTCGAAAAATATGTTGCCGCTGAGATCGGTCATGGGTTTGAGGCCTCCGATGCTACCACGTGTTGATTGTCGCTATCGAGGAGACGACAATTGATGCGGTCGTGAAATTTGAAGTCGAATATTTTTTTAGAAGGAGGAGTCGCATGAACGAATCCGCGTTCAGAGAAAATATTGTTGAATTGCTGAAGGGAGGACAGGCTCATCTGAAGATTGAAAAAGCGCTCAAAGGAGTTGGTGAGTCGATTCGCGTCGCACGCCCCAAAGGATCCGATCATTCTATCTGGGATCTCGTTGAGCATCTTCGAATCGCGCAGGACGACATTTTGAAATACATGTTTGATTCGGCTTATGAGGAAATGAATTTCCCCGACGATTACTGGCCGCCCAAGGACAAGGCGCCGACAAATGAAGAATGGAATCATTCGGTGGAAGGACTAATCGGCGGTGTTAAGCGCCTGATCGAACTGGTCGAGGACCGCTCGTTCGATCTGACGGCCGCTATTCCGCACGGAGAATGGCGCACGTACCTTCGTGAAGTTCTTCTGGCGGCCGATCACAGCGCCTATCATCTCGGCCAGATAGTACAGCTTCGAAAGCTGCTGGAGGCATGAGACTGCTGAAAGATGTTACCTGAGCGCGAGACTGCTTAAAGAATATCAGCGTCGAGCGCGGCGGGTTCGAGGCCGTAATATCCCCGAGAGAGCCATGGAAGTCACCTCTTTAGAGATCTGCTCGGGCGTGAGTCTCCCCTTGGGGTTGTACCAGCGCGAGAGCCAGAGAATCATCCCCAACAGGCTGAACGAGGCGGCGGTTATGTCGATATCTCGCAGCCGGCCCTGGGCTTTGAGTTCCTTCAACGTGTCGCGGATCAGATTCACATAAACCCGTTTGCGTTGATCTACTTTTCTCCGGTGAGCCGGAGCCAACCCTGCTACTTCGTCGACTACAATTGTGATGGGGTTGTTTCCTCTTGGCGTGCTCCGGCTGGTGATCAACTGAACGTGATTGGTTATGATTGCGCGCAATCGCTGCTCGGCGTCGGCTATAGCGCCGGCTGGAACTATGACCTGCTCTTCGAGCGAGTCGAGTCCGAAATTCATGATGCGGAAGAGGAGATTTCTCTTCCCCGAGATGTGGTGATAGAGCCCCGCTTTGGTAATCCCGACCGCTTCAGCGATGTCGTTCATCGAAGTGGCGTCGTAACCCTTATCGCAAATGATTTCCGCGGCAGCGCGGTAGATTTCACCGAGACGATCCGGTTCATTCGAGTTTGGCGAGCTAAACGGGTTTTTTGTTGTCCTCATATTCAGGAATTCCAGCCAGCCGGACGCGGTCACATCGTGCAAAGATGGCCGCTAAATCGTCTATTGAGTTCTTGAAAGAAAGCGGCTGAACAATCCGATTGGCGCCTGAATCGGATCTGTTTCCTCGCGAGCAGGCTGATGGAAACTGATCGAGCGAGTACCAGCGCCTATATTCGAAGCGCGAACTTAACCATTTTCAAGGGTACTTGTAAAGAAGAATCTGCGTCGAACCTCTGCAATAACAATGGCATCGCCGGCAAGTCTGAATATATGGAAGAGGCTTCGATCGGGTGACAAAGATTACCACTATCCCGGTCCGGTCAAGTACGGTGGATTAAGCTATTCGTCTAGTTCTAGTGATCGGCCCGGAAGCGTCGGTGCTCCACAGCTAACCGCGCGACGTTGGTTGAGTTGGTGTGCTAGCGTTGAATCCCTTTTTTTCTTATCGTACTTATCGTACTTCTTTGCCTTGAGCCTATGGCATGTTATGACTTGTCATGTTTGTCATGTTCATGTCATTTTTATTGCCTTGCTTGGGACTCCATGCCATAATGACAGCGGTCTAAGCAACCCTGTAATAAGGCTTTGGCCTTGTGAAAACGCTATTGAGAGCTATCGGTGGAGTGAATGTGAAAAAGCTGTAGGGGCGTAAGAGACTCGAACTCTCAAAGGTTCTTCATGTTTTGGAGAACCTGTAGCAACCAGCTACCGCCCCGTGGTTAGAAACGGCCGGTGAACCTCGACCAAGAGTTTGTCACTGGCCGTTCCTATTTTCCTTAGTCCAATATCTGCGGCCTTCCCTAACTACTGTATCCCCATCTCCAACTTTTTTATTCAATACCCTATAGACGTAGTTGTCATTCACAACAAGGCCCCGTGTCTTAAGTTCTGCTCTTATATCTCTTGGCTCAATACCAACAGCGCCAGATTGCCTAATAACCTCGACTATCGCTTTGGATTTGTTCACGTCGCTCTGATCAACGTCCCCAAAATCTGCCGTATTTGCTTCTCTGGGTTCCTCCTCTGCGGTCTGCCCAAGAGCCCTTAGTATCTGATTCAAGGCTCCCCGCCAGCTGCTCGCTTCTAGTTGGATACGGCCCAATTGGATCATTCGATCTGCGATTTCCTTTTTGATTTCGGCTTCTTCAGACTCTTTTGCCCTCAGTTGGTCTTCTACCCAAGGTCTGTGCTGAATAGCCTCATCCCGGTTCATAATAATCTTACTCGCATCGACGACAGCCATCCTACACTTCCTTCGTTTTTGACACAATTCCCCATTTAGGTTAATTTCGTGATTAACTTGGGAGGCCCGTGGGATTAGTTTTCAGCTTCAGATTAGGACACCACCGTTAACTACTGCTTGACACCAGGCTGCGCCGCCTAATATCGTCGGCCGAAATGACCGAGCCAGTGCGCTCCGTGCGTTACCTTTTCATGAATGACGAGCACGAGCTGAGATCGGGCTGGCGGCTGCTCATCTTTATCTTTGTTTCATTCGCCCTTCAACTTCTCTTCTCAGGCATCGTGGGAACGCTGGCCGTCTTGTCGCCGGCGCTGCGTTTCTATCTTCAGTTGTCGCCGGACGCCGGCGTCGGCCGCATATTGATCTTTTACGTGCTTGGCTCAACCATAAATCTGGGAGCCATCCTGGTTTCCAGTCTGCTATGCGCGCGGCTGCTCGAGCGGCGCGGTCTCGCTTCGGTTGGCTATAAATTCCATTCGGGTTGGGCCCGTGATTTCGCCGTCGGAATCGGCATCGGAGCCGCCGGAATTGGGCTGGCGGTCGCAATCGAAAGACTATGCCGCGCGATTCTTTTCGAGCAACGCATCAACGCGTCATCTCTGTTGGTTCTCGAGGGCGCGGCGTTGTTTGCGCTCTTCATCATCGCGGCGGCGTTCGAAGAGATGCTTGCGCGAGGCTTCGGGTTTCAAGCGCTGCTTCATAACGTTGGGCCGTTGCCCGCGCTGGCGTTGACCTCGATAGCGTTCGGGCTGCTTCATATAAACAACGAGCATGCTTCGCTCTTCTCGACCTTCAACACGGTTCTGGCGGGGTTGTGGCTCGGAGTCGCCTACCTGAAGACGAGAAGCTTATGGCTTGCAACCGCGCTGCACGCCTCTTGGAACTTCACCATGGTTTTTGTGTTCGGATTGCCGGTCAGCGGAATCACCAGTTTTCAAAATATGTCCTGGCTCACCGGTCATAGCCTGATTCCGACATGGGTCTCCGGTGGAGATTACGGACCTGAAGGCGGCGCGGCGGCCACAATCGCTCTCGTTTGCTTGACGCTGTTTGTATGGAAAAGCAAACTGTTCAAGCCCTCGGAAGAAATGCTTGAAGCCATTCGACATGGAAAACCGTCCGAGCGGTATACGACGATCTTCGGAGAGGATTCGAAGCGTAATTCAATTTCAGGCGACTCCGATTCAGAGGGATGAACATGATTGAGACAATGCCGGCGCCGGGCCTTACAGACGTCCTTGCCGCCAAACAGCGGATTGCTGGATATCTGCCGCGCACTCCGCTAATCAACTATCCCGCCATCGATCAGGTGACTGGAACAAGAACTTTCATCAAACACGAGAACGTTCAACCCGTCGGAGCGTTCAAGGTGCGCGGCGGTATCAACCTGATATCTCAGTTGTCCGAGCAGGAGCGCGCGGCCGGCGTCATCGCCGCTTCGACCGGAAATCAGGGCCAGTCCGTAGCCTACGCGGCTAATCTATTCGGCGTGAGAGCGGTGATCGTTGTGCCCGAGAATGCGAACCCGTTGAAGGTTGCTTCGATGCGAAACCTTGGAGCGGAGGTCATAGCTCGGGGAGCCGATTTCGACGAAGCTCGCGTGCAATGCGAGCTGATCTCGCGCGAGCAAGGCCTCAGATACGTCCATTCGGGCGACGAGCCGCTTCTCATAGCGGGAGTTGGAACGATCACGCTTGAAATCCTCGAAGACGCGCCCCAGATCGATACGATTATCGTTCCAGTAGGCGGCGGCAGCGGGGCAGCGGCGGCGTGCGTGGTCGCGAGCGCCATCAACCCCAACATCAAGGTCATAGCAGTCGGGGCCGAGCGAGCTCCAGCGGCATGCAATTCGTGGCGAGCTCGCAGACTGGTCGAGGACAAGACTGATACCGGCGCGGAGGGACTTGCGACAAGAACGGCGTTCGCTCTGCCTCAGAGCATTATGTGGCAGCATCTCGACGACTTCATTCAGGTGAGTGAAGAAGAAATCAGACTCGCAATTAGGCTCCTGATAGAAAAAGCGCATACGCTCGCGGAAGGCGCGGGCGCGGCATCGCTCGCGGCGGCATTGAAAATTCGCGCGAGGCTTGTCGGGAGGAACGTCGCGCTGGTGCTCACGGGCGGGAACATCACACTGGATCAGCTTCGATCAGCGCTAGCGGAACCGTCAGAATAAGCAAACATTCATTTCGCGCTACATCTCCTTCGCACCGGGGGCTGCGCTGCGCTGACCCCCGTCTATTGACGCGTTCCCCTTCAGGGAATATAGCTATCTCTCCTTCGCACCGGGGGCTGCGCTGCGCTGACCCCCGTCTATTGACGCGTTCCCCTTCAGGGAACAATTTAAAAAGTGTCCAAGCCCACCGCTGACCGGGAGGCTGTTATTCGGGCATCTATGCAGAATGCAAAACCGATGATCTAACTTCCCGTTTTTGCAATAGCCTAGCTAGCCGGTTAGCTTAAACGTGAAGTGAATTGTTCCTTCCAGAGCCCCATCGGACTTGAACTCCCATCGCTTCGCCGCATCAAGCGAGACTGATCTGAAGATGTTCTGGCCTCGAACAAACTCGGCCTTTGTAACTTTGCCGTCTTTGCCAACCGCCACCTGAACTATAACGACCCCCTCGATTCTGTATCGCTGAGCAAGCGTCGGATACACCGGCAGCACTCGCTTGACGGCGTGCTTCTCGATGTTCACTTCTTCATCACCCAGCCCCGCCGACATTGCGTGCGAAAGGCAGCTCAATGAGAGCGACCCCAGAAACAACAGCACAAACACCCTAATTAATTTCTTTTTGTATCGAACAGCCATCGGTCCCCTTATACCGAGAATACGATCACATCCCTCGAATATTGCGCGGCTCATAAGCGAGTCCGCATCAATCTCTCAACCTAAACGAAAAGTTTATCGTGCCTTCGAGTGAGTTGTTCGGAGGCGCATGGAACTGCCATTGGCGGGCTGCCTCAAGCGAGACTGATCTGAAGATCGAATGACCGCGAACGAAATCCGCCTTCGCAACCCGCCCCTCGTGATCGACACGCACTTCCACGGTTACGATGCCTTCGATCCGATACTTTTGAGCCAGTACCGGGTAGGGCGGCTGCACTTGATTCACGGCATATTTTTCGATGTTCCGATCCTCTACGAATCGAACGCCGTTCAGCCACATGTTGTGAACCGAATCGCCTTTCGCGGTGTTCGGCTGCGCCGGCTGTAGAGTCAGCGCCGCCAAAATCACCGCAAGCCAACCAAATTTTCGCTTTAATCCCTTGATAATCATGATTGCCACCTTAATAAGTGAACTTCAGTCGATCCAGATTCGCGGCGGAATTGATCGCGGTGATCTTTGCGCCGGCTACCGGCTCGCTCGTTTAATTCCGAACATAGCCTGACAAGGCGCCGCCCGTAATCCGCGACAATACACCCCTGCTCGGCAGGCCGACGGCCAGGGTTGAAATGATTGCCAGGAAAATTAAGGCTCGCTTCATATCGACTCCGTGATGCGCTGGTATTTTAGCTCGTCAAAAGACGAGCTTGAGTGCGAGCTGAATGACTCGCGGGCCGCCGCCGCCTATTCCGGGCACTCCGCCGGCAACGTCCTGGGTTCGAGGCGAGAGGCCGAATAAAGGCTCGCTTAACCTGCGTTCAGGCAGCGCGAGATTCGTCGTGTTGAACAAATTGAACAGTTCGAAGCGGCTCTGAACTCGAAGTCGTTCGCCGATGCGCGTGTCTTTCAAAATCGAAAGATCTACGTTCTTGTAACCTGGACCGGTGAATGTATTGCGGCCGAGACCGCCGAACTGACCGACGCCCGGCACGATCGCGGCCGGCAGCCGAGTGGCCGGATCGAGCGGCAATGATCTATTCAGAAAAACCTGGCCGTCCTTATTTATAAAGACGCCCGGCGCGTCATTCGGACGGACGAATGCGCTGCCCGTGAGCGAGGGGTCGGCTCCCAGAAGCGCCGTGAAGGGCTGGCCCGTTCGGAAGGTCGCGATTCCATTCACCTGCCAGCCTCGTACCCACTGGTTTCGCTTGAACGGAAGATCGTAAGTACATCCGGCTGTGAATTGATGCGCTATATCGAAGACGGATCGTGCTCGTTCCTGACGAAGATCGCGGCTGTCTTGCTGCGTTCCGGAATCGCCGGTAAAGCCAAACGGATCGGCCGAGTTATCGATCGACTTGCCCCAGGTGTATGTGCCCAGAAGCGAGAGACCGCGGCCCATGCGCTTGTTGAACGTGGCCTGCAGCGAGTGATAGTTGGAATCGGAGCCCGTCTCGAAGTAATCGATGGCGCCCGCGACAAATGGCGTGAGATGAAGCAACTGACTCGGGCGGCGGCTGTTGATGTTATTGGGGTCGGCAGTCGAAAGAGGCTTGCCGCTCGCATCTACGCCGGGAATGTAAACTGCCTGGTTGATGTTTCGAGCATCAACCAGTTTTGTCCCGAGCGAGCCTACATAGCCTACCGAGACGATCATCGTCGAGCCGAGCTCGCGCTGTACGGTTAAGTTGAAGTGCTGTGCATACGGCGTCCGCAGGTTCACATCGTAAGCGTTGAAAGGCGCCGGCAATGGAATCAAGGTTGCGGGGTTGAATATTCCTCCAAGCTTACCCGGTCCTCGCGGCGCTACGCTCAGCTTCAGATAAGGACTACTCGGGTTGTTCTGGCTAAGGTTGCTCGAAAGCGTATGAACGATCGTGTCGTAGAAAATTCCATAGCCTCCGCGAAGAACCGTTCGACCGTCGCCCGTCATACTCCAGGCAAAACCCAGCCGCGGCGCGAAGTTGTTGTGGTCGCCTTTGTATAAGCCGTCCTTTGTATCCACACCAGGAGTGAAAAGACCGCGCTCGAATGTAAAGTTCGTCAGTTCATGCGTGGGACTATCTATGACCGTATCGAGCTCGTAACGCAGCCCGAGGTTCAGGACAAGCCTCCGCGAAATTTGATAATCATCTTGAATGAAGAATCCGGCTACCGTCTGGTTCCACGGGCTCGCGAACGGGCGTTGAAACTGAACGACCGAGCCCGGGATACCTAAAATGAAGTCCGCCAGCGGGCTGATATGCGAAGCCGCGCCCGTGAACGCGAGCGAACCTTCTCCGGGCACGAAGGTCGACATGAACTGCCTCAGCAGTCTTATCTCTCCGCCCGTCTTCAATGCGTGGCGTCCATAAATAAACGACAACGAGTCCGAGAAATAGTAGTTGCCGAAACGCGATATAACCGGATAGGCGATGGCCCCAAAGGTCGACACGCCGGGCGCCGACATTATGAAAAGACCCTTGCTCGACTGGACGCCGGTGAAACCGACATCCGAAGGACTGTCCTGGTTTTGCGGAAGTTGATCCAGGAAGTGGTGGTTGTAGCCGAACCTGAAATCGTTGACTGTTCTAATTCCAAAGCTGTGGGTATACGCCGCCGCGAGATTCTGCGTGCGCGTTCTCTCTATGAGACCGAATCCCGGAAAGCTCGGAGGCCGGCTTGTGGAGAACCTCACGCCTTCCAGATTGATCGGATAAAACGTGTCACTGTCCGAAACGTAATATCGCGCGTTGATGACGTCGTCTCCCGTAAGCAAATGGTCGACTCGACCGATCGCAAAATCGTTTCTTCCGGTCAGCGTCGGCGTCGAAAGAAAGTTGCCGAAACCGCTCTGAATATTTGGAACCGGCACATACTTCTTCAAAATCGCCGCTGATACCGGATCGACCGGCAACTGAACGGCTTGCCCCGTCGCCGGATTGAAGAAGATCCCGTTTCGCTGCGCGACCGTAGGTACATTAGAGAACTGCGGGCTGCCAGCCCTCAGACGCTGGCCTTCATAGTTGCCGAGGAAAAACGTCTTGTCTTTAAGAATGGGCCCGCTCACCGTTGCGCCGAACTGATTGTTTACGAAATGCGACGCCGCCCGTCCGGCGAGATCCTCGAAATGATTGGGTGCATCCAGCTTGTTGTTGCGAAGAAATTCAAATAGCGTGAAGTGAAAATCATTCGAGCCGGATTTCGTCACGATGTTGATCATTCCACCCGAGTGATAGCCGAGCTCGGCCGAACCCAGGCTGGTGATCATCTTGAATTCCTGAATCGCGTCTATCGAAACGTGGGCCGACAAACCGTCCGATACCGAGTTAGTGTTGTCAACGCCGTCTACCAGAAACGTAAGCGAACGGTCCCGCTGACCGGATATCGCAAACGGTCCATTCCTGGCGCCGCCTTCGGCCCCGCTCCTGAGCGACGGAGTCGAGTTGACGTTCGCGACCAGGCCTCCAAGCTGAAGAAAATTCCTGCCGTTGATCGGCAGTTCGGTGATCTGCTTATTTTCTATTACGATTCCAAGCACCGAGCTCGTCGTCTCGGTTATCGGAGCGCTGCTCCCAACGACGTTGATCTGTTCGCTGGCGCCAGCGGGCGTAAGCTCGAAGTCTACTCGGGCATCTTCGTTCACTCGCAAGATCAGCTCGCGATTCACGGATGTATATTGATCCGCCTCAACCTTGATCTTATATGCGCCGATCATAAGAGTGGGCAGCCGATACGCACCCTTATCGTCGGTGACGGCCGTGCGCGATTGATTCGTGCTCGGATTTAGCGCGAAGATCCTGGCGCCGGCGATTGGCTCGCCGTTCTGATTGCTGACGCTTCCGGCTACCGCCGCGCCTGTTATCTGCGCTCGCAAAGTTACATTTCCACCGAATGAGATTACACATGCGACTAAGAGAAACAAACTGACGGTTTTTTTCACTGCTGACCTCCAGCGTCGAGTAGTAGGCCTGACGCGATACGTCCGGCTCAGTAAGTGCCTGGTTAAAAAAGTCGAGCTTTGGGGCGTTCGATGGGGGATCGGTGAGCCGGAGTTCTTATCTATGCTGCAATGCCTGGACTCGGCGCCTGCCGGTTCCAGTGAAAGTGCCTAAGTCGTCGCGTTCGCCATTTCATTTTGATTGTATGGCTCACGCGCGGAGCGAGCGGCCTCGAGCGGCAGCGATACCCGGAAAGTAGTTCCCTGCCCGATTTCGCTTTCAACGGTAATTTCGCCCGCGTGGCGTTCGATTATGCTGTGAACGATCGAGAGGCCGAGCCCGGTTCCTTCGCCGACGGCTTTCGTCGTAAAGAACGGATCGAAGATTTTGTTCTTTACGTCGTCCGGCATTCCCGGACCGCTGTCGCGAAACTCGACGACCGCGCACCCCCCTTCGATTCGAGTGGTGATCCAGAGATCACCTCGGCTCTTCATCGCCTGAGCCGCGTTCACCATTAGATTCATCCACACCTGAGAGAGCTGGCCCGAATAACACTCCAGCCTGGGGATCTCTCCGTATTCGCGATGTATCACAACGCGATCCGGCCTGAAATACTGGCCGAGAATTCTTATCGTCGATTCTATTCCCTCGGCGACGTCGACCTGCTGAAGGTCGGAGTCTTCGAGCCTCGAAAATGTCCTGAGATTCAGAACTATGTCTCGCACCCGTCGCGAGCCTTCGTGGCAGTCGTCGATTGCCTGGGAAATATCTTTTACCAAATAGTCGTAGTCGACCTCATCCTTTAGCTTGTCGATCAGCCTGCGCGATTCATTGGTCAGCCCCTGGGCCGATTCATATAGATCAAGCACTCGCTGGAGCTGCGCAACAGAGTCGCGCAGAAGAATGCTGTTGCTGTACACAAAGCTGATCGGATTGTTGAGCTCGTGAGCGACGCCCGCAACAAGGCGGCCAAGCGCGGCCATTTTTTCCTGAGTGACAAGCTGCCCCTGAGTCCTGGAGAGCTCGTCCTTGGTTTCTCGCAGCCATCGAACCTGATTGGCCAGATTCTCATTCAGGTGCCGAAGTGTCGTCACCATCTGGTTGAGAACCTCCGCCATTTCGCCCAGCTCGTCATTGCGATCTAAAGAGAGGGTTCGCCCCAAATCTCCCGAAGCGATCGCGCGAGCGGTCTTCATCAATTCGTTTATCGGTTTTTCAAACGAGCGCGTCAGGTAATAGCTCAGAACGCATCCGACGCTGATCAGCATGATCGTCAGCGCGATAGCGATGATTATGACCAGCCGGGATGTATCGGCGGTTCGATCCACCGCCGTGGTAATACGGTTCGCCGCCAGATGATTCAAGGTATCCAGCAGCGCCTGCTGCTCTCCACGAGCCGGAACGTACTCGTCGAAATAGACTCTCTCCGCTTCAGCGGATTCTTGTCTGTCGATCGCACCCAAAATGCTCTGTTCCAGTCGGCCAAGCTGCTGCGCATCGACGTTTTCTATTTGTTCAAGCGTTGCGAGCAGTTGCGGGTCCGTCGCCAGAGATCGCGTCGTGGCGAAGGCGCGATCCAGCTCGGCGCGGGCGTTGGCTATATTGCTGAGCTCCTGGGAACCGAAATCACCATAGGGATGAAGCAATCTTCCACGCAGTGAATCGCTGATGCGAAGATTGGCCCCTTGAATTGTCAGAGCCATCTCGGCTACCCGGCGATCGGTATCCAGAACGTGTTTATAAGAGGCCGACGAGCGCAGCATCATCACCAGCATCAATGCCGCGACAAGGGTGCCGAGCATGAGCACGGCGCCGAACGAGAGATAAAATTTACTGCGAAGCCTCAGCGAACTCTTCTTCATAATGACGGGCCATCCAACTCAGGGCTAAACTCCAGCCCATTCGCTTATGTCTTTACTTATCGGCGCGCCGTCGAAAAACTTTATAGCTATAAAGTTTTTCCCTTCTCCGCCGATAAGCATTTGCTGGGGGAGAAACATCAATGAAACATACGATTCTGGCCGTGGACGACGAGCCCGCTAATGTAAGGATGCTGGAGAGGCTCTTCCATAAGGACTTCAGAGTACTTACCGCGGCCAGCGGCGAAGAAGCATTAGAGATATTGAATCGCGAGACGGTCACGCTTATTATCACCGATCAGCGAATGCCGGGTATGAGCGGAACCGACCTGCTTCGCGAGAGCCTGCGGTCGCGCCCCGAAACAATAAAGATCATTCTCACCGGATACACCGATATCGAAGCGTTGATTGAAGCAATCAACGTCACCCGCGTTCATAAATTCGTGAGCAAGCCGTGGGACCCGATGAGCCTGAAGAAACTGGTTCAGGACGCCATCGAGGATCACGAGCGCCAGCTCGAGCAAAAGAAACTCTTGGACGGACTAATTTCGCTGATACAATCTCACCCCGGGATATTCATCGAAGAAGCCGTCATTTCGGATGAACTCTTAGCCGATCCTTTGATCGAGAAATAAATGCTACAACAACAACACACAATCCTTGCGGTAGACGACGAACCCGCCAATCTCAGGCTGCTCGAAAGACTACTGAGACACGATTATCGAGTGGTAACAGCCACGAATGGAGACGAGGCCCTGGCCGTTCTAAGGCGTGAGAAAGTCTCGCTCATCATCACCGATCAACGAATGCCGGGAATGACCGGAACCGAGCTTCTGAGAAAGAGCCGCACTCTGGATCCCGATATGGTTCGAATGGTTGTCACCGCCAATACCGACGCCGACACCTTTATCGATGCAATAAAGAACTCCGGGGCGATAAGAGTCATCAATAAGCCCTGGGATCCAGATAAGGTGCTCGATCTTGTTCGGAACGCGCTGGAGAAATACGAAGTGCTCGTCGGCAACAAGCAGGCCATCAATCAGCTCAAGCAAACCAATGCCGATTTAGGGAGAGCAATCAAGCGTCAATAGCCGGGCCGTCCGCGTACAGCACATCTTTCGGGTTGAGCCATCGCGGCTCAACCATGCGCGCGGTCTTGAACGATCGCGGCGAGCCAGCCCGCCTCGCGGAGAGGTCACGGAATCGGTGCGGGGTGGATGACATCAGACAAGAATTGGTCAACAGGATCAGGCGTCTGCTCGCTTGCGGCGATTACCGGATCGACTCGGTGATCCTGGCTCACGCCCTGCTTTCGCGGCTCAGGCCCTTACGCAGCCCGGCTGCACTGCGGAAGCCGATCCAGCCGGAGGGCCCAAACGGGATTTCATCTCCAACCTCAAAGCCTGAATAGCCTTTGAGTGAAGCTGCGACGCGCGAGCTTCGTTCACATCAAGAACCGCGCCGACCTCCTTCATCGTCATCTCTTCACCGTAATAGAGCCACAAAACGAGCCGCTGTCGCTCCGGCAGCCGGTCTACGGCCTTCCAAATGAGATCGAGGATTTCCTTTCTCTCCAGATAAACGGCTGCGGCATCATTACCGCCCCGCTCGATCAGCGAGCCCGCGAGCTCCGCCGAATCACACCAATCCAAGCGGTTCAACTTATCAAGCAGGCTGTGACAATCGTCGACACCTATTCCCATTTCGTGGGCAAGTTCCGGGACAGTCGCTTCGCGGCAGGTTCTCTGCTCGACGGCTTGCCGCGCTTGATCGATGTCCTTCTCCGCCTTATGAAGGCCGCGAGGCGCCCAGCTCAGCGATCGAAGGTAATCGAGCATCGCGCCTCGTATACGCGATTCAGCGTACGTCTTGAATCGAACTTCTCGCGATCCGTCGAACTTCTGTGCGGCATCGATCAGGCCGAGCACTCCGGCGCTCCAAACGTCGTCGGAGTCTACGGACTGCGGCAGCCTTGCGACGGTGCGTTTCATCACCTGAGATACGATTGAAAGATTGTTCATTATGAGTTCATTGCGGCTGAGAGTTTCGGGAATAACTCGGCCGCCGTCGGGATGAGTAATTAAGTGGCTATTTATGTATTCGGTCACAGACATGGTTTATTTGCACACCGTGAGTCTCAATACTGGTCGTCGGTCACGCGACTACGAGCGATCGGTTCAAAGAAGAACACGACTTCGAGAGGGGCTGACCTCTTGAAGCATTCCTGCGTATGCTGTCGCGCTATGATCTGGGGATGGCCTACTAAAGAACGTTGAGCAACCTGAAAAACTCAGCGTGATCTATGTAGTCCGGGGTGATCGACTTCACTGGGGAACTTCTTATGACACAAAGGCTTCTACAAGCATTGTGCCATTCGAGGAGGAGTAATGAAGGTTAACAAAGCTGTGTCAGGCGTCCAGATTACGGCGCCATTCTCCGAGAGCGATCGCGATGGCGTGTTCAAGCCAATTAACGAATCGGCTGTTGATACTGGCTTCTTCTTCGGCGTAATTAAATTGAAATAGATCAGTTGATGCGGGACGAATATCTACAGGTCTGGAAGCGCCATCCTCTTGCTCCGCGCGTAACGAAGTAAGCGCGGACGCAACCATCACACCATTTGCTCCGTGCCCGTAGCAGTGAAAGCTAATGATAAATTCGAATACATCTTCTGTCTTAATTCCGAGTTGCACCCATGACCTATATCGTTCGAAACTTGCGAAGTAGCCAAGGTGCTTAGCGATTTCGACAACTTGATACCAAAAATAGTGACTCTGCGAAGAAATATGATCGGCCGATCTCGCCCAGGCATGATAATCGAGCTGCAAGTTCGCGGGCTCCACCTCGTTTAGTTGCTCGTCGATTTGCGCGGCAATCGCTTTGAGGCGTTCGTGAGCCAGGAGCCTGAGTTCATCGGCAACGGCATAGACTCGCTCTTTCTCGGACGCCTTCGCCTTGAAGCGGTCCTTAAGCACTTGAATGGCAGAATGAATGATCTGATCTGCATAGCGATCCTGTCTTGCCTGTTGCTCGATACCGAGGGCCCTCAGAATTGAATCTCTTTGCCGAAGGGTGAAGAGCGCAACTAGTTCATGAAGCTCGCCCTGATCCGCCTTTTCAAGAGCATCGATGTAAGTATTTCGATCGGTGTCACGAATGACCAGCGGAAATAGCTCGTCTCTTAAAAACACTAGCGAAGGGAGCGCTCTGGCGACTCGGCCGTTTCCATCCTGAAATGGATGAATTTGGGTGAACCGATGGTGCAGCCATGCAGACATTACTTCCGGCGCCATGCATTCTTTGTACTCGCTGTACCATTCAATCAATCGCTGCATCTCGTCGTTGACGAACTCCGGCGGACAATACTCATGAATGGCGCCGTCGTTGCGCCGGGGATTGTTTAGTTGTGTTTTGTAGGCTCCCTTTATCAGGGGAACGCGAATTATGGCTCCCTCAGGAGTTCTCGCTTCTGTATAGTCCTGATGAGCAGTAAATTGGCTGTGAAGAGATCGTATGAAATGCTCGGTCAGGGGTTGTTGGTTTTTGACAAACGCAAAAACATGTTCGATAGTCGCCAACTGGTCTTCGATGAGATCTTTCACATGCTCTGCTTGATCGCGTTGCAAACCGCCTCGATGAGCTATAAGCGCTGAATCTATGCCCTGCTCAATGAGCACCTCCGTTACACCACGATCCCAACCGTAGAGTCGTTCGATTATTCCAGTCTCGATCGCCCACTCACGTTGCAATTTTCTAAGGAAGTCTCGATAGGCTCCATCGTCCTCGAGACTGCTCTTACATTCACGCCAAACCTGCGCCAGAGCTTTTAATTCTTGAGATGACATCTCGTCGGATTTCGAGGGCGGCGGTCCAATGTATTGATACATCACAGTACTCCTCTAGCCGATTCTGTCCCAACTTTTCATGATCAAAGATGTCTCCAGCATATTGGTAAAGACAATATCGGAAATGAGGCCTGCTGACTAGAACAGGAGGTAAGACCAATCATTCAAGACCAATCATCGAAACACGTTTAAAGATTACTGAGAAAATTATTCTCTGACGCGCAGTCCTTACAGCTTGCCATAAACCGATTGAGTTCAAAAAAGCGTCTCATTCCGGGTTGGGATACAGCAGAAAAACCGCGCCTATTCTCTCGAGCTCAACACAAGAGATGCGCTTTTAATTGGTGCTCGCCCTGATTCTCTTCATCATCAGCAAAGCTTGCGCAATCGACTTGACGCTCCGTGATTTGATAGTAGAATTCACATCCAAGCGCAGCTCAGATCGCACTGGTAATGAGTAGTTAATCACACGACACGGCAAGGGCGCTGCCTGAAACGCCGCGCTGTACTTATCATAGAGAACTAGAAAGAACCGAGTGAAGGCAGAACCATTGTTCGAAAAGGAATCGTTCGACGCCATGTTGCGGTGGCTCGATCCCGACTGCGAGCGGGCAGCCGAAAAGTATGAGGTCATCAGATCGAAGCTGATAAGAATGTTCGCGCGGAAGGGCTGTTGGATGGCAGAGGAATTGACGGATATTACAATGACCCGGGTCGCAAACAAGGTACACGAGATCGCGCCAACATATATTGGCAACCCTGCTCTGTACTTTTATGGAGTCGCACAGAACGTTTACAGAGAATGGTTGAAGTGGCTTGACGATCAGCGGAAAGCACAGTCCCCTCCTCCTCCTGATACACCGGAAGTCAATGAACTACGCTTACTCTGTTTGGACGGCTGCTTGGAGAAACTAGATCCTGACAGCCGCGAGTTCATAATCGAATACTATCGCGCGGACAAGCGGGCTAAGATCGACTGCCGAAAGGCGTTGGCCGATAGGTTCGGAGTCGCTCTTAATGCAATAAGAATGAGGGCACATCGTACAAAAGCGACCCTTCATCAGTGTATCAAAGGCTGTCTGGCGCAACCTGAGACAATGAGGCATGGAATCGAAGGGGCTGCCCGATCGGCCGATCTTGGTGATAACTTCCGCAAAATTGTCATATCGAAATAGAGATAGGCGAGGTGTGATCCGTTTTATGGCGCTTGAACAAAATGAAGAGGAGTCGATAAGAAAGTATTTGCTCGGCGATTTCTCCGAAGACGAAGTGCAAAACATCGAAGAACGCATAATGTCCGACAACTCTTTTGCCGAGCAGGTGCTTCTTGTCGAAGATTCTCTTGTGGAGGATTACGTCGATGGCCGGCTTGAAAGCAGAGAATGTCGGAAATTAGAGGTGCTGTTACTTTCGACGCCGCAGGGAAGCGAGGATCTGCGGCTAACAAGCGCGCTACGAGAATACGCTCGACGATCGACGCCCCCGGCAGTCGGTGACATAGAGAGCGGCGGCCGTTCGACCTCTCCTGGTTTCGCCCAAGCACGATTGTGGCTCACTGCGGCGGCGTTATTGTTGATTGGTTGCGGAATCGCACTATGGCGTGCGCTCCCCCGTCAATCCAACATAGATAAGGGGCTAGCGGCTCTGGCGAGCGCGTTTGAAAAACGACCGATTAGCGTAAGAATCACTGCTCTGGGCTACTTACCAAGACCGGATACTCGCGGTGATGACCGAACTATACCGAATCAGCGCAGGCTGGAGCAGGCTCGCGGACTTCTCGCAACCGAGGCCGCTGATCGCCCGGACGTTAAGTCCCTTCGTGCGTTGGGCTCCTTATATCTCATGGAGAGGAGAGTTGATGATGCGATCAAGCAACTTGACGAGGCCCAAAAACTCGCCCCCGATGATGCCCAATTGTGTAATGATCTTGGTGCGGCCTATCTAGAGAAGGCCAATGAGTTACAGAAAGAAAGTTCAAGCAAGGGAGCTGAAGAGCTGTCGAGCGCCCTTGAATTCATCGATCGGGCCCTCAAGGTGGACCCCGCATCGCCTCCGGCTCGCTTCAATAGAGCGCTGCTTCACGAGTCAATGAAGCTGACCGTAAAGGCGAAGGAGGATTGGCAGGACTTTCTGAATATAGACTCCGTGTCCGGCTGGGCCGACGAGGCGCGGGAGCACCTGAAGGCTCTGCAGGACTCCGGCTCAAAACGCCCGACTGAACAGGACCTTATTGATCATTTTCTTGCCTCGCATGAGCGTGGCGATGCCGAGGCTTCGTGGTGGGCCCTGAATCACAGCCGCTTCGGAGACGGAAATAGAATCGTTCAGAATTTGGCCGCCGCATATCTTGATTTGAAGACAGCCGGAAAGGAAACCGAATCACAGCACAGGATCGACTGCCTGTCATATGCGGGACAGCTTGAGAAGGACCGCGGCGGCGATCAGTTCACCGCATCGCTGGTTCGAGTTTATGGCAATGCAACCGCAGACGCTCTGGCTCTGCTGAGCCGTGCGAATAAGTTACTAGAGCGGGCGAACGCGAGCTATCGGCAGGCCCGAGGGGGCGAAGCTATCAGCCTATATATACGAGCCAGAGAATTGTTCGTAAAGGCTGGCGACGACGGTGAGGCCCAATATGTGAGTTATCGGCTAGGTCATTGTTATTTGAATCGATCGAAGCCGAAGGACAGCCTCCTGATTTTTGAACAGCTTGCGGGGAGTTGTGACCGAGCTGGTTACCGCTGGCTGCGCGCGCAGGCATTCTACGCCATGGCAATCGCGCAGTTGAGCCTGAATAATCATCAGCAGGCCCTGGTCGATACCGGTAAATTTCTCGATCTGTCGCAGCAGATTCAGGATCAGACGGGTTGCGTTAAAGCCTGGGAGCAATTTGCTCAAGAATATCTTATTCTGAACAATTTCAAGATGTCCCTGGCGCTTCATCAGCAGAGCCTGGCCAACTTGGATGACTGCGCACCTGAGCCGATGCTGAAATGGCGCACCTATTTCTATATTGCGCTTCCGCTACACGAGCTTGGATTCAATAGAGCTGCGGCTGAATACGAAGAAGAGGCTCTGCATCTGGCGTGGGAAACAAAAAGAAAGGACGCAATTTGCAGAACCTACGTCAACCTTGGCCTAATGATGGGTGCAAATGGCGAACAGGAACAGGCGCTAGAAAATGTTGCAAAGGCCGTCGACGTAGCACAGTCAATTTCCGGCAGCGACGAGCGACTACAGAACTCGGCCTATGCGTCCTTACAAGCAGGACATCTCTACAGACAGGCATCTGACTTTCAACACGCGATGGTCAGCTACGGGCGGGCGTCGAAATTGTATGACCGTCCTGATTACCGTGCTTTCGAGTATGCTGCGCTAAAGGGAAAGATCGCTTCATGCGTTGCCATAGGCGGCTGTCCTTCGATCGAGAAAGACATCGAGCGAGCGATGGCTCTATCCGAAAGGTATCGCGCGAGAATAACTGAGGAAAGAAATCGAGATCGCTTCTTCGACCTTGAGCAGGATCTATACGACATTGCCGTCGACTTTCAATTCTCAACAGCAAGCAATTGGGAGAGAGCATTCGATTATTTCGAGCGAAGTCGCAGCCGCTCTATGTGTGACGCAGCCCGGAATGGGGTTGAGCGATACGGTATCGAAGGCGCCAGGTTCGCGGCGACCTATCGTCCGCTGAGACTTGCTCTGCTAAAGCCGCAATTGCCGCGGGGAGTTCAGATCATCGAGTATGCGGCGCTTAAGAACCGCCTAATAGCATGGGTTGTAAGCCGGGACAAGAGCCTTCAGGCGTATAGCAGCGATCTCGGAGCCGCGGAGCTATCCAAGACTGCAACCGAGTACATCAACCTCATCAGCCATGAATCCACTTCGGGTCAGGAGCAAGCCGCAAAAATCGGAAGTTTTCTCTACCAGGCGCTCATAGGCAAAGTCGAGCCGGCGTTGGATCGCGACTCCGTTCTGTGTATCGTGCCTGATCGGGCGCTCAATTACGTTCCCTTTGCGGCGCTGATCGCTCCATCTGGCGAGTACCTGATTCAAAAGCATGCGCTAATGTATTCACCGAGCGCCAATATGTTCGTTATAAGCACAAACGCGGCAAGACTCAAGGAAGGCCCGAAGAGTGAAACGGTTTTGAGCATCGGGAACCCGGCTTTCAATCGAGCTGCCTTTAAGCCCTTTGAATATCTCGCGTCAACAGGAATCGAGGCACAAAGGGTGGCGGCATGCTATCAAAGGCGGCTCTGCCTCCGTGAAGGTGAGGCAAGTAAGGCAAAATTGGCCAGTTTGATCGGTAAAGTAGAAGTGGTGAATCTCGCGACGCATGCGATTGACGGCAAAGATTCAGCAGACTCCAAATTGCTGCTAGCAGGACAAGCCGGGGATGATGCCGAGTCGACCGCTCTGCATGCTTACGAGGTTTCCAGTCTCAATCTGAGACGAATCCGCCTGGTTTCGCTGTCCGCTTGCGGTACCGCGGGCGAACTGTCCGAAGGAGAACACTACAGCAGAGATGGAATAGTTAGCCTATCGCACTCGTTTCTCGCTGCCAGAACTCCACTCGTTATTGCTAGCCTCTGGGCAGTCAACTCTAACTCCACGACTGATCTGATGGTGAGCTTTCATAAGCTGCGTACCGGACGCAGCGTGAAAGGTCCGCGAACAATAGAAGCGTTCAGGCGGGCTCAACTCGAAATGCTCACTGGGCCTGACGAGCGATTCCGCGCGCCCTATTATTGGGCGCCGTTTATTCTGAGCGGAGGCTACGCGTCCTTCTAGCGCCGACATTGCTCGACTTATAGGCCAGCATCGAAGCATCGGCTCAATCTCACGAGTCTCCTGAGCGAGTGTTGGGCTCGGAAACTGACCGCTCTTTACGACTGAATTCAGATTCCACAAGTCAGCGGTAGTTACGATTTGCCTGGATTCTCCATTAGTAGAATGGAAGCCCCACAGGATGCGAAGGCTGCGCTGGTTTTCAGTGCGCCGCATGCGCTGTGAGAACTATCTCGAAGAGCTAACGAAAGGAGAAACAAAGATGAAGTTTCCAAGCGATACTCCGGCAATACGGATTGGTTTTGCTGGGATAATGGTGGTTTCGGCGAGTGAAAAGCCCTCACTCTGTCAGGTTGGGATACTCAAGGACGCACCTGGGCACATACTCAAGGTTGAAATTTCCAAGGTCAGCGGCGCCACGGGCGAGAAGCAAATCGTTGCGACTTTCACTGATGACAATCTCACGGATCGGTTCTCCCTGAAAGTCAATAACGGCGGTAAGGGCATAAGCCTCTTCAACGGCGATGACGAATTTTCGCGGTCTTCAGATCAGGGTCATCCAATGGATTTCCGATGGGTGCTGGACTTCGAGCGGGATGTTTACGGCGAGAGCGTCAGCATTAACAAAGGCGGCTTTCGATCGATATTTGAGTTGAACGAAGGTCTATTCTTCACTATCAGAAGGAGCGACGACAAACTCGAGAAAAGAAGGATCCTCTCTTCAGCCCAAAATGAGGCGCATAATATGCACAATCCGGAGACGCACCAGCATGGGAACGGATCTGAGCGCCTTGCAAAACCCCAGACCCTGGGCCGCGTGGCAACGGCTATAGGCGTCAATGTCTTTTTTGACCGACCAGAGAGTGAGGCAATTTTCAGAAACGGGGAATACACGTCAGTGCTCAAGCCTGAAGAGGACATCGTTCACGAAATAGCAATATCACAAAGCCGCCAGGATGCGGCCGCGATACAGGCACTGCCGAACCACTCTGTATTGTACGATCAGGTGATCAGAGGCAGTGGAGGGCCCAAAGACAGAATAAGGCTCGAGCCGGTGGACCCCGTTCAACCTCCGACGCCAATACCTCCGAGAGGCACGGATGTCGTCGCCGGCGACACGCACGGAGTATGTCTTACTCCGGGAGTGGGCGGCACACCCGTCGGTTAGAGCTACGGTGCTATCGTCGAGATTGGCGCGGCGGCAATTTCAAAAGTAATTGATTTTAATAGGAGAATCACGATGACGAAAGACACCACCGGCGACTCACACAGCAAGTTCAGGTTTGAACAGGACAATCAATCATTGCCCGCCGCTGACAGCTTCCGCGGTCGCCCGATCGTCCCCGTCGAGTGGCAAGGCAGACAGGTAGAAACTGTGACAGGTCTGTTTTCGGTTAAGGTGCGGGACGAGACGGGTTTTGCGGAATGGCTTCTGGGCGAGGCACTCGGAATTGGCGGGAAGGTATACCAAACCATTGACAGGCTTGGAATACAGATACTTGAGCTCGATCCGGGATGGGCATTCGACTGGATGAGCCGATCGGTTGACAGCGTCCTTTCACCTTTTCATTGGATTGAACCTGTCATGGTCGATCGGATAAGCGAAGCCGTCAAAGATCCGGAGCTGCCGCGCCAGAGTCGCCAATTTGAGTTAATAAATGCGGATGACCTGGATCTCACGAGCGCGCCACATGAAGGCGTCGTGCTTGCGATACTTGACACGGGAATACCTATGGTGCACGGAGCGCTTTCGCATGAGGATCTTGATGACCCGCTAAGGTTCTTCACAGGTGACGGCGCGCCTCCAGTGGACCAAAATGGTCACGGCACGCACGTTACAGGAATCGCAGCCGCTACAAGCAACAATGGAGTCGGAATCGCAGGGCTTTGGCCAGGCGCGGTTTTTGTAGTCAAGGCATTTGATGCAGCAGGCGTTGGAACGGACCACACATTCAAAGAGGGGGTGCTCGCCGCGATTGACTTTGCCAAAGAGCGCGGGGCCAGGCTCGTAATTAACTACAGTGGCGGCGGTCCCCCTTCGAAGGTCAAGGAAGAAGCTATTCAGGCGGCAAGCGCCTATCAAAAGGGCGCGCTTATTGTTGCCGCGGCCGGGGGGCCGGATGTCGCGATTGATTCCGGAGCAGGCGGAGCGGCGAGTGGTGTTGAATGGCCGGCAGCCTATTCGGTCAGATTCAATAATGTGGCTGCCGTGGCGGCGCTCGATGCCGTGGGCGGGCACTATTCATTCTCTCCCCGCGGGCCGGAATTAACTGTTTCTGCGCCCGGAAATGGGGTCTATTCAACCTTGCCCGGCTATTCGGTCGCATCGAACGACGGCAGCCTGAAATACGGAGAAAGGGATGGCACCTCCATGGCCTGCGCGTTTGTTTCGGGCCTCGCTGCGCTGGTGTGGGCTAAGCATCCCGCATTCTCCTCCGATCGGGTGCGTCACCACATCGTATCAACTGCTCAACCGAAAGCCCGCCCGGCGGAATTTGGCAGTGGAATCATTGATGTAAGAAAGGCCTTGGCCTAATTAGCATATCCGCTATCTACGAAGGCGGATTGATTAAGGGAGTCAACTCGAGCCCGTGCTGCTGGCCGGCACGACCGTCTCTCTCGCGTCGCTGATCAGATCAAGCGGCTCGGAGTCAGGATCGGCGATTACGTGCTGATCGAGAAGAGCGGCAAGATCATTGGTAAAGGCCCTGAAGTGACTAATCAATCCTTCGATTGTCGGAGACACAGAAACCGGTGCAGTGGGCCGCGCCTACTGCTGTTTCGGGAAAATTTTTATTCGTTCTGTGACGTTTCGCTCTCTTTTGCCATAGCAGAGTGAAGGGGTAACGCATACCCTCGAGCCAGGCAGCCAATTCAATGCCTGATCTCTGGAAGGGTGAGGCTCCCACTTCTGATCAAACGTGAGACCTGTCATCTCCGTGAAGAAAGGCGGCAACAATGACCGATCAATTGATTTCCTTTACCTCCCTTGCCGAGGCGCCTACTCACTATGCACGAGAACCCGTGGCTTCCTATGGCACTCGTGGCCTTCCACATACCTTCCGCTGCACGTCGGAATTCCTGACCAAACTCGAGACCTGCTTTGCCGAGCTCTGGTCGGTCGCGCCCCTTGGCCGGGCGGAGGTCGTGACGTCCGCGGGAGCCTTTGTCGAAAAGCCGGGCTTCCACGGCCTCGGCCGCGCGTTCGATCTGGACGCCATCTTCTGGTCTGAGCGGGATTTCGTAACGCTCAGGTTCCTCGAGGATACGAGGTTTTATCTCGGCATTGAAGCAATCCTGAGAAAGCACTTCGGAACGGTCTTGAACTTTCTTTATAACTCCGATCACCACGATCATTTACACTGCGACGACAGCACCGATGTAGGGTTTGTCAGAACCTCGCGCTCGCGCGTGCTGTTCGTGCAGGCTGCTGTCACTCACGTGCTCAACATCCCGGTCGACATCGATGGTCAATTCGGGCCTCAGACTGACCGCGGAATCATTGAAGCACTGGAGCAGCTCGAAATAACCGGGGATATTTTGGAGACCTCAGTATGGCTCGAATTTCTCTCAAGGCTTTCCGCGGCTGCTTTGTGACTCTTACCCGAGCGATACTTGTTCGTGAATTGAGTCAATAAATGCTCGAAACCGCGCCGGCTGCGTCGTCCACTCGCGCGGGTTCCATGCCATCAGATCTATGGACCGGCGCGCGTTCCAATTGTCATACGGGTTCCGATTGTCATACGGCCTCCGAGGAAACCCGAATCGGCTGACATGTTGTACGGCGCATCTGGAACATTACGAAAAAAAGGAGACTCACCATGTTGCGTGTATTTACCGCCCTCACCCTGATGGTCTGTCTTTGCTCTTCCGCCATTGCGGGCTTGGGACAAAAGAATTCCAAGAACAATACGAAGAGCAATGCCCTGCCGAAGAATGCGATTAACAATTCGACGCAGTTGCAGACGGAGATGAACGTGAGCGCCAATGTGACCGCCGAAGCGGTCCTCATTCCTCGGACCGATGTAACGCGGATTTTTGGCAAGGAAATAGCCAACAACTATGCCGTAATTCAGTTAATCGTCGGCAATAAGAGCTCCGACGCGGCGCTCATCGTGCACGGCATATTTATCGATTACACTCGATGGGCCTTGAGCGGATTCAAGCCGGGCCCTTCCGTCTCGATTGACGGGGTCAATCGAGACAAGGCGGATAAGTTTCAGGCGTCGACGGATTCACATCAGATTGCAAGCGAGGAGTATCGCGTTGTGCGGGGCCAGTTGTTGGACGCCCAGACGCGATCCGCTCGAAACTGGATTGTACGAGCGTTAACCCTCGCCGGGAGCATTGCCGGCGCATATGCCTTCAGCCTTAGGGAACAAGGATTTGTGCGAGGCATAGCCAGTTTCAATGGGACCATTGTGCCGGGAGTGCAGACACTGTGGCCGGACGGGACCGTTGAACAACTGAACCGAGTCAGCGACTTCGGATATAAAGCGAACACAGTGATCCCTCAAAAGGGCTCCGAAGTCATAGTTTGCTTCTTTCCTATCGATCGATTCCTGAGCCCGGGGTTTCGCCAGTTGTTCTTGCAATCTCCCGCGCTCTTCTTCTCGCCATTTCAGATGCTATTCGATAACACGATGAAGCCCGCGGTCGCCGCGGTACTTGGAAAGGATTTCGGCTTCGGCAAAGCGAACGACGTCGATACCCTCGCTAACTTACTGCCATGTTACAAAGCCATCTCCGCGTTGAGGTTCGCTGCGCACCCAAGTGATTCCGTCAGGCAAGCCTCCACGCAAAGTGATCCCAATGGCGGAGCCGTCGCCACAGATTCCGATTCGTCTCCCATTCAAACTAGATCGTCAGTCGACATACTCAGTCATCCGACGGAGGAGGCTTGTCTGGAGGAGTTCGGGCTTAGGAAGGACGACAAGCTTGGAATCGTCCTGAAGGATAAGGAGGCGGCCACGATCGAAAAGTTCAAGCGATTCCTGGTTCTCGATTTCATAAGCGAGATGAGCTTGAACAATGTGAAGGTTGTCGTCGATGGAGTCATGACCGTTGATGCGACATCAATAGCGGCAAAGATAGATGGAGTGCAGTTCGATAGGCTCGATAACTGCGGCGATGATCATAATCTCTGCTTTTGGGGCGACCCGTCGATCGCCGACGGAGTTCGGACGGGCTCAATCAACGGCGCCTACTTGACCGGGGGCGAGTTGAGAGTAGCGGAAGCCACGGCGCTCGGCATCAAAGTCGACACCATAACGGAAGGCTCGACGGATCAGCTATTGCACTTCTCGCTTAAGCTGAACAAGGCCATTCCTTTTGGAAAGAGCCTTCATTTCATTGTCGGTAAGACCCAGTCGCCGGGCACGACAGGCTCAAAGACGGCGAAGACGCTGGACAGCCCGCAGTGGGAATACGTGGTGGGGTATCCCATCGCCGGCCCGACCGTTTCAAAGGTGGAAATAGATTCTGCACAGAGCAAAGTGACGATCACGGGAACTGAATTTGTTGACACGCCGGACAACCCGCTCGTGGTAACACTGCACAAGCCGGACGGTAAACAGGCCGACGTAAGCGCCTCCGCGCTGACGATAAGCAGCTCGTCTCAGCTCGTTGTCCCAATTAGTGATCCCCAACCGGGTTGCTGGTCGGTAGGGGTCAAGGTGGGGAAGGTTCTGGCCCGCGAAGATCCGCCTCCGCCTCCTCACGTTAACACCTTCACCATCGAGCCCTCACCGAAAATCACATCCGCGAGGCGGGAAACCGAAAGGCGCTTGACGGTGACGGGCGACAATCTCATCGACGCCAAGACCTGCGACAACCAACCCATGCTGACCTTTCGATTGGTAAAGAGCAAAGATGCGGATCCGGATAATTCGCCTGATCTGGTTCCAACTTCAAGATCAACGGCTTCATGGACCCTGAGACTGCCCGCGGATTTCAGGCAGGGAACCGGGTTCGTGAAAGTCCTTGTGAACGGCAAGGCTTTGCCGGGCGCCGTTCAGTTGAAATAGAGGAACCCGCCGGGCTTTTCTCCGCGCTTGAAAACGCGGCGGGCTTGCACCTATGGTATCTCACTATTGGTCGAGTTCCGCCGCGTATGACAAAGAAAGAAGCTCAACAAGAGATCACTTCGCTTCGAAAGCTGATTCGGCGCCACGATGAACGCTATTATGTTTACAGCGATCCCGAGATCAGCGATTACGAGTACGACCAGCTACTGAAAAGCCTCTCTCAGCTCGAAGCAAAATACCCCGACTTGATCACTCCGGATTCGCCTACTCAACGAGTAGCGGGCCGTCCCGCGGATGAATTTCTCCGATATCAGCACCGCAGGCAGATGCTCTCGCTGGATAATACTTACTCGTACGAAGATCTCCGCGAGTGGCATCAACGAGTGCTCAAGGGCGCCGGCGTCGGCAACGTGGATTATGTCGCCGAGCTGAAGATCGACGGCCTGAGTATATCGGCGATTTACGAAAACGGATTGTTGACGAAGGGGGTCACGCGAGGAGACGGCGTGTTCGGCGAAGACGTCACTCAAAATGTCAGAACGATTCGCTCGCTTCCCCTTTCCATAATCAAAGACCAGCCGGCAGCGGCAGTAAGAGGGAACGACGAAATAGTAGAGAATGAAACAAAGGCCGCGCATGAAATAGAAGTACGGGGCGAAGTGGAAGTCCGAGGCGAAGCCTTTCTGCCTTCCGATGTCTTCGTTCGCATCAATGAGGATCGAGCCGAGCAGGGACTCCCGCTCTTTGCGAATCCGCGCAACGCGGCGAGTGGAACGATGAAGTCTCTCGACTCGAAGGTAGTCGCCAGGCGGAAACTCGACTGTTTTTGCTATGAGCTCTTCTTCGACGGCAAGAAGAAAACCAACACCCACTGGGAAACGCTCGACTGGCTTGGCTCGGCCGGATTCAAAGTTAATCCACATCGCAGGCTGTGCCGCTCCATTGAAGATGTTATCGAGTTTTGCGCCGAGTGGGAGTCAAAACGCGATGGCCTTGCTTATGAAACAGACGGCGTGGTCATCAAGGTGAACAGCATCGCTCTGCAAGCCGAGCTTGGAGCTACTTCAAAGGCTCCGCGCTGGGCGGTCGCTTACAAATACCCGGCCCGACAGGCTACGACGCTGTTGCGCGATATCACCGTGCAGGTAGGCCGCATCGGAACGCTAACGCCTGTAGCCGAATTGGAGCCGGTGCTGTTGGCGGGCACAACCGTATCCCGCGCGTCGCTCCATAATGAAGACCAGATCAAACGCCTCGGAGTCAGAATCGGCGACTATGTGTTGATCGAAAAGAGCGGGGAGATTATTCCCCAGGTGGTGAGGGTCATCGAGTCGCGCCGCGAAGGACGAGAGTCCGAGCTTCGAGACTTCGTTATGCCTACACACTGCCCCGTCTGCGGCGAGGAGGTTCGCCGGCTGCCCGGCGAGGTCGCATGGCGATGCGTCAACGCAACCTGTCGCTCGAAACTGGAAGGCGGCCTGAGGCTATTCGCGTCGCGAACCGCTATGCGGATCGAAGGGCTTGGTGAAGCGCTGATCGAGCAGTTGATAGTAGCCCAGCCGAAAAAGGACAAGAGGGGCGAGGTAGTGCTGCAGGACACCCGGCCTTTATTGCTTCCGCCGCTCGTGCAGGACTTTGCCGATCTCTATCGTCTGAAAGATCGGCGTGACGAGCTGATCAATCTGGAAAGGATGGGGCCGAAATCCGCGGATAATCTCCTGGCTCAGATCGAAGAGAGCCGCAATCGCGATCTCTTGCACCTGATCTACGGGCTCGGAATCCGCCACGTGGGAGAACGGACTGCACAGATACTGGCGGGCGCCTTCGAATCAATCGACGAATTGATGAACGCAAGCGCGGAACAACTCGCGGGAGTGTTCGAGATTGGAGAAGTGATCGCGGCTTCGATCGCCGATTGGTTCGGCGAACTTCGCAACCGCGAGTTAATCGAGCGATTGAAGGCCGCCGGGTTAAACACTCGGAGGCAGTTCCAACATCGAGAAACCACGGGCAGGACACTTGACGGCAAACAATTCGTCCTTACGGGCAAGCTATCCACGCTCAGCCGCGAAGATGCCAAAGTAATGATCGAAGCCAGGGGCGGCCGAGTTACAAGCTCGGTGACGAAAAAGACGGACTATATCGCCGCGGGTGACGATCCCGGATCGAAACTGGATCGTGCCCGCGAACTCGGAATCAATATCTTAAACGAAGATGAATTGATGGAACTGCTCGCCAGGAAATGATTTGCGGGAAACAACGAAACGGCGGAACAGACCGCCCTTCACATCGGAAGGTTACCCGGAGCAGTTCTTTCCGTGAAGCGACTAGCGAGCCTTCTCGACTAATAACTCGCGATTACCGATTGTCGCCCTGGGTTATAAGCCTGGCCACGACCAGCGGGAGCTCGCTGATATCGACCGGTTTCGACATATGGCCCTGATATCCCGACGCAAGCGCCTTCGATTCATCGGCGAGGCTTGCGTACCCGGTAAACGCAAGCGCAGGAACTGTTCCACCCTCTTCGGGACGGAGCGCCCGAATTTTTTGTATCAGATCGTAGCCATCTTCGCCCGGCATACCTATGTCGGAGATGATCAGGTCGGGTTTCCAGCGTTGCACTATCTTGAGCGCCTCTTTGGCTGTCGCGGCCTCGTGCACCTCAGCGCCGTATTGCGACAGGGCGACATTCATCAACTCGCGCGAATCAGAATGGTCGTCGACGACCAGTACCTTGGATCCTTGAAGTACATCCGGCAAGGCTTCGCCCACCGCATCTTGCGGCCCGGCTTTGTTGTGAGCAAGCCGAGTACGCGACTCCGCCGCCTTCGGGGAAGTTGTCGGTAAGCTAACGATGAAGGTCGCGCCCTTGCCGTCTCCTTCACTTTCGGCGGAGATGTTTCCGCCGTGCATTTCAACGAGCCGGCGAGCGATTGTGAGGCCGAGTCCAAGCCCGCCATGCGTTCTTTTTTCGCTGCCGTCGGCCTGACGAAATCGCTCGAATACGTGGGGCAGAAAGTCCGGCGTAATTCCCTGGCCGTTATCGCGCACCGAGATCACTGCTTCGTTTTCCGTTCTGCGAAGGCTCACTTCGACTCGGCCGCCCTTATGGCTGAATTTCAGGGCGTTTGATAAGAGATTGAGCACGGCCTGTTCCATGCGCACTTGATCTCCCGTGACCTCACAGTAATCCGAGCCTAATTTTGTCGTTATCTCAATGAGCTTTGCCTCGGCATTGGGTCGCATCGTCTCCACGGCCGACATAATGATGTCCGAGAGATTAACCTGCTTGGATTCAAGTCTGAGCTTACCGCTCATCAGGCGGGATATATCCAGCAGCTCGTTGATGATGGTCGCCTGTGCCATTGCGTTGCGGTCGATAACTTCGATCGCCTTTTCAATGTCATTTTTATCAAGCATTCCCGACCGCAGGAGCCGCGCCCAGCCAGATATTGCGTTGAGCGGAGTACGGAGCTCGTGCGACATCATCGCGAGAAAATCGTCCTTGACTCGATTCGCGGCCTCGGCCTCCCTTCTAGCCGCTTGCTCGCTCATTAGTGAGTCCTTTAACTCATCCTCGATGCGTTTGCGATGCGTAATATCGCGGGCAATAGTCGAGGCCGCGAGGAGAAGACCGCTCGCAGCTTTCATCGGAGATATGCTCAGCGAAACGTCGACGGGCACGCCGCTCTTCGTTACGCGAACCGTCTCAAAGTGGATGATCCGTTCTCCGCGCCGCAGCTTTGCCAGGATCTCGGGTTCTTCATCGGCTCTATCGGCAGGAGACAGAATATGAACCGGCTTGCCGATTATCTCTTTCGCCGAATAGCCAAAAATTCGTTCGGCTCCCGCATTCCAGGTCAGAATGATGCCTTCGAGCGACTTACTGAAGATGGCATCGTCGGATGATTCGACAATGGCGGCGAGATGCGAGCTCAGCTCTTCACCACGCTTGAGGGCATCTATATCGACCAGCATTAAAACGGCGCCGTCGACTTTATTATCAAGCGTCAGATATGGCCGAATGCGCAGTGAATACCAGCGACCGGCCCTATCTTTCACTTCGGCTTGCCTTGGGCTCACGGTCGAAATAACCTCGGCGCTCAGGGTCTCGAGGTCAACCGGCTCCAGATCGGTCTTGATGCGGCCGATTGGTTGACCTATGTCGGTTGCGAGAAGGTTAAGTTCCTTTTCGGCGGTCGACGTGAATCTCCGAATGGTCAGATCCCGAGAGAGAAGCACGATCGACATGTTGATGTTGCTGTGAAGATTAGACAGATCGCTATTCAGGCGGTTCAGTTCCTGGTTTCGGCCCTGCAACTCCTCGTTGACCGTGATCAATTCTTCATTAGCGGATTCAAGTTCTTCCTTTGAGGTCTCGAGTTCTTCGTTAATGCTTTGAAGTTCCTCGTTAGTCGATTGAACTTCTTCGTTGGAGGCCTGGAGCTCTTCGGTTGCGGCTTCGTGCTCTTCAAGAACGGATTGCAGATACTCGCGTGTCTCGTCGATCTCACGTTTCAACTGGGCGAGTTCCTGAGCTTGCTGCCTGTCGTCGCCATTTTTAGCCGGCTTCTTCGGGCTGCCGCCGGCCGGTTTCGCGCCGCCGTTAGAATTTTGGCGGGATGCCGTTCGGCGCTCGGGAGCCTCGAAGAGAACCAGATAGCAGCGATCTTTAAGATTCTTGAGCGGGATTACTTCGATGTTTACGCGGGCGGTCTTCTCGTCGTACTTGAGCGTAACTCCTTCCTTACGGACCCTCTGGCTCTCCTTCTTGGCTTTATTGAGAGCGCTGCGCAACGGCATCATTAAGCCTTCACGCGCCATCTTCAACAAATTGAAACTCGCCCTTCCGGGCGCCGGCGCGAGAAAGATGCTGGTTGCGCCGCGAAACTGAAGGATCTCCAGTTCGGAGTTAACCAGCACGCCGGCCGGCGCGTACCTGTTGAGCGTGACCCGGTCCGCCTCCCTTTGAGCATCCAACTCGGGCACGTCGCGCGGCATCGCCATTAATCGCACGGGATCTGGTCTTTTGATCAAGTGGTAGCCCGCTGTCGGACTCAGAGCAATGCTGCGGCGGGCAGTCGCCTTCTTCATGAAGATTCGATTTTTCTTGTCAACTACAGTAAACAGATCCGCATTCGTTCCGATGGATTCCGAAGCGCCGAGAAACAGGAACCCGTTGGGTTTGAGTGCGTAGTGTAACGTGGGAATTATTCTTTTGTGTTCGGAAGGCTCCAGATAGATCAGCAGATTTCGGCAGCTAATTAAATCAATTCTAGAGAAAGGCGGATCGCTCATGACGTTCTGGCGCGCGAACACGCACATATCTCGAATCGCCTTGCTGATGCGATAGCTGCCGTCTTCTTCTATAAAAAAGCGTCGCAGACGTTCCGGAGACAAGTCGTTTACGAGCGGCTTTGCATACAGCCCCGCTCTGGCCTTGTCAAGAAGGCCGTCATTTAAGTCGGTGGCGAATACTTGAATACCGACATTGTTCTTGATCTTCGATGCAAACTCGAGGAAGTTCATGGCAATCGAATATGCTTCCTGTCCCGTCGAACAGCCCAGCACCCAGACGCGAATGGGATCATCGAGAGAGCGGTTCTTCAGGAGCTTTGGGAATACCTCTTTCTTCAATACATCGAACGCTTCCGGATTACGGAAGAAGCCGGTAACGTTGATCAACATATCTTCGTAAAGCGACTGAAGCTCTCTTGGATCGTTTCTCAAATGGCGTAAATACGCATCGAGCGTCTTGACCTTGCACAGCAGCATTCGCCGAGCGATTCGCCTCTTAATCGTATTCTGCTTATAGGTAGAGAAATCGACCCCCAGGCCCTTTTTGATCAAGAGGAGGATTTTTTTCAGCGGGGCTTCTTTCAGAGAGGGCTGTTTCCATATTGCGGGCTCGATAAGACTGCTCGATGGCGCCGCTATGTTCTCGCCGTCGTCTCTCGAGTGTTCCGACAGAACATACGGATGCCGCGCAATTCTGGAAAGCTCTTTAGCGATGCCTTCCGGAGACAGGACAAAGTCGATGCAACCAGCCGCGATCGCGCTCCGAGGCATGCTTTCATACGCGGCGGATTCATCTTGAGCAAAGGTGATTCCGCCTTCGGCCTTGATCGCCTCACATCCCAGAGTGCCGTCCGATGCGGTGCCCGAAAGTATGACCGCTATCGCCTTCTCGCGGCGGTCTTCGGCCAGCGAGTATAAGAAAGAATCGATGGGCCTGGGCGGGCCGTCGGCTCTTTCGCGCGGCAGGAGTTTTAAGTACTTCCCGGAAATATGAATGCTGGTATTCGGAGGAATGACATAGACCTTATTCGGTTCGATGCGAGTGTTGTTCTCAGCCTCGCGCACATCCATCGACGTGGCTTTGGACAGGAGCTTTGGAAGAGCGCTCTCGCGAATAGGATCAAGGTGCTGAACCAGGACAAAGCTCATGCCTGAATCGACGGGAAGATGGCGGAGCAACTGTAGGAACGCTTCGAGCCCGCCCGCGGATGCGCCGCAACCTACTACAGGAAATAAGGCCTCAGCCGATCTTTCTTTCTCTATATTATTATTCCCACTAACAAAATCCCGGTCTTCTTTGTTTGAATAAGGCTCGGCCTTTCCTGATAGTCTAGTGACCTTTTGTTTTTTAGAGACCCCTCCGGACTTAACCGACTTTCTTGCTCGAGCCATTTATTACAGCTCCTCCGGTACCCTTGCGCGACGACGAAATGAGATCAAAGAAATATTATGAAACTGCGCGCCCCGGGGTTTAGCTGCGCCGTTCCGAGGGAAGACAAATGCCCTTGTGGATTCCCATATTACCCCACTTGCCTTACCTGTCAAAGGGAGCAGGAGAAGATCGAAGGAAAAGGCCGTTTCGGGAAATTTCTCCCCTGGCGTGATTCACCGAAGGGGAACGCGTTAATAGCGGGGGACCAGCGAAGCGCAGCCCCCGGTGCGAGGGAGGGTATGTTCCCTCCAGGGGAACGGTGCGTTTCAAACGGAATGCGGAGAACTCCGCATCTGAATATCGACCCGAGATTTCTAAGCACCTCACCATATCCACATTGCTCCAGCAAAAATCCTCTTCCCCATTCAGTTAAGCGCCTCGAATCCGTTTGCGTGTTCTGAACTCACTGAGTATTATGCGTGCTTGCTTTTTTGGCCCGGCGAGAACAAAGCACACTCAAAATAAGATTTGTCCCGCTTAGAAGTTAATTGTACGGGTGTGCTCCACAAGCTTCTCGCCCACTCTTATTGGAGGTTCAACCATGACAGCCCTCAAGCGCCTTGCCGCCGCGCTGGCGGTGACGACTATTCTCCTCACCTGTACTGTCCATGCCGCAATAGACGATCTCGACAACGTCATCTTCGAAGGAACGGTATCCGATCCGACCGGCGCGGCCATAAAGGACGCCCTCGTTAAGGCGATTCATTCATCAACCCAAATCACAAAGAGCGCTGTTACGAACGCCGACGGCCGATATCGTATCGTTGTTCCAAATTCCGGAGACTATTCAATAGCTGTCGAAGCCGCGGGCTTCGTCCGGCATGAGAGGGCCGGTCTTGCTACAGTCGCCGGGAGAACGATCGCAATCAACTTCGCTCTTGCGCCCGCCGGAGTAAGTGAGCAGGTATCCGTAACAGCATCAGCCAATCCGTTGATCGACACCAATCGCACGGTAGTCGGCGATACCGTCACACAACAGGAAATTCAATCACTGCCCTTGATCGACCGGGATCCATTGCGCTTGGTTTTCTTACTCGGAGGAGTTACCGAAGGGCCGCTCGCCACTTCGGATCTTGCCGAAGAAGGAGGCGGGACATTTCTGCGAAGCGCGCCGATCGAAGCAGGCTCCTTCTCGCTCACGGGCGCGCCTGCGACATCAAACAACATCACTATTGACGGGCTTGATAATAATGACGACCGCGCGGCCAGGGAGCGAATTTCGCTCAGTCCGGAATCACTCGAAGAGATTCAGATTATTACCAATCAATACGCGGCTGAGTATGGACGAGCATCAGGCGGGCGGATCAACCTTCGCACTCGAGGCGGGACGAATCAATTTCGCGGCCAGGCATACTTCTACTTCGGCGATGAAGCGTTGAATGCCAACACCTTCTTCAGAAACGCGCGGGGCCTGGGCCGCATACCTCAGCAACAGCTTCGCGAAGGGGCTACAATCGGCGGGCCGCTCATAACCGATCGCATTTTCTTCTTTGGATCGTTCGAACGATTGAACGTGAGCGACAGCGCGGAGATCGATGCTCTTGTCCCTGTCGCGCAAAATCCGCGGTTCCTTCTGCCTGCGCCAAATCAGCCGGTCGCATCTGGAAGCGAGACCGGGAGGTTTCTTGAAGATATCTCAACACCTGAAGTGCGAAACATCGGTAATGCGAGAGTCGATCTGAAGGTAAGCGACAGGCACACCGCATTCGCGCGATTCGACATCGCGCGCGGCTCGAATAAGCGCGGTTTCCCGGGAGGCTCGCGGCTTGCGGAAACGATACTCTCCGATGGCCGAGATTCGGATTCGATCAGCGGTACGAGCAACTTCACTATCTCCGGCAGCCTTATAAATCAGGCGCGGTTTCAGTATTCGAGACTCTTGCCGCGCACTTCAGCAGACTTCGATTCGGTGGGAGTAATAATCAACGATCCGGCCCGCATCGTCGCGGGCCTGTTCACGGGCAGCAGCGGTTCGCCTGCATTCGCGCGAGAAGAGAGGCGATTACAATTTCAGGACAGCTTGATGTGGCTGCGCGGAAGCCACCTGATAAAAGCCGGCGGAGACGTGCAGCTCATAAGATCATCCTTCACGGATCTCTTCGCCGCTGGCGGAGAATTCACGTTCGATTCGATAGCTGATTTCCTGGCGGGACGGCCCAGCAGATTCCTGCAGCGGTTCGATACTCAAAGCAAGATCTCGAATCGAGTCGTCGGCCTGTTCGCGCAGGATGAATGGAAGCTCAAGCCCAATCTTACGCTGTCGTTCGGCGGTCGATGGGACAATGAATCGGCCCTCGAGGACAGAGATAACCTCTCGCCTCGAATTGCTCTTGCATGGGATCCGTTCGGCGGCAGGCTTTTCCGCTCATTCAAGCACCTTTCACAACCCGGCAAGACTGTCGTGCGGGCAGGCTTCGGCCTTTTTTACAACCGGGCGCTGCTTCGAACCCTCGACGATTTTTCTCTTGGGCGGTCTACAAAGACGGTTGATTCAGATATCAGCTCGCAGGTGCTCGCGTCGGTCAACTTCCCAGCCCCGATCACCGACAGATCGCTTGTCGATCGGTTCGGCGTCTCGGAGAGTCAGTTTCTGCGAAGAGTAAATAAGGATCTACAGATTCCGTACACCTCGCAGACGGGACTCGGAATCGAGCGACAGATATCACGAAATATCGTAGTCACCGGCGATTACATTTTTACCAGAGGGGTTCACTTATGGCGCGAAACGAACATAAACGCTCCCGTGCTTCCGTCGGGATTTAATTCGTTTACCGCATTCCTGCTGAGCCGCGACTTCGACAACAGACGCGGAGCCGGCGGCTCGCGCCCCATCTCGTCCGCGAACGCCGACATCGTGCGATTCAACGCGAGCGAAGCGACTTCGACTACGGCGGGCGCAATTACGAGTGAAAACGGAATCAGAATTCTGACACTGGGCTTGAACGCGCCTCGCTCATCGAATATCACCGCCGCGCTTGCGGCAATTCGTCCTCTGCGGCCCGATCCTTCACTTGTCGAAGTCGAGCAGCTCGAGTCTACCGGCAATAGCTTCTATCATGCCGGGATTTTCGCCGTGCGTTATTCGCGCAGCCGCGTTCACCTTCGCGCGGTTTATACCTATTCGAAGCTGATCGATGAAGGTACGACCAACACCGCATCGCCGCAGGATCTACTCGATAGACGGGCAGAGCGCGGGCTCTCATTGCAGGATCAACGTCATCGATTCACTTTTAGCGGCTTGTTCCAGCTTCCATACCTGAAGCTCGACCTTTCGCCGATCATATCGTTCGGTTCCTCAAAGCCATTCAACCTTTCGGCCGGATTCGATCGGAACCTGAACGACATCGAGAACGATCGCCCGCTTGTAGTAACGGATATTGGCAGGCCTGTGTGGCGTCGACCCGGCAGTCCCGCCGCCGCCGACGTTCGCTCGGCGCTTGCCTTCGCGCCGATAGGTTCAAGCGGAGATCTTCAGCGAGATTTCGGGATTGGTCCGGGCACGAGGACTATAGACTTGCGAGCCTCTCGAGTCTTTGCGATTAACGAGAAACTCAAGCTTACAACGGCAGTGGACGCCTTCAACGTGTTTAACAATACGGTATTCAACTTCGGAGCGGAGTTTATCGAAGAGAGCGATCAGGATTTTCTCAAGCCGCGTAGAACACAGCGGCCTCGGACCATCCATCTCAGCCTGAAGCTGCAGTTCTGATGCGATCATTCTACGCCTGGCGGCGGGCGATTTCGGGAGGCGTGAGCTTGGTGGTCTCCCTGCTCCATGAGGGTCGATGACGGAGGCGGGATTGAACCTTTTGAAGATTGCCTTCTATTCGCGATGCTAACGGCCCGGTCGGTTTAAGAGCCTTCGCGCCCTCGAGGAGCTTCAGCGCGCGTTCATCATCGAGAACGCTCATTGCGCATTCGCCTCCTTGTTGATACGCGCGAAGCGCCGCCGGGTCGCGGCCATAGGCGTTGGCCAGTCTTTCGTATTCAACCGCCGCTTCCTTGTCCATGCCAGATTCGTGAAGATAATCGCAGAGGATCATCCAATCCCTGAGCGGAAGCCGCACCTTTGTCTCTTCGCCATCCGGATAAGAAGACAACAGACCATCGTAGGCATACAGCGCGGCTTCTGTGTCGTTGTTCGCCAGATGAAGCTTAATAAGCTGACCATATGTCTGGTTCAACTTTTCGTAATCGAGTTTTCTTTGATAAACCTGGATCAGCGCCATTATCGCATTCGCGTCGTTCTGATTTTTCGCCAGGTGAATCTTGATCTTGCTTTCCGCTACCGCAATGTCGCCCTTGTCGAGAATTTCCAGAGCTTCGTTGACCGCGAGCGCGGCCGCGAATGACACCTTCGCTTCGATTCGCGGATTAACGAATCGCTCTTCGACCTTAAGATACTTAATCAGGAAAGCGAAGCCTGCCCCGAACAGAAATCCCGCGATGTGCACCGAGTGCGCGATGCCCGACACTTGGCCGGATTTCTGAATCCACCACCAGAAGAGAATCTCGTTGGTAAAGAAGTAAAGCAGACAGAAATAGGCGGGAACCTTGATAATGCCAAACGGCTTCTTTCCAAAGATCATCAATGGAACAGCGAGTCCAATAGCGACCCACGCGAGTTTTATTTTGGTGGTGTACAAGCGCACCAGAAATGCCCCCATCGTCCCGAAGATCGCGCCCGAAGCGCCGATTAACGGGGCCGCCGCCGGACTGAATAAGAACGGCAAACACGCCGCGGCTCCGGCAAGAAGATAGAATCCCAAAAACAACGGCCTGCCATATAAATCTTCGAGACTGAAGGCAACGGCAAAGAAAAAAACCATATTCCCGAATAGGTGTAATGTGCTGCTGTGTAGAAATGCGTAGGTGAATACCTGGTAAAGACGCCAGTTCCCATTTGGCGCTAATCCGAATTTGAAATGTGTGTTTGCTTCAACCGCCTCTCGATATTCATTGAGCCTGACTTCGAATTGCTCGCGAATCTGGATGGCGTCCGATGTCCTCAGCCAGGCCGTGTACTCGCGCTTGGTGCTGTCGCGCTCGAGCTGGCCTTCGATGTCATCCTTCTCTTCCTTCGGGATAAAACCGCTCTTGAAGAGATCGTCTCGCAGCTTGTCGTCAGCGAGAATGGGACGATTGTTGTTGAGCAGGAACCTGACTTCCTTCGCGGTTCGTTCAACAGCCCGATCCTCGGGCGCGGTGGAAGGCAGGCTTACATAATAGACGAGCACGTTGAGGGCCATGATTCCAAACGTGATCCAGGGCACCCTTCTAACGGTCGAGTATTCATTCCCGATGGGGATAAGCACGAAACAGGCATTGATTATAAGGACTACGATTATCGTAATGAGGAATAGGAGGTCCAGCATTAAACGATCCTCTGGGGCGAAGAACTATAAGGGGCTACTTATGAAAACGGGAGGCGCTGCTATTACGTCTGGCTTCGAATCGGCTGCTTCGAAAAACTGGAGATGATCTTATCAGAGGGTCAATAACCCAGCAACACTATTGTCAACTCAACTACTTATCTTCCTTCGGCGGCTGCTGCTCTGCTTCGGGACCTAACGCGATTGAGCCCGCGGGTATTCGAATGATATGACGGCCCGGCGGGGTGGACCCGCGCTGGAGCTCAGGATTCAAGTCAATGAGAGTAGAGTAGGAGAGTTTGAGGCTCTTGGCGAGCGAACGTAGATCGGTCTGCTTGTTGATGGTGTGTGTAGCGAATTTTGGTTGATAGGTCGGCGGCACTTCGAGGCCGTATTTCCTGGGGTCTTTTGCGATTGCAACCACCGCCAGAATCGCGGGAACGTAGTTCCTGGTCTCCTGAGGAAGGAAGCCTGCCTGTCGTACGCTCCAGAAGTCCCGGCCTCCGGTTCGGCCGATAGTATTATCGACGTGTCTCTCGCCCGTGTTATAGGCCGCCAGAGCCAATTCCCAGTTGCCGTGATAGCGATTGCCGAGAAACTTTAGATAGCGAGCGGCCGCTCTCGTCGATTTTTCCGGATTGGAGCGCTCATCCAGCCAGTAATTCTGCTGGAGCCCGAATCGCGCCGCGGTGGAGGGGACGAACTGCCAGATGCCTTTAGCGCCGGCCGACGAGAGAGCATATGGATTCCAACCCGATTCAAGCTGCGCCAGCCATACGAGGTCGGTAGGCACCCCTTCTTCTTTGAAGATTTTCTCAGCCAGGGCGCGATAGCGAACGGAACGCTGAAAGCCTGCTTCGATCGTTGAACGACCGCGTCCTCGCGTGAAGTATCCGATGAATTGCCTGACCGGAGCCGCCGCCGTGAAGTCGAAGTTGAATGCGCTTCTCGTTATTTCTTCGGCGCTCTCCACGGCTTCCGCCAGATCCGCGTCGGACAGACTGGCGATCCTGTCGAGCGGAGAGGGCTCGTATCGCTGTTCGCTGAAACCGCTGCCTCGTTGTTCCTGCGCCGCGATCTGATGCCGGTTGATCTTTTCAATAAGCTCGCGATAGTAAATACGCAACTGATCGTTGGAACGGACATCTACGGCCGCAACAAGAAGCGAATCGACTGCTTCGTCGAACTCGCGCCGCGCCCGATCAAGCTCGCCTCCGTCGTAGGCTTGCTGACCCGCTGTATAATGCAGCTCGGCGACTCTAATGAGTTCCTTAGTATCTACGCTGAGTGATTGTCCGGCGTACGCGATCGAAGCGGCGCCGGGAGCAACCTGGAGCATTCCGAAACAAGCCAGCCAAATGAATTGTATCAAGGTATTACGTGCGGTCATTGTTCTTAGAAACGCCAGGGGGCGTCTGAGGTTCGATTTTGTATTATACCCAGCCTTATGCAGGCCTGAAAGGCCGACTATAAAATAGCCAGCGGCAAGAGCGTAGCGCGTCGCCCCTGATCACGGCCGCGAATGCCCGGCTGCGCCGGCCTCGGCTCATTTACGCGTTCCCCTCCAGGAAACATCGGTTAAGCGCCCAAGTCTGTGGCGCAAATTGACTTGAGACTCACCCCGGCACTACCATAGCCGTCACGGCGAAACTAAAATGGCTCGAACCGCCACTCGCGTCAATATCGGCAAGCACAAGATCGAGCTCTCGAATCTTCAGAAGGTTCTCTTTCCGTCCGACAACATCATTAAAGCCGAGTTGATCGAATACTATCATCGCATCGCCCCAACCCTGATCAAGCATGTCAAAGGGAGGCCTCTGTCGCTTGTCCGGTTTCCGGACGGGGTCGACGGAGAATCCTTCTTTCAAAAAAATCGGCCCGAATGGGCGCCGAGCTGGATAGATCACGTGGCCCTCGGCGACGAAGACAAGGTCGACTATGTCATAGCTAATGAAGAAGCGACTCTCGTCTGGCTTGCGAATCTGGCCTGCATCGAATGCCATCAGATGCATTCACGGCAGCCGCATCTCGACAAACCCGACTACATCGTGTTCGACATCGACCCTCCGCCGAACACCCCGTTTACCCATATAGTCGATATCGCATTCGACTTGAAGGCTCACATCGAAACTTACGGCTATCACACCTTCGTGAAGACAACCGGCGGCAAGGGCGTTCATATCGTAACTCCAATAGAAGCGAAATGGGGATTCGATCAGATTCACGAAACCGCGGTATCGATAGCAAAGCCGTTTATCGAAAGCCACGGCAGTACTACGACTCTTCACGTCAAAAAGGAGTTAAGGCAGGGCAAGACCTTCATCGACATTCATCGCAATCGGACATATCAGACCATCGTGTCCGCCTACAGCGTCCGCGGCCGGGATGGAGCGCCGGTGTCGATGCCGCTCCACTGGGAAGAGCTGCAAGGGCTCACCGAACAGACTCAATTCAACCTTCACACGGCCGTCGACAAGGTGATTCGCGACGGCGACGCATGGGAGACAATAGGCGCCTACGCCGTTTCGCTTCATACGGAGCGCAAGCAGGTCGCGGTACGCAAGCGAAAGAGCCCCAAGGGCGCTGACAAGCCCGCCGAGTCGCTTTCCGAATACGCCCGAAAGAGGAGCTTCGATAAGACCCCGGAACCCGCGCCTGCTCCTGATGCCGGAACCGGTGATTCGTTCGTCATTCATCGGCATCACGCGTCCCGGCTGCATTACGACGTAAGGCTTGAACAGAATGGAGCGCTGAAATCATTCGCCGTGCCAAAAGGCGTTCCGCCACGTCCGGGCATAAAACGGATGGCCGTCAACACGGAAGATCATCCATTGAGGTATCTCGAGTTCGAAGGCGTCATTCCAAAGGGACAGTACGGCGCCGGAAACATGTGGGTCTTCGCGCGCGGCCGATACGAGGTCACAAAAGAGAAGAAGGAGGGCTTTTATTTCCGAACAACCAGCCGCGAGCTGAACGCCGAATATAGAATGATTCATACCAAAGAAAAAGACTGGTTGATGGAGCGCGTAGATCAGCCGCAGGTCGACTGGCTGAGGGATCCAATCGAGCCGATGCTTGCTCAAATACGAGAGCAACCCTTTGATTCGGATGATTATTTGTTTGAGATCAAATGGGACGGCATTCGCGCTATGATCGCGCTTGACGAAGGCGAGATCACCATACGAAGCCGAAGCCAGCGAATCGTCACCAAGCACTATCCGGAGCTCCTGAAGCCTGCCGAGGCATTTCGGGCGACATCCGCTCTGTTTGACGGAGAGATAGTCTGTCTTGACGACGGCGGAAGGCCCATCTTCGAAAACTCCGTTCGACGCCTTCAACAATCGAGCGAAGGAGCCATTGCAAGAGTGGCCGCGAAACATCCGGCGGTCTGTTATCTCTTCGACTGTCTCTATCTCGATGGCCGCCCGATCACAAGCGAGCCGTTGTGGAGGCGGCGGGAATGGCTCGCGGATTCAGTTAGAAAGAACGACGTCTATAGAGTCAGCGAAGTTGTCAACGAAGGTGTTCTCCTGTTTGGAGCCGCTTCGGAAATGGGTCTCGAAGGAATCGTGGCCAAGGAGCGAAATAGCGTATATACGCCGGGGCGGCGAACGGACTCCTGGTTAAAGATCAAGTCCCACCGTACTACCGAAGGCGTGATCCTCGGTTATACCCGAGGCGAAGGCGATCGAGCCCAATACTTCGGCGCGGTGCAGCTTGGAAAGTACGACGGCGAAACACTCCGCTATATCGGCAAAGCCGGTGGCGGCTTCGATCAGCGGACGCTGCGGGAGGTTCATACCTCGCTGAAGAAATTCAAACCCGTTCCTCGCTATATCAAGGAGAAACCGCTCGACGACGCACAAACTACGTGGATCACTCCCGAGCTCGTCTGCGAGGTAAGATATTCATCGTTGACCAAAGACGCTATATTGCGCGAACCCGTGTTTCTTAGAATGCGGCCGGATCTCAAGCCGGGTGACGTGCATTAGAGCGCTGAGCTGCAGACCGGCAGGCGGCGGCCTTCCGCCGGGCGGCGGCCTACCGCACCACCGATCTCCTGAAGACTTCCCTCACAGGCCCTCGCGAAAAATTCCCGTCCTATAGCTTCTCAGAAACGCTTTTAGCCTGACTGAACAGCAACAGGTAATCTCTTCCACCGGCTTTGGAGTCTGTTCCGGACATATTGAAGCCGCCAAACGGATGCACATCCACAAGCGCTCCGGTGCACTTGCGATTGAGATACAGATTGCCTACGTGGAAGTCGCGTCTGGCCTGTTCGAGCCGCCGCCGCTCACTCGAAAACACCGCACCGGTCAGGCCGAATTCCGTGTTGTTGGCTATCTCGAGAGCCTCGTCGTAGTCGTTCGCTCGAAACGCGGCAAGCACGGGCCCGAAGATTTCTTCTTGAGAAATTCGGGCCTTCGGCTCGACATCGGAAATGACGGTGGGCTTTATGAACCAGCCGCGCTGGTCCTCGTTTTGAGGGCCTCCGCCCGCGAGCAGCTTTCCTTCGCCCTTGCCGATCTTGATGTAATCAAGGATGGAGTTATAGGCGCTTTTGCTCGAGACCGGTCCCATCCAGTTCTCCTGCTCGCGAACGGGGCCGATCTTGAGAGCGGCCGCGCGTTCGGCGACGCGGCCAACCACGTGATCGTAGACGTCCTTCACAACTACCAGCCGCGAGCAAGCTGAGCACTTCTGTCCCGAGTAGCCGAATGCCGCCATCACGGCGCCGTCAATGGCGGCGTCGAGATCGGCGGTCTCGTCGATGACTATCGTATCCTTGCCCCCCATCTCGGCGACGACGCGCTTGATCCAGAGCTGTCCTTCGGCGGTCTTTGAGGCGAGCTCGTTAATGTGCAGGCCTACCTCGCGCGATCCCGTAAAAGCGATGAAGCGGGTTCGAGCATTCCCGACCAGATAATCGCCGATGCGGCTGCCGCTGCCGGGAACAAAATTGACGACACCCGGCGGCAGAGAGATTTCTTCGAGTACTTCTACAAACTTGGCTGCTGTGATAGGGCTGTCGCTTGAAGGCTTCAGCACGACCGTGTTGCCTGCGACTACCGAAGCGAGAGTCATTCCCGCCATTATTGCCAGGGGGAAGTTCCAGGGCGGAATGACCACGCCGACTCCGAGCGGAATATAATAGAGCTCGTTCTGTTCGCCCGGCAGCGGCGTCAACGGCTGCTCGCGGCTGTATCGGATCATTTCTCGAGCGTAGAAATCGCTGAAGTCTATCGCCTCGGCTACGTCCGCATCCGCTTCGACCCATGACTTACCGGTTTCGAGCACCATCAGAGCCGTGAATTCCGTCTTGCGCCTTCTCATAGCCGCCGCGGCTTTGAGAAGATATCGGGCGCGCACCTCGGGCTCGACGTTTTTCCATTCCTTGAAAGCCTTTGTCGCTTCATCAATGGCTTTGTCCGCCAATTCAATGCTCGCCTTATGGACCAATCCAACTACCTCATCGAAGTTCGAGGGGTTGGGCGAAGCCAGCAGATCGCCGGTCGTGTAGCGCTTGCCGCCGATTATCAACGGATATTCGCGCCCGAATTGAGACTCTATGTTCGAAATGGCCTCACGCATGAGGCCGGCATTTCGCTCGTTGGAGAAATCGGTAAGCGGCTCGTTCTGAAATGCAGGAAGCATGGTCAATCCTTTCTCGGTTGATTAATAGTGCTCTGATGAATTTACTTCAAATCCAGCCAATTCTTCTGATGCCTTCTATAGATTTGAATAATGGAATCTTCCTGGCGCGAGCCACTTTATTACCGCGTGTCAATCTTACGCAAGCAAACTTCCCTCGGCAAATCTCCCTCGAATTCTCCTCCGCTCTCTTCAGTTGTTCGCCGCTGAAAGCTCGCTCTCGAACGGCCATTCCCCTCTTTTCCAGGAGCGCCACAAATAAATACCCAGACCGAGCACGATCAAAACCAGCGCGTACTTGAGCTGCTTCTGGAACCCATCCCGCATAAGCAAGACGTAGATGAACCCGATCAGCGCCAGTATTGCCGGCAATGGATAAAGCCACATTCGAAACGGCCTCGGTAAATCCGGCTGCTTGTTTCGCAGTACGATCAGGCCGACTGTTTGCGACAGGAACTGAATCAGCAACCTGATGACCACCAACGCCTTGATCACATCCTCGAGCTTGAGAAAACAAAACAAAGCCGCCACCGTTCCCATCACAAGCAAAGACACATAGGGGAATCGATGTTTAGGATGGACGCGTGAGAAGACTTTGAAGTAATTGCCGTCCAAAGACGCGGCATAGGGAACGCGAGAATAGCCCAGTATCAATGAGAATACCGACGCGAATGCCGTCCACATTATCAGCAGCGAGACAAGCACCGCCTCCCAGCAGCCCTTGCCATATATTCGCTCCATGAAATCGGCCACGACGTAGCGCCGCGCGTCCGACGCCGCGGTCTCGCCCAGATCCCTCCACGGCACCACACCCAGGATGCTTATGTTCATGATCACGTAGAGGACGGCTACCAGTAGAATAGAATAGATGATCGCCCGGGGTATGTTTCGTCCGGGATCCTTCACCTCCTCGCCAAAGAAACACACGTTGTAATAGCCCCAGTAGTCATACAACGAGACAAGCAGGGCCGCGCCGAGCCCCGTGAAGAATTTCGGCGACAACGTGAATGCATCCGGAGGAAAATCAAACGCAAGCCCGGGGTTGAAATGCGTGACGCCCGATACAATCACCCATAACACCGTCAACAGCACTCCTACGCCGAGAACCTTCGAGAGCCGGCCGATTATTGTTATTCGCCTGTAGAGCAAGAACACAGCGAGGACGCAAACACCGATGGCTAAAAACGTACTGGCCGTAACGACGAAACTCGCGTCCAACGAGCCTAGCCACGGCAGGGAAAGGTGAGCCCCCTTTGTTCCGATTTGCGTGCCGAGTGAGGGCCAGACATAGGTCGCGTAAAGCGATAATCCTATGCATCCGGAGGCTATCGAGAGCGGGGCGCTGAAGGTGAGTTGCCAGATGAAGAGGAACGACATCAAGCGGCCCAGCTTCTTCTTGCCGTAAGCCTCCGACAGATATCTGTAAGAGCCGCCCGAGCCTGGAAACGCGGCGCCCAACTCGGCCCAAACCAGGCCATCGCACATCGCGATGCCTGCCCCTATGATCCATCCGATCATCGCCTGCGGCCCGCCCATCGCTACTATGATCAGAGGTATTGTTATGAACGGACCGACGCCTACCATATCGATCACATTCAACGTAGTAGCGCTCGAAAGCGTGACGCCTCGGATCAATCCGTGCGGCTCGGCTGATTTCTCGGTCATCACTGCCTCTCGTGACCCGCGCTGATGATGTTCACAAAAAGCCGAACGGCGCCCGGCACTCCCGCCGGAAGCTGCCTGAAGAATGCATAACCCGTGAAAATGTATGTTCCCTTGCCGTAGCTCGCCTTAACTAAACCGCCTTCCAACGGAAGCTCGCCGGGATCGTGAGAGGACAGAAGCGGCTTGTAGCGCTTGTCCCAGATTATCGAGGGAGAGCCGATTCCGGGACCGTAAGCCTTCGTGAAAAAGTATACGCCGCGCTCTTGAATCCATCCGTCGAAATCTCGCGGTTGAATCTCGTTTGGATAATGAAAAACTCTGTCTCCCGGGTCCAATAGTTTCACGGGCGCTTCTTCGACGGTAACGCGCGCGGCGGTTGCCCACGCCGGATATGGAGTGTACTTGCCCGCGTTGAATGCCGCGACGCCCATGTTGTATTGAACCACCAAGGTTCCGCCGCCCTGGACATATTCCAGCAGCCGTTTGTTGTAGTCCCTTACATCGCTGCGCACGTCGTACGCCCTTATGCCGAGAATGATTGTTTGATATCGGTTAAGGTCGCCGGCGGCCAGTTGCGACGGCGAGATCATCTCCACGTTCACGCCGACCTGCTTCAACACTGCTGGAATCTCATCGCCCGCTCCCATCAAATAGCCTACCTTCAGATCTGGAGGGGTCTTGACGGAAAGAACGCTGACCTCCTGCACCGCCGGTCTGTAGTAGTAGAAGGTTCCGAGATCTCGCCGGCCCACTACCGAGAACCCTTCCGAGTACCGCTTTCCATCGAGCTCGACAATGGCCTTGATCTCATACTGGCGCTCGCTCACTCTCGCGGGAGTTATCTTGAATTTCGCCGAGCCTATCTCGCCCTCCTTTTGAAGAGACACCGTCTGTGAAGCAGGTTCACATTTCCATCCTTCGGGAAGATCAAGTCTAGCCTGCGCGTTAATAGGCTTCGGCGTGTTGCTTCGAATATCGACCGTCACCTCTGTTGCATCGAGGCGTGACTCGCTCACTATTTGTGTCGAGGATTGGAGCTCGACCGATAGAGGCGGACCTACCGCGAGCGGACGCTGTTCCTGACCGTAGACAGGATCTGCGTATCGGACTTGAGCAACGCCGCCGATCCGCCCCGTGCCTCCTTCGACGTGATATGAAGCAATTGCGTGAACGGGCCACGGCGGAAGCCCGAGTGTTTGATATCGAGGCTGATCTATGGTGACTATGCTCTCTTTTTGCGGATCAGTCCGATGCCAGTAGGGCCGCGTATACTCGGCGTTGTCCGGAACTTTGACCCTGAATCGAACGAACGAATCGTCGCCTGAGTTGAGCGGTTTCAGCCCCTTTCGAAGCTCGCTGTACTGCCAGCCTTGCGGCAGCTCCAACTGAATTTCGTCAGGAGTTACCGTGTACTTACTCCTGTTGTAGATTCGCGCCGTAAGCGAGAAGGTCTGGCCCGGCGCCGCCATCAGAAAGGTTCGCTGGGAAGCAGGTATCTCGACCGGTTCGCCCGAAGCCGCAGCCGGCGCATCCGCATCAACCATCACCTCCAGAGCTATTCCCAATGCTAAATTCGCCGCCGCCTCAAATTGCTCGTGTTTTGTGCGGAGCCGATCAAGCAGCTCGCCTTTCGCGGCCGGACTCAAAGAAGAGGACTCAATACGCGGCAGGAGATCATTAACGATCGCCAGACCCGCGAGCAGGGCGGGCGCGGCAAGCGAAGGGTCATCGGGTCTCACCGCGCCAGTAGCGTCGTTCACGCGATGCTCGAGCTCTATCAGTTGCGGTTTTAGAAAAGGGACTTTCGATTCTTCGGCTCCCAGTGCAGACGCAAGGCCGGACAGGCTCGTGTCTATGCCATCATAAAAACTGTGCTCCTTCGTCTCGGTTGAACCGATCGTCGATTGGAGCAGTTTGTAGTAGCTGTAGCGATGGCCGGGTCCTATTCGGCCCCCTCCCGAGCCCTGCGATACCTGACGGCTATACCCTTCGAGTCCGAATTGCGCGTAGGAGACTCCGAGCGACGGGTCATATGCGCCGGTATCGAGCCTGAGCGTGTAGTCCTCCGTGGACCTGACGTTGTCCATGTAGAGCTTCTTCGCCTGCCACGGCAGCAATCCTTCCTTGAGCTGCTGGGGGAATCGGGATGGATCAGCAGCCGCTTTGAAGGCTTCGCGGCCTACCATTCCGGCAGCCTGATGATTGCCGTGGCCGTCTCGCCGCGTGCCTTGAAACCTCGATACGACGACGTCCGGCCTCTGCTCGCGTATGACTCTGACGATGTCCTCGAGCGAGGAGTCGTGCCCTCCCCATTTGTTAAGGGTTTCTTCCGCGTTCTTTGAAAAACCGAAGTCGGCCACCTTCGTGAACCTCTGTTCAACACCGTAGTATTGGCCGGCCGCCAGCAACTCCAGGGTACGCAGTACTCCGAGGGCGTCGAAGAGCTCGCTGCCGGTTCGGTTCTGGCCGCCCTCGCCTCGATTGAGAGTCACAAGAGTCACGCTCGCCCCGTGGCCTCTTGCCTCGAGTGTGAGCATTCCGGCGTCTTCGTCGTCCGGATGCGCGGTAACAAAAGTCATCCGCGCGGTAGTTCGAAGTTTCCGAAGCGCCTGTTCGAGACCGGCTATGCCCTCATCGGCGGGAAGCCGGCGTTCTTCCGCTATAACGCGACGTGAAGGACAAAGAGGGAAAACGAGCAACAACGCAAGCAGGGAGACCGCTTGCTTGAGGGACAACCTGGGAAACGGCGAGATCATTGCGCATTCCTCGTTGAGTGAAATGGGTGCTGCTTAAGGAAGGAGTTTAAACCAAGACGCACCGCACGAGAAATGAACGCGAGGAGTCAGAACGGGAAAGACTCGCGTTTCGCGACGCATCGTGGCCGGTCGGAGAAAAGGGCGGGACGGTCAGCTTGGAGACAATGCTTTCATACGACGACTGCAATTTCCCTTAGCTTCTCGAACACAATTCCAAAACGTTCCTGGCTCACAGGGTCCGGCGGCAAGTATCCGGGTATTGCATCGACGAAACTTGGATTCTCCAGCAACTGAGCGATCGCCGAGGCGATCGCTGCGCGAACATCTTTTGGAGCAGTTCGTATCTCTGCCAGGATTTCGCGTCTACCATCAATTACGGTCACCAGGTCTTCAAGGTCCTGGCTGCAGAGATAATCCCCATTGCCTCTTCCTTTAAATGCTTCGATCTTGGTTGCACAGAAATAGGGAGCAGATACGGCGCGGATACGGAGATCCGGCTCCAGTACATATATTTGAGCCGTGGCTATAACACCCTTGTACCAACGATTGGAAAAACCGAGAATAGTCTCATCCACCGGCATAACATCTATAGTGAGCTGACCATGCCGCCAGCGGCACATTGGCGCACCCTCCCTCATGTCTTCTGCTAAGCCAAGTGATCGCAATCGTTTCGACAAACGAAGATAGTCCGCGTAGGAGGTGATGTTACAAATGGCATCGACGTCAATCGTGGGCCGAACACCAGTGCCTGCCGGATCGTCGATCAACAGGACTGTAGCGCAACCGCCGACAAACACGAGGTCATCTAAGAGTGGTATCAGCAGTTTTGCGGCTTCCACCAACAGTTGTAGATTGGGATGAGCCATTAGAAGTGCCACGCAATATTCTTGTCAATTCCTGCTCCGCCAATTTTCGCTCACGAGCACGCCCCCCGCGTATGGCATCTAGCAGAGCCAGCTCACTGTACAGTAAAGGGTCTTGAAGGGCCGCTATCGGTTGTAGTCTATAAAATGGAGCGAACGCTATTCCGCGGCTCTCACCCTTCGCATAGGGCCATACTGGAATCGGCTCATCGCCCGCCGCTATAAGTCGCTTTAGCGGCTGCGCCGCATATGCGGTTGGAACACCCCGGCTCAGGCCGCCTCGTTCCGCGGGAAATGCGTACTTCACGCCATGAATCAGAAATTCCTCTAATGCGAATGCGATTGGCCTATTAGATAATTCCGGGCCGTGTAAGAGCCCCGCCGCCTGAGCCCGCCTCATTGCGGCGTGGACCTCCGAAGGACTAATAGCCAGCTCTTTCGCCATTGCAGCGAATGACGGCCTCCGTCCCTGGTACCCATGGAGCTTCAGCACAACGACGACGTCTTGAGGCTTTAGTACCACGCCGGGATTATATATTCGCCATTCGCGAATAGCGAATGGATCCGTATCGAGCCGCCGATTCGGTGTTCTAAGCTGATTTGCCGCATAGTCTCACTGAAGTCGATTGTGCCCCAATGCCTTCACTATTTCTTCAGCGGCAGGCCGATCGGATTGGTCCGCGCCGGAATGAGCCAGCGTTATCAAGCCGTTCGCTCCGATCACAAAATCTCCGCCGCGTTGAAAAGGGTTCCCATACCATTTGGTAATCACCTTGCGCTGGGTCGACCATCGCGCATATTGCCAGAGGTTCTTTAGGCGAAACGCTCTGGAGACTCGCATCGTGCCAAGTCCGTAAGCGTGATAGGCGCTCAAATCGGGATTCGATAGGAAGATCGTTCTATCTAAGATAGACTTCGGCAAGTCGATGCTTCTTTCTCGATAGCTCCTCTCTAGAAACGCAGCGCGAAAGAATGAAACCCAATCCGCGAGTACTTGCTGCTCCGAGAAGGACACGACCAGCAAGCTTGCTCCAAGCGCTTCAAATCTCTGCTGTATTGCGGGCTGGTGCAACTGCACCAGGTGCTCGGCTCAGAAGACTCAGGCGAGATGGCGCATGAAAGAAATGGCCAGCGGTTTTGGGAAGCTGCTCAAATCCACCCGCGTCCCGGTGATGCTCGTGAGAGAGAGATTCGAAGGCGATGTTCCAACTCGCGGAAGTTCGTACTCCCTATGCATCGCGTAGATCCTGTATGACAAGATGAGCCGGAACCGGTTCAGTAGACAATTCATACTGACTGCGAAACTCAACCCCCAGCTCGCGCAATCCGGTTTCGACAATATCGAGGTAGGTCGATCGGATGGCGGCGACTCTGATGGATTTGACCTCGTTTATAATGAACTCAGGCTTGGACACATAGATATATGCTTCGCCGCCTTCCACGCGCGCGCCTTCAATTGCGCGCGTGACCTGAATTCGATCGTACATCCATTCGCGTTCGTCCAGGCTCTTGAGCTCGGCGGCCGTAACCGCGACCGCGATGCCGTTCAGACGAGACGCGGCAAATGGCGCGACGTTCAAATATATGATGTTTTCGGGATACAACCGCCCTTCAGTAGTATTGGTGTAGAAGCTCTTGTTAGGCTGGCGCACGTCCCACGTTCTCTTCCATCCATCCAGTTCGCAGGCTATAAACGGCCCGTCGTATCGTCGCTGCAGCGTGCGCTCCAGGCTTGCAATCGACAGCAATGAGCCGTAGCCGACTATTGCGGATTCTCCTTCTCGCAACTGGATGACAGGTATTTCCATCAGCGTTCTTCCATCATCGTTCACCCTCCGGCTTGCGCTACTCAAAAATCCCAGGTGATGTCGACTACTCCTCGGCTGATTCTAGTGAATTCCCAGGTCCACACACCGGAATCATCAACTCGCAGCGGCTTGACCAGATCGCCCAGTCCTCGGACGCTGCACATATCGTGGTCCGCGGGATCGTTATCGTGAAAATAGAGTCTCGGCCCCTGCGTGATCTTATATCCCTTCGAAAGATAGCCCGAAAGGTCGAGGATATAGGGCCGTCGCTTGGAATACGAATTCCCGGAGCTACTCATGTGGAAATGAACATCCCGTTCCCCCTGGCCGAACCCGCCGTATACATCTGTCTTAATGCGATATTGCTCGCCCGCTTTAGGCATAAATCGAAAGACGGTCTGTATGCCGCCGTCGTCGTAAAGTCCTTTCTCTTCCGGCGTAGCCTCATTTCGATGGCTGGTAACCGAGCTGACATAGCCTCCGTGGCGCGTTGAATATCGAATGCAGAATGAATCAGAGCAGCGATTCCGGTGCGAGAATGTCACCGCGCGCTCGATGAATCCAATGTTGTCCGTCGCCACCATTTTTGTAGTCTGACCGTGCTTGCATTCGTATTCCGGCTTGTCGGACGGCTGAACCGTGACTCGAGTTTCATACAGATCGATTTCGTAGACGCTCGGATGACCCGACGGGTCCAATAATGCATCAGAGAACTTGGTATAGCGCTGATCCTGTCGATCCTTTGGAGTAATGATTGTGAAATGATCCGCCTCGAGAGGCGTCACGTTGGCATCGGCGAACTGGCCGCGCGCGGAAGCCTCGACGACAATTCGATCTTGGCTTCCGTAAAAGATGTGTATGGGCACAGGCCAGGCATTGCTGCCGCCGGTCTTTGCGCCCAGTACTCTCTCCGTAATAACGGATCGTATGTCCGCCATGTCGGGATCGAGCACGCGTAAGGCGCGCTCCTGAGGATTCGAAAACACGGCCGTTACTATCTTTCGCAAAGGTGATAGGAACTCAGATCCAAGATTCGGAGTCGCCATCATCATTACCTGCCGGAGCGGCCTGAGCGCCTCTCCCTGCCCTGCTTCGAGCATAAGCGCAAGATAGCCCTGGATTATGAGCCCTCCCTGACTGTGACCGACAAGATGAATCTCCCGGTTATAGCAGCCGGGCGCGTCCATGAATTCGCGCAGAGCCTTCGCGCACTCTTTGACACGCGGAATTCGATGGTGCGGTTGCAGATCAACCATCTCAGTCGTGTAATTAAAACACGCGAAATCAAATTCGCGCATAATCTGATCGTCTTCGCGCAGCAGCTTGAGCAAGGGATCCCAAGCCCGCTCGGAACTCAGGAAGCCATGCACAAGAAGAACAAGCGGCTTCGAATTGTTAAGGGCCTCCATAGGTTCTCTCCTGGTGACAGCGCATTAGGAATTCCGCAGGGCCATCATCGTCGTCAGCATGGTCGCAACGAGTTTCTCCTCGTCCTTTTTCACAGCCACTACATCCCCGCTACACACACTCAGTGTTCGGCCCGCTTTCTTGACCACGGCTCGAGCGATAAACAGATCGCCGATTGCGGGCGCCACGAAATTGGCTTTGTATTCAACCGTCAACACGCCGAAACCCGCCGGCATAAGACTGAGCGCCGCATAACCGCAGGCGGTATCCACGATCGCGGTCGCGATTCCGGCGTGAAGATATCCGTTCTGCTGGCAAAGATCTCGCCTGTACGGAAGCTCGATTTCAACCTCGCCCGGAAATACCTTTGTCATACGCGCGCCGATCGTGCTCATCAGCGTTTGCAGCTCAAAGCTCTTGCGCACTCGGGATTCAAACTCTTTGTCTCGCGCAACAAATTCACTCATATGCTCCTATTTGTTGCTCCGCTCAAGAACCTCTTCCGAGGTGAGGCCATAGAGAGGCGGAGTCGAGACGCCGAGCAATCCCAGATAAATGTAAATCTCCCCGCGATGATGAACCTCATGCTCAACCATTGCTCGCAGCCATTTCCACAGCGCGATCGGAGCGCCTCCCGGAGTCACACACTTCTTCTGTAGATCTTCATCAGTCAACGATCGGAATATTTCCGTCGACTCCCGGTGAATCTTGTTCATGAAATCGACCGGGCCGTCATAACCTGCTGCAATCTCTTCGGAGTGGCCTGGATATCGGCTCGGCTTGAACTGCGCATTCTCGGCGTACATAAATCGCTCAATTGCTGCTATGTGCCTGATTAAATCCGCGAAACTGAATTTCGCCTCCGAATATCTCCAATCCATTTTGTCCGGTGGAATCGAGGCAATAACGCGCAGAGTTCTCTCTCGAATTCTCTCGTAATAGTCGAGGAAGGGTCCGATTGTTCTGATCTCCACACTCACCTTCCGGGTGCATTCAGGATTGGTGCCTCGGTCAATCTAGTCGGAGCAAGCTGCGATAGCAAGTTGTATGAGTGGGGTTACGAGTGCGCTGATGAAACTCGAGAACCAGAAAAACACTATACGGGCTGGCGTCCCTGCCAGCCCCTCCGCGGGCTACGTGCAATTCCGAGTTTGTGTGACTCGCTAAAAGGGGCGGCCACAAAGGGCCGCCCATCTTTTTCTAATTCGGACGCTTCGCGACCGACTCGTGAATCTAAGGAGCACTATCTAACGCGGGCTTCGAAACAACGGATAGGATTAAGCAGTGAGCGCCGACCCTGATTTTTCTACTGCGAGACTCGAAGCGGTCCGTTTGTCTGGCCGCCGTTTATCGGAACGCCTTGCCGCGGAATGAAGATGAAAACCCAATCGTCATAAGAAGTCATTCCCCAGAGATTTCTGATTGCCTTACCTTTCAATCTCGGAGCGACTCCTACGATTGGAAGATTGCTCTGACCGAGCTTTTTATCTGATCCCTTTTTCGATCCGGCGCCCGGCAGACTCGGCGTGAAACCGGGCGGCAATAAATGCGCGAGCGGATCGCCGCCGGTATCGTCGTCATCATCGTCGCCATCCTGACTCGGCCGATTTCCGCCGGGACGGCGATTGGCGTTCGCGTTGCCGTTCGGCGATTGAGGATTCGCCGGAGTACCAAGAGGACGCCCCGTAGAAATGTTTCCGTTCGGACCAACGGGCTGAATGCCTGTCTGCGGACTCAGTCCTCCAGGTTGGCCGATTGGCGTGCCAAGCGGATTCGCGGCTTGAGTCGTAAACACGCCGGCAATAATCATCCAGGATTGAGGTATCATCACCTGGTTGTACGCGGAGTAGGCCTGGAGCGCGTTTGCAAGCCTTGGATCCCGCATTCGGACCGGCTCCCATTCGTCATTGACCATCGGGTCAATCATGGCTGACGCCCTGACGAGTTTCACTTGCGTGACTCCGCGCATTATTCCGCTTCTCAGTTTGCTGAGATCGGTGAGATATCCATATGGAGGCGGCGCCTCCAATCGTATAAAACCGGGCGCTCCCTGGTTATAATAACGGGCAATGGCTTCGGCCATTTGTTGCCCGCGATAAATCATCTCTTCTTCTTTGTCGCGTTTAACCTGTGTTTGAATATTGGGCGCAAATGAAGCCATCATAATCGCCATAATGGCGAGCGCCAGAATGAGGCCAAGAAGAGCCCAACCCTGTTCATCACGGCGAACAACCGCGGATTCGCTGGAGAGTGGGGCGGACGAGCGATGTATCATTGCGGCATTCTCCTTTCCTCCAGCGTGATCCGCTTCTTGATGTCATAGCGAGTATCGGTCACATCGACGCCGGAATCGGTGATGTTGTCTATTTTCCACGCGTTTTGAATCGTGTCCCCGCGCCGCAGCCTGAGATATTCCTTCTGACCTCCCGCCCCCAAGAGCTCGAACACGCCGATGTCGCCTATACGGCCGACAAACTTGAACGGAGGCAGAGGCGATTGCTGTATCATTAACGGGATCTGATTCGAATAGAGCTTCGTCTGATCGCTCTGAGACTTCACCTCCACCGGAATCGTTCGAGGGCTGGCGTATTCAGCCGGGGTGATGACGGTCGAGAGCTGCGAATCGTTGACGCGCTTCGTAGCTTTGGCCGATCCCCCCATGAATATCTGCGCGTCCGGAGGAAACGACTTGCCGAACACGATGACCGTGAATTCGCGCGGAGTTCCCGCGATCGCGCTTTGAGGTTGAAGATACTGAATCGTAATAGGCGGAGGATCGGGCTGCTTGATTGGAGGCGGCGGAGGCGGCGGCTTGAAATCGAATATGTTCCTGCTGATCTCGCTTGCTTTGGGAGCGCTTGTCAATAACGCGAAATTAAGCGGAGAGCTGTCGGCCAACATTTGTTGGAGCTGGGCCTCGCGATCGCCGGCGCGAGTCGGCTTGTTGGATGTTGTGTCGGTAGACTGAGTGGAGCCGCCGCTTGTGGAAGCAGCGGTTGTTTGCGCGGCCTGCGTCTGGCGCGATTGAATACGCGGTCTGGCGGGCGGGCTCGAAAAGAACAGTTGCTTGATAAGGACTATCGCCAGCCCAAGACCGAGCACCGCGAGCGCTGTCTTCTTGATCTTGTCCGAAGATGTCTTAGTACCACTTGCCATGCTTTACTCCACCACAGGCGAGTCAGCGTATTGAATCAGGGTCTGAAATAGCACGTCGCATTGATGCTCAGCGCAACGCCTGATCCTCCGACCCCGCCGCGGCCCACGCGCGGCCCGCCTTTAGCCTCTTCGATGCTGGTCAGGCTGATCTGCTGAATCACGAGAAACTGTTTGTTCTCCTCCAGCTCCCTTACAAAGTTTCTAAGACTCTGATACGGACCGAATACCGAGAACTGAATCTCGAGCTTGGGATATACGTTCAGCACGTCTTCAATCTTTTTCTGTCGTTCACGCTTCTCGCTGGACGATTCCGATTCGGCTCCGCTCTGCATATCGATTCCGCTGATGAGCTGAACTCCCGTCTTCTTTGTGAGGGCGTTTATATCGTCTATCAAAGCGATACGGCCCTGTCCGAGCGGTTTCAGCCACTTCTCTTTGAACTGCGCCAGGCTGTCCTTTGCGAGGCCCGATGTTTCGCCCGCGCCTTCAGCATTGGCTTTGTCGCTCATCCGGTGCTCGATAAGCGTCTTTTCCTGTTGTTGAAGCCGGTTCTCCGCTTCGGCGGCCCGCGCCTGCTCCGGCTTGAGTGAAGAGAAGTAATAGACCAAGACGACGACGATGGCGGCGGCGGCCGCAAGCGCGGCCAGCACTTCCGTCGGACTGACGGTAACCCTTCGCGCACGACGTGCGCGCCGGACATCAAGAACCGGATGTTCGCGAACTTGAGTGCTCAATCGGAGACGCCTCGTGTGATCTTATATTGGAGCTGAAGAGTGAATGGTATCTCGCCCGCTTCGTTTGCCTGTTCCTGCATCGCCTCGGCGATTCGGAACCGTCCGTTTGAATCTTCCAACCTCTTCATCATCTCGGTCATTTCACCGGTCGTCTTGCCGAGCGCCTTCAGCTCCACCTGCGCTACGGATCCTTCGCCCGCGGCGGCGAAGTCGGTCATTTTGAGATTGGTGACTCGTGCGTTATCCGGTACATACTGATCTACGTCTTTTATCATCTGGTCCCACGAGAACGATTTATTGGAGATCATCTGACGGGCGGCCGCCAACTGATACATTTCCTGCTCGGACAGCAGCATCTTCATCTTCTCGATTCGGCGCTTCTCTTCTTCCTTCTTCGCCCGCTCTTCGTCGGCCTCGCGTGCGCGAATCTGGGCTTCGATCGAATCCGCCTTTGCCTGGGCGGTGAGCTTCTGGCCGTTTAGCCAGACCCAGCTCCAACCGCACACAGCCAGCACCAGAACGACCGCCACCCAATACAGTCGATGATTGATAAATGGTCTGCTTGAAAGATTCAGGCTTGTTCGCATGAAACGTTTAGAATAACCGACTCAGGATAACAATCGCAATCAGGGGTAAAAACTTCGGCTCTCGTGCGCCCAGTTCTGGCAAACGCCGCAATCACCCCAAAGTTCCATTAGGAAATCAGATCACGTCTCGAACGCACAAAGGCATCTAAACCATCGCTGGCCTGTAGTATCATGTCAAATCGATCAACTCACAAGACTCTCGATATGAGGAAAATATGAAACGATGGCTACGAGCGTCAGGCGTATTCCTGTTTATAACGGTTAATGTCTTATATTCATTAGTCGCCGCTTCCGTAGGAATGCCGCGCGAAAAGAGTGAGCCGCGGGCCGGGCAGCGAGCTCCCGGAACGATCAGCTTGAATGTGGACGCCTCTGAAGCGCCAAGAAAAATCCTTCACGCTCGTTTATCTATACCAGTAGAGGCCGGGCCGCTTACACTGCTCTACCCGAAATGGATTCCGGGCGAACACGGCCCGACAGGACCTATTACCGATCTTGCGGGAGTGAAGTTCAGCGTGTCCGGAAAGCCTGTCACCTGGCAGCGTGATGACGTGGATATGTATGCGTTTCACTGCGATGTTCCGGCCGGCTCAAAGGTCCTCGATGTCTCACTGGATTTTCTACTGCCCGCGGGAACCGACGGATTTTCCTCGGCAGCCTCCTCGACCGCGCAGCTCACGGTAATAAGCTGGAATCAGCTCCTGCTCTACCCTCAAGGTTGGAAGTCGGATGACCTGAGCTACCACGCAAGCCTGCGGCTGCCATCCGGTTGGAAATTTGGAACGGCCCTGCCCGTGGATAAGCAGGCCGATGCAGTATCCTTTAAACCGGTCAGCCTGACGACGTTGATCGATTCGCCGGTAATCGCCGGAAGTCACTTCCGCAGCGTCAAGCTGGCGGAGGGCTCGCCGTCGTTCCAGATCGATATGGTGAGCGACAGCGAGGCGGCTTTGGAAATGAGCGCGGATCAAATCACGCACTACAAACAACTGGTCGCGGAAGCGCTCGCACTGTTTGGAGCCCATCATTACGAGCATTATCACTTCCTGTATACGCTTAGTGATTTTGTCGCGCACTTCGGTCTCGAACATCATGAATCGAGCGACGACCGCGTCGCCGAACGCACTCTCATAGACGATTCCTTACGAAGATCGAGCGCCGATCTACTGCCGCACGAATTCGTTCACTCCTGGAACGGCAAGTACAGGCGGCCCGCGGGCTTGGCCACCGGCGACTATGATCATCCGATGAAAGGCGAATTGCTGTGGGTCTATGAAGGATTGACCGAGTACCTCGGCAGCATCCTCTCGCCGCGCAGCGGTCTGCGCAGCGCCGAAGATCAGCGAGATCATCTTGCGGCGATCGCGGCTTACCTTGACCGATATCCGGGACGAACCTGGAGACCGCTCGAAGATACCGCCGTCGCTGCGCAGCTTTTATACAATGCCTCGCTGGCGTGGGCATCGGAACGAAGAGGCGTGGATTACTACGACGAGGGCGAGCTGATCTGGCTGGAAGCCGATGTCGTCATAAGACAGCAAACGAAAGGCGCCCGTTCTCTCGACGACTTCTGCCGCCTGTTTCATGGCGGTCAAAGCGGCCCGCCGACAGTGAAACCTTATACGTTTGACGATGTCGTGAATGCCATGAACACTGTAGCGCCGTTTGACTGGCGAGGGTTCTTTACTGCTCGGCTCACCTCTACACAACCGCATGCGCCGCTCGGAGGCATCACCGGCAGCGGCTGGCGCCTCGTCTACACCAATGAACAGGGCGCCTATCTGAAGGCGTTGGAACAGGCGAGCAAGGTTGCCGATCTGAGCTTTTCACTCGGATTGAAGTTGAAAGAGGACGGCGTGATCATCGACTGTGTTCCGGGTTCGGTGAGCGCAAACGCGGGACTCGGCCCCGGCATGAAGATTATCGCCGTCAACGGCAGGCGCTATTCGCTTGCAGGCCTTCGCGAAGCAATTCGCAGTGCGAAAGGAGGCTCTCAGCCGATTGAGGCGCTGGTGGAAAACGCGGAGTTCTTCAAGACGGCGCGGCTGGATTATCACGGCGGCGAAAAGTATCCGCACCTCGAGCGTGACGCCTCACGGCCCGACCTGCTCGCGGAGATAATTAAATCGACTTCGAACCATCGGGCCGCGCAGAGCTCAACTCGATAGGCAGGGGGACCGACAATAATCAATGGGCGGTTGTGGTCTTATCAACTACGACTGCGCCGCCTTTCATAACCCATCGCACATTATTGATCACGACGTTGATGTCCGCGAGGGGATCGCCTTCCACGGCTACAATATCAGCGTAAAAACCTGGCGCGATCGCGCCGAGACTCTTTTCCGATCCAAGTAAGGCCGCTCCGTTAGACGTGGCTGCCGCCAGCGCTTGCGCGGGTGTCATCCCGGCTTTAACAAACCAGCTTAGCTCGCGCGTGTTCTGACCGAATCCCGTGAAAACGGCGTCGGAACCCATCGCGAATCTGACTCCAGCTTTGTGCGCGCGTCGCGCCGTTTCTAAGTTGCGGGCGATGTAGTCATTCAATCGCTCCGCTACCTCCGGCCCGTATCCATATTGATCGCGGAATTCTATGTAATAGCGATTGTGGTCGATGGTCGGCACATAGAAGGTCTTCTGCTTTGCCATCATCGCGATCGTAGCATCATCCATATCGGTGGCATGTTCAATCGAGTCAGCGCCTGCTCGCGCGGCGTCGCGCGCGCCGTCCGGCCCGTAAGAGTGAATTGCGATCCGCTTGCCGTATTTGTGAGCTATGTCGACCGCTGCTTTCATTTCCTCAAAGGTGAAAGTCTGAAAGCCCGTCACATCCTGATCGCTTCCGGTCGATCCGTACATCTTAATCACATCGGTGCCCGCGGCGACTTGCTGCCGAACCGCTCGCATAACTTCGGTGACGCCGTCGGCCTGACCTCCGTCCGGTATAACCAACCCAGGACGCCACGGTCGTGAAGTCACCGATAGTCCGTACCCGCACACGAACATCCGAGGACCTATCATGGCGCCGCGGTTGATCAAGTCACGCATCGCGATATCCGCGTATTCCGAAGAGCCGAGATCGCGAACGGTAGTCACTCCGCACTCGAGCGTCTTCTTCGCGTTCTCCTGAGCGAGAAACACAGTCATCACGGCCGAACGTGTTTCGAGTTGCGACCACGGCCGTGTTCCCGGAGCGCCATCCCAGTAGAACGTCATATGCGTGTGGGCATCGATCAGCCCGGGAATCGCCGTAAATCGGCTGAGATCGATAGTCTCGATACCGGCGGGTATCGATGCCTGGTTCGAGGATACGCTCAGTATCTTATCGCCTTCGATAATGATGATGGCATTGGTAGTCACTTTGCCGGTTCCATCCACCAGTTTGCCGAACTTCAGCGCCTTTTTTGCCGAAGAGCTCGCAGTCGAATGAACAGGCAAGATCAGGAAAAACAGCAGCAGCGCAAATGTCTTCAATCTTGAATTGTTTGATCTCATCAATACCTCTGGCTTGTACGCCTGTTATGAAAGCTGATCGCATGCGGCGCGCGGTAATAGTCGGAAAGGAACGTCCGAACAAGCGCGGAACCGACGCGACTAATCCGGCCTGATTGAAATGACCATGCGCTTTCTTCCAATGAGATTACTGTACAGACTGCCGATTCTCTTCAACAGGCCATACTTCCGTGTCAGCAGCTTGTTAGCGATCTCCGCCGTCTCACCCTCCTCAATGCGGGCCTGTCCCGTGATCCAGTCGCCCTCGAGCTTTCCTCGGATATCGCAAGGCGCGATCCGCACACGCGGATTGTTTCGAATCCGCTTTACCTTTCCAACGTTCGCGACCGAGTAGACAAAGAACAGGCCGTCTTTCTCGGCGAACCACATCGGCGTCGCGACAGGGGCGCCGTCTCTCTTATAGCTTTCAAAGTTGAGATATTTCCTTCGCGTGAATTGATCGGTATTCATCTCGAGATGCTTACTCTGTCCCGGCGGCCTCACCCAACGTGGGCCCAATCTCCAAATTGATTACCAGATCGGCGAGATCGTCCATATCGGTCGGATCACGATTTATTATCACGAGCCGCGCCCCGAGCTGTTTGGCCATGACCGGAAATCCTGCCGCGGGAAAAACGACAAGAGACGAGCCAACCGCCAGGAAGAGATCACAGAATTGGGTTTCCGCCTGCGCTCGCCTCATCGGCTCGACCGGCATTGGTTGTCCGAACGAAATCGTTGCGCTTTTGATGAAGCCGCCGCAGCCGCAGATTGGCGGCGTTTCCGTTTGCTTAAACTCAGAAAAAATCGGTTCGAGCTCGTAGCGCACCGCGCATTTGAGACAAGTCGCATATGTCGCGTTGCCGTGAAGCTCGATCACCTGCTCGGCCGGGATTCCGGACATCTGGTGCAGGCCGTCGATATTTTGTGTGATAACGCTCGTAACCTTGCCGCGTTGAACCAACTCTGCAACCGCGCGATGCCCGCGATTCGGCACAGCCTTGGTTAGCGCTTCATCCGTTGCAAGCTTTCGCCTCCAGGTCTCGCGCCGCATCTCTTCGCTCGAGAGGAAATCGCTGAAGTCGATCGGCTGATACTTCGACCAGATGCCGCCCGGGCTTCTGAAGTCAGGAATTCCCGACTCCGTACTGATGCCGGCGCCCGTGAATACAACCGCCCGAGTGCTGGACTCGATCATTCTTTTCAGTTGATCGATCTCGTTCATTCGGTTATTAGCTTCTCAATCACGCTTCAGCCAACCGGCTCGTATCTTCAATTGCGCGGCCGTAGCGTCGGGCGCCTCGACGAGCCGATAAGCTTCTTCCTCGCGGCTTCCAACTTTCATACTCAAGGTCTTCGACGCGCCGCTTCTTCGGATTGTGACCTGGACGGTTTGACCTATCTTCTCCGTCAGGCGCTCACGCATGCCTTGAAGCCCGCGTCGTAGCTCCAAGCCCTCGATACCGATCACAATATCACCTGGGACAAGTCCCGCCTGGGCCGCCGATCCCCCGGGCTCGATCCCGGTTATCTCGAGTCCCTCCTGAGCGGGGCTCCAATCGAATCCAAATACAGGAACCCGATTCGTGTTCTTCTCGACCTTGTAGCCGGCGTAACCCAGGATTCGGTCATAGTCCGGCCGCTCCACACCGAAAACATAGCGTCGAAAGAACTCGTGATAGTCGCGACTGGTGAGCTTGTTGATGATTCCGATCAAGTCTTCAGTCGTGAAGCCCTTGCCCCGCTCATAGTAGTCCCTGTAGAGCGTCCTCATAACATCGTCGAGGCTCGATGAGCCGCCCGATGAGCCCCCCGATGAGCCCATAGAATCGTTTCGAATCGAAAGATCCAACAGCGCTCCCAGGTTTTGCCCTTGAATATAGTAGGAGATTCCGAAAGCTGTCGGCGTGTCGTAGCCAAGCCAGGTTGATGTGGAGGAATCGGCCGGTGAAATGTAGGCTCGCGCGGGGTTGCCTTCGACGCCGGCGACGGCGTCCGCGACACCTTTCAAGAATTCCGCCGCGCTCCTGAAGCCGCATCTGTACATTGCGACATCCGCGTAATAGTTGGTGAATCCTTCCGACACCCAGAGCGAAGGCGTTTCGTTTTCGCGCGAGTAGTCGTACGGCCACATCTCGGTGGGCCTGATCCGTTTGACGTTCCAGAGATGGAAGAATTCATGGGCCGCGAATCCGGCCATGTCTCCGGCTTCTGCCGTCTGACCATTCCCCGCGAAGGCTACGTGCGAGTTGGCATGCTCCAGCGCGCCGCCGGCGTTCGACTCGGGCTTCGCGAAGAAATAAAGATAGAGATATTTTTCATAAGGAAGAGAGCCGAATATGGCGCTTTCGGTTTTCGCAACCATCGCGAGCATCTTGGTAAACGCTTCCGCTTTGCTCTTTGAGAACGCTCCAGCGGGCGTCGACACAAAGTAATGCGGCTTTGCTAAAACTTCGAATCGAGTAACGTCGAAATGGCCGATCTCGGTTGTCGAGTCAACGAGACCGTCGTAGTCAGGCGCGGAGAATACCAACGGATTGGAGGTCTCCTTTAAAGAAGAAACGATATTCCAACCCTGAGGCGTCTCGAACTTGACCTCGCTTGGAGCATTGCGATGTCCTTCGGCCATGAGAAACAGCTCCGTGCCCGTAAAGAAGGCGAAATCGTTCGATATCTTCGCCTGATTGAGCGCCAGCACTTCCGCGTTATAGTCGAACTCGATTTTGATCTCTTTCAAGCCGGCTGTCGGAACACGCCATCTCTGCTTGCCGGTCAACACGTGTGCGAGCTTCACGCCGCGCTCATCTTGAATAGTGAATCTCAAGATGTTCTTTGCGTAGTTCTCAATCGTGTACCAGCCAGGAGTCCAGGTTGGCAACGACAGCTCCAACACGGGCTGATCGATATTCTTGACCCGCGTGGTCACATGAAAAAGATGTTCTTCAATACTCGCTATTTTAACGGTATGGTCGACGCGAAGCCGGTCGGTTTGGGCTTCCGTCGCCGCGGCAATAAAAGACAGGAAGAGAATGACTGAGAGGCTGCGTCTGAATAATTTCACTAAATGAGCTCCTTCTGAACTGCCGGCGAGCGAGAATCTATCAAAGCGCGGAATGGGCCAGCAAGGTACTGCAGAGTTGACTATCCGACGATCTTCATCAGACTTTCGAGCGATCTCCGGTGAAACACGCGCGGCGCATTCTCGAGCACTTCTTCGAGAGTTGTAAGGCCGCGCAGCGCTTTGACCATCCCGTCTTCCTGCATCGAGCACAAGTTGCAGGAGTCCAGACTGATCTGACGAATCTCCTGCATCGTGAGCTTCTGCAGTATCGCGTCTCTTACATCTACGTTCGGAACCAACAACTCATAAAGCCCTATGCGGCCGCGGTAGCCGGTAAAATTACACGACGAACAGCCCTGCCCCCTCCATAACGTATACTGCTTCACCTGATCTCGCGTCATATCGAATCTACGTAACACGCGATCTTCGGGGGAATATTCGACCTGGCAATGCGCGCAGACCTTTCGCACGAGCCGCTGTGCAAGCACTGCCCCGATAGTCGAAGCGATCAGCGAGGTTTCAATGTCCATGTTTATCATTCGCACAAGCGCGCCTACGGAGTCTTCCGTATGGAACGTGGCGAATACCTTGTGCCCGGTCAGCGCCGACTGAACCGCCACGTCCGCGGAGAACTTGTCGCGAATCTCGCCGATTACGATGATGTCGGGATCTTGTCTGACGATGGATCTCAATGTCTCATTAAAGGTGAGGCCGATCTTTTCGTTGATCGAGCACTGCGAGATCCCGTCAATTACATACTCGACCGGGTCCTCGCAGGTTATGATCTTGACCGTCGGATCGTTGCAATGATCTATGGAGCTGTAGAGGGTCGTCGTTTTTCCGGAGCCCGTGGGCCCGGTGATCAAAGTGATTCCCGAAGGCGAATCGAGAACATCCTCGCTGTACATCCTCAGAATATTCGGAGCAAAACCGAGCTCCTGAAGGCTGATCAACGAAGCCTTATTCAGTATTCGAAGCACGACGTTCTCGCCAAAAACGGTCGCGTAAAATGACGCGCGGATATCGATTTCATGCGTTTCAGTTTTGATAAAGATTCTGCCGTCCTGATGACGGCGGCGTTCGGCCACATCGGCCTCGGCAAGAATTTTTATTCGCGACACGATTCGCGGAGTGTATTCCCGGGGAAAATCCATTTTGTGAATCAACACCCCGTCGATCCGAAACCTTATCCTCAATTTGCTTGCCAACGGCTCGAGATGAACGTCCGACGCGCCCTCTTCAATGGCCGACTTGATCAGGGTGTCAACCATTTGAACGACGCGATCCTCGCCGGTCTGAGGCTGAGCCGTTTCGAGCGTGTGATACTTGACCTTCTGGTAATCAGCCAGCCCGGCATCCTTGCCCTGAAGCAGGCCGTCCATCAAGTCCAGCGTTTGAAGAATCACCTGTGTTGTAGCGAGGCCGAGCTTCACCTTGCATTTGAATAGCCTCGAGATTTCTTCGACAAATGCGGTCCTTGTCGGATCCGCGACTATAAGGTGCATCCGGCCGTTCTCGATGTGAGTTGGAAGCGCGATCTGATGCCTGAGATATTTCAACGAAGTGCGGCGCGCAAGTTCCTGATCGATCTGACTGATGTCCGGATCGATGAGCGGCAGGCTGAATTTTTCGGCGAGAGCTTCCAGGACATGCCGTTCCTCGATGACACCCATTTCCACAAGAATCTCTCCAATTCGCTTTGCCTTCGATCCGTTCTTGCGCTGCTTGTCCAGGGCGGTCGACACTTGCTGTGAAGTAACAAGTCTCCTCGAGATGAGAATCTCACCGGTCCGGAGCTCGCTGCGCTGCCGCTTCAGGAATTCATCAAGCCTGGCGTCGCTGATCCAGTGCATTTCCAACAGGACTTCGTTGAGACTGCGCTGACCGTCCATCGAGTTGGTCAGTTGGCGAGCTTTTACGAGTTGATCCTCGGTTATGAGTCCTTCCGTGAGAAGCGCCGCGGCAAAGCGGTCGTCGAAACTGGCGTGGAGCATCGAGCCTCCTTCAGTAAATTACGCGTGGGATTCCAACCGGGGGCGGGTGCGTCAATATGGGGCGTAAAGACAGAATAGAGCTTAAGACAGATGTAATAGTCGCGGATGAACGAACTGAAGGGGCCGTCGGCGTTGAAATGACAGCGGGAAGATGATAATTGATTAGTCCGAAAAAAGCACCAGTAATCTCAACGGCGCTATAACGATCGCATGGGACATAAATCGCATGGGACATAAATTGATCAGGACCGCGAACAGCTTTCGGATAATCTGTCTAATCGCCGGCGCTCTCGTCGCCTCCTACAGCGGGTATGGTATGCAGAACAAAGACAGGCCTCGCTCGCGCGAAGCCGGCGTAATTGTCGGCGTTCTGCCGACCGGACGGCTCAATGCAATTACCGACGTCGCGGGAGTGAGGGTTGGGCATACGACGATTGTTCAGGGCGACGACATTCGCACCGGAGTTACCGCCGTCCTGCCGCACGCGGGAAATATCTTCCAGGAAAAAGTGCCCGGAGCCGTATTCATCGGCAACGCATTCGGAAAGCTGGCGGGCTCTACTCAGGTCAATGAGCTTGGCGAGATTGAAACTCCGATAGTCCTTACCTCGACGCTTAGCGTTCCCCGAGTCGCCGATGCCGTACTTGATTTCGTTCTTTCGACACCTGGAAACGAACAGGTTCAGTCCGTCAATCCGCTTATTGCCGAAACAAACGACGGCTATTTGAATGACATCAGAGGACGACATATAAAAGCGGATGACGTAATCTCCGCTATCAAGACCGCCGGCGCGGGAGTAGTGCCGGAAGGCGCCGTCGGAGCCGGAACGGGCACGGTCGCGTTCGGCTTCAAGGGCGGCATCGGCACCTCTTCCAGAAAGCTGCCCGTGTCGCTCGGTGGATATACCGTCGGGGTCCTGGTTCAAACCAACTATGGAGGGGTACTCACGATAAATGGCGCTCCGGTCGGCCGCGAGCTTGGCCGCTATTTCTTGAAGGAAGAACTTGAGCGCTCGGGCGGTTCTACTCCCAAAAAAGAAACGTCCCAGCAGGGCGGAGCGAAGGGAGCAGCCTCTGTTGCGGCTTCATCCGCAAGCGAAACAAGTCTAGAAGACAAGGCTGATGGATCGGTGATAGTGGTGATCGCTACGGATGCTCCGGTGGATTCCAGAAATCTCAAGCGGCTTGCAGCCCGATCGATGATGGGACTCGGTAGGACGGGCTCGGCGGCTTCGAACGGCAGCGGCGATTATGCAATTGCGTTCTCGACGGCAACGGAACTCAGGATCAAGCCGCTTCAGAGAAATTCGCAAGGTCTCATGGAAAGCAGAGTCCTATCTAATGATGCTATGTCGCCGTTGTTTCTTGCGGCGATCGAAGCGACAGAAGAGGCCGTTTATAACTCCCTGTTCAAAGCATCGACGACGAGCGGCAGAGGAAGAACCGTCGAAGCCTTGCCGATCGAGAATACTCTCAAAATCTTACGCACATACGGAGCGATTAAGTGAATTCCCGATAAAGTGAATTCCTAATGCGCGGCGAATATAGAGTTTTTGAGGATCGATTTCGAATCAACGATTGAGCTTGTGCGCGCGGATCCAGATTTCATCGACCGCTCCTTCCTTCATGAGTTTAGCCACGAAGATAATCTGACCTGTATGCGCGGATAGGTGAGTCAGGACGCCGATGAGCTGGTCAAAAATGAACGGGTAGTATGACGGCTCCTCCGTCGAAGCAGTGAATCTGGATGTATCGAACACGTCGAGCGTAGCTTTCGCCTGGCTCACCATCTCATCGAAAGTCGCGATGAGTTCGTTCTTAGACAAAGGTCCGCGTTCGGCAAACTCTCCAGAGCGATCCCTGTCGTATTCGAATCCCCCGAGACTCCGGCATAGATAGTGTCGAAGCGATCCGGAAACGTGAAGCACAAGATTTCCCACCGAGTTGCTGCCTTCATTAGGCCGCCACCATAGCTGCTCTTCATCGAGCTGTTCAACACATGCGCGAATCTGCGCGGGAAGAATTTCCGTTATTCGGCTTCTGAGAGAATCAAGCGCCAGTTCGGCCAGTCTTTGTTCCATTGACTTTTTCCCTTCTGCTTGGCGAGTGGGACCCTTGCTCAGCGGCCCGGCTCAGCTTGACGACCGTTTCGACGTGATATGTTTGGGGAAAGAGATCGAAGGCGCCTATATCGTCCAGAACGTAACCGCAGTCAACGAGCGTTCGCAGATCCCTGGCAAGAGTTGTGGGGTCGCACGATACATAAACGATTTTAGCCGATTTCATTCGCGCGACATCTTTTATAGCTGCTGATGCGCCCTTTCGCGGGGGGTCCAGCACGATGAGCCCGGGCGCTTCGGCTGTTCGCTCTTTCAGTCTTCGCACAAAGTTCTTGACCCATTCCTCGACACTTGCCTTGATCACTCTGACATTTTCAATTCGATTTATCGCAATGTTCTCGATGGCAGCCTTGACGGCCGAGCTTTCGGATTCAACAGCAACTACTCTCTCGAATCTCCGGGCAAGCGCTATGGAGAACAAACCCACGCCGGAATATAGATCAATGGCGAGCCCGCCTTTCTGATCAGCTATGACCGCCTCCACGAGATCACGCAGCAGTTCTCGGTTCGATTGGAAAAAGATCGAAGGCTCGAATACGTAAGTGGCGTCGCCTACATTGCAATTGAGTTTGCCGGATGAAAGGCCTGGAATCGGCGGCTGTATCGCATATCCCGAGTCACCCGCTGCCGCCTCGATTTCGTGGGCTCGACCCGTGAACGGCCAAGTCCCCCCGAGCTTCTCACGAAGATCCGACAGGGCCTTGTTGAGGCCGTCGGACAGGACTGGACAGAATGAGACATCGCATATTGATTTGGACCTAGCCTCATTAAAGCCGATGGAAATGCTCGCCTGATTCGAAGCGTCCCCGACCTGCGCCACCTTTTCGAGTGTCAAACGAGCCCGAGTGCGGTAACCCAACTCAGGCGATGGCTGCACCTTTATTTGCGGCTGCCATTCGATTCGTCCGATACGTTCGAGCGCGTCTCGAATGAAGCCCTCCTTCGCGCTTAGCTGAGCAGCGTAGTCGAGGTGCTGTAGCTGGCAGCCGCCGCATCTGCCAAAGTATTCACAAGGCGGATCACGGCGGGCATCTGAGGGTTCAAGCACGCGGATTATCGAACCGCGAAAGAAATTTTTCTTTTGTTCGGTGATTTGGATGACCAGACGCTCGTCAGCCGCGGCATATGGAATGAATATAACCGCGCCCTCATGCCGGGCCACTGCATCGCCGCCGTAGGCGATTCCCTCGGTGGTTACCTCAATCGTATCGCCCACCTTTAGCGTTTCATCAGACATTCTTCGAAGATAACAGGCGAGCGGTGTATGTTGGAAGGGATAGTTCGAAATACGCCGCGCTTTAAAAATAAAGCAGGCTCAATCGTGGGATTCCGAAGCTTTCGCGCAATCTGCGCGCTACAAAATTCTCGACGGTCTGATTGTAGATGTCCTTTTCCATCTTACTGCGATACGTCCGCAATTCCGATTTCGCCTCTTTACGATAGCGTGAAAGCAGCTCGTCGCCGCATGCCGCCTTGATTTCATTCAGCAAGAGCCTGTCCAGCGAGTCGAGATCTCGCTCAAGCGCCTCGGGGTTGAGCCGCTCCGTCTTTTGGAGGTCCTTCGTCAGCTCTGAGAGCCGATCACGTGTGCGCCGAATAGCTTCTGCTAAGAGAGTATGATTACTCGCAGCCGTGTCGGCGGAGGATAGCTCGGCTTTCGCGCGCTTTAGGACCGATTCGCTGTCCGTTTCAAGAGCTTGAAGATCTCGATCGACTCGCTGAAGAAATTGAAGGGTTTCAATAAGAGTAAATCCAGGCGATGAGGAGGCATCTTCCGGTTGGTCTAACGACTTGGTGTCGTCCGCCGCCGATCCGACTTGTGTAAGAGTCCATTCACTGAAGGCCTCTTCGACAGCCTGCTGGCAGTATAAAACAGAATTTACCTTGCGAAATTTAGGTGATCCGCTCTCGTACGAATCAAACGCTTTGTTGATGCCTCTGAGGACGATATGAAGCGGAATACCGGCGGCTCTCCAGGCTTCAACTAGAGCCCAGTCAATAGGCGAGATCATCAGATGAGAACCGCGCCGGCGTACGAACTCATCTTCCACTTCGGTGAAATAATTGAAGTAGTTTAACCGGATGAACTCATTCCCGATTTTTGGTATTGATGTCCCAGGGCTACGATCACGAGATGTCTATAAGGCGTTTGCGACGTTTCCGACAATAAAGAGGGCGATTACCGTTACAACCATTACCAGGATAACCAGCCCGATCAAAGGCCAGGCCTCCTTCGTAGCTGTGGCATCCAGCGGACCGATGGAACTGTAGTCTTGTTGGGCCATTCTCGTATCTCCTTCAGCAGTAAATGGAATTGAGAGCAGCGGAATCATACAGCGCGGACCGCGGTGATTCAACCACGTGGTAGAATTTTCGACATTTGATTTATCGTCTGAGGCGAGCGAGTGGAAATTAAGTGTTTCGGAGAGCTAAAAAAAGGATGGAGCTTCCGTCGAGTTTCGAGGTCGTCAGGGACTATTAAAGAAGGGACAGCGTTTAGAACAATTAGGATAAATCCGGTGAACTTTGCTTCACCGGAAATCTAGTTGTGCAATTAGCAAAAGCTCCGCTACCCGACCTGCGTGGGGAATAATATGGTGAGGGATCTTGTAATGCGGACACAATTTACGGGAATCTAGTCGTTTCCTACTACTTTCCGGCGAACTGGCCTGTACTTCTCTTGCAAAGCTTCCTTGAAGCTGTCCAGAGTCTTCCGCCTCGAACGATTGGCAGTCGTTTCGATCTCGAGAAACTGGATGGCGACCCTTGCAATTACCTGCGCAACCGTGATGTATTCGCTCTTGGCGATCTGCTCGTACTGGACATAGACCTCGCTCGGCAGCAGTATACCCACCTTTTTCGATCCCTTTGGTTCCGGAGCCTTTTCGATTCTCTCCCTATTCTTGATCATAACCCTCCTTCCACTACCTGCTTTTTATAGCACAGAGTGCAAACCGGCTCAACGACTTTATTCGGAAACACCACTATTATTCCTCTTGACATTGCGAGAACCAATAGTAATATTAGTACCAAAATATCCATTTGGATAAACTCAGTCCTGCGGGGAGTAAGGTTTTGGGGATTAGCGGTAAGAAGCATTGTACAGTTTGCGGCGGAACAGGAGTGGTGAATCATTCCACCGAATATCTCAGCCTCGAAGATCGACGCTGCTGCTCAAATTGTGATATGGGACGAGCCTTGGGTGAGAGGATTGGCCGGATTATTGAGCGAATGACCTCCGAACAACATTCGGACGATATCGAGCGATACAGCTTATTCGCACTTCCTTAATATGCCCACATCAATAATATGCCCACATCAATCTGACTGGCCATTATCGTGGCTTTTTCCCCCATGCTTCGTGGCGTTTTGACCGCTCGGTCAGTCAATCAGAGAGATCACTGTAGAACTTATTCCCAGAGGACACGTTAATAGCTTGAAAGCAAGGCCGGAGCTGCAATGCGCGTAAAGTCGATCGATTAATGATCCACGTGGCGTTCGGCCTTGTAACGTCTTTGATAAATAAAAGCACAGGCCGCTAACGGTCTTTGTTTTGCGTTCGAGTCGAAGCGTATCGGCGGGCAAGCTACCTTTTATAAGCCCGCGTATACGAAAGGAGGACGAGATGGTGTTCAATTCATACCAAACATCCACGGAACTCAGGCTCGCATACCGGACAGAACCTCACTCTCACCTAATCACTTCCAACATTATCAACCCGCGAAGGCTCATCGCTCTCGCGGCCGTCGTCGCGCTTATTTCCTCTCTAGCTCTTTCGTCCAAAACCGTACAGGCAGCGGCAGGCGATCTCGATCCTACATTTGGACGAGCAGGCATGGTAACAACCGATTTCGCGGGCGGCGTAGCAGAGGCCTCCGCAAGCGTTATTCAGCCGGACGGATGTATTATCGCGGCTGGCTGGAGCGATAACGCGAAAGGCGCTTCTGACTTTGCGCTGGCGCGCTACAACAAAGATGGACAACTAGACTCCTCGTTTGGGTCGCGCGGCAAAGTGACCACCGTATTCGGCGGAAACGCCAAAGCATATGGCATCGCGCTTCAAGGCGATGGAAAGATCGTTGCCGCCGGCTTCGGTAAAAACAAACCTGAATCGTCGAGCGTCGATTTTGCGATTGCTCGTTACAATCCCGACGGTAGTCTGGACGCTGCTTTCGGCGACAGCGGCAAAGTAACGACGGACTTTTTCGGCAAACACGATCAGGTATACGCGGTAGCAATTCAAGCTGACCGGAAGATCGTCGTCGCCGGAGGCGCTACGTCGGTTAAGAACATCTTCGGGTTTGCGCTGGCCCGTTATAATACGGACGGAAAGCTGGATTCGACTTTTGGCGCGGGCGGCAAACTCATCACCTCTTTCATTCCTAATCAGCTCAGCGAGGCGCATGCGCTGGCTATTCAATCG